>Ga0116200_10000165_pt1 | contig 18242 bp, 14 predicted proteins | sample Mar14436cmmetaG_FD_94478 | JGI IMG/M metagenome (GOLD analysis project Ga0116200, IMG submission 94478) | Marine hydrothermal vent microbial communities from Guaymas Basin, Gulf of California to study Microbial Dark Matter (Phase II) - Marker... ... | reverse complement strand
GGCTAGGGCCTTCAGGTTCTTCGACCCCATGACGGCTCCCGTTCCACCCCTCCCGGCTGCGTGCAGCCTCTCGGAGTGGACGACCGCGAACCTGACGAGGTTCTCTCCCGCTGGCCCTATCGTTGCCACCGCTGGCCCGCCGTAGTGCTTCTCGTATATTCGATCGTGAGCACCATAAACGTCCAGACCCCAGAAGGGCTCTGCACCCCTTATCTCAGCCGATCCGTCTTCGACGTACAGGTAGACCGGCTTCTCAGCCTTTCCCTTGATGAGGATGGCGTCAAACCCTGCGAACTTTATCTGGGCTCCTAAGGAACCAGAGGCGTGGCTGTCGATGAAGTATCCCGTCAAGGGAGACTTCGTAATTACGGCATATCTTCCTGCTCCAGGCAAGAGACCAGAAATCGGCCCTGCGGCGAATATCAGAGGGTTCTCAGGTGAGAATGGATCCACGCCCCTCGGCGCCTCTTTGTAGAGGAGGTAGGCCCCGAGACCCTTCCCGCCGAGCAGGTTAAGCAGCACCTCGCGAGGAATCTGCTCGACTGCCACCTCTCCTGAGCTCAGGTCGACTTTGAGTAGCCGCTCAGTCCAGCCCTTCATCCCTATCGGGAGTTAGAGAGTTAGAGGGAATATGTTAAGCCTAACAAGTCAAGATCCGAGCCTAGGTTCGTGAGATCTGGAGAGGGAGCAGAGTCCATCAGCAGACTCCTCGACCCCACGAGACCTCTCGGTTTGGTCGTGAGTTGCTTGGGAATAGCGCTAAGAGTGGATTTCGATCTCCACACCGACTTCGGGACACTCGATGACCCAGCCTCTCCCCGGCAGAACCAGCACGATGGCTTCGCTGATGCCCTCTTTAACTACGCCCAGATCAACTTCCAAGCGACCTGCCGGACTCCTAGCGATGAGCCTGACGCTGTCAAATTCTGATGGGTCGCTCAACCCTGCTCTGGCCAGCAAGACGCTTGTCTCCCCCTCAACTACCTCTAGGATATCAACCCAGCCTCCGCGGCCGCCGTGACGAACCCAGCCAGCCACGAGCGTGGCTGGCGAGTCCAGAGGGAGTGCTGCCGGCTTATCTAGAGGGGGACTCGCGGCGCAGTCCGGAAGGCTCAGGGCCATCTCTTTCATGCCGAGGACGGAGATCTCGCAGGGGCCGGGAGTCGCTACTAGGGTGGCTGGCGTCTCCCAGTAGGAGCCCCACCTCTCCAACTTGATCTCCAGGGAGTTCTTAAGCGATCCAGACCTGACCTCAAGCTCAACAGAGTCAACGGGCTTCCTGAGCCCGCACGGGTCCCAGAACCAGACCCGAACTAGCGAGACGCAGACGTCATCACAGCTCAAGACGTAGGCCTCGATCAAGTGGTTCCTAGTCCCGGCTCCGCACCAGCTAGAATGCTCGGGGGCCCTCCACCTGACCCCGGTTAGCGGGACGATCACGAGTTCCGAGCCAGAGGAGTCGCGCATCTCATGGCACCCGATCCACACCAGGGCTATAGAAGCGAGAGCTAGAGCCAATAAGAGGGGAATCAGCCTTCGCACCTCTGCAATCTCCTACGGGCTCTAGAAAAAGTCTGCCTGACTCAAGTGCCGGTCGCAGGGAGGTCTGGGAGAGGTTCCCCCGAACGAGTCAAAAATAGGAGGGTTGAGGTGGCCGCGCCTACACGCCACCCATGACGTAGGCCATTATGGCCTTCTGCACATGCAGCCTGTTCTCAGCCTCGTCGAACACGACGCTGTGAGGCCCGTCTATCACGTCGTCAGTTACCTCCATTCCCCTGTCGGCTGGCAGGCAGTGCATGTAGATCACGTCGCGCTTGGCCCTGTCGAGCTTCTCTTGGTCGCATATCCAGTCCTTGTACTTGTTCATGAGTTCGATCATGCCCTGCTTGTCTACCTGCGGCACCTTGGGCGGCATGAACTCTAGGGACCCCCAGCTCTTGGGGTACACTATGTCGGCGCCCTCGAACGCCTCGTTCATGTCGTAGCTGATCTCGAAGCTGCCTCCGAACTCGTCCGCATTTTTCTCGGCCATCTCCACTATCTTCTGGTCTAGCTCAAGCCCCCTCGGGTGAGCGAGCACGACGTCGGCCCCGAACTTGGTGAAGGCTAGTATTGCGCTCTGAGGGACGGCGACGGGCTTCACGCCGGCAGAGTAGGCCCAGCTGACGACTACCTTCTTGCCCTCCAGCCTGCCCTTGTATTCTATGGCCGTCATCACGTCGGCCATGGCCTGGCACGGGTGGTAGACATCGTCCTCCATGTTGATGACGGGGATGTCGGCCCAGTGAGCGAACTCCCTGACTATCAGGTCTCCCTTTCCGTAGACCCAGTTGACCGGTTCACCGTAGATCCTAATGGCTATGGCGTGGCCGTACCTGCTGAGCACTCTGGCGACGTCGGCAATCCTCTCGGTCTTGTAGGCGATCTCCTCTCCCTTGAGCGCGGGAGTGTAGACGGCCCCGGGCGTCAGGTATATGCCCTGCCCTCCTAGCTCGAATATGCCGGTCTGGAAGCTGTTCCGCGTTCGCAGGCTGGCGTTGTAGAACAGCATGAACAGGGTCTTGCCCTCAAGCAGCCTGTGGGGTATCTCCTTCCTCTTCTTGTCCTTGAGCTCCATTGCCAGCTTGAGGACGGCCTCTAGCTCCTCTCGCGTCCACTCCTGCGTGGAGATAAAGTCCCTACCTCTCAGGTTCACGACCATGGGGGTCACCCCCAGCGGTCAGAGCTTGGCCTGAGATCTCATAAACCTGTCGAAAACGCGAAGATCGAACGCAACTGGCCTAGAATTACGGGTTAAACTGCTCCTTGTGCTGCTATTTAGGCTGGACTCCACCGCATTGCCTGGGGGAAGTTTAAGGCCGGATCTGTGACCAGAACATCTCCTAAGCACGACAGCCCGAGGCTCTTGAGTGGCGGCACTCGGGCGGCGAGCGCGTAGGCTGTGAAATTGTCTCCAACGGCACGAATCGTTTTTAGCACGAGGGTGACTGGCACCCAAGATGCGTGATAGGATCGTGAGCCTCTTGCAGAAGCTTTCTCTGGCTCCAGGCCCTCCTGGCATGGAAGACGCTGTGCGGAGGATCATAGCGGCAGAGCTAGAGGGACATGTCCACAAGATTGAGGTAGACGCCATGGGAAATCTCATCGCCGTCAGGGAGGGGAGCAGGCCGGTTAGAGTGATGCTAGACGCTCACATGGACGAAGTGGCCCTAATGGTTAGGAATCTAAGAAAGGACGGCTTCATCAACTTCATCCCCCTGGGGGGCGTAGACCCGGCCGTCCTGCTGGCTCAGAGGGTCGTGGTCCACGGCGGGCGAGGGCCCGTGCCTGGAGTCATTGGAGCCAAGCCTAGGCACGTCATGACCGAAGAGGAGCTGAAGAAGAGGCCAGAGATCAAGAGCCTCTACATAGACGTTGGAGCGACCTCAGACGAGGAGCTCCTGTCTATGGGCATCCTGCCAGGGTCCTTCGTGACGTTTGACGCTCCCTTCCAAGCGAGGGGAGACCTGGTGATAGGAAAGGCGTTCGACGACAGGATCGGGTGCCTCGTGCTGCTGGAGGTGCTCAAGAGCCTGCCTGAAGACGCTCCAACCGTGTACGCCGCCTTCACGGTCCAGGAGGAGCAGGGGCTGAGGGGCGCAACCGTGGCGGCCTACAGGATAGACCCAGACGTGGCCTTCGCTCTGGAGGGAACCATAGCCGCCGACACGCCCGGAGTGCCGGAGGGCGAGCACGTGACCAGGCTGGGGAGCGGCCCAGCCCTCAGGGTGATGGACGCGAGCATGCTGACCCAGAGGCGAGTCCTCGAGTTCATGGTGGATGTCGCCGAGCGGGTCGGCGTGCCCTATCAGCTCCAGCTGTCTCCCAAGAGCGGAACCGACGCTGGCCGGATCCACCTTACCAGGGAGGGCGTGCCCACAGGCGTGGTCTCGGTACCCGTCAGGTACATCCACACGCCGTCGAGCGTCGCGAGGCTGTCAGACATCGAGAAGACCATCACGTACGTCCGAGAGCTAGTCGCCTCGATACGGTCGGCAGAAGACCTAAAGCCATCTATCTGAGCCTCTACGAGCAGCGTCCGCGCTCATGGCGAGGTTAAGAACACGTTGAGAGCCAGTCTCTCAATCAACAGCGGGTTTAGAGCGAGCAGAGAGACGTACAGCCAGGCGATTAGCGGACTGATCCTCCTGCTCAGGTAGGCTGAGCCCACTAGTACCACGAGGTAGTATAGCGAGAGGGCCACCAAAAGAGAGCCGCCATATTCAACTCTAAAGGCCAAAGAGGCTGCTATAGATGGTAGAGCATAGAAAGTCAGATCGCGGAGCGACATTGCGCTCCTACCCCTATTCTCTAGAGCCCCTGCGCTCCCCAACGCTCCTACGAAGATCGCCGAACCTAGTACGACCGAGGTGCAGATCAGGCTGAGCAGGCCATCGAGGAGGTCTCCCCTACACACGTAAGGCAAGCTCACGAAGATTAAGGTGACGTCCAACCCTGCAATCGTGAGAAGAAGGTTCTTCTTCGACTCCACACCTTTCCGAGACATCATCAGCTCCCCCAAAACGAGACCGATGATCCAGAGCGCCCCCAAGGCTAGGAAGTAAGTGTTCGCTCCGACAAGGCCTCCCAGCCGCGTAGACAAGAGCTTAGAAGCCGAACCAGTCGTCAGGTCAATCAGGACAAAGGTCCTTATTGGGAGATCCACGGTTGACAAGTATGCTAGGCTCCCCCACACAGGTCTCCAGAAGAGTATTTCTCGCCTCTTGAGGAGTAAACCCGGTGCAATCAGGGTTGCGGAGGTGAGCGCCAGTAGTGTCACGACGGCTAGCGCGCCCGTCATCACAGCCATTAGAGAACCGCTCAGAGTGAGAACCCAAAAGAGCAGCAGGAGAACACCATAAGCAGGCGGGGGGTTTGCCATAGCCGCTCTCCCCACTGTGTTTCTTTCTTTCCTAAGGGGGATTTGGATAGTATGACCTAGAGCAATAAGTAGGCGGATAATTTTTCTCCCTGAGAATCGGCGAGTATATGATCCGCTATTGTGCCAAGGTTTGCAGAAGGAGGGGGTTTCCTAACTACGTAAGTGGGTTCGACGCAATGGCTCCACTCAAGATCACCTTGACCCCACCTAAATGTCCCCGCTAAAGTCGGCTCGGTATGGTCAGAAAATGGGGCCCATTGCTAGTTCACGAATCCAAGGCCGATGAATACGGAGAGGATCAGCTTCGCTCCTCGAGAGGCTCTCGACGACTCTCGGTCCGCCAGATGGAGGATCTGGTGAGGAAGTTGATGGTCAGCGAGATAAGATCATGTTAAAAGGAGTCGCTCAGAGAGCCAAAAACATTGGACCAGTAGTCACTCAAGGTTGCTGCCGTAGCTTGTCTCCGAGACAGAACAAACCTTGGACAGACACAATATTTTCAGTCGACTAGAGGGCATATTGACCTGTGGTCTCAACGGATTCCCTATTGCATCCTACCGATGTAAAGTCTAGCCTCATTCAGGCGGCCCTAGGAGAAATCCCACTGGACTTGGTACTCTCTGGCGGGACTGTCGTGGATGTTTACTCTGGAACCACGTTTGAGGCCGATGTAGCGATTTATCGCGACAGGATAGTCGGCATCGGCCGCTACGATGGAGTGGATTGCAAAAGAAGGCTGGACGTTAGCAGCCGGTATCTGATACCTGGCCTGATCGACGCTCACATGCACATAGAGAGCACTATGCTCACTCCTCGGGCGCTGGCCGAGATACTGATCCCTCGCGGAGTGACGACTATACTCGCCGATCCTCACGAGATCGCTAACGTCATGGGGGTCAAGGGGATTCAGCTGCTCCTGTTGATAGCCGAAGAGGCCCCTCTGAGGGTTTTCGTCCAGGTTCCCTCTAGGGTTCCGACGGCCCCAGGTCTGGAGGACACTGGAGCGTCGCTGGGGATAGCTGAGACTCAGAAGCTCCTCAACCTGGAGGGGGCCGTCTCACTCGGGGAGCTGAACTTCCAACACGTTCTATCGCTCGGGCGGGAGTACTTAGAGAAGATCTCTCTGGCTGAGTCCGCCAGCAAGCTCGTCAACGGACACATGCCCGGGCTCTCGGGACGAGAGCTCAACGCCTGCCTAGCTGCCGGGCTGAGGGACGACCACGAGTGCGTCACGCAAGGAGAGGCGCTAGAGAAGCTCAGGAGAGGCTGCGCCGTAATGGTGAGGGAGGGAACCTCGGAGAGGAACCTAGAGGATATACTAGCTGGCATAGAATGCAAGCTCGCAGACACCAGAGGGCTTCTGTTCTGCACAGACGACAAGCACCCGAGCGACATCCTCAGAGAGGGACACATTGACTTCAACGTTAGGAAGGCCATAGAGATCGGGATCGACCCGATAAAAGCCATCCAGATGGCTACGATAAACACGGCAACCCACTTCAGGCTAGATCACGAGATTGGAGTGCTGGCGCCAGGCAGGAAGGCCGACGTAGTCGTTGTAGAGGACGTCAGGACGCTTCAGGTCTCCGCAGTGGTCTTCGACGGGCAACTCGTCTACAGGGAGGGGAGGATGCTCTACTCTGCCAAGACGCCAGAGGTTCCGGAGTGGGCCCTGAAGACCGTCAGGGTGTCGCCAGACCTCTCCGAGGAGGACCTCGTGATTAAGGTGCCAGACGGAACCTCTGAAGCTCTCGTCAGGGTCATCAACTTGATTCCAGGCCAGATAATCAACAGGGAGACCAGAGAGTGGGTCAAGGCTACTGATGGATTCTTGGCGTCTGATCCCAGCAGAGACCTGCTGCACATAGCCGTCGTGGACAGGCACAGGGCCACGAGACAGGTCGGCAAAGCCTTCGTCAGGGGATTCGGCCTAACTGAGGGAGCAATCGCGTCTTCCGTGGCTCACGACCACCACAACATAGTCGTGGTTGGCGTGAGCCCAGCGGACATGCTCTGCGCGGTCAAGCACCTCGCCGAGACCGGAGGGGGATTCGTGGCCGTCAGATCAGGTAAAGTGCTCGCCGAGCTGGTGCTCCCACTCGGAGGGCTAATATCCCTCCAATCGGCGGACGATGTCGTCGATTCGTTAGACAAACTCAACGAGACTGTGATGCGGGAGCTAGGGTGCTCGCTCGAATCTCCCTTCATGCAGCTCGAGTTCGTGACCCTCCCAACGGTTCCCGAGCTGGGGTTGACCAATAGGGGCCTTGTGAACGCTACTAAATTCGAGCCAGTCGAGCCGGTGATCTCAGTGCGGTGATCTCAGTGAAGTGACGCGAAGAACTCCGCGCCTTACCGCGAGATTCTAGAGTGTGGGAGGTACTGACTACACGCTCGCTCGTGTACATCGACCTAGCTTTATTTTGGCGCTTAGTGCACGGCTCCTGTGCAGCCTGGGCTGTTGTGGGCAGTGGGAGCAGCGATTCTTTGGGGCGTAGAGCCCGTACTGGTGGACGAGGCTATGGACGAACTTCCTTCCATACCCTTGAATGCCTGGAGGAACCTGGGGGCAGTTTTGTTCTCGCTGCCAATAGCTTTGATCAGTAGCCGCGTCTTACCTGATAGGAGATCCTTAGCCCTCATAGCGGCCTCGGGAGCAATTAGCCAAGGCATAGGAATGGTTACTTACTCTGAAGCTATACATCGTTCTGGACCGGGTAAGGCCGTCCCCATAGTTCAAACGTTCGTGTTCTGGGCTCAACTCTTGGGATTCACGCTCTTTGGGGAAGAAATCACTAAGGTGACTCTGCTCGGGGTTCTACTGGCTATGGCCGGCGTCTGGCTCGTGGCAGGCGGTGGAGGAAGGGCAGATCCCACGGGCTTGGCCGCCGCATTCCTGACGTCCATACTCTGGGCGAGCGGCGACGCTCTTGCCAGAGCAGCCCTGTTCAACATTAGTCCGATATCTGCTAATGCCTGGAGGTCTCTGATGATGTTCCTCTCCTTCACAGCGTTATCCTCATCCTCCAGACATCGCATTCATGTTAGCCGTAAATCCACAGCACTGGCCGGATTCAGCGGATTCATAGGCCTGGGCGTTGCGCTCTTCCTGTACTACCGAGCAATGTGGGAAGTTGCTCGGTAGTAGGAGCAACTTCTAGGGATAGCCGCGGCCTCCCTATGATCTCGCCAGATCCAGACTTTTTAGGCCAATCTAAGCCCGTGAGGAACTTTTTAGCTTCTTAATTTCTGATTTCTGCTGGGATTCTCATTGAGGCTGCTGGATTGGGTTCTGTCGAAGGAGAGGAGAACCGTAGTACCTCTGATAACTTATCCGGCACTTAAGCTCCTGAACGTCACGGTTCCCCAGGCGCTCTCTGACCCAGAACTTCATTCAGAAGCCGCTCGGCTGTCAGTCGACGAGCTGGGCTCAGATATCGCCCTGCCACTGATGGACCTCACGGTCGAGGCCGAATCTCTTGGGGCTCGCGTGAAGATGACTCCCACTGAGGCCCCAACAATCGTTGAGCACCTAGCGGTGTCAGAGAGCGAAGGCTGGCAGATGCCAGAGGTACCTGATCCAGAGGTCGCGGGCAGGTTCCCGCTATTCTTGAAGACGGCAGAACTCATGAAGGCGAAGGTTCAGAACGCTCCCGTGGGTTTCTACCTGCTAGGGCCTTTCACACTCGCTGGCCAGCTGTTGGGAGTCGCGCGTCTACTGAAATCCGTGAGGAAAAATCCAGAACTGGTCTCAGACCTGCTTGAGCTATCGACGCGCTTGCTAACCAAGTATGCCCGGAGCTTGGCAGATAGAGGGGTGGACATTCTGGTCATAGCAGAACCCACAGCTGGTCTCATCTCTCCAAGGGACTTCTCGAAGTTCTCTCAGGAGTTCCTTGCGCAGATGATAGACGCGGCCCCTTCAGAGTGGGTGCTTCACATATGCGGGCAGTCTGGTCACCTGATAGAAGCCATGGCCGAGACTGGCGTGGTCGGAATAAGCGTCGATCACAATGTGGACTTGCTCGAGGCATCTAAGCGCGTCTCCGACGAAGTGCTGCTGTTTGGCAACTACTCTCCCGTCAAGGTGGCGCTCGAACCAGTAAGCGTAGTGAGGGAAGAGGTCCGTCGTCTAATGGAGAAGATGTCGCACGTCCCGAACTTTGTGTTGTGTACGGGCTGCGATGTACCTTACAGAGCTCCTCTTAAAAACATAAGGGCGCTGGTTGAGGTCGGAAAGAGCTTTCCGCAGCCAGCCTGAGGTGTTTACTATTACCCGTTCTTAATCGGACTCCCACAAGTCTGATCATCACATTTTGGTTTCCGATTTTCTCTTCTCATCAATCTCTCTAGTAAAGCTTTATGCTTATTGGAGACTGTTAGATTATCCATCTTCTCTACCATGTCCCCAAATCGATCTAGCTCAAGGTGGGGGAGATACATAGCTGCCAGAAATTCTTGCTGAAAGTCTGGGTGAGCTGCCAGCTCTATGTACCTCATCTTGGACACTATCTCTCCGCATTCAAGCCTCTTCCTAAGGGACGTGAGAGCGATCTTAGCCCCAGTACCGGCCGCATTTCCCACTTGAGATATTATGTGGAGTGGGAAGGGCGGGATCATCCCTATTCTCCTCGCGCTGGACGGGTCTATGTAGAGCCCGAAGGCGCCGGCAATGTAGACCTTCTTTATCTGCCGTACACCTACGCCCGCCTCCTTCATTACGATCGATGCTCCCGTGTACATTGCCGCCTTAGCTTTCTGTAGCTCTCTTACATCCCTCTGAGTGATCACGATATCCTTCCCTATCGCCGTTTCTTCTTTGAATGCTATCACGAACTCGGGTCCGTCGGAACCCTCTCTGACCCTCTGACTCTCTCTCGTGACGATCCTCCCCATAGTATCTACTACGCCTGCGTTGAGCATCTCCGCTAGGGCGTCCACTATTCCTGAGCCGCATATCCCCTTGGGCTTGACGTCGTCAATGACCTGGTACTGCACGCTGAGGTCTGAGGGATCTATCCAAACTCTCTCTATGGCGCCCGACGTGGCCCTCATCCCGAATTTGATGTGGGCCCCTTCGAAGGCTGGGCCTGAGGCACAGGACGCGGAGTACATCCCACTCATATTTCCCACCACGATCTCCGTGTTTGTCCCCACGTCGATCACGAAGCAGAGCTCTCTAGACCTGTGGATCCCAGTCGCCAAGACGTCCGCAACTGCGTCGGCGCCGACGAAGCCAGCCACATTCGGTAGCATGTGCACGTTTCCTGATGGGAGTATTCTAACCCCCAAGTCTGATGCTCGGAAGTCTAGCGCTCTCCTGACCACGGGCGGGTACGGAGAGGCCGCGAGGTACTTTGGAGGCAGTCCTAGGAAGAGGTGGTGCATCAGAGTGTTGCCGACCGCCACCAGCTCCACTATCTCGGAAGCGTCCACTCCAGCGGACCTGCAGGCATCCTCTATGAGCTTGTTCACTCCTTCCACTATTACCCTGTGGAGTTCCTCAAGATTCTCGTCAGACCTAGAGGCGTAGGCGATCCTAGATATCACATCTTCGCCGTAGGGGATCTGAGGGTTGGGTGACGACGCTACTGAGAGCACCTTCCCCGTTCTCAGGTCTATCAAGTAGCCAGCGAGCTTCGTGGTGCCTATGTCCACGGCAAAGCCGTAGAGCCCTCGGCTCGACCGGGCTGGTCTTACCATCAGTATGCCACGCTTTGTGTGCACTATCACGGCTACACTCCATCCGCCCTCTCTAAGCGCGGCGGGTAGCTCTCTGAGGACCTGAAGATCTACCTGATCGAGTTCAGAAAGCCCTGTCGATTTGAGCAGGCGCTCAAAGTCGGCCAGAGGGTCCTCGAGGGTCGGTTTAGATACCTCAATAACGAGTTCCCTCACGGCTGGCTCAAGTTCCACCTCTACTGGGCGTCCCTCAACTAGCAACCTCTGCTTACCGCTTCTGCTCTGCTCTGGAACCTCTACTACGATCCTGCCCCCAGAGACCCCCCTGGCCTGACAGGCAAGCCTGAATCCGGCCTTGATTTCCCCAGGCTCTAAGCACTTCATCTCGCTCGATGTGAGTGGATTCAAGAGTTCTCCTCCACTCCGGATCACGACTTTGCACTTTCCACAGAGCCCCATTCCACCACATATGGAGGCTAGATCAATGCCCAGGTCTTTTGCTGCGGCGAGAATTGTGATACCCTTCGGAAAAACGCCTCTTCGTCCTTCAGGTTGGAACACGATTAGAAGTCCATTCCTTTCAGCTGGATTACTCATCCAACTCTTTTTTATCTGCAACTATATTAGATAACCGGATTTTTGCTGACGGCCAACCGGTGGTTCCGGATGGGTGAGGGGGAGGCTATTCTGAAGGGTCTAGCCCAAGCTGTCATTGATGGTGACGAGGATAAAGCAAGAGAGTTCGCAAAGAAGGCGATTGAGGCTGGAATTGAGCCTCTTTGCGCGATAAAGGAAGGACTAATGACTGGTATGAAAGTCGTTGGTGACAAGTTTGCGCGGCTTGAGATATACCTCCCGGAGGTTCTACTGGCTGCCGACGCCATGAAGGCTGCCTTGGAGATTCTAGAGCCGCTCGTAGTCAAGGAGGAGAAGGAGAAGATTACGCTAGGAAAAGTCGTAATTGGCACGATACAGGGGGACATCCACGACATAGGGAAGAATATCGTCGCTATGCTCCTGAAGGCCAACGGGTTTGAAGTGTATGATCTCGGTAGAGACGTACCCGTTGACGAGTTCATCAACAAGGCCGAAGAGGTTGGCGCCGACATAATCGCAGTATCAACCCTCCTGTCGACCTCAATGCCGTACATGGAGGACCTGATAAGGCTGCTGAAGGACAGGGGGCTGAGGGAGAAGTACAAGGTGATGGTCGGCGGGGGTCCCGTGACCCGAGAGTTCGCGGAGGAGATAGGCGCCGACGGCTACGGCGACAACGCTGAGGAGGCCGTTGAGGTAGCTAAGAAGCTGCTCGGGAGGGCGTGACACATGGTTCTCTCCATATGGGAGGTTCTGGACCTAGCTGAGACTGGCCCTTACATGTCAGAGAAGGATTTCGACCTAAAAGTCGTCGCCAAGCTCTGCAGAGAACTCGTCAAGGAGTACGACATAAGGTACGATCCAGAGCAGATCGTTACAGACGACGACAGCCTGGCCGACGCGGTTTTCGAGGCAGGCTTCAGGCTTGCCGTGGAGGCTGGAATCTACTGCATGAACACGAGGAGAGTGATCAAGTTCACGGAGGAGCAGATTAAGGAGGGGATAGAAACTGCTCCAGAGCAGATAGTCGTAGGAAGGGGGAAGGACGCTAGGATACTCTACGCCAGAAAGGTGGAGGACAAGAGGCTGCCCATAATAATGGGGGGACAGGCGGGGGCGCCGATACCCGAGGAGTGGTACCTGCCCATGGCTATGTCCTACATGAAGGAGCCGCTGATAGACGCGATAAACCACGGAGGTCTGGCGGTTATAGAGGGGAGGAAGGTCAAGACGGGGAGCCCTCTAGAAGTCCAGGCCACTAGGCGGGAACTCAGGATGCTCCGCGAGGCGGCTAGAAGGGCTGGGAGGCCAGGCATACACCTGCTGGCTGGAGAGAGTAGCATTACTTGCTTGGGGGACTTGGCTATAGCGTCGGAGGAGTACATGAGGACTAGCGACGCCCACTTGATTGCAATTCTCAATGAACTCAAGACGGACTACGACAGGCTCACTAAGGCCGTTAACTTCACGGAGTATGGCGCAATGAACGTCACGCTCGTAGATCCAATAATCGGCGGGTACGCGGGTGGGCCCGCCGGCGTCGCTGTCAACTTCGTGGCCTCCTTCCTACTCGGCAGGCTGCTCTACCAGTCGGTGTACCACATCTGTCACCCGATTCACTACAAGATCGTGAGCACGAGCGCTCCCGAGGGCATGTGGGAACTCAGCGTCGTCGGGCAGGCTATGGCCCGGCACACTCCCTTCATAATAATGGGAGACGTCTGGACGTCGGCTGGAGCTGGAACTGAGATGATATTCTACGAGATAACGGCGAATACCGTGACAAACGTCGTGACGGGAACGCACCCCCTTGGCGTGTCCGCGACCAACGGGACCTACCCCCACGCTAGCGGGCTGGAGACCAGGTTCATGGCCGAGATCGCGAGAGCGGTAGTGAAAGCTGGCCTGAAGAGGTCGGAGGCCAATGAGATAGTTCTCGAGATGCTCAAGCACTACAAGGACAAGCAAGAGAAGCCCGATATCGGCAAGCCGTTCCCGGAACTGTACGATGTCTCTACGGTTACCCCCAAGCAGTGGTGGTGGGGGCTCTACAAGCGAATGAGGAAGGAGATTGCTGGAATTACGGGACTCCCCCTCTGAATAGGGGATCTGAATCGCGCGAGCGGGCCCTCAGGGTCTTCTCGCGCGCGAAAAGCCTCGTTCTTCTCTAAGTGGGTGAGTGAACTCAGCCTAGCGACGCTCGATGAAAGGCATATCGCGCAGAGTGGAACTTACCCTCACAGGTCGGCGGGGCGCAGCCCGCTCATAACCTTGCTCCTTCTCCAGCCCTAGAGAGGTTAGTTCCGAGTATGTGGCTGGAACTCTATACCGTTTTACCGCTAAGCTAAATCGTTATTTTGATCCCGGAAAAGTTCCCTAGGTGGGGATAATGAGCCTTCGAGCCATCGGAGAGGATCCCGAGAGGAGGGGGGTCCTCCGGGCTGAGGTGGAAATTCCCTACTTTGGCGTGGTCGTGCTAAAGGACATGTTCTTGATGTCTACCCGGTGGTGGGCGGACTTCATGGCTGGGTTGTCCGTCTTCGTGGGTGAGAAGGGCCTGAGACCGGTTCTGTACTATTCGGCATATAGAATGATGAAGGTCCATGACTCTAAGGGCATAGCTTCGGCTAGGGAGAGGCTGTCCCTCAACGAGATGCTGGATGTGGCTAGGAGGGTTTACAGGTCCCTGGGATTCGGCGAAATCCTGTCGATTACCCTGGGAGAGGAGAAGGTCGTGGTCAGGGTAAAGAACTCATTCGAGGCCAGAGGGAGAAGATCGGATTCGCCCGTGTGTCACTTCACGGCTGGTCTCCTCGCCGCCCTAGTGGAGGACACGACCGGCATCCGAATGGGCCCAATGATTGAGAGGGAGTGCCAGGCCGCTGGGGCGGACACATGCACATTCGAAGCGGAGATCCTCGAGGGAGGAACTCGCCATTGAGCACGCCCAGGGGCCGCGCCAAGGCGATAGCGGTCGTGAAGGTCGTAGACGGTTGCGACTCCACATGCTCTTACTGTCCGCGAGCCGAGGAGAGGGTCCCTCCCCGTGGGTTTCTGGACCCCCACATGGTTGAGGTCTTCCTGGACTCGCTGATAGGATCAGGTCTGAGGCCCGATGTGTACTTCACGTGCCCGAACCCGCTGGCTCATCCGAGGGTGGGGGAGCTGATTGCGGCGGCTACTGACAGGGGCCTCGAAGCGCATGTGTTCGTCCCCGCGGCGGTCGGTTCCCGTGAGAAATCCCCCGAGATGCTCCTGAGAGCCGACGAGATATGCTTGTTCTGCTACACCATGTCTGACCTCAAGCGCGCCAAAAGATTCGTTAGAAGACTCCTCATGGCCGGAAAATCCATGAAGCTGATGCTAATCTACGTCCCCGGCGTGAACGACGAGGAGATTCTGGAGATGGTAAACATTGGCAGATCCTGGGGGCTCCAGGTGTGGATTTCCCCACCGATCTTATGCCCAGTCACTAAATGCCCCACGGATGTGGTCAAAGCGATGCAGGGAAGAGGGTACGACGTGTCTGATCCGTTCGGCGATTTCATGGGGATCTACGAGATGAGGGTCACTTTTCACCGTGACTTCCCAGTTTACCTCCTCTCGGGTCCGAGGTGTCGGAGGGAATGCAGGATGATCTACATGGACCCCTCGGGCCTGGTCGGCAAGTGCCCGATGCTGGGCCAGCTAAACCCTGCCTATGGGCCGGAAGAACTCCGGAGAATTCTTAGCTCGGGATGCGAGTTGATTGAGCGGTCCGCGGCCTACTCGTTCATACCCTCTCTCCGGCTGGTCACGAAGGACGGGGAGGTCTTGGATGAGGACGACTTGGAGTTGCTATCTACGCTTGAGTCGATGGGGAGTCTCAGCGCGGTGGCGAGGAGTCTCGGCCTGTCGCCCCCGGCCGTTTACAGGAGGCTCAAGAGAATGGAGTCCGCGCTGGGATTCAAGCTCTTCGAATCATGGCGGGGCGGCGTCGGACGAGGGGGCGTAGTTCTGACGCCGGAGGCGCTCGAGCTGGTTCGATCTTATCGCGACTACAAGGCGGGGCTCGGGATAGTCCGTTTTAACTTCATGTTAAATGAACAATCATAGTTAAATTTTTTACTTAAATCGAAGGATTTTTCTTGAGTGAAATTCGAAATTGCTGGGGGGGATGGATGGCAACTGTCCCTCCAAGATACCTGGAGTACCTCATCTACGTTGATCCCGAGAGATGCGTGGGATGCAGGAGCTGTGAGATAGCCTGTGCGGTTGAGCATTCATCCTCTAAGGAGCTGTTCCAAGCTGTCTTCGAGGATCCTACGCCAAGGCCGAGGACGAAGGTGGTTCCGGCCGCCGGCGTCTATGTCCCCATGAGGTGCATGCACTGCGACCCGGCCCCTTGCGTCGAGGCCTGCCCAACCGGGGCCATGCAAAGGACGGAGGAGGGCTTCGTAATATCGGACCTCGAGAAGTGTATAGGGTGCAGGACTTGCCTTCTCGCTTGTCCCTTCGGCCACCCGGCCTACGACTTCAGGAGGAAGGTGGTGAAGTGTGATCACTGCGTGGACAGGTTCAGGGCTGGACTCCCGCCAGCGTGCGTCGAGGCCTGCCCAACCGGGGCCCTGAGGTATGGCAGGGCGGAGGACATCCTCGACCGGGAGAAGATCAGAAGGGCCGCAGATATGGTGCTGGGTCTCGCGGAGGCGGCTGTGGTATACGCCAGGCCCGCTGAGAAGGCTCCCAAGTCCCCCCTGGCATCTCTCAGGGAAATGTATGAGACCGTGAGGTGGTCTGAATGACTGCTGCAGGGATTGAGAGAGGCAAGCCCGGTTCCGAGAGGATCTACGAGAGGCTCATGAGAACCGCCAGGAGGGAGTTCTACGAGGCCGTCTCCATCGACCCCACAGCCTCCCAGCTCCTAGAGAAGGCCGAGATGGACGGCGCCGAGACAGCTTGGCACAGGTACCTGGCTCAGCAGCCCCAGTGCGGATTTGGCCTCCTGGGGGTATGCTGCAGGAACTGCAACATGGGGCCATGCAGGATTGATCCATTCGGATACGGCCCCCAGAGGGGAGTCTGCGGAGCCACTGCCGACACGATAGTGGCAAGGAACCTTATGCGGATGCTCGCCGCAGGGGCCGCCGCTCACAGCGACCACGCCAGGGACATTGTGGAAGTCTTCAAGGGGATACCCGACGGATGGGCCAAGGACTACGAGATCAAAGACCCGGAGAAGCTGAAGGGGATAGCCCGCGCCCTCGGGCTGGAGGTTGAGGGCAGGGAGCTGAACGACTTAGCGAAGGAAGTTGCCGAGATAATGGAGTGGGAGTTCGGCAAGCCTGGAGAGGAGCCCCTCAGACTGGTGGAGGCCTACGCTCCCAAGAAGCGGAAGGAGGTATGGAAGAAAGTCGGGATAATGCCCCGCGCGATTGACAGAGAGATCACAGAGATAATGCACAGGACGCATATGGGCGTCGACGCGGACCCGCTCACTCTCATTGCCCAAGGACTCAGGTGCGCCATTGCGGACGGATGGAGCGGTTCCATGATGGCCACGCTCCTCAGCGACGTTATGTTCGGGACGCCGAAACCGCTCAGAGCTGTGGCGAACCTCGGGGTGCTGAGGGAGGACGCGGTTAACATTCTGGTGCACGGCCACAACCCTGTCCTGTCCATGAAGATCGCCGAGGTCGCCAGCGACCCCGAGCTGGTTCAGATGGCAAAGGACCTCGGCGCGACGGGTGGGATAAACGTTGTTGGGATGTGCTGCACCGGTAACGAGGTGCTCATGAGGCTTGGCGTCCCCATAGCTGGCAACATGCTCCAGCAGGAGCTCGCCATAGCCACAGGCGCGCTCGAGGCCGTCATTGTGGACTACCAGTGCATCATGCCGGCGATCGTGGACGTTGCCTCCTGCTATCACACCAAGGTGATAACGACGGAGCCTAAGGCGCACATTCCCGGCGCAATACACATCGAGTTCGACAAGGCCAACGCCATCGAGACCGCGAGGAAGATCGTGAGGATTGCTGTCGAGAACTTCAAGAATAGAAACCCTGACAGGGTAATGATACCGAAGGAGAAGTCAGAACTCGTGGCCGGATTCAGCGTTGAGGCCATACTAGAGGCCCTTGGAGGTACGCTCGAGCCCCTCGCCGAGGCCCTGAGGACAGGGAAAATAAAGGGGATCGTCGGAATCGTGGGCTGCGTCAACCCAAAGGTCAAGCACGACCACAGCCACGTTACTCTGACGAAGGAGCTAATTAAGAGGGATGTCCTCATTGTGGGCACCGGCTGCTGGGCCATCGCCATGGGAAAGCACGGCCTGCTCCTCCCAGAGGCCGCCGAGCTTGCTGGACCCGGGCTGAAGGAGGTCTGCAAGGCCCTCGGCATCCCGCCAGCCCTGCACATGGGAAGCTGCGTAGACTGCTCTAGGATGCTGATAGCCCTAGCGGCGCTGGCGGAGCACCTCGGAGTCGACATACCTGACCTCCCGGCAGCGGGATCCGCGCCAGAGTGGATGAGCGAGAAGGCTGTCTCCATCGGCTCCTACTTCGTGGCGTCCGGACTGTTGGTGCACCTGGGGACGGTTCCTCCGGTGCTTGGGAGCAAGAAGGTCGTTGAGATACTCACCGACAAGGCGGACGATCTTGTGGGAGGGAAGTTCTTAGTAGAGCCCGACCCGGTGAAGGCTGCCGAGGCCATTATGGCTCACATCCTGGAGAAGAGGAGGGCACTGGGCTGGCCGGAGTGATGGCCTTGCCCCTCAGGGTTCTCGTGGCCGGGAAGGGAGGGGTGGGTAAGACAACCGTGTCTGCCCTCCTCTCCCACTTTTTGCGTGACAGGGGCTTTAGGGTCCTGGCGGTCGATGCCGACTCAGTCCCCAATTTGGGTATAGCGCTTGGACTCCCACCCGAGGTCGCCGGTTCCATAGTTCCCCTCGTGAGAAACGAGGAACTCGTCGAGCAGAGGACGGGCGCCAGGCCTGGCCTGGCCTGGGGGGTCCTTTTCCGGGTCAACCCGAGGGTCGACGACCTTGCGGAGAGATACGGGG
>Ga0116200_10000164_pt1 | contig 18244 bp, 16 predicted proteins | sample Mar14436cmmetaG_FD_94478 | JGI IMG/M metagenome (GOLD analysis project Ga0116200, IMG submission 94478) | Marine hydrothermal vent microbial communities from Guaymas Basin, Gulf of California to study Microbial Dark Matter (Phase II) - Marker... ... | reverse complement strand
TGTGGTGAGGAGATGATAAGAGTTGGTATTGTGGGAGGTTCTGGGTATACTGGAGGCGAATTACTAAGAATTCTTTCAATTCATCCAGAAGTCGAGCTAGCATGGGTTACCTCGAGAAGTTATGTTGGAAAGTATGTAGCCGATATTCATCCGAATTTGAGAAAATTTGTTAACTTAAAATTTACCGAGTTTTCAATTGATAGGGTGGATGATATTGATGTTTTGTTCCTATGTCTACCCCATACGTCCTCAATGAAAATTGTTAAGGAAATCTATGGCCGAGTAAAGATCATCGATTTAAGTGCAGATTTTAGGCTTAGAGATCCTGCTATATACGAAAAATATTATACTAAGCATATATGCCCAGAACTATTGGATAAGTCTGTTTATGGTTTGCCCGAATTGTATCGCAACGAAATTAGAAAAGCAACGCTTGTGGCAAACCCCGGATGCAATTCTACTGCTATCATTTTAGCACTATATCCTTTAAGGGATCTTATCAAAGACTCTATTGTTACAATTGATATAAAAGAGGGGTCATCGGCATCCGGAAGAACTCCGAGCATGTCAAATATACATGCCGAAAGAAGTAACACTGTTAGGATATATAAGCCCAAGAATCATAGACACCTTGCCGAGGTAAAACAAATTTTGGGACTTACAAAGGTCTCAATGTCTGCACATGCCGTTAGTATGACGAGAGGGGTTTTTTCAACAATATACATATTCACCGACGAAATTCTAACAGAAAGAGAACTGTGGAATCTTTATAGAAAATATTACTCCAATGAATACTTTATTAGGATTGTTAACAAAAAATATCCCCCATATAATCTTCCCGATATTAAAGGTGTAGTTTACTCAAACTTTTGTGATATAGGTTTCAGGGTGGACAGTGAAGCAAATAGAGTAGTAGTCTTCTCAGCTTTGGATAATCTCATTAAGGGTGCTGCAGGACAAGCTGTCCAAAACATGAATCTGATGTTCGGACTTGACGAAACCTTAGGTTTGAGATATCCGGGTTTCCTTGTGTGATAGATATGTATGTGATAAAGATAGGTGGCAGTGTTTACGAGAATATCGAAAATATTGTTAAAGACCTACCTAATGACGAGATATGTATTGTTCATGGAGGAGCAAAAATAGTTACTAGCATCGCTGAAAAAATGGGAATTAAGCAGAAATTTGTTGTATCTCCTTCTGGTATCAGAAGTCGCTATACTGACTGGGACACTATGATGGTTTTCCAGATGGTTATCGCAGGCAGGATAAATAAGGACATCGTAAGGATGCTTATAAAATATGGTAGGAAGGCTATTGGGCTATGCGGCATAGATAATTCCATCATAATAGGTGAGAGAAAGAAAAAGCTGATAGTTGTTGAAAATGGAAGAAAAAGACTTATTGAAGGAGGCTATACGGGAAAGATAAAGAAAATAAACATTGACTTTATAAGGAAATTGTCCTCGATGGGAATTATCCCTGTTATTGGTTCTGTAGCTTTGAGCGAAGAATATGAACCTTTAAACATTAATGCTGACACTCTCGCAGTCATACTAGCATCTCTTTTAAAATCTCCTGGAGTAATATTCCTTACTGATGTAGACGGTGTTTTAGATAAAAATGGGAAAACAATTCCTGAGATAAGGTTATCGAGATTAAATAGCTTAGAAGTGGGATATGGCATGAAAAGGAAGCTTTTTGAAATTTCTAGATTTCATATTCCGAAATCTTATATTTATAATGGCTTAAGAACTAAACCCCTTTCCGATCCCGTTGGTACGGTGATTATAGATGATAGAAATTGAAGAGAAATTTTGTTCAGGTATATATCCAAAAAGACCTATAGAAATAGTTAGGGGTAAAGGTAGTAAGGTTTGGGATTCTAATGGTAGGGAATACATTGACTGTGTTGGTGGTTTTGGTGTAGCTATTGTTGGTCACTGTAATGATAAAGTTATTGAGGCCATATGCTCACAGGCTAAGAGACTTATTACATGTCCTGGAATTTTCTATAATGATACGAGAGCAAAATTGCTTCAGTTGATTGCAGAGATTACCCCTAAGGAGCTCTCCAAAACATTTCTTAGTAATAGTGGCACCGAGGCCGTGGAATGCGCATTAAAAATCGCTAGAAAGTATACTGGGAAAAAGGAGTTCATCGCTATGAAAAGAGGATTCCATGGTAGAACGATGGGATCCTTGTCAGCGACATGGAAAAGTAAGTATAAGAAAAGTTTCGAGCCTTTAGTTCCAGGTTTTAAACATGCAGTCTTTAACGACTTGGACAGTGTTCAAAGTCTGATAAATGATAATACGGCTGCAATAATAGTTGAACCTATACAGGGCGAGGGAGGAGTTTACATTGCTGATCGAGACTTTGTTAGAGGATTAAGAGAAATATGTGACGATAAAGACATTCTTTTAATATTTGATGAAGTGCAAACAGGTTTTGGTAGGACAGGTAAAATGTTTGCATTAGAGCATTACAATGTTACACCAGATATTCTTTGTATAGGTAAGGGTATGGCTGGGGGTTTGCCTGTAGGAGCAACGGTTGCAAAGCCTGAGATCTTTAATTCTCTTAGTAAAGGTGAACATGGATCAACTTTCGGAGGTAATCCTTTAGTTGCCGCTGCAGCAGTAGCCTCAATCAACTACATTATAAGAAATAATCTTCCTGAAAAAGCAAGAGTAAAAGGTGACTACTTTATTCAGAAGCTTAGGAAGATCGAATCAAGTATTATTAGAGAAGTTAGAGGCATAGGGTTAATGATAGGTATAGAGTTAAGGCTTCCGGCAAAGAAGTATATTTTAGAAGCTTTGAAGAGAGGAGTGCTCGTACATTCTTCTGGTATTAATATCCTGAGACTGCTTCCTCCACTTGTGATAAGTTATGAGGAATTAGATAAAGTTGTAGAGGTCTTAAAGGTGGTTTTATGTCAATGAAGGTACTAGTTTTGGATAATAATAGTGAGTATTTTGAATATTTGGTTAAATTCCTTGAGAAGAGAAGAATAGATTATGTCATTAAGAAACCCTTGGATGATATAAGGGAAAACTATTGTTGTGTAATAGCCTCAGGAGGATGTATTCCAAGAAAAGAGAAGAAAAGTATTTTAGAATGGTATAGGTCTTTCCTTAATAGTCTAGATAAACCTTTCTTAGGAATATGTCTCGGACATAAAATTCTCGGATATATTTATGGCGCACGCATATTAAGATCACATGAAAAGGGTCTTGTAAAAGTTCATTTTCTTAGAGAATACCCATTAGCTCCTAATATTAGGTCTTTGACCGTTTACCAGGATCACGATTTTGGTTTAGCACTATTACCTAATAAGATTGTTAATTATGCTAGAAGTGATACTTGTAGCGTCCAAGCTATAAAGGTGCTTGATAGACCACATTTTGGCGTCCAGTTTCACCCTGAGTTTGGAGAAAATGACGGTTATATAATTTTAGAAAATTTTCTCAGGTTTTCGGGTGTGCTGTAATGGGTATGACCCTTGTAGAAAAAATTTTGGCTAGGGCAGCGAACTTAAAAAGGGTTTCTCCTAGCGATATAATAATTGTAAACGTGGATATAGCTATGTCTCATGACACCACAACACCATTAGCGATTAAACCCTTCTTTGAAATTGCAGATAGCGTCTTTGACAAGAATAAAATAGTTATATGCTTCGACCACGTTGTTCCTCCAGCTAATATCAATGCAGCAATCCTACATAAGAAGATAAGAGACTTCATAAAAAAACTAGGACTGGTAAACGTCCATATGGAGGGCGTATGTCATCAGATACTCGCTGAGAAATACGTTATACCTGGATACGTAGTCATTGGAGCGGATTCACATACCTGTACCCACGGCGCGCTAGGTGCATTTGCAACAGGTGTTGGCTCAACGGACATTGCTACGGTTTATGCATTAGGTAAAATATGGTTAAGAGTACCTGAATCTTTCAAGATTAATATTGAGGGGAGACTGAAGAAAGGAGTTTATGCTAAAGACGTGATCCTTTATATTATAGGCGAAATGGGTGCAGACGGTGCAGTCTACAAATCTATCGAGTTTTCTGGAAAAGTGGTAAAAGATTTCTCAATATCTTCTAGGCTAACTTTAACAAATATGGTCATTGAAATGGGTGCAATGAATGGGATTATAGAAGCAGATGAAAAAACATTTGAGTATACTGGTGGTAGGGGAATTCCGTTTAAGAGCGATAAAGATGCCGAATACGAGGAAGTCTTTAACTTTGATGTTAGCAATCTTGAACCTCAGGTAGCATGCCCTCATAATGTGGATAATGTAACCGATATAAGCGAGGTAGAAGGAATAGAGATAGACCAAGCATTTATAGGAACATGTACAAATGGTAGAGTAGAGGATATAGAGATAGCCGCGAGAATACTAGATGGTAGAAGGATTAAGAGTAATGTAAGGCTTATAGTAACGCCTGCATCGAACAGAGTATATATGGAGTGTTTAAGAAGAGGATATATTCAAAAGCTTCTTGAAGCTGGAGCGATTGTTACAAACCCTGGATGCGGTGCTTGCCTTGGTAGACATCAGGGCGTACTCGCTCCCGGAGAAGTGTGTGTTTCTACTAGTAACAGGAATTTTATGGGAAGGATGGGTAGTCCTGAAGCTAAAATATATCTTGCCTCTCCTGCAGTCGCGGCTGCTTCAGCAGTAGAGGGTAGAATAGCTGATCCGAGGAGATATTTATGAGGGTCTGGAAGTTTGGAGATAACATAAATACTGATTACATTACACCAGGGAGGCTTAATTTAACTGATGATCCCAGAGAACTTGCTAAGATAGCTTTTAAGGAATATCGTCCTGAGTTCGCTGAAAAGGTTAAACCTGGAGATGTTATAGTAGCAGGAAAAAATTTTGGATGTGGTTCGAGCAGGGAAACAGCACCTGTGGCATTGAAAGCCGCTGGGATAAGAGCAGTTATAGCAAAGTCTTTTGCTAGGATATTCTTCAGGAATGCGATAAACATAGGTCTTCCAGTCATAATCTGTAAAGATGCAGACAAGATTGAGGAGGGAGACGTACTCGAGATAAACTTCAAAGAGGGCTGGATAAAGATCCTTAATAGGAATCTTGTACTTAGATGTGAAAAACTGCCTGATTTCATTTTGGATATCATAGAAGCAGGAGGTCTCGTAAACTATCTGAAAAAGCATAAAGGGTTTGGCTAGCGTCTAGAAGGTGTCGCAAATGGGATATAAAATTGCTGTAATTATCGGAGATGGAATTGGCAAAGAGGTTATACCGCAAGCAATAAGAGTCTTGGAATCGCTGAACATTAACTTTTCTTTTATATACCTTGATGCAGGTTTTGAAACGTTTAAAAAAAGAGGCGTAGTTGTTCCACAAGAGACGCTAGAAATTATTAGGGAGACAGATGCGTGCCTCTGCGGTCCCATGACTACACCTCCAGGCATCAAGGGATATAGAAGCGCGTCAGTTACCATAAGGAAAGAATTAGATTTATATGCGAATATTAGACCGATAAAAAATTATCCGGGTATACGCGGATTAAGAGATAATGTCGATCTAATTATCGTACGTGAAAACACCGAAGGACTCTATTCTGGGATAGAGTGGAGGGTAGGAGATCAGGCATTTACACTCAGAGTAATAACTAGAAGATCGAGTCTTAGAATAAGCGAATATGCTTTTAAACTCGCTTTGAAAAGAAGGAAAAAAGTTACGTTTGTAACAAAATCCAATATAATGAGGGAAACATGTGGGTTATTTAGAGAAACAGTCTTGGAAGTATCTAAGAAGTATCCTTCTATTGAAGTAGAGGAGGTTTTTATCGATGCAATGGCTATGAAACTTATACAAGACCCGACTCAATTCGACATAATCTTATGTCCGAATCTCTTCGGAGATATTCTTTCAGATGAAGCTTCAGTACTTGTTGGAAGCATAGGAATACTGCCTAGTGCAAATATAGGGGATAAGTATGCCATGTTTCAACCTGTCCATGGGACAGCCCCAGATATCGCTGGTAAGAACATAGCTAATCCTACAGCAGCAATTTTGTCCGCTAAGATGATGTTAGAGTATCTGGGAGAAAACGAGAACGCTAGAAAGATAGAAGAAGCTATTTCTAGAGTATTTAGAAAGGGAATCTTTACAAAAGACCTCAATGGAAATTATGGTACCAAAGAATTTACTGATAAGGTAATTGAAAACATTGTGTAGCATAGGCGATGAAAAATACGGTACGTTATTTTTATTCCTTATAGAGTATTTTTCCTTCGCCCACAACTAGAATAGGGTAGGATTCTAGCGAAAATGGATCGTCGTTCCATAGGATAAAACTGGCCCACTTGCCCCTTTCAATTGTGCCTAGGATGTTATCTATCCCTAGGATTTTCGAATTATTCAGAGTTGTGATCGATATACTCTCTGCTCGTGATAAACCAAAACGTCTAAAGAATCTCAATTGGAGAAACAGGTTCCTTTGCAGAACCACTGGATGATCGGTCATTAAGCCGAAAAATGGTTTAACCTCTACTAGCATCTTCACATTACGCCAGTTCTCATGCTTAAGTTCAGTCTTATATGCGAATGCATCTATAGGACCATATGTTATAGGAACATTCTCAGACTTGATCTTCTCAAAACATTCTCTGGTATGCACATCCATTGCATGCTCAATCGTAAACTTGAATCCGTACTCGCGTCTAAGCGTAAAAAGACACATAATATCATCAATCTTATGCACATGTACCCTTAGAACCTCTTCACCTTTTAGAACCGGAAATAATGCTCTAATCTCAGGCTCAAATTCCTCCTCGGTCTTTTTCCCACTCTCGATCAGTTTTAAAGCATCACGCGCCTTCATCAACCATTTCCTAAAGAGGCTAATAGCACCCATTCTCGTATATGGCCTAGAACCCTTCCAGTCAACTGTACGTCTAGGATTATAGCCTAAGGCAGCCTTTAATCCTGCATGCTTTATAAATGCCTCATCGATATCACGGCCATAGTTCCTGATCACAATGCCTCTACCACCAATGATATTACCGCTGCCAGGTAAGATACACGAGTAGAGTACTCCCCACTCAACGGATTCCCGAAAACTTTTATCGTCCATATAAATACTATAGTAGGCATCCACTAGAGGCAACACCGACTCATATTTTTCATTTGTTTCTTCTTCACCTGACGGTTCGCCTGCTCTTGTTTCTCCAATATGACAATGTGCATCAATAAAAGCTGGTGTAACAACACCCTCATAGTCTAGAAATTCTACGTCTTCAGGTTTCTCCTTAAATACTCCCAAAAACTTATCATTTTCCCAGACAACATACACATCCTTTAAAACTCCATCAGGCTTACCGTCGTATAAGACAGTTGCCTTTACCGCTTTCTTCATTTCCATCACCACTTGGATATTATTGGTATATGACATAATAATAGGTTACCAGCAAAATTATGAGCAGGGAATAGTAGCTAAAAGATTGATAGAGGAAAAATCGACTATATCTGGACTATCTAAAAGATTCTTAGAAAAATATAGATTCGAAATACTAGTCATGACGCTAGATGCCATATAGTATGAAAATCGAGGAAAACTTATAGAACTACTTTGGGAAGAAAAACTGAAGCTTGTAGCAACACTGACAAAAGAAATAGTCGAGGCTCCTGACCAAATCACCAAAAAAGAACCAGAGTTCTAGGAGCTTTTCACTTAATGAGCTAAAAATTGATTAAAATATGTGCCACTCTAGAAGAAGTTTTCCATAGTAGCATCTTGTCTCTTCCTTTCATGTATATCACTATTTCCCTCTTTAATTTCACCTATGAGATAAGGAACTAAGTCAACTTCAGCTGGAACTTTACTCCAAACTTCAGCCCAGTCTACGTCTTTACCTCCTAGAGCTATATGATACTTATTCTGAAAGTCGTACACCTTAACTATTGCTGGCAGTGGCGCTGCAGGCCCCGAGACCAGAGCCTCACCTGTGCTTAGCCCCGAGAGCCCCTCTACCATTTCTTTCATTATGTCCTCCATGCTACTTAGTATATGTCTTTGATCCTCGGGATTCGCAGTTCTAAGTGCTATGAGAGTTCCACATTGAGCTAGCAAAGTTTGCGAGAGTTCGCGAGGCCTCTGACTTACGACACCTAACCCAATACCAAACTTACGACCTTCCTTAGCTATCTTTTCTAATATAGCTTTTGCTGGGCTCCATCTGCCCTGCGGAGCGTAGTTATGAGCCTCTTCGACTACAAGTAGTGTTGGAAGGGCAACACCTGCTAACACGCCTGCGCCAATGAGTCTCCATATTGCCCTGATAATAGTGGCTGTTGTGGAAGCTTGAGCTTCACTAGGAAGCCCACCTAATGCGACTATGCTAAGTCCCGGCTTGAGTATTTCCCCATAAACCTCGAGATAAGTATTGACACTTTTATAGGGTTCTTTCTCGACTCTAGACTCATATATCTTATCGCTCCAACTGGGCCTTGTTATATACCTAAGCTCCACATTTTCTAGAAGACTCTCATATTTAAGGAGAAGATCGTCTAGCGAGCGGTCTCTACCTCCTTGCTCTTTAATAGCTCTTTTAAGTTCCTCAGCTGTAAAGAAAATAGGGTCATCTGTGGACGCATAGGAATACCTACTTCTCCTAACCTCTTGCAGTGCATTCCGTAGGAACATTATCTGCTTGGTTGCTCTGGAGGGGTCTAGCCTCAATATACTGGCAATCTCTTCGAGGCTTAGAGTCCAGAGAGGTATTTCAAGTTGCCTTGGCTTAAGCCCGTACCTCGCCTCCACTAACCTTGCAATTCTACCTGCAGGTGATAAAACACGAACATTATCATATTTCTCAGTGAGAGGTATATACTCACTATGTGTATCTACGAGTATTATTCTCGCATATGGGTATTTCTCTAGGATAGATGCAAGTATAACTGCAATTGTATTTGACTTACCAGCACCTGTCATAGCAAGTACAGCAAAATGTCTCGAGCACAGTTTATTTAAGGAGAGAGTAAAGGGCACTTTTTCATTGAAGCTCAATACTCCAAGCCTTATGTCCTTGGAACCCATTATCGTAGCCAGTTCTTCTTCGAGCGCTAAGTAGACTTTCTGTCCAGGCCTCGGAAGGAATGGTACTCCTCTTTTTACACCTTCAGGCCCGCCGAAACCCACTATAGTTGCAACTAGCTCGTTCCTGGCCGGCCTAAACTCTAGGTAGCCTTCAAGCTCCTCCACTATACGGCTTCTCCTATACAACTCATCAAGTAGGTTAAAGCTAACAACCATCGCATAGAGCCATTGTCCGCTTTTTCTCGGGTCCTCTATCTTCACATAAGTGCCTGGCTTAGAAACTTCAGGCATTTTTTCTTCTGACACCGCAAAGCGTACTATACTACGACCATATACAGCTATAACCCTTCCAAGCTCATCTAATTTTTCTCCGCTCATATTATTTCAACCCCAATAGGCTCCTGCCAGAAGGTTTAAGCATAAACCTAAAGATATCATTAGGACCCGCTCGCCTATACATTTCATCTGCTATAAGGCATGGAAGACTCGAATCCAAGACTGCTAAGTTATGGACATAATTCAACGGTCTAGGGTAGCCTCTCATGTTATCTGCAAGACTGGCGAGAGTCTCTAAGGCATCGAGAAGTTTCTTGCTCGAAAACTTGGGAAAAGAAAATTGCATAACCACACCATACTTAGCGAGCTTGAAATACGCAACCCCGTACTCACTCCACCTACTATACACTTCTTCAACAAGCTTTCTACAGGCTATATGGCCATGGGGCATACCGAACTTTTTGCCCTCTAGTAGTGTGTATACCTTCTCTAGGTCTCTCCACGCATAGTCTAGGAGCATTACGTCATTTAACCATCCTGTAATACCTTCCCGCTCTGTAATATACCTACTTTCCGTATCCTTGGCAACCCAGAAGAGCCCTATTCCTAAAGCCTCAGCAAGACCAAGAAGGTTTTTCAATGCTGAAAGATAAGCTGTCTCCTCAATATAAACCACCGCGAAGTCTAAGGCTTCTTTCTCTCCTTGCGTTCCGTGTTCCTTTCTTGTGAGAAGCCGATAAAGCTTGTCAGAATGGCTTCCGATAGCAGAAAGTATTCTTAAGCTTTTTTCCCTCACTCCGATATTATCCGAGAGTATCTCCTCAAAGCATGCTACGGCTTTTTCACCATGCTCCTCTACAAGGCTCCAGTCGACTGGGCTCCTAAGTCTAGAGAAAGCGTAATAAACATCTTCAGCAAAACCGAAGGGTTCCATAAGCTCCGAAGTATAGCTCCCATCAAGGAAAACGGCTTCTACCCCCTTTTTCACTATTTCGAGTGCAGCTATAAGCTCCAGCATAGCCATAAGCAGACTACTCCTTGACTCACTGTAAGTCTTCGGAACCAGTATATGAATTATTGGCTCTCTATTTCCCTTTAACCCTCCCTTCATGTTACCTCCTCGCACAATTACGGTAGCAGCTGACAGAAGAACAAGACATGCGCCTCTCCTTTCCTCTAGCGCATAACTCCCATCGACAAATCCAGCTGAAGTAAATGGTACTCCCTCTATGGGCTTTTTGATCTTGCCTACCCTTTTCTCCGTCCTTTTTAATGTCTCTACGAGATCTTTGGCTAGACTTTCACTTATGTAACCGCTTACCACATTAACACCTATGGACAATTCCTTAAAAAGCTAATTAAAAGGTGAACTAGAAGAGTATTCCGAAAGTAAATCTAAAAAGAGATATTCGAATAGCGTGGTAACGATAGTGTTTTTAATCACATTAATAGACAATAGCTATATGAAACATAAGCGATCGTTGAAAGGCTATTTCTGGTGACCAGATGTCTTTGAGTTTACTCGATAAAACCAGTAAAACTGTTCTCATGATGGGTAATGAAGCCATAGCAAGAGGAGCTATTGAGGCCGGGGTTCAATTTGCATCCGCCTATCCAGGCACGCCAAGCAGCGAGATCTTAGTATATCTCTCCCATGTCTCTAAGCAAGCGGGCATGTACGTTGAATGGTCCACGAATGAGAAAGTTGCTTTCGAAGCAGCCTACTCCGCGTCCTTAGCGGGCCTAAGATCCATGGCGGTCATGAAACATCTTGGCACACACTGGATACTTGATCCTCTTGCGGTCGCAGCGATAACTGGTGTTCATGGCGGATTGCTCATAATTTCGGCCGATGATCCTCATCCCTACAGCTCTCAAAGCTCAGTCGATACCCGCTTCCATGGCAGAATAGTAAATATACCGGTTGTAGAACCCTCAGATCCCAATGACGCTAAGCAACTTGTCGTGCATGCGATCGAGCTATCAGAAAGAGCCGGAACCCCCATTCTCTTCCGTTATACATCCACCATAGCTCATGGCAAAGGTCCCGTGAAACTCGGATCCTTGAGGGAAGAACGTCGGAAACCCTATTTTCCGCGAGATCATGAAAGACTTGTTAGCATAGCGCCAAACGCGAGGAAAAATATTCCGAAGATGTTCGAGAGGCTTGAACATGTTAAAGAAATGATTAACCATGAACCTTTTGTTGAGAGACTAGGTCCCTCTTCAGGAGAATGGGGACTAATAACTACTGGTGTACCGCACACTTACGCGATGGACGTGCTTGCCTTAGAGGGAATCTTAGATGACGTGCCAGTCCTCAAGTTGGCGGTGGCCTACCCACTTCCTGAAGCTGTTATACTTGACTTCCTAAGCTCCGTTAATAAGGTTCTGGTTCTTGAAGAACTTGAGCCATTCTTGGAGGACCAGATAATTAAGCTTGCTAAGTTGCATGAGCTGGATGTCAAAGTGTATGGTAAAAACACAGGGCACTTGAAGAGATACGGTGAGTATAGCCCCGAAATAGTCGACGAAGCTATAAGCAAGCTCTTTGGAATCAACCATGTGGCAACTCCAGTAGTAGCCCTTAAGGAACTATCGTCTAGGATAGAGAGACGGATACCTCAGATGTGTGCTGGCTGTCCCCACAGGGGTAGCTACCTTGCAATAAAGTTAGCCTTTAAGAAACTCGGTATACAAGGTATCGTTTTTGGTGACAGGGGATGCTATAATCAAGGCACTAATCCACCCCTCGATGCAATAGACACATGTATAGCCATGGGCTCTAGTATCGCGATGGCTGCCGCTATTAAAAAGGTAGGAGAGGAAAGACCAGTTATCGCTGTGATAGGAGACTCAACCTTCTTCCACGGAGGCTTACCGGCCCTGGTCAATGCAGTCGTAAACAAGGCTCCAATACTCATCGCTGTATTTGACAATAGATGGACAAGTATGACAGGACATCAACCTAGCCCCGCCACTGGTTTAACAGCAACTGGAGAGGAAACATATTCCCTCAAGCCTGAAGAGGTAGCTAAAGCTCTAAACATCCCATATGTCAGAGTGGTGAATCCCTATAACCTGCGCGTCGCAGAGCAGGCAGTGCTAGAAGCCTTGCAGAAAGCTGAAGAAAAAGGGTTGCCCTCTCTCATAGTTTTTAGGGCCGAATGCACCCTTCAAGTCCTTCGAAGAATAAGAAAGAAAGGCGGTAGGCTAAAGCCGGCAACCATAGACTCTAGTAAATGCATAGGCTGTAAAGAGTGTATAATGACTGGTTGCCCGGCTCTCGGCTTCGACGAAGAGAAAGGCAAAGCCTTCATATACGCGGATAAGTGCGTGGGATGTATGATATGCGCTCAGGTATGCCCTGTGGATGCGATTTCTAAGCCGAAGGTGGGAGAATGAAGAGCTTGGATGAAGTTAATATAGTATTAGCTGGTGTTGGTGGACAAGGGGTTATGCTTGCTTCTGATGTACTTGGGCTAGCGGCCATAAGTAGCGGGCTGGAAGTCAAGATATGGAATGTGCATGGACTTGCTCAGAGGGAAGGCTCAATCTATAGTCACATTCGTATAGGCAGAAAAGTCTTTAGTCCGAAGATTCCAATCAGAAGTGCACACGTCCTTGTGGGTTATGAACTGGCTGAAGCAGTTAGACATATCCATCTTCTAAACCTAGACGTTGGTGTTTTGTTGGTAAATGAACAACTTATAGTCCCCCTTGCCCATTATACTGGTCATGTCAGATATCCTCGCAAGGAAGAAATACTATCTGGAATAGCCTCCATAATTCCCAAAAAAGTCCTTTACGTTATAAAGGCTAACAAGCTTGCAGCTAAAGCTGGTAATCCTAAGACTGTAAACGTGGTAATGCTAGGTGCTCTAGCAGCCACCGGCTTACTTCCCTTTTCGCCTGAAACCCTGCTTGATGCTATAAGGCAACGTGTCCCAAGCCATACATTAAAACAAAATGAAAAAGCATTCCAATTAGGATACCAAGAAATATTAAAGAAGAACCTCCGAAACATAAGTGACAAATTTTTAAAAAGGGATTTTCTCAAAAGCAAGTCGATTAGTTATATAGATCGAGGCTTAGAATGGTCACTCTAAGAGATAAAAATATTACTTAACAATTTCTCTTCCACCTTTATTAATTATTCTTCACCCATCCTTTTTGTATACTTGTAGTATCATCTTTGGTCTTTATCGATCGATATTATATTAACTATGGAATTTGTATATGAGACACAAAATCCAGCTATATGTTTTTTATGTAGCAACATGCATTATAATGAAACAAAAGTTAAATTTCGCAAAAGTTATTTAGTTATAGATGTTAGGATGGATTCGTTTGTAAAAAAGCTGTTATCCTCTGAAAAAATTAGGATTTATAAAGATTACATTATAAAGGGGAAATCTGGGCTTCAGCACAGATTTGATATTTTAATAAAGGACTCAAAAACTTATGGGGTTATAGTGACAGATTTCTTAGATGTAACGCTTTATGTTAAGGCCGTAATTACATACGTTGACACACAGATTCCTATCATAATTGTTGCTGATAAAATAGATCCTGACATCAGACAATACACTAATAGCAAAAATGACATTATAATAATTGAGATGAACAAAATCAAAAAGACAATTCTTTTCAAAGAAATAAATAAGGTGATGAAATAATACCCTGAAATTCAAGTTAACTTTAACATTTCAAAGTAGTTAACTTAGCATTTTTTCCATCTCGTATCTTGTCCACCAGTATGGAAGTTGAGCTTCTTTCCATCCTTTTCTTATAAGATTCATATATTCTTCTCTACTTCTCGTTTTATATCCAATCCATCTTGAACCTTGAAGTGAAGCACGATAAGCTACCTTTTTAAGCAAGCGTTCCTTTGAATGATTATCTTTTGCTATAAGATATTTTATCTCTACTAGGTCACTGTTCCAGGTGTTCGTGCCAGAGACGGTTCCGCCAACAACCTTGCTATTCTTAATATATATGAACGATTTATCGGGGTCACTTTCATAAACTTTGAAAAAATGCATTAGGAAATCAAAGGAATACTTGCCCAGATCCTTAATAATATACGGAATATGTTCAAGCTTGAACTCCTCTACATTCTCAACATCGTCGATCTCCTTACCAAGAACCTCGTAGATTAGGGCATACTCGATGCTGATACACTTATAACCTATTTTTTCATAAAATCCCTTAGCGAAGGGAGTATCCAAAGCTATTCTCTTGAGATTTTTCTCTTGTGCAATCTCCTCGAATTTACTGATAAGTGCACTACCAATACCCCTTCTTTGATATGAAGGATGAACAGCAATATGTAATACTTTTAAACCGTTCTCGATATATCCGCCTCTCAGGAAACCTATAATTTTTCCATCTTCTTCAGCAACTAGCTGCAACTCCGGATACTTTCTAATACTTTCGATAATCATCGGAGCTATACGCGAGGTCCATCTAGCCATCTCTAAAAAAGATTGGTTACAAATTCTCAACACATCATACAGGTCTTTTAACTCCATTCTCCTAATCTTCAATTATTTCCCCCATACTAGTATCATACCAATATGCTATATAAAAAATGGGATTTTAGGAGTCCTCTTATTAACTTACTAATGTGAAATTAATTTACGGCTATACTGTTGTATAGAGAAATGTTTACAGTGTTTCTATGTCAGAGCATAGCTATGGTTATGCTCACATAGGCATTTGACACCCTAGATTTTATGCTAATACCTTTTCTAGCAATACCTATAATCCACTAATTTACTCTTACAAAAAACCACCTAGCAGGCACCTTTGGAAGGAAAAGAATATTAGCCTTCTCCTTGATAATCTACAGCATAGGGACTCTCACATTAGTTTTTCAGGAAATCTAACAGAAACCTTTTAGCCAAGCTATTGGTAGGGGTTGAATTAAGGTCAAAATGGTCTACTGGAATGGCCCTCGTTATGGAGCAGGTATTCCCTAAAAATAGAGGAAAAGCTACTACGATGGTTCGGTCAGCATGGTCTCTCGGAGTACTTTTAGCGATATCCTTTATGGTTTTCTTATATCCTAGAGTAAGTTGGAGAGGATGTTTTATTGCAACATTATTGCCCGTTCTCTCGACAGTACATATTATAAGGAGAATAGAAGAAACTCAACGATGGCAGGAGAATAAAGGAAATCATAAGACATTCATAGGCTTGTTTTCCAGAAAAATATTTTTCTGACTATACTAACTCTTCTCTTAAACATCTTCGCTATGTTCAGTTATTGGATGTTTCGGAATTGTTGCTGACTTTCCTCTACGAAAATAGGGGTATAAGCGTTGTGAAAATGCTGAAAGGCTTATAACAACGCAGATCAGAGCTTGGCTTAGCTATGTTGGTTATGACTTTCTTCAAGATAAATTTAGGCGAGAACCTATGTGGAACCTCTTTACTTCTATGGAGGCAATTACACTGTTAACATATATTTAGATAGCTTCCACAAATACCTTTCTTGCAATATCATTAGGATTCCTCTTAGGTTTCTTTGCAGGCTTTTGGAGTACGTTTGGAGCCCTTATAAGCGAGCTTTTCTCAACTAGCATTAGAAGAAGTGCTCTCGGCTTTATCTTTAATGCGGACGTACTATAGATTTTGCAAGTCCCATAATTATTGAATGGTTTTCCCAGAAATACTGTTAGCTTTCAGCTCTATCCCTTGTTGCAATCTCAGCATATTTAGCACTATTACTGATTTGGACGCTTCCCAAGACTAAAGAGAAGATACTCGACTAACGTGGCCTAAAAATTGATGATAAAATTGAAGATTAGCCAAGAGACCATTGTGAAATATCCTTGATATGTCTAACCATACCAGGAGAACCGAGTCGCCTGTAGAGATCTTCTGCCCAAACATAGCTTGTCGGTCTAACCCCTAGGAAAACCAACTGGGTAGGCCACAGAAGTCCTGCAATATAGGGTAGGTCTGTATATCTAAGGCAATTGAGCATTTCTATCACATTGTCCGTACCGTCAGGGTTAGAGTAGATATTTTGCGACGAAGGAGGCTCATGAAGCAGTACTGATGCTAGGTTCCCTCTCAGGAAGGCGGCATACAGAGCTACAACAGCCATTTCACCACTTCCAAAAAGTGCAATCCTGTTCTTATCCACCCAACTAATTCTACTTAAGGCTTCTAAAGCTCTTAGCGAATCATATACACGAATGCTAGCTATAGTTCTTCCAGTTAGCATTGCAGCCCTACGTAGATACCACTGAATATTTTTCCCCCAAGAGTTTATTCCTACTCCTCTGAGCTCGACATATGCTCTCGCCCACGATGGATCCAGGTTTTTGAAAAGCCTAATACCATCCCTTACTGTTTGACCTCTGCTTAGAAGAATCAACATTATTGGAGAAGGAATATCCGCTTTCTTAGGTCTTATTACATGCATGTGAAGCCTCCAGCCTTTTTCAGTCACAAAGCTAACCAGATAACCTATGTTTGAATTATCCTCTTGCTCCAGCTCTATTCTTATATCGAGATCTTCAGGCTCTTTCGGAAAAGCATTAAATGTTTTCTCGAGAAGTATTGTCTTGAGATCGTCTTTATACTCTAAAAGATCATCTATAGAACGTATCTTTGGTGGAGGCACAGGCTTTATAAACCAGTCTTGAACAGTTGTCACGCGCTCATCGCTCGGTATACCTCTAGTAAAAACTTTTAATGATTCTGCTGTTTCCAAAGATTCTAAATCCTTGTCGATATCCTCGACCTCATGTAAAGTAATATTAACTTTTTTTAGGTGCTTCAAAAACCATGCAAAAACCGCCTTGCGAGATGTTTCATGGTATGAATGCGGTCCAGGCGTTTCTACAAGCATAATATTTTCCGGGAAACCTAATAGGGTATAGAAATCCTTTAGTTTTCTATAGATCTCCCTAACTGATTTTATATCGAAAATCCAGTCTTTTTTAGCCGATGCAATGAGCAAAGGACGGGGTGCTATAAGAGCGCCAATATCCGTTAAATCCCACATATAATTGTTTATCCAGAACATACAATCACAGTGACTGTCTATCGTTCTCTTGCATACATGTGAAGAGATTGTTGCAGTACCACATACAGGTGCAGCAACTTTTATTCGCTCATCTATCGCAGCAGTATACCAGGTTATTGCTCCTCCACCAGAAATTCCTGTAACTCCGATCCTTTCAGGATCTACTTCTGGCCTAGATTGTAGCAGATCGATTGCTCTTATCGCGTTCCAGACCTCGACACCGGCTGGTGTATATCCTAAACTGTACCAGTTAAACATACCATACTTGTAGACACCATGGTGGTAACCAGGTATCTCTCCTAGCTGAATAGTTTCGATTATTAAAGCAACAAACCCTAGCTGTGCAAACTTTCTAGGGTGAGCCTGATAATGGAACTTTTGGTTCGCTGCATGTCCTGAAAGATAGAGTATGCCTGGAACTCGTCCCTTAATATTCTTTGGAATATAAAGATTTCCTGTGACATAGAGTTTGGGCAAGCTTTCATAATACAGTTTATTTACGATATACTCATCTCTCTCAATAGTACCCGTGATTTTCACATTTAAAGGAGGTTTTTCCTTTAGATTCATGTACTCCGAGATACCGAGCATGTCAACGAACTGACTATGCTTCTTGGTCCTAATATTCTCCCAGTCACTTTTAGATTTTATACCAATAAGAGATTTTCTAGTCAGCTTTCTTGCCTCTATGCACAAATATTCAAAGATATTCAACTTGGTACACCCATGTTCAGAACCATATAAATAAAACTAATTAAGATTTAATTAAGATAACACTTTCTACGAACCTTATGCAATTTCGAAAAAATGGTATAAACTTGAAAAATTTGTCTCAAAG
>Ga0116200_10000163_pt1 | contig 18257 bp, 15 predicted proteins | sample Mar14436cmmetaG_FD_94478 | JGI IMG/M metagenome (GOLD analysis project Ga0116200, IMG submission 94478) | Marine hydrothermal vent microbial communities from Guaymas Basin, Gulf of California to study Microbial Dark Matter (Phase II) - Marker... ... | reverse complement strand
TGGTGTTACTATTCTCAACATACAGGACAGGATTAATGGACTTGAGAACATCGCCAAGCTAATCAAAGGTAGAACTGCGGTCGACTTGGATATAGACAGGCAGAAACTGATACCATATGGAAAACCCGATGAGATTAAGGAGTATATCAAGAGGGTAGTGGAATTATTAGGTTCTAAAAAGGGAGGCCTACTGATGTACGCTGAAATCCACCCACCCACACCGCTAGAAAATATCAAAGCTCTAGCTGAAGCATTTGACAAATATACCTGGCTTTAACTTATATTTCATCTTCTTCCTCATATATTTACTCATGTAACTTTGCAAGCATAGGCATTCTTATAGCTAAGTCTATTAATATGAGCGCGATAAAAGGCGATGCGGGATTAATAAGAGTCCATAAATACCCACCAATGAGAGGTGCTGGAGCTCTCGTAATTCCTCTTATCATCGAGAGTATCGCTCCCCACCTACCTCTTTGCTCATAGCTAACTTGCTCCATTCTTAGACTAGTCCAGGCTCCCATGCTCCCCATGACAATTCCTCTCAAGGCAAACGCCAAGAATATGTAATGTATGTTTGGTGCAAAGATCACTAAAAGGAAGAAGATATAGAGGAACGGTCTAAATATAAATATAGTCTTCTTTCTCCCAATCTTGTCAGCAAGTTTACCTAGTGGAATAGAGAATATCGTATAGACAAGGTTTTGTATCGAGCCCATTAAGCCAAGTTCTAAAGCTGTTGCTCCCTTTATTTCAACGATATAGAGCATTACGAACGGTTGTGCGATACCGAATGCAAACGTGCCTAAGAATTCAACAATCAACCATTTCCTAGCTTGTGAGATGTCAAATATCTCTTTAAAATCCTTTATAAAATTTCTTTTTTCTAATCCTGTTCTAGAATATTTAATGTCTTTAAGTTTAAAGAATACCCATGTAAAGGCTAATAGCATGAGTATAAATTGGATAATGTATAAGACTCTTATAGATTCAACACGAAGACCACCTATCATATCCAACAATACTCCAGCTATAAAGGGTGCTATTACTGTTGCAATACCTGATACAGCAAAATATAGTCCAAAACTTGTAGCTCTCTCCTCTCTTCCAATAACGTTAGCAATAACAGTCCACTCAAGCATCTGAAGCGACCACACATTAATATAGCCTATTATAATTGGAACAGCAGAAAATTGCCAGTTAAATGATAATGCATAAAATAAAGGCGCCAGTACAGCTAGGAAGAGACAGAATAAATATGTTTTTCGAATACTGTATTTATCTGCAAACCATCCTATGGGAAGCGCTGTCAGAGACGATGCGATGCTGCCAATACTATTAAGAATACCAAGCTGTATCGGGCCAGCTCCCAACTTAAACACATAAATAGATGTATAGTTTCCTGTAAGACTAGAAGAAAAAGCAGATAATACTCTTTTTACTAAAAGCACCTTAAAGTTTCTGCTTGCTAGTAGCATTGTAATCATCTAGGTGATACATATTTAAGCTGTGTAACAGTATTAGCTGAATCCATACAAATATAATAAGATTTACTATACTAAGGTACAATTTATTATAGTTTCTCGAGTATCCTATTTCACGTTGGAAAATTTAGATGTAGGATCTAGAAAGCAATTGCTTATTTATGATCTATTTTTAGCTATGTTAGAGATATCACAATAACTAAGAGAAAAATTAAAAATAATCGGCCTACTATTCTAACTCTTGTATGTCTACCTTCGCTTCTTTCCTTGAGGAGAGTAGGAAAATAAGAGATATCAGTTTAAAATACGGTGCTTATCCAATAAGTGAGGAAGAGGCTCTGATAATATATTCTGTTGTCTATGAGCGTGCAATACTATTGAAAGGTATTAACGTTGTAGAGGTTGGTAGCGGTTGTGGATATTCTAGCATGTGGATTTTAAAAGCATTAAAAGATTCAGGTTATAGCAAAAGGTCTAAGATGATATTAATAGAGAGAAACCCGGAGAGAGCAAGGTTTTTAGGTGAACTTATAAGAGGAAAAAGATTCTCTGAATTCGCAACTTTGATGGTAGGTGATGCAAAGGAGGTTCTTAAATCTGTAGACATCCCAGTCCATATAGCTTTTATCGATGCAACAAAAGACGAATACCATATATACTTAGAGCTACTTGAACCTAACCTTAAACGTGGAAGCATAATCTTTGCTCATAACTTTCCGGAAAACTTTCCTATGCGTATGAGGAAATATGCTGAAATCGTAATGGATAATAAAAGGTATCATAGTGTAATGTTGCCTACATCTCTGTCATTATCTCTATCTGTAAAGATATAATTTCGCTATTCTTTGATCTTATAATGAGATCAGAGCACATTTAATATTTTTCTTATAGGAGGATATTTAAAATCGGTAGACAGGAGCGTCAGGTCTTGTTTATTTCCCTAGCTACCGTTACCACCGTTACATGGATGTAGATTATTCTTCTACGAGCAAAGCCGTAATTACGGGCAAAGTATTCGCAGGGTAGCATATTAGAAATTCTTAAGATATTTTGGTTGTATGTTGACTACATACTTATTTGAATAAGAGAATAAAGTGATTACTGTGAGGTTAAGGAAAGTTAGTGACCAAATTTATTGGTCATCATGTCCTTCAAAATATATGATTGAGAAATTAAGAGAAAAAGGTGTGAGCACGGTAGTAAACCTAACTTATGAATGTGTAGACTATAATTTGCCTTCCTCGATGGAGTTATTTCACTTTCCAATAATAGATTTTTCATTTGTTCCTCCAGAAGAAGCACTGATAAAATTTATCGATCTACTCCATCAGAAGCTTTTACAAGGAGAAAAAATTCTTATTCACTGTGTAGGTGGTATAGGTAGGAGTGGTACTGCAGTCGCCATGCTTCTTGTATATCATTATGGTTTTTCTCCTCAAAAGGCTTTAGATACCGTGTACACATACGGCGGGGGGCCTCAGTCTAATATCCAAAGATTAGTTTTTAACTGGTTTTCAAGAAACCTAGAAATGTTTGGTAAAGAAAATCTCTTAAAGATGATTAGACATGGTTATCAGAACGATTTATCAAAAACCATAGGGCATGCTTCAACGGTTGCTAATATATCAGTAGACTTACTAGGTACTCTATCCACAAGGTATACTATAAGTAGTGATTACTTGAAGACAGCTTATGTTGCGGGTCTCTTTCATGATATTGCCAAACATATTGATGAAAAAGGGCACCATGAGTTAGCAGCAAAAATGGTTCTAGGATGGGATTTTATTAAGGAGTTCTCAGATATTTTGTTGGTATCTAAGGCTATCTATTATCATAGGGGAAACACTAGTTTGTTAGAGGATAAAGAGTTGAAAGAGATGGGATTAGGCTCTATGATTACTGCCGCGGTTGTTAGATTAGCTGATTCTTTCGGTGATATTTATTCGGGAAATGAAGTGTATTCTGGTGCACAAATCACGGATGATAAGCTTCTAATAAACGGTATTCCGCGAAGCATAAAGAGGCTTACGGAAAAATCCAAACCTTTAAAAATTCTATTAAACCTGGATATTGGAATAGAATATAATCCATCGGATCTTCATAGATTTATATGAATATAAGATAAGAACTCGTCATGAGTCAAATTATTATGTGGCATCTAAACCTACTTTTGAGAAAGGAATAGTTATGATTGCTTTTTCTTTTAACTAGATAAGATGATGAGAGTTACGGGAGAAGTTATTGATGACCATAATCTAAGAATTTGTAGGTCATAGGTAAAAGACTAGGTATACTTCAAAAATTTTGGAGAATAGGTGTTTTTACTGGATCATAGTGTACGGTGACTATTCGAGAGAACTTTTGGTACTTTGCAAACGTCTAAGTACAGAGTCGGTGATTCAAATTTATATAGATGATTCATTTATTGAATGATTCTATAATCAGGAGAAGAATCGTCTTCGCGCTAGTATTTTTATTTTTTATCATGATTTTCCTAACTAGAGAATATTGTATTCTTCAGTATAAGAAGACGATAAAGATATTCTGTGCAAGGTCATTGACTATACCACTAGAGTGGATAAAGCAGAACTTTCAAGAAGAAAGCCTGTATGTTAATGTTGAAATAGAATCTTCAGGTTAGTGTACTTACCGTTAGAGAAATAGCTGAACTAAGTAAAAGAGCTGATAATATAGCTTCTAGACTGGGGATTAAAAGATTTTCTAAGCGAGAAATAGATGAAAAGGTTAGTGGATGGCCGAGAAGATTGGCGTGAAATATCTGCTTTTTAGAAAACCTGATAGTCTAAGCGAGGGTGAAAAAAAGAGAGCAATATTAGCTAGGGCTCTTGTTTACAGCTAGAATCGTTTTAGTGGATGAGCCTTTAAGTTCACTAGATATTAGAGAGAAGATTGGAGATCAAGAAATTTATCAAAAAGTTTCATAGTGGTTTGAAATTTACTGTTATGCACGTTACTCATAACGTTTTGGATGTTGCTGAACTGGCCGATAATATTGCATTAATGGTAAATGGTCAAAATCTAAAAGAGGGATCCTATTTTAGCCGATTACTTTGAGGTCTTTGGTCAAATAAATATTTTCGTGGTTGAAGAAAGCTATAAAGGTATTTTAAATGTTAATACTCCAATAGGTAAAATCAGGTACCGAATCCTTTTAAAGATGAAATTTAAGGAATGTATTATTTCTTTAAGGCCGAGGATATTATTGTCCCAAAATAATATGTAGGGAATACCAGTATAAGGAATGTTGTTAAATGCAAGGTTGAATGTTTTTATTGATAAAGGAGGAATAATATTGCATCTAAAAATGTAAAGAAGGTGTTCTCAGAGCAGTTATTACTCGTGGAGTCTTCAAGGATTTGGGATTGAAAAAAGGAGATGCGTGTATATGCCGCGTTTAAAGCTTCAGCCATGAAGGTTATTCCGTAATGAAAGCTAAGTATTTTAATCTACTCTATAATATTATTACCTACTACAGTTTTAATCTAAGGGTTCGAAAATGACAAAGCTGGTTGTGATAGGTTTTGATGCTCCGATTCCCAAAAGGGTTTATGAGTTAGCTATTAAGGGAGAATTACCTAATATCGCTAAACTTATAAAAAATGGTGTTTTCGCGGAAAATTGTTTGGTTCCATATCCTACGATCACGCCACCTAATTGGACCACTATTGCTACGGGTGCATGGCCCGGAACACATGGGATAACAGATTTTCACATGCATAAGTTTGGTATGCCACTTGATGAGACATACCAAGCTTTTGATTCGAGAGATTGTAAAGCTGAATATATATGGGAGGCAGCTGAAAAAGTTGGTAAGAAAACTATCATCCTGAACTGGCCATCTTCATGGCCTCCTAGAATAAAAGAGGGTGTTCATATTGGAGGAGCTGGTCTAGCTATAAACGAGTGGCGTTCAGGACTTCCTCATCACATCATCAAGGTTTCTTTAGCTTTAAGCCAAGTTTATACTACCGAAGAAGATACGTTGGGATCACCTTTAAAGTTCGAGAAGGTTGGTGGAAGAGAAATTGCGAAGGCGCCTCTGGTCTCTACTGGTTCAAAATATGAGATATATAGGCCAAGAGAATTCTATGTTTCTTTATTTGAAGAGAATGGTAAGAAGGGAGTAGAACTGCTAAACGATGATAAGGAAAGTATACTAGCAAGGGTTTTTGAAGGAGAATGGTCAGAGAACATCATCGTGGATTTTGAGACTGAAAAAGGCGTCAAAAGAGGAGGTTTTCGAATAAAGGTTTTAAGTGCTTCTAAAGAAAGAGTAACGATATTTTTTACACCTATTGCTTCTTTAGAGCCTGAGGACTTTCCAGCTTATCCGGCTGAGCTTGTAAAGAGGTTGATGGGAGATCCTAAGAAAATGGATGGGCTACCTCTTCCTTCTCATAGTCTATTCAGGCTCCTTAATCTTGGCTTAATAGATATAGACACTTGGATTGAAGCGATAGACCTAGAGCATAGATGGTTTGCATATATGGCTTGCAACCTTATGAAAGATATCGAATGGGATTTGTTTTTTATGCATGCTCATTGTCCTGACTGGGCATACCATGCTTTTATGGGAAAGCTCTACCAAGCATTTAAAGGTAAGGATCCTAAGCTAAACGAGTATATAAGAGCTGAAATCGAGTTCTATAAGAGTTTAGACAGAATGGTTGGGAGGATAGTTAAATGTGGTGGAGAAGATACATTAGTAGTATTAGTATCGGATCATGGTGCAAAATCCTCTGAGTATAGAAGGCCTAGTATACATAAAATACTAGCTGATAGGGGTTTAGCCTCCTATAAAACTGACCCTGTAACTGGTAAAATAATAGAGGTCGATTGGAGTAAAACCAAAGCGTGGCCTCAGAGAGCTGTTTATATATATGTAAACTTGAAAGGTAGAGATCCTAACGGTATAGTGGATCCGAAAGACTATGATAAGGTTAGAGATGAGATAATAGATGCATTGTATAGCTATGTCGATCCTGTCTCTGGAAAGCGTCCGATACTCTTTGCAATAAAGAAGGAAGACGCTAGAATGTTAGGTCTATATGGGGAGAGTGTAGGTGACATAATCTATGCATTGAATCCAGAATTTAGTGGTGAACATGGTACATTCCTTCCAACTGCCGAGTATGGTGTGGGTTCTCTAAAAGGTTTATGTATATTTTCAGGGCCGAAAATCAAGAAAGGCTTGGTTCTTCAAAGAAATATGTGGTTGACCGACATAGTACCAACTGTATGTTACCTTCTAGATCTGCCTGTTCCGAAAGATGCTGAAGGGAGTATAATCTACCAGATCTTCGAAGATCCGAATTTTAAGCTTAATGAGATAAACAAGTTAAGAAATGCCTTAAAAAGGTTAAGAGAAGCGATTGAGAAAGAAACCTATCTTACTCACAACTATGAATAGTTTTAAAATCAGTTATTATTTTTCTACACCTTTAAGCTCGTCTCTTCTTCATCATCCATTTTAGTTTAAAAATGTGATGTCTAAAAAGGTTATGGTTTGCATTATAAGCAATTAATGTTTTCCTCAGAAAGATCTTAATATCTCACATGATTTTGGAGAATAGGCTGGAGCAAAGAGCTTTTCTATACTATAGATTTTTAATATATTTACTAGAATAATGGAGAATCAGGAAAAATATTCGTAATGATACTAAAAATTTCTCCTGAGACTTGAAGTGCAGAGGTTTTGTAACCATTTGCTTTCTATAGGCTCTGGAAGGATGAAGCTTTATTTATCTTCGTAATCATTCTTTACTATTGGTGAGAGAATGTATAAAGATAAACGTATTCTAATCTTGGGAGATTTAGAGGGCGTTAGTGGCGTAGTAAGTTTTGACACTGATACTGCACCTGGTCAAATAAACTATGAAAGATCTTTAAGATTGGCTACTGGAGAGCTTAACGCATTAATTAGAGGATTAAGAAATGGAGGTGCCGGTAAGATAACCTTTATTGATGGTCATGGTTATGGAGGTATAAATTTTGAGTTGATAGACGAGGATATTGACGTCATTATGGGACGTCCTTTGTATCCACCCTTTGGATTTGGAAAAGAATATGATGGAGTAGTTTTGTTTGCTCATCATGCTATGGCTGGTACACCCAATGCTAATCTATGCCATAGTTGGTCTCATTCCACTATCTACGAATGTAGATTAAATAATGAGCCCATTGGTGAGATAGGATGGTACTCTTATCTTGCAGCATATTATGGTATCCCAGTGATATTAGTCACTGGAGACGATAAAGCATGTAACGAAGCCAAGCGTTATGTACCTGACATAGAAACAGCTGTTGTGAAAATAGGTTTGAATACTACGGCCGCTATATGTAAACCCCCTAAAATCTCTCAAAAGATAATAGAAAAGGCTGCGAGAAATGCAATGGCTAGAATTGAGAGCATTAAACCAGCTGTTTTACCGAGGCCTCCCTATGTTGCAACGCGCACATATTTAGACCCGAAGTATGCTGAAAGTTTTCTAAAACATAGGCCGTGGGCTGAAAAGGTCGATGAAAGAACTGTACGTGTAAGGTCTAAAGATTATCTTGAATTGACAACTCTTTTCCTCTAATCTACAAAAATAGTTAAGGGCGAGGTAGTATTTTTAGAGTTCGTACCAGAAAAGATGGAATATGCAATATTGTAAATGAAGAAAGCGGGGAAGAGGTTGAAATAATATATTCTCATGGTTTAAACATTAGTAAACTTATTTTCAGTAAGGATGGGGAACTAGTAAACGTAATATACCCGCATAAGAATATAAGTGAGCTAGTGAAGGATCCTTTTTCAGCTTCTGGAGCCTTCCTTATACCATTTGTTGGCAGAATTCCCAATGGGACTTATATATTCGATGGAAAGAGATATGATCTCAGAAACGACGTCAAGGAGGGTGAAGTGAAACATGGTCTACTTTATAATAGGAGTTGGACACTATCTAAAGTAGAAGAGTCTAAGAGTTATGGCATGTTGGAATTCAACTATACTTTAGACCCCAACGAATTTAGCGGTTATCCTTTTGAGCTTAGCGCTTGTGCGAGGGTAGTCTTAAGGCCTGATGGTCTAGAAGTGTTATCGTTGGTGAAAAATATAGGAGAAAATAAACTTCCTTTAGCTTTTGGTTGGCATCCATACCTTACACTTTCAGAGAGCACGATCAACGATTATTTCCTGAAGGTTCCAGCCGAGAAAGTCGTGGTATTAGATGAGTCGAAAACACCCACAGGCGAAAAAATGGATGTTAGCCTTTGCGCCTATGATTTCAGGAGCTTTAGAAAGATAGGCCAGCTAGAAATGGATGTAGTTTACATAGATCTAGTTTACTCAGATGATAGGGTCTATACTACCCTATATGATGATAAGAGCAATTTTGGTGTAGCGTTATGGCAGGATAGAAAATATCGTTTTATCGTAATATATACTCCTCCCCATAGGAGAAGTATAGCAATCGAACCTTGGACATCCGCGCCAAACTGTTTCAATAAGCCTGAGCTGGGATTAATTGTTTTACCTCCTCAAGAGAAGATTGAGGCGAAATTTGGGGTCATGAAAATTTATGGCATGGATGAAATAAAAATATCATAACATAAATTATTTACCAATAATCTCTTCTCTAAGAATCTCTAAACACAACTAATTTCCATTTATTATACGCTTCCTCTACAATACTTTCGTCCATTTTTGGCGTGTATACTTTGAGATCGAAAGATTCTCTAATAGTCCTTCTAGCCTTTTTAATATCCCTTATTTCTCCCTGTGCTATCATTTGAACAACAGCATTTCCAATCGTAGTGGCTTCTGAAGGACCGGCCACCACCTTCTTTCTAGTGATGTCCGCTGTTATCTGGTTTAGCAAATAGTTCTTCGATCCACCACCAACTATATGAATTACCTTTATCGTCTTCCCGTATATTTCCTCTATTTTCTCTATCACCCACCGGTATTTAAACGCTAAAGATTCGAATATTGTCCTAGCGATTTCGCCATAGTTTGAAGGTGTTTGTTGATTAGTATTTCTACAGTATTCGCTAATTCTAAGCGACATGGGTTTATGGGACGGGAATATAAACTCTTCATAGTCGGGATCTATGAAATACCTAAATCCCTTTTCGTTTGCCGCGATTTTTACTATTTCCGAATAGTCGATATTTCTACCGTTTATATACCATTCTCTTCTAAGTTCCTGTATAAGCCATAACCCAGACACATTCTTTAGAAACCTGAACGTCCTACCGTAACCTCCCTCGTTAGTAAAGTTATACATGAGCGATTTCTCATTTATGATGGGATGATCTACTTCGATACCTACAAGGGACCATGTACCAGAGCTTATATACGCAAAATTTTCTTCGGTTGCTGGAACAGCTACTACGGCTGATGCTGTATCATGAGAAGTGGTTGCTATGACTTCTGTCTCATAACCTATGTGTCTTTTTACTTCTTCTCTTATTGTTCCCAAAATTGTACCGGGAGAAATAATCTCTGGAAAAATCTCGGTCGGTATCTCGAGAGGTTCTAGTATCTCATAGCTCCAATTCTCTTTGTTCGGATTATAGAATTGTGTTGTAGTCGCATCTGTGAACTCACAGTATTTCCTGCCTGTAAACCAGTAGTTGATTAAATCCGGGATCATGAGAAAAGTTTTAGCTATATCCAATAAAGGAGACTTACTGAGCACCATCGAGTATAACTGGTACAACGTATTTATGGGCATAAATTGTATACCTGTATTCTTATAGATGAATTCTTTACCGAGTTTCTCCATCACCATGTTCATCACATTCTCTGTTCTTCGATCTCTATAGTGATAGGGGTATGATACCAGCTCTCCTATTCTATCAAGTAGTGCAAAATCTACCCCCCAGGTATCTACTCCAATACTAGAGACTTCTCTAGACTTTAACATTCTCAAGCCTTTAATAATCTCCTCCCAAAACCTTAAGATATTCCATGTTAAAATTTCTCTATCATCAATAGGTACTAATGTTCCACTCGTAGGGAATCTGTATATTTCACTGAAAGTGATTTTTTCATCTTCAAACTTTACAATGCTTATTCTTCCACTTTCCGCACCAAGATCGATAGCAATATGAGAAGACACACCTAACCCCTCTAAATTCTATCTTTTACCTTATATAATTTGTTATCCAATTAGATTTTAGTTTCGATAATAATTTGCATAAAAAATAGCGGATATGTAATAGTAGTTGATCTTTAGAATATTCCCCAGGATCTAAAATAGGTTCGATGTCTGGAGGTAGCAGAGAATAGTAACTTTATGTGAGCATTATTTTTAAACTATCATAAGTAAATATTGATGATTACCACTCAGAGATGAAACACTTATGGACACTACTGTGGAGGTTCATGAAATTGGAAAAAAATATGGAGATAAATGGGGATTGAAAAGAGCAACTTTCAATGTTAAAAAGGGAGAGTTATTAGTTCTGGTTGGTCCAAACGGTGCTGGAAAAACAACTACGGTTAATATCCTTACAACAAATTTGAAGCCGACTAGAGGATATGCGAGGATTCTAGGATATGATATATTAAGAGAGTATAAAGAGATTCGGAAACAGATAGCTTATATGCCTCAGGAATTTGTAGTAGGCTGGGATCATACTCCGTTCGAAGTAGTGACGTGGAATCTTGTGGCTAGAGGATGGTCGATTAGCGATGCGAAAAATCAGGCTCGAAGATGGCTCGAGCTTGTTGGGTTATGGGAAGCAAGAAATAAGCCGTTGCGTATATTAAGTGGAGGACAGAGAAGAAGAGCGACTGTTGCTACGATATTAGCAACTGAGGCAGAAGTGTTTTTCCTAGATGAGCCTACAGTAGGTCTTGATGTTAAGATAAGAAACACGGTCTGGAAAGCCATCAGAGAAACGGTGAAAGGTGGTGCAAGCATAATTTTAACAACTCATGATATGAAGGAGGCTCAGACGATAGCAGATAAAGTAGTCCTGATAAATGATGGAGTTACGATAGTCGAAGACGAGCCCTATAAGCTTGTTGAATCAATGCCTTATAAGTATAGGGTAGTGATTGAGAAGGTTGATAAATTAGATATTTCAGAAGATTGGATAGATTTAGGCGATAGGATCATCGTGTATGCTAAGAACTATAACGAGACAGTAAGGCTTATTGAAAAACTCGGTCAAATGAGTAGGATACATATGATAGATAGGGTAAGCCTAGAGGACGCTTATTTAAAACTTATCTCCGGTGATAAGGATGTTAAGGTGCATTAGACAAATCATTGGAGTAGCATATTTACAGCTCGTGTTCGTAAGGAGGCAACCGACATGGCTACTTCAAGGTTTTGTCAGTGCTATTGGTTTTACAATGATACTTTATGTCTGGGGGAGTTTAGACGCGCTTAAGAATCTTGTAATAGCTTACATAATTACTGGAGCCTGGGGGCTAGGATTAAATATAGTTGCCCAGACTATCGGTTGGGATAAAATAAATCATAGTCTTGAATATTATGTTGCCTCACCTGTAACACTTCCAATATACTTCATGGGAACAATTTTGGGATCGAGTCCATTTTTGATCCCAAATATAATACCAGCAATAGTAGTAGCCATGCTATTTAAAATGGACTTGTTTCCACTAGTAATGTTAATCCCGCTATCATTTATTGCTCTCTTACTTGGAGCATTTCTTTCCTTATCTATCATACTGAGGATAAAAAATCGAACTAATATTTCAGCTATAACTAACCCACTATATACTCTTACGATTACCCTCCCACCAATATATTATCCTCTCTATGCTCTCCCATTACCGCTAAGATGGATTGCTTTAATTATACCCTCCGTACCTATTATGGAGATTGCCCGCTGGGTAACAGGATACGCTGCAATAGCCTGTAATCCGCTATTCTCTCTAGCTTCACTAACAGCTTGGATGATATCAATGACGCTGATTATAACTAAAAAATTCAAGTGGGGCTTAAACTAGCTTATTCCAGCTTAAAACTTTTAGATATTTAATCGTGATAATTATCTTTGCCTAATGTTTTTGTATTAAAATAGTCAATATATAACCTAGTGAAGTATTCCATGTATAGGAAGGTTGTTAAGGTAGATAGTTTTGGAGATGTTTTTGTGGATGAGGAAGAGATTGAAAAACCTGGTAGAGGAGAAATATTGGTAAAGGTTAAGTATTCTGTGATTAGCTCAGGAACAGAGTTAGCGGGTATAATATCCAGAAGGAAGTCCAAGAATCCGGATTTAAAAGCTTATACATTAGGATATTCTAATTCTGGGGTTGTAGTTTCTCTCGGTTCAAATGTCAGAGGGTTTAAAATAGGTGATAGGGTCGCATGCATGGGATCAGGATATGCTGTTCATGGTACATACTCGATTGTTCCACAAAATTTATGCGTACATATTCCTGACGAAGTTAGCTTCGAAGAAGCCGCTTTCAATCATCTTGCAGCTACATCATTGAATGCAGTCCGAAGGGCCAGGGTGGAGATCGGAGAATATGTTGCAGTTTTCGGTTTGGGTTTGATAGGACAGTTTTGTTGCCAGTTCTCATATTTGGCTGGAGCACATGTTATTGGCCTAGATCCTTATGAGCTTAGACGAGAGAAGGCAAAAATATATGGTGCTCAGTACACTCTTGATATTTCAGAAAATATAAAGGAAAGGATCAGAGAGATTACAAGAGGCTATGGACTGGATTGTGGTTTTATATGCTATGGTGGCAACGCTGATCAGACATTTAATGTTCTTGCAGAGAATATCCATAAAGCTCCAGACACGCATGGTTTTGGAAGAATCGTTGTAGTAGGAGGAGTACAAGCTACCCTAAGATTTCCAACTTTCTTTGGCAACATAGATATCCTTCCTTCATCAAGAACTGGCCCAGGATACCATGATGAGGCCTGGGAAAGAGGAAAGAATTATGTTAATCTCATAAGATGGAATACTCGGAGAAATTTAGAAGAGTTTTTAATTTTCCTAAAAGAGGGGAGAATAAAAGTGAATCATTTAATCACTCACATATTCCCATTGGATGATGCCCCGAAGGCCTATGAATATATCCTTTCACACCCCGATAAAACCCTAGGTGTGTTACTTAAAATCTAGCATGCTCTCCGCTTTAAATTTATATCTGTAAAGATAGCAAGGCTTAGACAATTAAACGAATAATGTCTAATCCTAGTCCTAGCTATCTGTTGAGAGAAGTAAATTTGCCTTTTGAAATAGTTTCGTAGAAGGATTCTTAGGAGATCTTCGATAGAGGACCGATTTTAGGCTCTATCTAAGATGATATATCGATGGCTTTAGTTTCTTGCCTCTCGTTTTCCTGTACTTTAAATATAGTATAGGAGGGAACGTGGAAAGGTTGGCTAATCCACCTGCGAGAATGGGAGATGAGGGCTTATTCCCCATAGATACCCCTCCTATTAACGAGGCAATCAATGTTCCTACCCCAACTATAGTGTCAGCGAAACCGTTTATTGCAGAGACATATTCTTCGGAAGTATATTTCGTTATCAGCAGATGTCTTGCAGAAGGTCAAATACTATTGCATGTCCCATAAACGCATATATCGCTAGTGCTTCGATAAAGCTTCTTAAATTGCTATATACTGTATAGGAGATTGAAACTGAAATAGAATGTAGTGCTAGAGTTAAACTTTTTTATCCTTTCTGTCAGCCATCCCGCACCAAGCTGAAATATAAGTTGTGCAGTACTACTTGTACCTGAGAGTGATCCACACTTATCTCATTTTTCCTATTACATATTTAGCATAGAGCGCGAGATATGGAATAGCTATATAAGCAGATAAAATCGTGTAGGAAAAGTGTTACTAATAATATCTGTAGCCTCGTATCTCTTGCATACAGGGATAATACTTTCTTCATCGATATATTCCCTGATGTCTTTTTATGCTAGACATCTTTTATTTCAACGTAGTGTGTTATGTTAGAGTCTTATCTTCGACCGGTGAAGAGATAGTACTTATAGGAGGTATGAATGCATTAATAGCTCAATCCAATGTGAAAGTTCTAGTTAGAAGTGGAACAAAGAGAAGGGTCTTATGTATTCCTCCTATAGTTTCCAAAATTGGGGAAATGCAGTTTAGGTCGCTCCTAAACTGCTTATAGTAGCTTAATTTTTCAGACCCGACAGACGTAGTTTTATTTAATAATCTACATCTAGTTCCTAAATCTCGGAGTCTCTTCTAAAATCATTTAGTTCTGTTGTTCTAACTATATCCTCTTTAATTAGGAGTTTACTGAATCCTAAGGGTGTAAGGGACTAGAGACTATGTTTATATACTTATTGTATCTTTAGCTCTGTAAGTCAAAGACCTAGAAATGTTTCACGCTTAAGCTAGCGAACGATGTTGAAGTACTTACATAAGTTAATGGGTCGTATTGTTATGGTAGGTGCTGATTTATGTCTCTTGAGCTTAAGGAAATTATTAAACGAGAACGGGCGTCGTACCCTGATAAAGAGAAGCTTTTCACAGTTCTAGGTCTTCTATTCAGTAATAGAAACTCTACGGGAAAGGTAGCCGAGCTATTAGGTTTAGGATTGATGATCTCTAGCTCCTCATGTATAATCTCGGGGTAAAGTATAGTATTCTTGATGAAGAGGATGTCAAGAAAGAACTAGACGCATATAGGAGAATCCTTAAAAATAGTACTTAACACACATCACCAATCATATTACTAGCAAAACTGAGACTTTTAGGGATGGCTCTCAATCTGTTCAATAAAGTAGAGTCCTAATGGAGCACTAGAGGAATTAAGAAGGAGAAGAAGAATGAAGTATATCGGAAACCTGTGAGATATGTTAATGAAGGTAGAATCCATGTTGATAATGTTAAGAGGAGATTCCCAAGACTGGGTCTAGGCGAATCTTCAGCAATACTTCTAGCTCTAGAGAAGGATAAAATTGTCGTCTTAGATGATAAGAGAGCTAGAAGACTAGCTAGAGAACTGGGCTTAGAAGTTATAGGGACTTTCTCAGTTCTTAAGAAGCTACATGAGGAAGTATTTTAACAGAGTCGTCAAGCATAATATACAGGCGCTTAGTTGAGATAGGATTCTATATTGATAAGAGGCTATTTGACAAGATCTCTAAAGAGTGATCTATGAAAAATCTTGTAATGTCAATGAAAGTTTCATCTTTAAACTTGGGGAATACTCTAATTATTTATTCAGTCATAGAGTCTAGCATGTAGAAGTACGTTATGGTTATAACTATTACTGTCAATGTTGTGGGGAGTTTTTACCATATATTTCGCAGTCTTACCTACGTAAAAAAGCCTAAATAAAGGATACTTGGTACTAAGAGGCAGTCATCCTAGATAATAGCACAAGTGTTCTATCTGTACACAGGCATATCTCAAGTTAACATTATTAGCACACCTTACTGAAAGAGAAGAGCTACTCGTTAAGCCAGAAGGAGCCTAAAGAATCATAGCTACTGGAGTTACCGAAACCTTCTCAAAACATGGCCGCTTGTTAAGCTAAAACATGAACAGCTTTTCATATTTATCGATTTTTAGTTCCTCTATTTCTTTATAAAAATTCTTTTTGTCTGGGACAAATAATTTAAAGCAAGATTAATAATGTAAATAGGATCCAACATGACTAAAATATATGCATTAACCAATGGTAGAATATTCGATGCTACGGGATCTCAACCCTACCTTGGAACTATTATAGTCAAGGATGGAATAATATCAGATGTAGGAACTAGCGGAAGTATTACAATTCCAGAAGATGCAGAAATAATCGATCTCAATGGGAAGACCGTACTTCCAGGACTCATTGACGCGCATATGCACCTTACAGGTTTCAAAACAGGTGATATGGTAAAAGAACCCCTAATAACACCTTTAGGAGTATTCTTTGCTAGAGCCGTCAATGATGCAAGAGCACTTCTCGAAGCAGGTTTCACAACGGTAGGTGATGCTGGAAGTATAGTTGGACTGCATCTAAAATACGCTATTAATGAAGGTTCTATCGTTGGTCCTAGGATAATTGCAGCGGGTCCCGTATTGTCTCAGACATTTGGTCACGGTGATACGCATTATTTTCCTGTCGAGTGGGTTGATATAAGAACCACAAAGAAACTGACACCTTTCATGTCGCTAATATGTGATGGTGTGGGGGAATGCAGGAAGGCTGCAAGATATGCCCTTAGAGAGGGTGCCGACTATATTAAGATTATGGCTACTGGCGGTGTTCTCTCGGAAAAGGATAGGCCTGAATACGTCCAATTCTCATTTGATGAGATTAAGGCTATTGTAGAGGAAGCTGAGCATGCTAAAAGATTCGTCCATGCTCATGCGCAAGGGGCTGAGGGTATAAAAAATGCCTTAAAGGCGGGGGTGAAGGTCATAGCTCACGCTATCTATATGGATGAGGAGGGATTTGAAATAGCTAAGGAGAAGGATGCTGTGATAGTGCCTACTCTTGCTATAGTTGATAAGCTTTTACAGGTAGGTAAAAAGGTTGGCATACCCGAATGGGGGTTAAAGAAGTCGGAAGAGGTATACAATATTCATATTGAAACTATACGGAAAGCCTATAGGGCTGGTGTGAAGATCGCAGCCGGTACAGACTTCTTGGGAGGTCCATTCACTCAAGGCGAGAACGCTTTAGAACTCAAACTTCTTGTGGATAAAATCGGTATGACACCCAGGGAAGCCATAATTTCCTCAACAAAGAACGGTGCACAAGCTGTGGGTCTAGCTGATAAAATCGGGACACTTGAAAAGGGTAAGCTTGCAGATTTGATAGTAGTCGACGGTGATCCTTTAAGCGATATAGAAGTTCTTCTTGATAGGGATAAAATTGCTCTCGTAATGAAGTCAGGAGAAATCTATAAGAGCAATCTAAAGGAATAATGTATCCTATCTAACTAGGCTCATCGTTAGTGAAGTAGCAATTTTTTCATAATTTTTATATTTTCCCTAATATACTCTTTGTCTACCTCATCTTCAGAGTAGTGAAGTAGCTGGTAAAGCTCGTGTACTTCCTTAAAAGATTTGCTTTTTTCATAGAGGCGCAGATGTTGATAAGTATCGTAAGGCACGATTGTTACATATCGCTCTTTTGCGAGCATTTCTCTTAACAATAGAAATGCCGAGTACCTCAAATTTAGTATCGTTATATCCAGCTCATTCTTCTGGTAACTTTCTAGAGAATTTATATATTCTGAGTAGGCTCCTCTCTTTTTAGGAATATCATATGTATCCCATACTTCCGTAAACAAGGATATCAAAGAAGCCAAATTGCTTTTCATCTCTCTGTCATCTAAACCGTGTACCCTATCAAAAGAATCTCTTATAGATTGTTCATACCTTCTAACTAGTCGATAAAGATCCTTCGGTCTAGGACTCGGTATCATCTGTCTTTTCATCAGCCTGAAGATTATGTAGTTGTAGTTTGAATCTCTAACAGCGAGAAGAGATTCGAAATATTTTTCTCTAGCATATAGGTTTATAGATTCTTTTAACGATTCGAACGAATTCTTATAAGCTAACTGAATTTCATAACTAGTCCATTTCCAGTCGCTGGCTTTCTTTTTCCATTGAGAAAGGATACAATATGGGTCATACAGTATGAGAGAGTTTCGGAGCATGTTTAACCACAATGTTGTCTTAAACCATGTATCCTTCCTATTCCTTATATTTCTCTCATAGAGTATTTCTTGTATTACTTCTCTTGGATAATATAAGGCATCGATTTTGACAGGTGAGGCTTT
>Ga0116200_10000162_pt1 | contig 18291 bp, 19 predicted proteins | sample Mar14436cmmetaG_FD_94478 | JGI IMG/M metagenome (GOLD analysis project Ga0116200, IMG submission 94478) | Marine hydrothermal vent microbial communities from Guaymas Basin, Gulf of California to study Microbial Dark Matter (Phase II) - Marker... ... | reverse complement strand
GTCCGCTCTCTCCTTTCGTATCATATCTTGACAAAAGTTGTAAAAAGTTATAAAATTGTCGCGTGAACTTCTGCCAGCTGTTACTACTCAGGCCAGCGGTTGAAACCGCGGCTGAGGAGCTAAAGCTGGCTGTCCACCTGCGTGGACAGGGGCGTCCACGCAGGTGGACGCTCGGCTGCAAGCCCTCTAGAGGCGATTTCAATCGCTAACAGAAGTAGCCTGAGCAGTTACTGCCAGCCTTTGGTTCAGTCCCTGATACTGCAACCGCACTTTGTCATTCTTGAGGAGCGAAGCGACGAAGAATCTCGTTTCCTGGCTTGAAATCGCAGTGCAACAACGGGATTCTTCACTCCCTTCGGTCGCTCAGAATGACTTTCATATCTAACTGCGGCTGTAGTACTAAATTGGAGGGTAAAAGATGTGCGCCTATAAACCGTATCTGACGTTGAAAGAGGCAGCACGGATACTGGGTATCCACGAACAGACTATCCGCAACTGGGAACGACGTGGGATCATCCACCCGGTGCGTCTGCCCGGCAGTCGGATTCGCCGTATTCCAGCTACTGAGATCGAGCGAGTGAAAGCGCAGATGCACGCAGGTCAACGGACAGCCGGCACGGTCCGTCTGGATCCTCCCTGTGGCGACGCTGCCCTGATCGCGCAAGGCAGAGCTCAAGCAGAGGACATTAAGCGCGACCTTGCCGCCAGTGAACCCCCCTCGCTAGAAGACACTATGTATACCTTGCGAGGTAGATCGTGGTCGTCATAGATACAGATATATTCTTGCTCGAATTTGCCTTCCACCGTGACCCGCGTCACGCTGTCAATGCCGAATTCCTGGTCACTGTCCGTGATCGGGAGCCATCTATCACGGTCTACAACCTGATGGAGATACTGGGACAACTCTCTTTCAATTTAAGCCCATCCCGTCTAGCAGGATGGCGGGTGTGGCTTCAGGAAGCCTACGGCCTGACCGTCCTCTGGCCGGCTCCCGCAGGCCGAGAGGCTGATGTATTCTTCTACGAAGAAATTTACGCTGGCCCTCTGCACAAAATGCAGACACAACGGATGAGCTTCGTGGATGCGTTGATCATCGCTCTGGCCGAGCGTACTCCCGGCGTCGAGACTTTTGTCACCTGGAATGCCCAGCACTTTCGGAATAAAACCTCGCTGACCGTTCTGACCCCGGCCGAGTACCGTGCTGACAAAGCATGAAGATGACCAGCCCGTGTAGCCTCACAGTGGCGTGTCCGCTCACCTCGGCGGGTGCACCGCCAGGTATCGTTCCAGGATAGCGGCTGCTTCACCCAAGATGTCGTAGGTTTGCCAGTCCTCCGTGGCGTTTATGGCGAAGATGGCCGCCCCCACGACGTAATCATCTTTCACGAGTTCGCTATCGTACCAGGCCAGTTGCTCGATGTAGTTGCCCGCCCCGTCAGTCCCCATGCCCTGCTCCGCCCAGTATTCCACAAAGTGCTTCCAACCCTGCCCGTCCGGCCCAGGCCGATTGCTGCCTACCGTGCCATCTACCCCGCACTCAGTGATCACCAGTGGCAGGTCCAGACCGGCCGGGATGAGATACTGGCGGTAAACCTTCCGATAGCGCAGGGTCAACCAGCCCTCGTCCCCTTCAGTGCCGAACTGCATCACCGGTGCCGAGTACTCGTGCAGGCCCAGGTAGCCCCCGTGCTCGCGAGCTGACTCCAGGGCAGGCCGAAAGTAAGGCCAGTCCTCCAACGGTGGCCGGCCAGCGCTGAAGTTGCCGATCACCGACCGTATGCCTTGCTCGGCCAGGAGACGCACGCGCTCTGCCTCCATATCGGCCAACCTCTTCATCTGCTCCGCGTCGGAAGCCACGGGCTCATTGTAACCTTCCCAGGCATCGAAAACTTCCATGCGGCGGGAGTCCGCTGCCACCGGCAGAAGCAAATCCACCACCCGTCGCGCCTCCGCCAAAGGATCCATCGTGCTCAAATTCACCTGAGGCATAAGCAGGCGGCCGATAAATAAGGCACGCGGCGACAGGGCTTTGATCTCGCTCAGGAAGATAGGATCGTGCTCGATGGTCTTGATCAGAGCCACGTTACCGGTGCGCATCAAATCGTAAATCTGAGCGTGAGGGCGAACGATGAAAAGCCCCAGCTTGCTGGGCGGCCCTGGCGGAAACGGCGTGGGTGTGGGAGTGGGAACAGGCGTGGGCGATCCCATCGGAGGGACAGTTGCCGTGGCAACCGGCGTGGGCGTTGGCGATCCCTCGCCGACCATCGGCAGCCAGACGTGTGCGCTGGCGGTCGGTGACGGGGTGGTTGTAGGGACGGGGGTTGGGATAGAGCGGCGGCACGCGGCCATGAGCGCCGCCCAGGCCGCCACCCCAACACCCCGCAGAAAGTCACGGCGGCTCAACCGGCGAGCGAACAAAGTCTGAGGCTGATCTGTCTTTTTCTGGATCGAATCCTCCTCTCCCCCAAAGTCCACCCTACCACCCACTATCTTACCGCGGCCCGCTGAATACTCATTACTCGCTACTGATTGCCCGTTGCTCACTCCAATTCGATGCTCATGGCCACTGCCTCGCCACCACCCAGACAGAGCGTGGCGAACCCCGCCTTCAGCCCCCGATCGCGGAGGGCATAAATCAGGGTCACCAGAACGCGCGTACCACTGCAACCGATGGGATGACCCAGAGCAATGGCCCCGCCGTTGACGTTGACCTTGTCCCAATCCAGACCCAGCGCCTTGCCATCGGCCAGCACCTGCGCGGCGAAAGCTTCGTTGATCTCGATGAGATCGTAGTCATCCAGGGTAGTGCCTGTCCTCTCCAAGAGCCGCCGTACGGCGAAGATGGGCGCAGTAAAGATTTCCAGCGGCTTGACCGCCGCCTGCGCGTATCCGGTGATCCGCGCCAGCGGTTTGATGCCCAGTTCCTCCGCTTTGGCGCGGCTCATCACCACTGTCGCCGCTGCACCGTCAGTGATGCCCGGCGAATTCCCCGCCGTGACCATGCCATCCCTCTGGAAAGCAGGCTTGAGCCGGGCTAAAGCCTGCAGTGAGGTATCCCGCCGTGGGGCCTCGTCGGTATCGAAGGGGATAGGATCGCCCTTGCGCTGCGGGACCAGCACGGGCACAATCTCGGCTTTGAAGCGGCCGGCGTCAATAGCAGCGATGGCTTTCTGATGGCTTTTCAGGGCGTATTCGTCCAGCTCCTGGCGGGTGAGCCCATACTCGCGGGCGATCCACTCTGCCGCGTTGCCCATGTGCTGGTTCTCAAATGGACACCATAAGCCATCGTGCACTGTGGCGTCGAGGAGCTGACCGTGGCCCAACCGGTAGCCAAAGCGAGCGCGGGGCAGCATGTACGGGCCGTTGTTCATGCTCTCCATGCCTCCGGCGACGACAATGTCCGCGTCGCCGACCCCGATCATCGCCGCTGCCAACATCACCGTCTTCAGTCCCGACCCGCAGATCTTGTTCACCGTGGTCGCGCCCACTGTAGGCGGAATACCCGCTTTGATGGACGCCTGGCGAGCGGGGGCCTGCCCCTGCCCGGCCTGCACCACGCAGCCCATCAGCACTTCGTCAACGGTGGAGGGGTCAATCCCTGCCCGCTCCACCGCGCTCTTGATAGCCACTGCCCCTAGTTCCGGCGCGGACAAAGGGGCCAGGGTGCCTTGGAAACGCCCAATTGGAGTACGCACCGCGCTTACAATGACAGCTTCCCGATCATTGGTCATGTTCTTCCTCCTTGAAGCTCATGTGTAAATGTTAACGCTGATCGTCGAGCGGCCTGGATATGGGAAGCGATCCGGCCATAATGTACGTGATTGTACCAGAAAACACAGCTTTACGCCAATCCTGCCCCTGTCCGATGGTCTACACTACCCGGTCACGGGGGGCTAGCCAGTAAAAAGCAGCCACACCCACCAATCGCACCACGCCGGCGAGGACCAATGCCACCCGGATGTCCAGCCAGGTGGAGATGGAAGTGCCAAGCAGGGGCGCACAGAAGGCAGCGATGTTCACCAAAGTATTGTAGATGGCCACGTAGCTGGGGCGACGCTCGTCAGGGCAGACCTGGAGCATGGTATTGAACAGGGCCAGGTTCAACCCGGCGCCGAAGATTCCGCCCAGCACTGACACGCCCAGCAGCGGCTCCAGGCGCGGGGAGAGGCCGGTCAGCGCGGGGTAAAGCGCCAGGCCCAGGCTGGAGATGAGCAACGCCCGCCGGTTGCCCCGCTTCGCCGTGAAGCGTCCCCACCGAACGTAGGCGATAATGGTGGTCACGTTGTAGACAGTGGTCAACAGGCCAATCCAGGTATTGGAGGCGTGGAGATGTTTCACCCTGTAGATACTGTACAGCGCGGCAGGCATGTACAGCCCCCAGTTGAACACGAAGGCACTCAACGAGAAACGGACAAAATCACGATGGCTCCATACCTGCTTCAGGGATTGGGGCAGCGCGCGCGGCGACTGGGCCTGGGTCGGACGGTCAGCGACGACCATCTCCGGCACGCGGACACGTCCCACGTGGTACAGACTGACCAACGAGGTCAAAAACGCCACAGCGAACAGAAGCTGATAGTTGACGGGGAAAGCAATCAGATCCAGCAGCTTACCACCGATCAGCACGGTGGCCGTGCTCACTCCGGCGAGCAACGTGTTGCGCAGGCTCACCACCCGCGCCCGTCTGGTGGCGGGCACGGCATCCGCCAGGAGCGAGGTGAAAGCAACACCCGCCATCGCCGCCGGGAAAGCGATCAAAGCGATCACAGCCACCAGGGCCTCTGCTCGATGGTTCACCAGCACGCACGGCATCAGCGCGATCAGCAAATACCCCAGCCGTTGCAGGAAACCACTGAACAGCAGAATGGGCATCCGTCGCCGTTGCCGCTCGATGATATGCGCCGCCGGGATCAACCATAGCACGTTTATCAGGGCTGGCAAGGCGGATAGCCAGCCCAGTAACGTGTCGGAAGCTCCCAGACGGATGGCGAACACGCTGGTGAAGGTGGAGGCCACCCCACTCAACACCCCGAACCAGGTGATGTCCAGGTAGAGGTTCCAGATGTTGCGGTCCTCCACCGTGTAGAGATGCCGCCATGGCAATTGGCGCATCACGTGAGGCAGCATGGCCTTCAACTGCGACCGAGTGGGCAGAGAGAAACGCCGGGGAACTGCCCACCTCCATCTCCTCTTGCGTCCGAATTTCATCCCATTACCCCATTACCGCTCGCAGTCGTTCGTATGTCTGATCGAGCAACTCGGGGACCACCCGCGTATCGGCCAGGATAGGCATGAAATTGGTATCCCCCCCCCAACGGGGGACGACGTGAATGTGGACGTGGCCAGCAACTCCGGCGCCGGCCACCTCACCGATGTTCACCCCCACGTTGAATCCCTGCGGGGACATCGCCTCGCGCAGGGCGGCAAGCCCCTTGTTCACCAGGAGCATGAGCTCAGTTAACGTCTCGGTATCCAGGTCCTCCAGACTCGCGACGTGATTGTAAGGTACGGCCATCATGTGCCCGTTGTTGTAGGGGTAGAGATTGAGGATGAGAAATCCCCTCTCCCCCCGATACAGGATGTAATTCTCCCGGTCGCGAGATTCGGCGATTCTGGTGCAGAAGATGCACCCCTTTTCCTTCTCGCCGGTCAGGTATCGCATTCGCCACGGAGCCCAGAGTCGTTTCATAAGAAGCCGCCTCCAAATGATGATGGATCGCGCACATCGTGTAGTCCCCATTTTACCAGAAATCACCCGGCGGGGCAACAGGTAGGCGCGGGCTACGAGCCCCCTGCTTGAATCGCCTGCGTGTGCACAGGGACGCGGACGCCAAGCAGCCGTTCAATGTGGGCAGCCAGAGTAGCCGCCTCGCCGCTGGTGTAGAAGGTGACCTGGCCCTGATGGTGCGGATCATTGCTCAGCCCCTCCCGATCCAGGACGCGAGCCGTTTGGCGGGCCACTGCCGGTGCCGGATCAATGACCTCCACGCCAGGGCCCACCACCTGCTCAATGCTATCCCGTACGAAAGGATAGTGCGTGCAGCCCAATACCAAAGCATCAACCCCGGCGTCCAGCATCGGGGCCAGACAGCGCCGGATCAGATCCTCGGTCTGCGGATCGTCCAGTCTCCCGGCCTCGATGCGTTCCACCAGGCCGGGACACACTTGAGCGAACACGTCTACCCCTACCGCAAACCGCTCCAGCAGCCGGGCAAACAACTCGCCCTGAAAAGTGACCTGTGTGGCCAGCACTCCGATCTTCCGCGCGCGGGTGCGCTCAGCGGCGGGCTTGATCGCGGGCTCCATGCCGACGATGGGCACCTCGAAGCTGGCCCGCAGATGATGGAGGGCAGCAGCCGAGGCGGTGTTACAGGCCACCACCACCAGCTTCGCACCTTGCTCAACCAGAAAAGCGGTGACGGCTGTGGCCAGTGCCCGCACCTCGGCCATCGGACGCAAACCGTAGGGGCAGTGGGCACTGTCGGCGAAGTACAGGACGTCCTCGTGGGGCAACAAACGGGTGATCTCCCGCAACACCGACAGCCCACCGACGCCAGAGTCGAATACGCCGATGGGCTCACGCTGTTTCACCCCGGCCCGTTGCCCGCCGGCGGCTGTGCTCAGGACGCGGTTTTTCCCTCGTCGCTCCTTCCACTCTCTCGCTGCAGCCACGAATGCCTCGAACAGCCCCCGGCGGCCCTCAGCGTCGGTGGCGAGATTCTCCGGGTGCCACTGCACACCCACGGCGAACGGGTGCGCGGGCGACTCAATCCCCTCCACGATCCCGTCTGGCGACCGGGCGACGACGACCATCCCCGGAGCGGTGGCTTTGACCGCCTGGTGGTGACGGCTGTTCACGGTGGTAACGGTCACGCCTAACGCCGTAGCCAGACGCGAATCGGGGACAACGTGTACCTGGTGGGCCAGGTAATCACGCGGATACTCGGCGGTGTGGTAGTCGTGCTTGAGCGCACCTGGCCGCTGAGCCGCGATGTCCTGATAGAGCGTGCCTCCCGCCGCCACGTTGAGCATCTGAATGCCCCGACAAACGCCCAGCAGCGGCACACCGTCGGCCAGGGCCAAGCGGGCCAGCTCCAACTCCACCCGGTCGCGCTCCTCGTCCACCTCGCCCAGCTTCTCGTGAGGAGTCTCGCCGTACATCATCGGAGTGACATCCTCACCACCGGCCAGGAGAATCCCATCCAGAGAGTCGCAGAGAGCGCGCAGCGCCGGCCCGCTCAGATTCAGCGGGATCAGCAACGGAATGCCCCCAGCAGCAGCAATGGCCTCGATGTAGGCTCGCCCCTGAGCCTGAATCACGAAGCCGCTCCAGCGCGCAGACCGGTCGTTGTGGCAAGGGACTCCGATCAAAGGATAGAGCATCGCATCTCCCCCAACGTGTTGCGCTTACCGCTCACGACGAAGGGCGCAGGCCAGGAGCCTGCGCCCTTTTGTTGGATGACCACTTACCCATCTCCCAGCTTGAACAGGGCGATGCACTACAACGCGACTACCAACCCCGCTGAAAGACTCGTTATCCCCGGGATTTCAAGCGCTTCTCGCGGAGGCGAGCAGCTTTCCCGCGCCGTTCGCGCAGGTAATAGAGCTGAGCGCGTCGCACGTGGGCGTGGCGCAGCACCTCCACCTTCTCCAATCGGGGAGAATGAAGCAGGAACGTGCGCTCCACTCCGATGCCGTGCGAGGCGATGCGGCGCACGGTGAAATTAGCGTTGATGCCGCCCCCACGTATGCGCATGACCGTTCCCTGAAAGGGCTGTATACGCTCGCGATCCCCTTCGACGATACGCACATACACACGCACAGTATCCCCAGGCCGGAGGGGGGGGACAGCGGGATTGGGCTTCACCCGCTCCACAGATTTCAATAGGTCTGTCATATCATTACCACCCTTCTCGCATAAGTTCAGGGTCCCCCCGGTGGGGGGTACCACGAAGGGGGATTATAGCACGAAAAGCCTCAATTGGCAAACACTGAAGAGCATAGATTCATTATTGACAGCGGAACAGAGTTATGGTAAAATTCAAACAACGAAGAGGAGCGTCTGCCTCAGTTTAGTGGCATTATCACTGTCCAGGTGCAGTGAAAGGAGAGAAGCGTCGCTATGACTAAGTCACGCACAGAGATGATGGTTGACCGGCTAAGGGATCTGCAGACCAGCACGCCCGACATAGAGGCTTCGGCCGTGGTCAGCGTGGACGGATTAATCATGGCCTCTTCGCTCCCGGCCGACGTAGAGGAGGATCGCGTCTCAGCTATGTCGGCGGCCATGCTCTCTCTGGGAGAACGCATTGCCAGCGAACTGGGGCGCGGCATGCTCGATCAGGTGTATATCCGGGGGGATCAGGGGTACGTCATTCTGATGTCCGTTGGCGAGGAGGCCGTACTCACCGCCCTGGCCCGCACCGATGCTAAACTGGGCCTGGTCTTCCTGGACATGAGGCGCGCTGTCGATGACCTGGTTCGCTTAGTCTAAGTTATACCCACCGGGTGTTATTTTTACCACGATTCAGCCGAGTGCGACGCACTTTGGAAAGTGCGTCGCACTTTGTTACATCCGCAGGTAAGAATCGGCGAAGATGACTTTGTTGCACAGAATCTGCACGGTTTTCCAGATGGCCACTTGCTCGGGATCATTCATGTCCACAATCGAGGGATCAAGCTCCTCCATCGCCGCCGTGGCATCGTACAGAGCCAGGAGCAGCCGGCCCACGGGGGTGCTGTCATCCCGCTCCTCGATAATGCGAATGACCTCATTTTGAGCCTCGTCCAGCGGATCCGCGATAGCCGCATCCAATCCCACCGCCATAAGCATGACCAAGTAAGTACGGTTGATCAAACTACGTCCCTCGTGAGGCACCTGGTTCGAGATGTTCGAGAGGCCCACCACGGTGCGCGGCGCGGGATCCAGGCCCTGCTTGAGGAAACGGATGGTCTCGATGGCGTTGGGCGCGTACTCCTGGCTGCCCTTCACCGTGAGTATCAGCGGGTCAATGTACAACCGCTCCATCGGCAGGCCGGTCTCCATGATGGGCGGCAACAGCAATTCGAGGGCGATGTTCACCCGCTCCTCCGCGCTGACGGGGATGCCCGCTTTGGTCATGGTGAGGGCGATCAAGTTGGGCTGGTACTTGGCCACCAGGGGCAAGACCTCTGCCAGGCGATCTTCCATCGCCGATACGGAGTTGACGAAAGCCTCAGTACCCAACTGCTGGCACCGCTCCAAGCCCGCCTCGATGGCCGCCGCGTTGGTGGTATCCAGGGAGAGGGGCACGCCCGGGATGGCCTCGTGCATGATGTCCACCATCCAGCGCATCACCTCCGGCCCGTCCTTCTTTCGCCGGCCGATGTTCAGGTCTACCACATCCGCGCCATGGTCCACCAGTTTCCTGGCCAGGGCCTGCAAAGTCTCCTTATCGCGGTTATTAATCGCATTCTTAACCACTCTCGAGATAATTTGAATATTCTCACCGATGATGAGCATCCTTCAGACCTCCTTTTTTAGTTTCTCGCGTTCAAACTGATTCCGATTCTGTCCTGCACCCGTAACCATTCTACCTGCTCGGCATGGATTGACAAATCCAGGCCAGGGGCGACGCAAGACGCGGCTGCGCCTCCCTACTCCAGCAGCCGGGCCACCGAGGGGAAGGCAGCCAGGTCAGTATGCGGCAGGAAGAGAGCTTTGGTGAACTCGTCGTAAAAAGTGTTGTCGGCGGACAGTTCCAGATAGGTCATGCGCTCGGCGATGCGCATTACCTCGCGGCGCATGTCCGGGCAGAGCAGAGCTGTGTACGCCCCCAATGCCGAGGTGTTGCCCAGGTATTGAAAGCGATCCCAGGGCATATCCGGCAGCAGGCCAATCTGGATGGCTTTCTCGATGTCTATGTATTTACCAAAAGCTCCACCGATCAGCACCTGCTCCACCTCGGCCAGATGCAAACCTACACTGCGGGTCAGCACCGAAAAGCCGGCGTAGATGGCCGCTTTGGCCCGCAACAGGTTGGTGATGTCCGCCTGGGTGATGACAATATCCTCGCGCTGATCGTGGGTCTCCTCTTTCCAGGCGATGACGTATTCCGGGCCATGCTCGCCCACGCGGGTGCGAGGGGTATCCAGGTTGACGTTTACTTTGCCCGCCTTGTCAATCACGCCCGAAAGGAACATCTCCGCCAGCAAGGAGATCATCCCCGAACCACAGATGCCGCGTGGTCGCACATTGCCGATCACGCGGTAAGTGGGCTCGTAGGTCTGCGAGTTGATCCACACCTCGTCAATGGCCCCCGCCGTGGCCCGCATCCCGGAATGCACACCCGAACCCTCGAAGGCCGGCCCGGCCGAGCAGGCGCAGGAGATCAACCAGTCGAAGTTACCGAGGACGATCTCGCCGTTGGTGCCCACGTCAATGAACAGAGTGAGCTTTTCGGTCTGATACATGAGCGAGCTGAGTACCCCGGCGGTGATGTCGGCTCCCACGTAGCTACCCACGCCGGGCAAACAATCCACCGTGGCCTCGGGATTGATGTGCAGCCCCAACTCGACGGCCCTCACCGGCAGGGGATGGTTCATCGTGGGAATGTACGGCTCCAGACGGATGGGCTCCGGCCATATCCCCAGGAAAAGGTGGATCATAGTGGTATTGCCGGCCACAGTAGCTTTGTAAATCTCGGAGGGAGCGATGCCCTGGCGCTCGGCCAGAGTCTCGATCAGCCCATTCAGGGTTTGCATCACCAGCCGCTGGAGATGTTCCAACCCGCCCGGCCGCTTGGCGTACACAATGCGGGAGATGATGTCCTCACCGCACGAGATTTGCTGGTTGTACTCGGCAGCCGTATCCACCACTTTCCCGCTGAGCAGGTCCACCAGGTAGACCACGTTCGAGGTAGTGCCGATGTCTATGGCCACGGCGTAGAGGTGATCCCGCTCGCCCCCCGGTAGAAGCTCGACAAGGCGCGGCGGCCCGTTCTCGAAACGCCAGTTGTGCATCTCCAACACGGCAGTCACGTCCCACTCCGCGTCACGCAAGGTGCGGGCCAGACGGCGGACTACCGGCAGGTTGGCGACGAGTTCTCCTACATCGTGCTGACGGTTAAGCTCCCGCTTCAGGCGCTCGAAGTCGGTCGTGTTGTCGGCCAGGCTGGGCGGGGGAATCTCCAGATGGAGCTGACGCACGCTGGGATTGGACTGCCAGTCGCAGGGCGTGGGCAGGGTGATGGTCTCCGCCGGACGCCGCTCGCTGGGTAGCTTGCGGACGATCATCTCCTCCTGCGGCGGGATGAACACGGTCAGATCACTTTGCGCCAGGGTCTGGCAGGCCAGCGCGTAGCCCTGCTCCAGCTCGGTGCTGGTCAGACGGTTGACTGAGCGTCGCTTGACCTCGCCCTCCTCGATCACCACCTTGCAGCGGCCACACCTCCCCTGTCCGCCACAGGGGAGGTTCAGTTCCAGCCCCGCCTGGGCGATGGCGTCCGCGAGCACGGTGCCCGGCGCAACAGATATGCTTTTGCCCGAAGGCTTGAAGTTGATTGTAACTTTCTCGCTAATGGTAGTTTCCCTCGTAAAAAACTAGGCCAGACAGACCCGGCGTGCCAATCCGATAATCGCTCCCAGCAGCGGGTCCAGGAAGTGCGTTTTGCGGACGACCAGGTAAGCCGTCAGGGACCCCAGACCAGCGCCAGTGATCACGTCCAGGGGGTAGTGCACCCCGCAGTACACGCGGGAGATGGCCAACAGGGTGGCCAGGATGAGAAGCAGGGCTCCTGCCCGCCGGTTGTGCAGCCACACCGCCACCGCCAGGGTGAATCCCACCGTTGCCGGATTACTAGGCAGCGACGAATCTGATGGATGATAGAACAGCAGGTTAACCTCGTGATAAGTGAACGGGCGGGGACGGAAATACACCAGGTTGCACGCTTTCAGCAGCGCGTTAGCCAGCAACAAGCTGGTGATGGCCCGCAGCACGGCCAATTGATTGCGTTCTCGCTCCACGTCCGTGCACCCACTGAACCACAGCGCTATCAGCACGAGCGTCATCAGCGTGGGCAGAAAGTATTCATTGACTAACAGTTGCGCCAGCCGGTCCAGAAACAGAGAATGTCCGGCCAGCCCGTTTATGAGCCGAAAAAGCGCGTAATCCAACGAACCCACCACCATACCTCAGCACCAGCGTGAACAGCCGGCGTCAGCCTCCAAAGTCGCCCGTGCTGTGGCAGCGCTCCGCCCTCGTCGCCAGACCTGCAGGACGGACATATCTCTCAATAGGTTCAAGCCATACTTACCTGCATCCGGTACACACCTGGAACCACCCCGGCACGTGCGGATCTCTTCGCGAATGGAGGCCCAGGCCAGCGTGAACGCCAGCGCTCCCGCCGTACCCAGCCCCATCAACAGCGTGAGTTCGGCACCGGCCGGGCCGGGACTGAGCAGGTTTGGTGTGCTTAGGAAGAACCAGGCAAACCCACCGGCGATGAGTGTACCCCCCAGACCGTAGCCCCATCCTGGCCAGCGCGGTCGCCCGACGAGTGACAACCCTCGCAAACCGTAGCGCGTGGCCACGATCTGGAACGTGCCCAAAGAGGTGATGAAAGCCAGGATCGAGTAATGCGTTGCGAAGTACGTTTCGACAAAATAGAGCATTTGTAAAGTCCATCAGAAACCCGTTTTCTTGTCTTGGGTCCTGGCCCAAATCATCGGGTAGTCTCCCCGTAACGTGTTGGTCGCTCAGACTCAGACCCGCCCGGACGTGGAACGTCCGGGCTACGAGATGCAAGGCCCTCCGGGCCTCTGGAGCCCCCAAAGGGGGCTTGCCCACCTCGTAGCCGGGCGGTTTAGCGCCCGGCAGGGCGGACGAGGAGCACCAACACACAAAGGGGAGACTACTTCGATGATCGGGTCAGCAGAAAACGGGTTTCTTGAGCACGTCGGTGTTAATTCTTCCACACGTTCTTCAGGTAGACCGGGATGTCCACCGCCTCGCGCGGGCCGACTTTAATCTCCCAACCGGGTAGTTCTTCCTCCAGCTCGCCGGAGATCACGGCCACAGCGCCAGGGATGACGATCTTACGGTGGCCGATTTTGCCCTCCACATCAAAAGTCTTCACCGCTTTGGCGATAATCTCGGCGTCGAAATTGCCTGCTGCCCACGCGGTGAGCACGCTCATCCCTTCGGAGTCGGTAATGAGCAGCCAGGAAGGCACACCACTGCCATCCACCTCGCCAGCCACGCTGAAGTAGGTAAGCGAGAAGTTGGTGGTGGTCAAAAGCGGCGAATCCGGGCCGGGGCCGTTGATCTCGTAGAGGCCAGGGCTGACCTGGATGGGTTTCTGCGGGTCGGTGTAGATGTTCAGGCGCAGGGTGAGCAGGATGTAGGCCGTGGCCGGGTCAAAGTGATCGAGGACGATGAGACTAGCGTATTTGGCGATGTGCTCACTAGCTAGCATCACTTCTTCGGCTTCGGAATCCGTGCCCTCGCCGGGGAATGTGATCACGGGATAGCCCAGCGGGCGGAAATTTTTCTTCAGAGCCAGGCGACGAATCTGGGTGAGCGCGGCCAGCGAATCGGCAAAGCCCCGCGTGCCGGGATCCAGGACGATGTCCTCCACGCCAGCGCCCTTTATCTGCTCCGCCAGATTCGCCAGAGCAGTCAGGTCCCCATCCGGCACCTGGGCCACGATGGGGCTCTTGTACTCTTTAGCCAGGGCCGCCATCGCTTCCCAGTTGTCCGCTGTGGCAGCATGAAGCAGTGGAGTGCTGCCATCAAGCTTCTCCAACCCGGCTTTCATAGCGGTGGGGTCATCGGCCACGAGGATGATTGGGAGTTGGGTTTTGCTCCTAACCGCTTCTACACATGTGGCAAAGACATCCGCTTTGCCGGAAGCATTTTCTACGGCAATGCCATTGAGGCGCAGATCCATGCCCACCCGCTCCACCGTGTAACCGTCCACCTGGGCTACTGTCTCTTCCACCTCGGCCAAAGGCTGGGTGTCTTTTACGCGCACGAAGAGGCCCGGCGGGTGGTAGAAAGTCTTCTCGTGGCGGAACAGCACCGTCTCGTTGCCAACCTCGACCTTGTTGTCGCCGCTGCCCACGGTGATCAAGCGGATAGGCGGGGCAGAGGCGGCAGCCAGCGCAGCCTTGGCCTCTTCCGAGACGTAAGGGCAGGCCGAGAGCTCCGCTTGCTTCTGTGAAAGTTTCATGGCGAAAGCCAGACAGGTGGGGAAACCACATTCCTTGCAGTTGGTTTTGGGCAATAGCTTATAGATTGCCAGGCCGGAAAGTCCCATAACAACCTCTCCTTTATTAATCGAAACTTGGCAGGATACCGAAGTTCGTCGAAGTTCACCGAACGCTCAACATCAGAAGCAAAGCACCCACGATGAAGTACACTACTGTGCCGATCTGCCGGCGGCGGATTGCTCTGCGCAACTGAGCCTGAGTCAAACCAGGGCGGGGCCGTCCCCATACCCAATTGGGCTTGTACACGCCCAACACGCTTATCCCGATGAAAAGCAGTCCGCCAGTCAAAGTCAGGTAGTTCACCGCCGTTCACCCTTGCCTTCAGGTGTGATCAAGTGGCCATCAGCTTCTCGATGGCTGACTTGACGATAGGCACGTTGTCCGGATGGCGCAGTGTAATGATGTCGGCGCCGGCATTCAGGAGCGAGATGGCCGTCGTTGCCTCCCACATCACTGCGCGCTTGTACCAATCGCCCCACGTCTCGGGCACGCCCTCACCGACCTTGGATTCCTTCTGTCGCCAGGATTCTTCGCCGACGAAGCAAATCATAGGTTGTTGGGTCATGCTGTCGCCTTGCAAAGCAGCTAGACGCAACCGCTCCATCACCGAGAAGGAATATTCCAGGCCGTACCCCAAAGCGCCGGTGGTGGGATCCATCAACACGCGCTCCAGGGGCAGAGCCATGTCGCTGATCAGGATGTTAAGCTGCTTGGCCAGGTTCACGTCGATGGGCGAGCTGGCGATGACCAACTGATTATGGGCCAGCGCCGCCGCGACGATGGTGCGATAATTCTTATCCTCACACAGCCCCAGGGCAATGCGCTCCCCGCTGGCGGCTTCGGCAACGGCCACCAGGAGCTCATTATCCCGCTCTGCCTGGCCTGGCCCGCGCACGATGAGCGGCAGCCCGGTCGCTTCCAGCACTGCCTTGGCGACGGCGACGGCCTGCGCGGCTGTGGTCTCCGCGCCGGAGCTATCCGTTCCACGAAGCTTGAGCATAATCAGGTCTGCGCCAATTTCCTCGGCCTTTTTCGCCCACGCCGCCGGGTCCTTCGTGACATCTCCCCAGGCTTCCAGAAGAAGAGGGGACCAGTCGTCAGGATGGCTATCCTGGATCTCGACGGCAACGACGGGTGGGTGGGGGTATTTACCCTCGAAGTGCAGAAAAGGCAGCGACGTCTCTCCGCCGACGGTGACAGTTTTGGTGCGGGTTCCACCCTCATCTGCGGTAGCTCCTAACGTCACCTCCCGCACAGAGCCCGCCCATTTTTCTGTGGGAATTTCAACTGTGACAGGCATTAGCTATCTCCTTCTTCACTTATTGATTTAACACTGTGGTTATCAGCTATCTCACTGCAAGCATTACCCGGTAAAAGCCCGCTGGCTGCAACCGCGTCTGCCCCCCACCCCAGCCCTTCACAAGTGTAGGTTTTTGTCCGGGCGAGTAGGCACTTGTGAACACCCCAGCTTCCCCCCTGCGCGCGAAGCGCGCGGGGGGGACTGAGGGGGAGGAGGGAGCGTGCCGGCTGAGCGCTCACGACGAAGCCTACGCGGCCGGTTTGAGCATCCCCATAGGGGGACGCTGGCCGGAGGCCCCGGAGGCACGCCCCCTGTCGCCAACCCTGCTGTTATGCCCTGGCCATCTCTCTGACGATGTCGCTCAAGGAGAGGACACCTACCGGCCGTTGTGTGGCCGGCCTTGGATGGACGATGACCAGGCGATCAACCTTGTTGTCGAGCATGAGTTGGGCTGCCGCGGCCACCGGGATGTCTGGAATAACGGTAGTCACGTGGGGAGTCATCACATCCTCCACCGTCATGCCCGCATAATCCTGATTATACACTCGCACCAGGTCTGTGCGAGAGACCAGACCACATATCTCACCGTCCTCATCCAAGACGACGAGGGCGTTGATTTGATTGTCGGTCATCCGCCGCGCAGCCTCGACCAGAGGAGTATCTGGCGTACAGGTGATCACGGAGCGGCTCATCACGTCGCGCACAAATTTGGACATCGCCCTGCCACCTTTCCCTTGCTGCGTCGCCGCCCAATAAGGCTGCGCCCCCAGGCAGCTAACCCATGTACCACACCCAGCGGGCCCCGCGCATCTGCTTCACGACATCGGTGGTAGAGAGTACGCCCACCGGTCGTTTGCCACTGGGTGTCATCTCCGTGACCAGCAGGCGGTGGATGTCGCGCTCGATCATTATCTTCACCGCCTCGGATACAGGGACCGTAGGCGCAACGTCAATGACCTGGGGCGTCATAATATCCTGTGCCTTCCGGTCATGGAGGTCGGTGCCGTAGCATTTGATCAGGTCGAAGTGCGAGATGATACCTCGCACCTCACCCTGGCTATCCACCACGATGATAGCGTGCACGTCGGTATCGGCCACGATGCGCACTACCTCCTGAAGGGGGGTATCGGGCTTGCAGGCAATCACACCTTTGTGCATGATGTCGCCCACCGTTGTCTCAGCCATAATCGGTCTCCTTGACTCAACCAGCATCCGCCCACATTACTGCCCCGGAGGGCGGGTTCTGGGCCAGCGCGCTCGTCACCGCGCACCCCATAGCCGTACCGCAGTACCGTGCTAGGCCGGATAGGGCACCAGCATTGATCCCCCATCCGGCCTCGTCGTGTAAATTAGAATATGGGCGGCATAGTCAGGGCCGGGTGTCCCTTTTCCTCCAGGAAAGGCAGCAGTTCTTCTACCGTAGTCGCTACTCGCTCGTCGGCGATTTTATCCAGCAGGTCGGGGTCGCCTTCCCGCTCGCAGACGGCCTTGAGTTCCTCGGCGAGACTCTCTTTGAGGAAGCTGGACATCCACACCACGCGCTTGAACCCACCATCGGCGGAGATGAATTTCTTACTCGTCAGATAGTACTTGCCGATGCCCATCACCCCAGGCGTCTGGATGCCGCCGCCGCACATGCCGGCCAGGGTGGAAAAAGTCATCCCGGTGGGAGTCATACTCGGGTCCTCGCGGGAGACGACCATGACTCCGTTGGCCTCGGGGATGAGCATCATGATGCACTCGAAACAGCCGCAAGCCGTCATCGGGTTCTCCATGATGGAGTACATAGCCACCTGTTCCACCGTGCCGTGGGAGGCTGACTTAGCGTATTCGTTGACCCCTGTGAAGTACCCCTTGACCGGGTCGAGACAGGTGCCCTTCTTGATGGGCTGGTTTGGTCCAGTAGGGTTAATCTGATAGGACGCCTTGCAATCCAGCCAGTTGTAAGCGCCGCAAAGTCCCAGTCGCTCCGGGCTGACCACGCAGACGTGGTTGGGTGCGAAGCTCTGGCAGAGGGTACAGCTATAAAAGGTATCCACGCTTTCGTCGGTCATCTCGGCCAGGCGCTTGTTGCGGAAGTCGTAAGCCGCGCGCGCCTTCTCCAACCACTGAGCGTACAGCTCGGGTTCGGTGATGATGGTGATCTGCACCTTGTCCACAATGGCTCCGAAGTCGGCGTGAAAACGGGCATGGAGAATTTTACCGAAGTGTTCCAGGGTGAACCCTTTCTCGGCGGCGGTCTTACTGATGCGGATCCAGGCGATGTCGCGCTGGCCGATGTGCTGGATGCCCGATGCGCCGTTGATGAAGTAGTGAATCTGGCGCTCCAGCACGGGCTCGAAGTCCTCCTGCATCTTCCGCCCGGCCACCTCGACTACGATCCCCATGTCCATGTAGCCCCCCACTTCGACGTCATCGAAGCTAGGGCCAATGACCTCGATCTTGCCGTCCTCCACTTCGTCCAGGGGGCTCATCTTCAGGTACTCGAAGGCGCGAGACTTTTTACCGCCGAACTCGACGCGCATGTCGGCCCGCCGCACCCGCTCACCCTCGAAAGCACTGCCGTAGGGCACGGGGATAGGCACCTCGGTGATCTTGACCTTGACCCCACGCACCTCGATGCAGCGCTGTACCAGACGCCTGGCTTTTTCGGCATCGTCTTTACCCTCGATGTCGTCGAAAGGCATGGAGACGACGTGCTCGTACTGTGTCACGCCGGTGGGCAGAATCTGGGGGATGAC
>Ga0116200_10000161_pt1 | contig 18291 bp, 36 predicted proteins | sample Mar14436cmmetaG_FD_94478 | JGI IMG/M metagenome (GOLD analysis project Ga0116200, IMG submission 94478) | Marine hydrothermal vent microbial communities from Guaymas Basin, Gulf of California to study Microbial Dark Matter (Phase II) - Marker... ... | reverse complement strand
TTCTTGTCTTGGCGTTTGAATGACATAGAAAAACCGAAAATTTTGTCATCTCGTCAAAAACCGAAACATTTTTATATAAGTTTATCAATATATATAAATAGATAAAAATTGATAAAGTTGATAATGGAGGTAGAAAAATGGGAACAAGAGTCAAACGATGCAAAAAATGTTTTGCGGAGTGGGAAAGGTGTAATTGCAAAGCGGGATATTTTTATGACTATGTGGAGACAAGGAGTTATACTGGCACGAGTGCGTATATATGAGTTTTCTTTCTTTTCTGGGCAGTAGGAGGACGAGCTCCATCTCGGGGGTGCGAATCCCCCGCTGTCCTTTCCCAAGCTTGTAACAAAGCTGGGAGGCGGGAATTCCTTTGGGTTTTCTCGCCGATGAGAAAGAAAAAGGAGGTGATGTAGTATGGAGAAGAAAATAAGATATGGCGACTGGAGGGTCGTCGTTAAGGTTGTCGCCGATGACATGATAAAATGTCGGGCGACGCATAGAAACCCTCATCTGAGGTTTTCTGAATTTCAGACGGGGGTAGGTCTCCCTGAGAGGGGATTTAGGAAGACCGCTGTGACAATTCTATATGGTAGTTACAGCGGGGTAGCTGATATGGAAAAGTTCATATCGGCTACATTAGAGAGAGAATTTTTCCCTCTTCTCGATAAGCTGTCTGAGAAGGCTAAACTTCTCGGATAATTTTTTCTTTTTCTTTCCTTCTGTTCTCTTCTGGAGTTCTTTGCTATATTGCTCTCTTCTGCATTATCTGTGATTATCTTTCCTCTTCTTCTTTTATTTTATTTTATTATCATCCCCTCAGCACTTTGATCGGTGCGGGGATGAAGGTGATGAAAATGGTATGGATTGACCCGTATAAGGCAGAAGCGATGGGAATAAAATACGAACACTGGAGACATGCTGTGGAGCATGGATTAGATCCTTACGAGTGCGAATCCGCTGGAATTCCCTATGAGGAATGGAGGAAATTACAGGAATTGGCTGAGGAAGAAGAAGAGGAAGAAGAGGAGGAGGAATGGTAAAATACAAAACAATAATCGATGGAAGGCCGAGAAATGTTAGATTTCATTGCCCAAATTGTGGGAGATTTATGGCAACCAGGGACAACTTCTTGGCGATAGATTGTAGAATTTGCGGTGAACATATTGAAATTGATGAGGATTATGTTGTCGATTGTATTAATGGAGAGTATATACTTGATCTATCAGAATTTTTTGACTGTGAATATTCAATTGTAGAAATGTGAGTTTTATCATCATCCTTGGGCCCATGAAAGGGCTGGGGATGCATTAGGTGATGAAAATGCAAAAGAAAGAGAAAACAAAGACAAAGGTGGAGATTGATAGAGAGTTGGCGGATACATTGAAGTCAATGATGAAAGTCGGAGACACATACTCTGATGTGATCCGAAGGCTGTTAGAAAAAGATTAAGGAGGTGTAAAATGGCAGAAGTCAAAAAAGAAATAGAGAAATTAGAGGATAGGATAGAGAGAATACGGGAGATAGTCGATACGGTGAATGTTGCATTCGCTGGTCGGCTGGACGAGATGACTAAGGAGATCCACGTGATAAAGAGCGATATCCAGATGCTAAAAGAGAACAGAGGTGGTAGGAGGGACAACGACCTTGACTCGATCGAGGTCGGGAACAGCAAACTCGGGAAGGTGAAGATATACTACAACCGAAAAGAGGATTCTATTGAAGCCGTAGAGAAAGACCTCGAAAGTGCGAGACAACTCGCACAAGAGACTCTGAGGAAGATGGAGGCTGAAAAATGAAAATCGAGGAATTGATGATTGAAAATTGTAAGGAAAATTGGAAAGAGCTGGTTCAGATGGCAGTACAACTTATTAAGGCGGGGAAACAAGCGAAGGATGGAGAGGTCTATTTCTTGGGCTTGCAACTAATGAGGATAATTGATCGGATTGGGAATACTGAAATTGAGATTAAGGAGGTGAATGATGAAAAATGAAATTAGGCGACCCGTTATTGAAGTCGGAAGTTCAGAAATTAGAGATTAAGAGGACGGACGAGTTCGTGAAGGACGAGGGAAAGCTGGCTCGTGTTTTCAGGGACAAGAACGGATACCACTACCTCTTGAAGGGGGAGAGGATGGTCCCCCTCGTCTGGGAGGATGGAGACATAATCTACAACTCGAACGGGACGGTCAGAGAGAGGGTCGGAGGACCGACCTCGATCCAGCCGAAGATAATCGACATGACGGAGGAGAAGAAAGAAGAGAAAGAAGAGGAGAAGAGGAAAGAGAAGCAACGATGGATAAAGCTATTTGATCTTGTGCATTACAATGAAAAAGATAATACTTACAAAAGTCTGCAAATATTGAAAACAGAGCAACAGAACATAGTATTGCAAGTAGCGGAAGGAACAGCAAAGAAACAAGAAACACAGCATAGAGTTCTATTTCAACTATCAGAACAAGAAATTGCATATCTTGCCCTAAAATTACAGAAACTTGTGTAAAGATGACAATAATCCAGAGAGTTCAGAAGGCGTGGAAGAAAAGATACAGATGTCTGGTATGTGGGACGGGCTTAACCGTCTTCTTACATGGTGGAAAGTGCCCCGTGTGTGGGCACTCTCTTATCCCAGTGGAGAGGAAAAGGTTGGAGGATTGGAATGTCCCAGTATAAATACGGAGTGTTTGTATGGGACACGAACAGAAAAGACTGGAGACTATTCTGGAGGGTTAAATCAGAAGAGAATGCAGAGAAGATAGCGAAAGGGATTGCTGGTTGCACAAAAGGAGTTATAATACGGAGATTGGAAGAAGATGAGGAGGAGAGAAATGACTGAACTAAAAAATGTAAGGCCAGAAATTGAATGTTTGTTTTGGAAGAGTATCAAAGAGCTACTTGTGGAATTAGAAAAGCTAAAAATAAAAGATAGAAAAATGAAACCAAAACCTCTCAATTTTGAAAAGGCAAGATCAGAAATTAGGAAAGAAGTACTGGAGTGGTTATATAAAGATATCAAGCAACCTGATGAATACCTTGTCTCACTTGCAATTGCCCACGCTGTAAGAAAATCGTTCGAGAGAGTCAAATCTGCATGTGAATTCTATTTGAGGTATAAAGACAGCCCAGAACTGTTAAGAATTGAGCAGGAGATAGAGCCACCAGAACAGTTTAGAGAATATTATGCAGAATCTAAAATCAAAAATGTAAGCGTTGTCAGCTGGGATTTAGAGAAATATAACGGATGGCTCTTCAGACTCGCATTTGGTTTGAGGGAGGATGAAGATGAAAATGAATGAAGCAAAACCTCTGAATTTGGAAGAAACAAAGAAATCATGGGAAGCATACAAACAAGTGATGGGCTTCCCACCAAGTTGGTTGAAATTCAAATATGGAAAGAATAGAAGTGATAAAGATGCCCGGTAACTATAAATGTGTAAATTGTGGATATACAGACTACTACGATGGTAGTCCGCTATGGGTCCAGAGTTGCCGAAGGTGCCACAAGCCAGTAGGACTGAAGATCTCTGATAAAAGAAAATGGAAATCGAAATAACGGATGCGAGATGCTATAATTGCGGAAGAAAGGTAACAGCCGAAGCACACCTGGCGGGAAGGATAGAGATGAAAAAAGGAGAAACGAGGGAGTTCGTGGTGAATAGCATCTACACCTACTGGGGTTGCTCACGCTGTGGATGCGTCTGGGCTGAAATAGGAGAGGAATTGTATGAAACTCCTTCCGAACTCTTTGAGGAGATAGAATTTTCGGACTGGAAGGTAAAGGTCAAGAGGGGTGAAAATGAACAAGAACGAACCTCTGAAAAATAAACCACTCAAAGATAAGGCATTTGAATTAGATCCAGACGCAAAGGGAGAGGAAGGTTCAGCGTTCTGGTTTACGGATGTGAAATCGGCAGTTCAGGGATTACTCGAAGAGATTGATGAACTGATAGAGGAGTATCGGAAAGAAGTGTGTAATGAAGTGACAAAGCACAATTTAATTTGCACTCTATCCACAGTTAAAAATTTAATCAAGAAATGGTTTCCCGACGTGGTAGGAAAAAGAAGATGAAATTTAGCACTACAATAAGGAAAAAGTACTGGAAAGAAAAACTGGAGAGTGTTAAAGAAAGAGGATACTTTTATGAGTATAAAGCAGATACACCGTTCTGGCACAAGCGTTTATCGAAGTTACAAGACAACCTGCCCGTTGAGGGCGTGTTTTTAATCGGTTCTGAGGTGAAGAGGGTTGTGATCACAGAAATTTTAAGATCTCCCATTTGTAATATTCCCAAGAAATATGAAGACTTGTTCGATACGGATTACGTGTGGATTCTAAATTGTTTTCTTGAAGAAAATGGAAAGCAAAATTGAATTGAAATTAGTAAAAATAAAAGATAAGGGGAAACAATCTTTTATTGATGAGGAGAGGAATAAATTAGTATTTTTGAGAGAGGCAGATTTCTATTACGAGAGTCCGCAAGGGGCGGTAAAGGTAAAGTTTAGTTTTGTAGGGAAAACAGACAAGGATATAGAGAAACTCAGAGAGCGGAAGGTTTATTTGGTGTTTGAAAATGGAGAAAATAAAGCTCAAGGAAATAACGGATGATACGGACAGGATATATGTGATTGAGGAAGGGGAGAAATACTTGTTTGTTCTGATAGAGATAGACGGAGAACTGATGGTTGCGAGGTGCTTGGCAAACGAGTAGCGGATCAGGATCTGGGTGAGTATTTAAAGGATAGAATCTAATATTATCTTAGATAGTCTTAAAAATGACAGAGTTTGAGATAAAAGCAAAAGGTGGGGTAACATATCTAAAAGAGGAACTTCAGCGGATTCTAAAATTGTCTAACGGTGACGGGAAATTCAAGGGGCTGGCTAATTTTAAAACGGTTGTTCTCTATCCAGAGGATGCTTCTCCCGAAGAAATCTTGAAAAGTTTGGATGTTATCAGAAAAGATCTGAAATTGAGAGCTGAGGAACGGAAGAGGTGATGGAAATGAATGAAGAACTTGAGGGAGTGATTGAAAAGGCAAAGCGAAAGGTAGAGGAGAGTTATGGAGGGGTAAAAAGGCAATGGCTGAAAACAAAAATCGATAGCTATGAGAACCCCTTGTACCGAATTGAACTGTATGTATATGAAGGTAGCCCCCCGAAAGGGTATATTGTAGTTAATTACGGAAGGGGTTTGGTGCATGCTTTCAATGCATGGGGAGAAAAGATATACACGTATAAAAAATGAAAAATGACCACGCAAAGCTGGTTAGAATATATAAAAATTTTGAGTTTAATATAATCCCTTGCAAAAGGGGGAGCAAAGAGCCTGTCAAAAAGTGGAAAGAGTATCAAAAAAGAAAAAGTCTCCCAACCGAATGGGAGGAGTGGCTGGACAAGGGTTATAACATCGCTGTCGTCCTTGGAAAGATCTCCAAAAATCTGTGCTGTGTTGATGTTGAAGATAAAGAGATAGCTAAAGTCATTTTCAAGAATTTTGACAAATTAAAAAGCGGGACCTTCATCGTCGAAACTGCAAGGGGATATCATATCTATTTCCGAGCGGAATTTTCTGGGAAAAGAGAGTTTAGAACTGAAGATGGGAAGATTCTATGCGAGATTCGAGGAGAGGGTCATCTGGCAACACTGCCTCCCTCCATCCATTCCTCTGGATGGGAATACAAAATCGTTTCGACATCTGAAGACATTCTTCCCGCCCGAATAAAAGATCTCGAGAGAAGGATTGAGGGCAATCTGGTTAGGGCAGGAATCAATTTAAGATCGAAGAGAATAGATCCAAATGAACTGCTGAGGGGTGTTTCGGAGGGAGGGAGGAATGAAGCGGGTATCCGACTGGCGACGTGGTATAGAAAAAAAAGACTCGATAAGGAGGAGACCCTTGAAAAACTGCTCGAGTGGAATCTGAAAAACAGACCTCCCCTGCGAGACTCCGAAATTAGGGCGATCGTGAATTCTGCCTACAAACCAGAAAAGCCATATGGCTATAAGTTCAAGGAGCTGAAAACTAAGGATGAAATCAAAGAGGAGATCATACTTACTATATTTAAAGACGGCAAGCAGAGAGCGATCTATGAAACCGCTCAATATCTGACTCAAAATCACCACTTCTTGACCCTCAACGATACCGAAGAGATTCTCTATTATGATGATGGAATTTACCGATATGGGGGGGAGATTATCATCAAAAAAGAGGTTGAGGAAATCTGGGGCAGTCTGGCTAAAAAACACGATGTCAATGAGATCATTGCCCACGTCCAGAGAATGACATACTGCAGTAGAGAGGAATTCAATAGAGAGAAATATAAAATTGCCGTGGAAAACGGGATTCTGGATGTTCTGGAGGGAAAACTGGAGGAATTTTCTCCAGAGAAGAGGCACTTGACCAGAATCCCCATATTCTTCAATCCAGATATAGACTGCCCAAAAATCAAAAAATTTGTTTCAGAGATTGTCAATAAGGAGGATATCCCTCTCATCCAAGAGATGTTCGGGTATTGCCTCTTGAAGGATTACCGCTATAACATCGCCTTCATGCTTCTGGGTGGAGGGGAAAACGGAAAAAGTACCTTATTGAGACTGCTGGGGGAGTTTCTGGGAAAGGAGAACATTGCGGCGGGTTCTCTTCAAGAGCTATGTAATGATCCATTTGCAAAAGCCGAGCTGTACCAGAAACTGGCAAATATCCATGCCGATATACCCTCAAACCCCCTCAAGCAAACGGGGAATTTCAAGATGTTAACTGGCGAGGACAGAATACGGGGAAACAAGAAACACAAAGAGCCCTTCTACTTTGACAACTACGCCAAGCTGATCTTCTCTGGAAACGAGTTGCCAAGAACATGGGATATGAGCCATGCTTTTTTCAGGAGGTGGATTATCATCAATTTTCCGAATGTCTTCAGTGGTGATAAGAAAGATCCGGCTATCTTGGAAAAGATCACCACGCAAGAGGAATTATCTGGACTGTTGAACTGGGCATTAGAGGGGTTGCGAAGGATCATCAAAAATAAGGGTTTTTCCTTCTCGAAAACAAGAAAGGAGATAGAGACGGAGTGGGTTCTGAGAACAAATAGCTTGAAGGCGTTTGTAGATGCTTGTATTGAGCGTGATCCAGAATATGCGATTGAAAAGGACGGTTTCTATCAGAAGTATTGCGAGTTCTGCGAGGAGTTTGATATCTCACCAATATCCAAAGAAGGAGTAGGTAGGAGATTGCCCCAGATATTGCCAAAGATTCGATGGGAGAGAAGAGTGGTAGAAGTAGAAGGTAATAAGATTCAAAAAAGATTATGGATAAGTATAAAATATAATAATAATAAATTATTAAGATTTAGTAAAAATCTTAATAATATTTATATAAAATATAATAATAATATTAATAAATGTCAAGAATGTCAAGTATATTTATCTTATAAGGAAATAAATCAAAAAAATATTAAAAGTAGTCGAAAATACTTGGCAACCCAAGCAACTGGGGAAAAAGAAGATACCGAAGATGGAAAGAGAGAAGATACCCATCTCATTCTCAAACTGATTCGAGAGCACTCCGAGGAAAAAGGCACAGCCGATATTGGCTCACTTCGGGAGGACTTTCTCATACTCCGACCTTCTCTCTCAGAGGAGGAGGCTCTCCAGAGGTTTGAATCCGTAATTAACGAGTTGAAATTAAAGGGTCACATTTACGAACCGAAGCCAGGGAAGTTTAAGGAGGTGGAAAGTTGAAGTGGTCAAGATTCATGGGAGTCCTAATCTCAGAGATAGCAGGAACAGCAAACCACGATAACTTAAGACCTTCAAAGGTGAGTCGGAAGACCTTAGTAGGCTCGAATAAAGAGCTAAGATTCAGAACGGGTGAGAAAGATGGAAAACCAAAACTTTTTACGGGAGATAGGTAGAATTGTTGCTGGTGGTTACTACGACTACCAGCAGGTTCGGCTGGCGGCGATGAACAGACTTCGAGGAGTGGTTAGAACGAAGAATGAGGGCATTGATCTGTCGGCACCGGAGGAAAAGAAGAAAGAAAAGAAATTCGACAAGAAGTACGCAGATAACAACATATTTGTCCTTCTGGGAGAGATGAAAATGGACGGAAGGATTGACGACGAGGAGTACGAATACGTCAGCAAACTGCAAGATCTGTTCATCACGGCGGCGAAGATGGAGAAGGGCTGGAAGGATGTGATGAACGAGTACATCAAGACGGAGGACATATGGAAGATGTGGCTTTCTGGGGTGAAGGGGATTTCAACCGTGCTCTGTGCGAACATGCTGAGGGAGTTCGGCTACTGTGAGACATACCGACATATAAGTTCCCTGTGGAAGCATTGCGGGCTTCATGTCGTGGATGGTAAGGCCCCCAGACGGAAGAGAGGAGAGAAGATAGACTTCAGCCCGAGACTCAGAACCCTCGCATGGAAGATAGGGGATTCTTTTGTCAAGCAGAGAACTCCTTACTACCGAGATGTTTACGACAAGGAGAAGGAACGCCAGGTCAAGCTGATGGAGAACGGAGCGGACAACGCCCCCGAGAGTCTATTGCATGCCGAGCTCAGAGCAAGAAGGAAGATGGTCAAGATATTCCTGGCTCACTACTGGTTCGTGGCCAGAAGCATAAAAGGTTTGGAAGTGGAACAGCCATACGTCGCAAAGCTGGGACATAGAATAATCATGCCACGATTTGACGAGGAGAGAGGTATTTATAGAGTGGATTCCGATAGTTTACGGTGAGCCACAGGGATGTTGAAACCCAGAAACGGCATGCGAGCCATCTTTGGCTTGAAACCCATACATGAAATGTGAGCCAAGCCAGATTTGAAACCCACAGATTAAATGCGAGCCATTGTAGGAGTAAAACCCAAATATAGGATGCGAGCCATAAATAGGGTGAAATCCATGGGAGTCGTGCGAGCCAAGTATAAATTGAACTCCACGAAAGGTATGCGAGCCATTTATCTGTTGAAACCCATATAAAAAATGCGAGCCACTCTCGGTTTGAACTCCATAGAAAGAATGCGAGCCATATTAATATTGAAGCCCAAGGATTGTATGCGAGCCATTATGTATTTGAAGCCCAGGGATCACATGCGAGCCGTCTAAAATTTGATTCTCGTTGTGCGAACTCTGTGAGAGACCCAAAAATCGGGTGAGTATTTAAATACTCAAATGTAATTATATAATTATAAAAATGGAAGAAAAGACCATTTATCTAATAGTAGGGCTTTTATGCTTCGCAATCATCTTCTTTCTATTCACAATTGCCCTCAGTGCATTCATTTTAATTTCAGTTTCTAAACTTTCAACTACTACATCTACTTCTACTTCAATAACTATCACAACTACTTCTCTTCCCCTTCCTACAACAACTCTAACAACCTATACCCCTACAACTTCTTCTACTACTACCTCTATTATATCCTGCGAAAATAGAGAAGGTTGTTTTTGTGAAGGTAACAAAATTATAGAGTGTAGAAACGGTAAGAAAAGAATTATAAAGGATTGCTCCACCTTCTTAAAGAGGAGATGCGGGTGGGATAGAGAGAAAGAGAAATATACTTGCTCCCCTTTAATAGAGGTTCAGGGAGAGTGCCAGAAACACGGTGATAGGTGCGATTGCTATCAGATACTTTAACATTCATATTCCCGAGGTGGGGGAATTAAAAAATACCAATAATAAAGGAGGTGAAAATATGAAGAGGGTATTAGCGATGTTAGCGATTTTAATGATGACGGGGGTGATAAGTGCTCAAACTATAGTGGATACAAGCTGGTCTGGCAGTGGAAACTTTGAAGTGCACTTTGTAGCTGGTGATGATGCCCATTCTGACTTGTGGACTGGAGGGACTTCTATTTCTGGAAATTTTTATGCGGTGGACTATGACGACAATCCCTACGACTATGAAGTGGACACGACCGAGAGCAGAGTTAAAGCAAGTGTTACTGGTGGAGGATATATAGAGTATATCCACGTTAGAGACGACAGCTGGAGGAGGATGTATGGAGATGCTGGACAGAAATCTTATTCTTTCATAGGTACGGACGACAAAGCAGAGATGGCATTTGCAAGCTGGACAAATTACGCAAGGTTGAGGGATTGCGAGTATGGAAAGCCGAGAACGTCCAATGGGCATCATTTCGAGGCAAGTGGTGATGAATTCCAGATATACCACGAGCTAAACGATCAGAACGGTGATGGAGCTTCTATAGAGGTGTTTGGAAGTGGTTCGGCTTGGATAAACTTGATGAACAGTGAAACGGGATGGGCAGGCAACCCGAAAGGAAGTTTTAAATTCGGCAAGGGTTGCGGTTGCTACAAGGATGCAAAGGCAGGAATGTCTGGAGTAGGAATATTCAGAGAGAATGCTTGGGCAGACAACGAGCTGAATATCGATGCACTTGGGATCAGAATTCCAGGGGACGGAAGTGATAATTCAGCCCAGTACCATCTAAGCATAAGCTATGCTGGAACTTTAAATATTCCCGACCTTGCTCTGGACGGGAATTAGATAGGTATCCCTCACAGGATACCTTTTTTTACATTTGGAGGTGGTGTAAATGAAAGCAAATATTATAATATTCGTATCTTTACTATCTTTACTGCCTGTTGCAGTTGCAGATACAAATGTGAGTGTTGATATCACAACAACAGGTAATGTAAACTTTGACAGCGATATTTATACAGACGGAGATGTTTTTGTTACAATAGATGGGACCAATATTAACCAAGAGTTGGCAGATTTGAAGGCAACACGACTAACAACAAGCGGGATCGATAAAAGGATTGTGAACATGCTACTGAATATTGCCAACTACCTTAGAAGAATTCCAGGGAGATATACAGCCAACGAGGTTCTTGTTGCAGATGCTTTAGACAGCTATTTTGCGGATGAATATCAGATAATAGATTTGGAAGAGAAAACAGAGATTCTAAACAACAACTTGAATTATCTATATGTCCAGACAGAGGTTATTGAAAGGACTTTAGAGCAACACTATCCTCTAACTCTCTGCAGGGAGAAGATAAAATCCATGTTAAAATACGGATTCTATAGTGTTGCATGTCGGGATAGAAACAATGATAAATACGGTCTAAGATTCTACAACATAAATGGAAGCGTTTTAGAAATGTCAAGACCAGTAATAAATTTTTCAAGTGTTAGCGACAAAGTAAAAATCTCCATAACAACAAGAAGGTATATAAAGGATTTTGAAGATGTGAATATATCCATTCCAGATAGAGAAACCTATATAATCTACAAAAACGGCAAAAAATATAGAGTAATCCACAACTTGGCTAAACTCGATAAAGTTGTTTTTACCGACAACAAGATTCTTGATGGAAGAACATACAACTACAAAATCACCAAGATTTATAAGGGCATCGAAAGTGAACCAGCGGAGGCAAACATCACTATAGATATGTCTCTTGGTTGGGATATAGTATGTTCCGCTGGTAGATTGTGGAGAACGAACCACAGAGGCGGATATAGAATAATAGGCTATTGCTAAGATGAGCAGAAAAGAAAGAGAAGAAAAAGAGATAAGGGAGATAATATACAGAATAAAAAAGAGCGGTCAGAAGGAATTTACTGCTCAAGATGTTAGAAAATTCTTTTTCTTGCGGAAGCATTTGAAGGAAAATCCCGAAGCTATTGTAGTAGGGGATAAAATAATAGACAAACCTAAAGTTTCCAAGAATGACTGGGAGAGGATTGGGGTATATACCTCTATAGTCATACGGCAGTTACTCGATAAGGGAGAGATAACGCTCATAAGAGAGGAAGATCCTTCACGGGGTATGATAAAGAAAAGAGTTTACGGTTTTAGGGATAAAAATGGAGATAAAAACAAAAAAGAAGGATAGGGCAACCAAGGTTGAAATTATTTGCCCCTTTTGTGGAATGGGAACAGAATATCTTTTCAGAACGGGCAATAGTGGAACTTCTTTACTAAATAGGACAACACTTGAAAGGATATACCCTCGGATAAGCGATGAGATTAGAATGTTATTATTCAAAAAGAAAGAGTTTCACTTTACGGATACATGTCATAACTGTTGCGGAATTTTTGAAATTGAAATTAGAGGTGATTAAAAATGGATATTATAGCAAGAGATATTTTTATATTTTTGTTCGGGGGGATTGTAGGGGCAATTGTCGGATGGATTATCGGATGGCTATTGAACGAGAACAAAAACTTGAAGATGAAGATTACCAAAAAATGAGGAAATTATTATTTTTATTTTTATTATTCCTACTTTCGGGAATGGTTATGGGATTGGATATGAACCAGCTTATCGTTATCAATACTTACCCTAAAACAGTCGAGAGAAATATATCTTTAGTCCCTGCCGAGATAGATTCAATTTCTATTCTCTCTCCCTTCTCTCTATTTTTAATACAAGACATCTCGGATTATGCCAATCAAAACGAACCAAATGATTTGACAATAAGAATTGAGATACCGAAATACACAACGCCAGGGACATACTTCAGCAAAATCATCTTCTCGAAGAGAGAGCCCGAATATAAAAATATCACCTTCACGGTTCAAGTTCAAGAGTATAATTCATCATGCAACTGTACGCAAAACGTCAGTAAGACCCTAACAGAGGAAGTGAAGGTTTTTGACAATAAGATAGAGATAACTAAAATCAAAATAAACGTAAAAGCTTTAGTCAATATTAATATCACAACCCCAGAAAACTTATCCTTTACTACGGGGGAGAGGGGAATAATATACTTGTCAGTGAGAAACGAGGGGAATGTGATTATGAATCTCTCTCTTTCAACACAAACTCCCTCTTTCCAGATTCCAGAAAAGTGGGAGCAGATTCTTCTATTGCCAGGATTCGAGTATGAAGTTCCGATTATCTACACTATTGCGGAAAACGAATCATTTGGAGAAAAGATAGGAAAAGTTAAGGTAGGGGATAAAAATGTGGAGATAAAGTATAAAGTTGTTGATAAACACCCGCCAGAGGTTACTATCAACACGACAAAGGCGATGTATAAAGAAAAATTTGAGGTTTGCTACAACATCTATGATGAGAGCGGGATCACCGAAGCGATAATCTCCTTTCAGGGAAATAAAAAAGAGCTATCGAGGGATAAGGGTTGTATTGAATTTAAGATAGATAAATATGAGGAGTATTCAACTCTGCAGATTGTGGTGAAGGACAAGGCGGGGAATGAGAAGGTTATTAATAAAGATATAAAAATTGAGAAGATTAAAGGCTTACAATACAACAAAGAGATTTACGCCTATAGAACCAAAGTTGGGAAGGAGGCAAAGGTTAAGCTTTTCCGAACTCCTATGAAGGTTAAGGTTAAAGTTAAGCTGACCGATTTCGATTTTGGGAAAAACAACTTAACGGATTTACGAGTGAAGATAAGGACGGATAAGGGAACGGAGAGTTTCAAATTTGATAAGGAGAAGGAATTTGATGTTGATAGCGAAATGTTTCTGCTCCTATATTCAGAAAAAGAGGGGAAGTATAAAGGAAGAATAGAGCTAACCTTCCCCGAGTGGATTGATATTTCCTCTCCTCTATCTATCGGCATAAACGGGGAATTCGGGGATTATTCTGTTCAAGGGAACTATAGCGGGGAGATATGGAATAGAACCTTTGAATGTTTTTCAGAGGACACGGGATATTACGAATCTTCAAAACTGCGATGTTGTATAGAATACCCGATTGATACGGATATAAGCGATATAAATATCCCGATTACAAAGAGAGAAGAGTTAGCTCTTAAGGAGTCGTGTAATTCAAAGCTGGAGGTGAAGGATAAAGTTATCGAGGATCTGGGCTGGTGGAGGATTGGTTTGATTTTCGTTTGTTTTGTCTTATTCATGGTAATCATCTACTTAAAGTATATAAAAGGTGAATTTGCAATAGCGTGGTGAAAATGGCAATATTAGAAAGACCTTTGTTTATTGATTTATGTCAAGCATGGAGAACAGGGAAGTTAGTGAGGGTTGAAGAGGGAGGAGTTGAGGGGACATCTACTCTTGTAGTTCGTCCTATAGGTAAATTCTTCCCGATAAGGATAGCGGATATTCCAGATGAGGGCTGGGTGCATCTCCCTCCTTTGAATGAGCATTGTCCTTCTCCTGGGATAATAGTTTTAGTAAAAGAACAAGGAAGAGCTCCGTTAGCGGAGAAATTAGATTTAGGATTTACAAAACTGGTTGAACATATTCACGCCGAAAAAGAAAAGCAAGCAATAGAAACTGCGGCATTGCGAGAACAAGCTAAACTTGCAAAGAAAAGGAGGGCAGAGGACTTTAAGGATGAAATTAAGTTAATCAAGGACTTAGAGAAAACAATTGCAGAAAGACAAGAAAAAAGATTTATGGGAAGAAGATTTGTAGGTGATTGAAATGGCTGAAGAAAAAGAAATTCGCAGGTTTAGATTGATGCTGGAGGAACTCGAACAGACAAAGGTTGATTTCTACAACTATGAAAAGTTTGCCAGTAAGGTAAATACTGCTATTGTCTCTATACAAGAGATGATTAGGAATAATATGGCAGTCATAAAAGAGGATAAGGAAGAGATTATGAAAGTTGTAGAAAACCCAAAAGTTAAAACTACCGACTGGAGTGATAGCCTTTGGTTTAGGTTATTTAACATACAAAAGAATATTGCCGACCGCTATGAAGAGCAAATTATTGCGGCAATGTCTATCCTTATTGAGTTTCAAGAGATGATAATTGAGAAAGCGGGCAGGGTATTTGAGAGCATAAGGGATGTAAGTGAAGAGAAAATTAAAGCAGAGACAACTAAGGAGATATATGATGATATAAAGCAGATGTTCTTGGATTTGAGAACAAAGGATAGGGAGTTGTATGAGAATGTTATAAAGGATATTATGACCAGAGCAACACCAAGCGGTAATGATGAAAGATTAGACAGATTGGAAAGAAAAATTGAGGAGCTCACGGAAAAATTAACGGGGGCTAAAGAGGTCAAAGAAGATAGAGAGCTTTTATCAAGAGTTAGCAGTATAGAGGAGAAAATTTTCAGCAGAAAAAAGAGTGAGAAGAAAGAACCCCCTAAGAAGGAAAAGGATATTGAGGGGTTTAGAGAACATCTGATAGAGCGAGCGAAACGATTACACGAGGAAGGCAAAAGCGTAAAGCATTTGAGGGGTCTTGTCCTTGCGACAGAGACAAAGTCAGGGTATTATTCCAGACGTTATGGACTAACAAGAGAGGAGATAGAAAGGATTATAGATGAGGTGTTATCTAATGCCAGTCTTTACACTAATACAACACAAGGAGGAGGATGAGCAAACTGCAAGGGCTGAATTACTGCCTCCAGAAATGAGAGAGAGGATTTTTAAGAGGAGATTCACGCTCTTTATCCCATATGAAAAAGTTCCGAAAGATGAGGAGGAGTGGAAAAACTTGATAATGGAATATTTGAAGAAAAGAGTTGGCGAGGATATAGATGGGAAGTATAGTGTTTTTGAGAAAACCGCAGAAAAACCCTATATCGGCGAAGAAGTATTTTTCGGGGAGGTGAAGGAAGGATGGTGGATTTTTTAGTATTGAGCGAAGTTCCAGAATACGTTGCTTTATTCCTCTCTCTAAACTTTATCATGTTGCTAACAATTTTCGGATACTACATGTTCGGGAGGAGTATGGCGGGGATAATTTTAATGCAGATAATAGGGATTATCTTGGTTTTGCTCTTCTTCCCTTATCTTGTAGATTTTTTTAGCATTTAAGATGAAGAAATTCAGAATAAAGGTTGTAACAGTTTGTGCATTCGGGCTCAAGGAGAATACTGACTACATAATCAAAGAATTCAAATCAAGAAAAGAAGCTGAAGAATGGTGTAGGAGATCCACAAACACAGCTAACAATCTCTGGTGGGGAGATGGAATTTACTATTATGTGGAGGGTGAAGAAAATGAAAAAACCTTTTAATCTTGATATAGAAAAGGAATTGGTACAAGGATATATCGGAGAGTTGGATCTGCCCTTTTTGAATGAGATACTTCGGACAAAATTAAGAGAATGTAAACAACACGCCAACTTGGCGGTTAAAGGGCTGTTGGAGGAAATTGAGAAAAATAGAATAAAAAGATGCTATCATCAAGCCAATCTTTGCAGACCAGTCGAAAAAGCCCTTAATAGACCATGTAGCACATGTGAAGCTTATTTTGACTGTATAAAATTGATTAAGAAATGGTTTCCAGATTTTAGTGAGAAAGATGAAGCTCAGATGCGAAAAATGCGGGAATAAGAGAGAATTCAGAAAGAGGATAAACTATCCTTTCGGAAGAAAGAGCAGCAAAAGAATTACCTATGAGTGCAAGTTATGCGGAGCTTACGTCCCTACCCCAACCTATAGACAAGGAAAATGGAAAAGATTGTCAAGATAATTATTGGAATGATATTAGGGGTGTTTATCCTAACTTTCACAATCTGGTTGTTCAATATAGAAATCCCGATATTCGTTCTATCTTTTATCGGGATGTTAGTTTTGTTAGCGAGTTTTGTAGGGATAGCAGTTTTAATAAGGAAAAAAATCCAGCAACATGAAAAGAAGAAGCTCGATGTAAATGATAGGATGCTGGAGATATGCAAGTTAGTTAAGGAGAAATGGTATAAAATCAATGGAGAAAAGCTGGTCGAAGAGGAGACTATGTATGTTACGCATTTTTTCAAACAGCCTTACTACGGTTTTGTTTTCACAATTATGAGCGGAGATAGAATTGGCAAAAAAATTGTAGTTGTTACAGATGAAAAGGCTCAATTCAAAAAAATCTCCTTAGAACCGAGCGATGAAGATTTAAAAGACCCGTTTCACAGATTCAGAACATTCTGCATGGGTTCACCGACTCCAGATGTCGATCTGAGGATGGAACCGAGAATAAGATGGGATCTACCAGTGAGCAGGGGTATTGAAGAAGAGGAGAGAAAGAAATCGAGACTTAGCGAGATACAGCGAAGAACGGAAGAGGATATAGGGGAGATTTTGGGAGATCTAAGTAGTGAATAAAAATGTTTGGAAGGGAGATTTTAGATAGGCTTGCGGAAGAGGGAGTTAAAACGCCCCTCGTCAAGCAGTTTTCCTATTACGAAGAAGAGTTTGAATATTCAAAGGATAAAATCATGTTAGGGCTAACCTCATATGGTGAGGTAGTTAATATAGATTTTTCTGAAGCCCAGAGATTGATGATTTTAGGAGGAACGGGATCTGGAAAGACATATCTCCTTCTCTCGATAGTCAGCAGATATCTACAAAACGAGGAGAACCTTTTCTTAGATCCTTGCGATGTTAAAAATGAAATGGCAAATATCGACCAGCCCGTCCAGAAGAGATTTAGAAAGTATCTACTGGAGAATGAAAAACCTCAGGGATTTAAGATAAAGGTGTATCGCCCAGTTTTTTTCGATAGATTACTGGGCACAACCTACTCAAAACAAACTCCTTGCCAGATTAAGTTGGAGGATCTGGATGCCCACGATTTTTCTTTTATCTTAGGTTTAGATCAAGAGAGAGTTATAGAGGCAATTGTAGATATTTACGAGCAGATGGAGGACGAGCAAGACTTTACGGTAGATAGACTAAAATCGCTAATTAATGGGGATACAATCATTTCTCCCATACAGAAGAGGAGGATATTGAGGATTATCGATACTTTACTCAAATACAAATTCATCGGGGAGGAGTATGGGGGGATTGATATAGTCAGAGATTTAAACGAAGGCTTCTCTCCTATAATAAACTTTCAGGGGATAGATACGGTCTCGCAGAGATTTAGAGATTTTTCAACCATCTTCGTTGATCTGGCGTTGAGGAGATTAGTCAGAGCAAAGCAGAAGAAAGAATTGCCCCTTGAAAAGAAGATTTTGATAAAACTCGATGAAAGCGAGTTGTGGTATCCCAGTATCGGCAATCCCCCCTCGAAGAGGACTATAACAAATATTTTGAATATAGGGAGAGATTATAGAATTAGCATGTGCTTTATTGTTAAGAATAAGGATAGAATCCCGAAGGATGCATTTCGGCAGTGTAGATATATCTTTTTTCCACAATCTATACAAGCAACCGAAGCGAAGGAGGTGATAAAAGAGGTATTGCCCTCGACATACGAAAATCCGCAGACCTTTTTGGGTAATGTTACGTCAATAATCTCTGGGATGTCCTCCTATTCGGGGGGACAGAGGGACTGGATGGTGTTCGATAGGTATGGAGAGAGTTATGAGATTTTCAGACCGTTGGCTCCGCTCTGTCATAAGAAGGAAGAGGGAAAAATTTGAAT
>Ga0116200_10000157_pt1 | contig 18422 bp, 14 predicted proteins | sample Mar14436cmmetaG_FD_94478 | JGI IMG/M metagenome (GOLD analysis project Ga0116200, IMG submission 94478) | Marine hydrothermal vent microbial communities from Guaymas Basin, Gulf of California to study Microbial Dark Matter (Phase II) - Marker... ... | reverse complement strand
GTTTACGGTAAAAACGCTGATATAGAACAAATGCTTAAAATTGATAAAGCAAAAGTCATATATAAAAAGCAGTATGATCGCTTAAAAAACTTTTCAGGCATGGGATTTATGGAAAAAAGCACAAAACTTTTTGAAATTGCAAAACAGATACAGTTTTGTAACGAAACAAACAGGGCTTATTATGAAAGATAAGTTAAGAGTTCTTTTAATCAAAAAGTCCTTTAAATATTCAAATAAGCCGGTATTTACTTTAGTCTCTGGGCGGAAGAGCCAGTTTTATATAGATTGCAAAATGACCACCTTGTATTCTAAAGGCATGGTTTATACCGGCAATATTATCTATGATATGATTGCGGATTTGAGTGTTAAAGGTATTGGTGGGCTAACACTGGGCGCTGATCCTATCGCACAGGCAACAGCAATGATAGCAGGGCAAAAGGGATCTGATCTTATTTCTTTTGTAATCCGCAAAGAACCAAAAAAACATGGATTAATGAAATGGATTGAAGGGGATATTCATTCTGGCGACAGTGTTGTAATAATCGATGATGTAATAACAACCGGCGGTTCAACCATACAGGCCATTGATAAAGCTGAAGAATCCGGCTTATATATAGTAAAAGTACTTGTTTTGGTTGACCGTGAGGAAGGCGGAAGAGAAAATATCCGCGATAGAGGCTATGAAGTAGAATCGGTATTCACCAAATCGGAACTGTTTGGGGTGCAAATGATTATCAATATTATAAAAAAAGCAGACAGGCAGAGCCAAAGCTTAATGACTGATTTGGATCTGGATGTTGTGTATGGTTACTATCTTCAATATTATCTTGAAAATGATAATGTTGAAGTGCTGGACTCTGAAGAACTCGAGAAAAAAATAAAAAAACTTGGCCTTGATGTTCGTGATGATAAAATAGTTCGGGATGAACAATTTAAACAGTTAATAGAAAGATAAAAACATGGAATTTTACGAAAAAACCGGCAAGGTTTATTTAATGGAAAACACGGAAAATGGCGGCAAAGTCTATATAATGGACAAGGAAGATTTTGACGTTTTAATGCCTGATATTGAAAAAGACGAACTGCTTGACCAAATCCTGAAATTTTACTGCGAAAGATTGCCGTAGCGTTAATTTTAGGCGCTAAAACTTAAATATATAGGGGTTAGCATATCTAAACTGAAAAAACTTCTAAAATTGGCTATAAGGTGGTTATAGTATGGTATCCCTATGGAGAAAAAATAACATGCAAATAAAAATTAAAGATATAAAGATTGGCACGAGATATCGCAAGGATATGGGAGATTTGCAAAAACTTGCCGATAGTATTAAGAAACAAGGCTTGCTTCAGCCTATAGGAATTGACCAAAACAATGTACTGGTTTTTGGACAGCGGAGAATGGAGGCTTGCAAGCTGCTTGGTTATGAAAGTATTGAGGCAAGAATTGTTGATGTTAGCAGCCTTTTGGAAGGCGAATTGGCAGAAAATGAAGTTAGAAAACAGTTTAATATTGAAGAAAGAGTTGCTATTGGAAAAGCTGTTGAAGATATGTTAAAAAAACGAAAATGTAAGAATCTAAAAAATATCAAAACAAGAGATATTGCAGCAAAGCAAGCGGGATTTGGCGGGCATACTACTTATCAAAAAGCGAAAGTTATTGTAAAAAAAGCAGACAAAAAACAGATAGAGCGGATAAACACTGGTAAAAGCTCTATAAATGCAATTTATAAGGAAATTAAAAGGGTTGAAAAAAAACAGGAACTAAAAAAAATACCGGTTAGTAAATTAGCCGGTAAATACAATGTTTTGTTAGCAGATCCACCATGGCAGTATGCTCAAAACTCCACTTCAATGAGGGGTGTAGCAGATGATCATTATCCGACAATGACTGTAGAAGAAATTCAAGCATTACCGGTAAAAGAAATAACACTTGACAATGCTGTTCTTTTTCTATGGGCAACAACGTCGATGCTTAAAGAGGCTATTTCCGTAATAGAAGCTTGGGGGTTTAAATTTAAAACATCAATGGTATGGGTAAAGTCCTATATCGGCACAGGGTTTTATGTCCGTAGTAAACATGAAATTATTCTTATTGGAATTAAAGGGAGTTTTCTTCCAATGACAATGGATCTGCCTGAAAGCGTTTTCTTTGCCGATAAAGACAAACACAGTAAAAAACCATCGAAAATTTACGATATTATAGAAAGCATGTATCCAGAACAACGTAAAATTGAACTTTTTGCACGAAACTTAAGAAAAGATTGGGCAAGTTGGGGTAATGAGATCGAAAAAATATAGAAAGAAGTGTGGGGATAAGAAAAATGAACAGAAAAAAAAGAAATATACAAAAGGTAATACCGTCCAGTTCAAAAGCTGATGATAACAGGAGAAAGAAGAAAAACCGGCAGAGGTACGAAGAATTTAAGGCCAAGCATCCTGGTAAAACATTTCCTGAATTTAACTTTGATGCTGTGTCATACCGTAAAGGTTATAAACTGGTTTACAAATGTATAGTCTGTGGAAAAATATCATTTTCTTACAATGGAACAAAAAGGCAGGTTTGTGATAGGAAAATTTGCAAACAGATTTATTTGTCATCTTACAGGTATAGTAAATATAATACAGGCCGAAACAATATATATAAAGACAATAAAAGAAAAAAAAGAAATAAACAAAGATATGAGAAATTCAAAGCCAAGCATCCTGATAAAAATTTTCCTGACATTGATTTTAATACCGTGCCGTATCGTTATAATCGATATGGTTATCACCGAATAGAGCGGTGTAAAATCTGCGGCCGGACAACCAAAGGAGTCTGCTGCAATAGAACTATATGCCGGAAAATGTTGCAAACACATTATAGTTATATAGGTTCTCTAAAAAGAGGTAAAATATATAAATCCGGTCGTATAACATATAAGAAACCAAAGGAAACCTTGAGAAAATGCAAGGCTATGGAAATATTAGGATACAGATCAAAAAACTGTGATGGGTATATCCATAACGGCAACTGGAGTTTATGTCAAAAATGTTTTGAAATGAGAAACCAAAGATTAGGGGTAGATGAATCAGGGTACAATTATGAAACATACCAGGTACATATTTAAACCTTTATATTTTGAAGACAAACTGAAAATAATAAATCCTGAAGGCTTTATCGGTGTTGTTACTCTTTGGTCGGGTGTGGAGTGGGTTGTTAAGCGGTTATCAGAAGTTGGTATTGATCTTTCTAAAATAGCTGTTATTGGCAATCTGCGCGGCAATGGATTTCCTTATCTTATTAGAAACCTGCTTTATAATCCGCAAATCACTCATTTAGCCTGTTGTGGGCGGAATCGTTACGGTTCATTAGAGGATTTAGTGTCTTTTTTTACCAAAGGAGTTGAACAGGTTAAGGAAAGTTCGCCATATCATTTTAATAATCAAACAATACCGGCAGTTCGTATTATAGGCAGAACTCGTATACTTGATTCGCTGGTCAAACCTGAAGATTTTAACCCTAAACCTGAAATTACATATCTTGGTGAACTTCAGGACAGTCAAAGCCTTGAAACTGCCAAGAAATATTTTTCAGGAGTATCCAGAACTAAACATACTTTAAACTGCCGTAAAGAAGTTCCTTTACCTGAAGTCAGCATCAGCACTTTACCATGCAGTCCAGCGTCCTTTACCATCACAAAAAAAGACGTAGTTCAAGCATGGGAAGAACTGGTTTTTATACTTTACCGCTTCGGCAGAACTGTTCGTCTTGCAAAAGGCGGACGGAAGGAATTACAGAATGTTAGAGTCATAGTAGAACAGCCTGTTAAAGATCCGGATCAAAGGCTTTTAAAATACTGGTTCAACGAAGATAAAATAAAGTCATATCAAAATGATATTTTATCCGGTAAAAAATCTGCGGATGTTTCTTATACATACGGGCATCGGGTCAGGTCATATTTTGGCATAGATGGTTTGACAACAGCTATTGAAAGACTCCTAAAAGATAACGAAGACCGCAAATGTTTTATAGCGCTTTGGGATACCGGAAATGATATGGGGGGTGGGAGAAGCACACCATGCTTAGTATCTCTTTTTTTCCGGTATTATGAAAAGAAATTGACATTAACTGCTAATTACCGTACTCATAATGCTATCGATGCCTGGATATATAATTTTTATGGATTAAAGGCTATCTTGGATTTTGTGGCAGATAAAACAGGTATGGAATCAGGCGCAATAACTGTTATAAGCAATTCTATAAGCATAGACTTAGATGAAAGCACCATTGCAAGAGCAGCTTTATTGGTAAAGAATAGAAAAACATCAATAAAGACGGATTCTAACGGTATTTTTAATATTACTGTAGATAAACAAAAGAATGAGATTATTGCACGGCACTGCACTGAAGACGGTCTTTTAATACATGAATATCGCGGCAAAAAGGCTGAATCAATCCAGCATAAGATTTATAGAGATATGGCTGTGTCTGATTTAAACCATGCCATGTATATAGGACGTCAGCTTGCATTGGCGGGAATAAATTTAAAAAAGGGATTTTAGGGGTGAAACCCCTATGGGGTTATAGGGGTGAAACCCCTATGGAGGTGAAAAAGTGATATATTCAAAATGTAAACGATATTATAAGTATAGACTTGAGGAAACCTTTGAGTTTCAATTAAGACGATATGGGATTAAGGATTGTTTTTGCAAAACTCCATTCATTGAACTGACAACAGGAGGACGAATTATAATTAAAAAAGGTTACGCTTGGGACGGTGCAAGCGGCCCCACTCTTGACACAAGATCAAGCATGAGAGCTTCGCTTGTCCATGATGCTCTCTATCAGCTTATCAGGTTAAAATTGCTGCCGTTTTCATATAAAGCCATAGCGGACAAAAACTTTTACAATATTTGCCTTCAGGATGGTATGTGGAAATGGCGGGCTAAACTATGGTATAAGGTTGTTGCGAATTTTGCAGATTACGCTGCTGAACCTAAAAAAAGAAAAATACTCATAGCACCGTGAAAGGAAGAAAAAATGAAAAGAATTTTTAGCTTAATTGTATTCTTTATTATTTTTACTTGTGTTTTTACAGCACACGCCGGCAACGGCAAAGTAATCACGGCGTCATGGACTTATCCTGAAGATATTGAAATTGCCGGTTTCAGACTGTACGCCAATCACAAGCTTGTCCAGACCTTTGAAGATCCGGCACTGCGTGAATGGACAGGCAGGATATGGGTAAAAGACGGTGATAATATTTTCGGTATTACAGCCTATACCGCAGATGGTCTTGAAAGCGCTTTCAGCAACGAAGTTATAGTTAATTATGACTTCACACCGCCTGCTGCGCCAATATTAACTGAAATTGAGTGAAGATGTTGCATGGCTTCTTCGGCATAGGGGTTTTAGGGGCGAAACCCCTAATGGGGTTTTAGGGGCAGCGCCCCTATAGCGTCTAAATATGACGTTCCAGAGAAGCCATTTTCTTTTCTATAGCAATAATTTTTTCTTCAATTCTTGCCAGAGCAATCATTATCTTTTGCTGGTCATTCTGCTCTTTTTCTATTTTATTGTCTAAAAACTTAAAGGCTGCAAAACCTACTGTTAAAATACCTATTAATGCTGTAATTGTTATTTCAGGAATCATCTAATTACGAGCCGGTTATTTCAATATTAACGTATTGTGTTAATGTTGCTGATGAAGATTTTTCATATGCTGAGCTTTCAACCCACCGGTTAAAAACTTTACTGCCTGTTGTTGGTGATGCTATAGTTATACAACCTTCATGAACAGCAGAATTGTTAAAATCACCTGTTGCCCATTCATATTTCCATGTACAGATATCCGCACCCTTTCCATCATTATCAGAATCAGTATCGTTTGTTTTCGGATAGCCTGAACTTGGTGCTTTTTCCGATCCTGATATCGGAGTCATACTATCATAAGTATCCGATTTGGTTGCCGCTGTTGAACCAGTTCCAAGAACACAGTTTGCAAAAGCATTTGTAGGTGTTTCTCCTGCAAGCATTTCAGTACAATAAAGATCGCCGTCATTTGTTATTAAATTATGTGTTTTTCTTATTTCCTTCCTGCCATCTTCATGTTTTATAACAGTTATGATACTTCCCCTTGAAAAAGCTTTGTCATTAGTCATTTTGTAAAATTCTCCATGTTATTTTTTTCTTTTGTTAGTAGGTTTCCAACCGTGAGCTACAGCATTTAATAATCTTTTTTGCTTTTCTGCTTTTTTCTTCGTAGTTCTTTTAGCAGACACTTTGCCTCCATGTGTTACCCTGTAACCGCCTTTTACTTTTTTTATTCTAACTGGCATATTTATATCTCCATTCTTTTGGATTCTTAGGCGAGTAAAGCTTTTCATAATGAGTTCTGTAACTGAAATTTTTATGTTTTATTGCTGACTTATGCTTTCCCTTTTCAGTTCCTATTAATCTCAAGCTTTGCTTTCTTGATCTGTCTGTTATCAACGGAACAAGTTTTTCAGCATTTTTTGCTTTAATTTCTTCGTTAAAATCGTTCATATCAGCAATAATTTCAGCCAGAACAGCAGGGTCTCTTTGATTGGGAGAATCCATGTAAAACTGTCTTAATCGTTTATACAGTAAAGCTTTTCGCTCTCTGTATTTAGATTTTATCTTATAGTCATGCCATTGGATTTCTCTTTTTTCCGTAATGCCGGAAGGACTGAAAGACAGCCATCTTAATATCATATCAGCTGTATCACCTTTCAGACGTTCACTGCCCCAGAACACAGGCTTGCCGTTTCTTGTTGTAACACCTTCTGTTGATTCCCGCAAGCCCCGTGAAAGGTTACCGATAGCTGTTGGTGCAATTTTTTCAAAGCCTTCCTGATAGAAACCTTGTGTTAGATTTTTTGTGCCTTCGTAAACATCAGCAACAACACTGCCAGGAGCTCCTAATAAATCAAAAGTTGTTTCCGGCATATCAAAGTTTATCGCCAAACTGCCTTTTAGTGATATTCCTGCAAGCCCGGGCAACCCATATCTTACAAGATCACTCCCGCCAAGAGCCTGTATTATATCTTCTTCAGGGTCATCACCGCCAAACATACTGAAGATTATCTTCAATATAAACATTGGGATAGTTGCTCCTATTCCTCCAAATAGCCCACCGGATAAAGCCATGTATGCAGCAGCGCCATACTGTTTTTTTACAAGACCAAGCCTGAGCATTTCCTGCAAATAATTATGAACAAAAGTCTGGAAAACATAAGTCATTTGTAAAATTCTTGCACCTATATGTTCCCCTCTCATGTGATATGGCCTTGCTTCTTTCCCATAGACACCATGAGCCAGATCAGAAGTATCCTTTGCTTTGGTTAAGATATCACCATAGACATTGCCGTCTTTATCAACAAGTTTTTTGCCTGTCTTTTCGCATAAAGCTGTATAATTGGCGAAAATAGTTGTTGCTCTGTTAATCCTTTCTGTTACTCCAAACATCCACATTGATTTTTCAATCAGCCAGTTCCACGCTTTTGCATATTTGTTCTGGATTGCTTCAAGTGCTTCCCTGTTAAATTGCGGAGCGTCATAACCTTTTTTTTCTATTTCTGAAAAGACCGCTGCCTTGTCTGCTGAAATCTGTTTTTTTAATCTGTATTTCCCATAATCCTTTCCTGCATTTATTATATGCCTAAAAGCAACTTTAAATGGAACTTTTAATTCTCCATTCATAACCGCAGGAACTGCCATTGCCATATTGGTAACATTTACTGCCGCTGATGAAACACGAAATCCAAGATACCATACAACAGCCATACCTTTGGCTGTTGCTATAATATTATCGGCAAATTCCCTGTTTTTCAGGATATCCTGTAATGCAGAAGTTGCTTCTTTATATGCTTTTTGCTGCCTTGCGGCATCCATTCCCCGTTTTCTTACAACATTCAGATAATCTGAGTAATCTTTGGCCGGATTATTTTCCTGAAATTCCGGCCATGAAAGATCACGTCCTGTTATTGTCTTTAAACCATTAATTGCTATCTGCTGTTTTGCAAAACCGCCTGCTGCCGCTTCGGTAGCTGATGCTATAGCCTTTATTATATCTGTCTCATAGCCTCTTTTTACGTCAATGCCTGTTGCATCAGAACGGCCGATCATCCTTGCGCGAGAGCCATGCCCTTTTAATTCATTTGCATATTGAGTAATAAAAACTTCAGCAAAAGCACTATCAAAATCTTCGTTTTTTGCCATATTTTCCATTACACTGTTTATCATCTGTTCCTGTGCTATCAGTGGCGCAAGTGTTTGAAACAGATCTTCTGAAAATGAACCCTTATGAGTAAATTTTGTTGTATATCCTTTCCTTTCAAGAGATTGCATGTACTGTTTTGCTTGTAATTTAGCCGGGAAGAATTTAAGCTCACTTGGAACACCAGACTTTTTGCCTTCAACTCTCCATTCACCGGACTCTCTTATGCGCGGGAAATAATATCCCTGCCGTTCACCCATCTTTTGCATAGCAGTTTTCAGGCTTATTTTAACAATCTTTCCGTCTTTAATGGTTTTTACTTTTGGCACTGGTTTTCCAGCCATTTTTGCCATTTTTATTATATCTTCCATGCCTTTAATATAATGTTTAAATAAATTTCGGGTCATTTTCCTGAAATCAATCAAGGCATGTTTTGCCATATCCGGCCATTCGGTTAATTCAGCGGCTTCAGCCTGAAATGCTGTTAACCATGCTTTATCCCTGTTTGATTCAGCAGCAATTATTTCATCCTGAGTATTTTTAACAATGAATTTTTTACTTTCGCTGTCAAATCTTACCTTGTAACCAATTGCATCAATATCTCTTTGGACAAGATATTTTTGAAGTATTTCATAATCCTTCTTAGACCGTTTTTTCAAATCAACCAGAGTTTGGAATAAAGAGTTTTCTCCTTCCTGCCTTAATTCGTTCTGTTTTTGAAACTTGTATGTGCCGAGTTTTCTGATTTCGTTATAGAATCTTTCATAAGCTCCGCCAATATGCTTCGCATTAAACATTGTTGTTCCAAAATGATGCTCAAGCCAGTTAAGCTGTTTTTTTTCTTTTTCTGCTTTAACCCCTCTTTTCTTCCATGCCCCTATAATCATGTCCATACTTTTTTGGAAAAAAGTATCTTCCTGCGGTATAATGTCTTCATTATCCGGCTTGGTTTCGTATTGTATCTGTTCTTTTATTTCAAAGCTTGAACCATTCTGGCTGTCAATTACAATCCATTCATCTTCAGGAATACCCTGTAATTTATACGGCATTATATCCCTGCGCTGCTGCATTGTTAATCCAATACGATCAGCAGCGTCTCTTGCTTCTATTTCACCCATCAAACGTTTATATATTTGTTTCCCGTAATCTTTTCCATATTTTTTTATAAGTACTTTATCAACATAGTTTTCCCTTTCTTCCATGATCGCAGATATTTCAGGGGAATCCATTGTTTTTCCTTCGAGCAGAAGTTCATCCATCATGCGTCCGAACTGTTCTATATTTTCATCCCCTGTAAGAATGGAATTTACATGTATTGTTTTAGGACTTCCACCAGGCGCAAATCCTTCTATTTTTTGTATAGCATGCTGAATTTCATGCAGCAATGAAGCCCGCAAAGTTTTCCAGTTAGGTGATTTTACATTCTTTGCCCATGCACCTAAACCTATAAGGTTGTTTTTATGCGAATAAAAGGCTTTTGCATTTTTTATGCTGGTTACAGCAAGTTTTATATCTTTCAGCATTGGATATGCTGCAAACAATTCAGGATGCTCAATAACATTTTCAAGCCTTGCTTCATGTTTTAATGCTTCACGATACCATTGTTTTGCGGGTTTTATTTTTGATTTGCTGTCATCTATTTCCCATTTCCATGTTTCCGTATTATTTTTGTTTGCAGAAGTTTTAAGCCAGCCTGTCTTTTTCCAGACTTCTTTAGGGCTAATTCCTTTATTGAGCATTTTTTGCGCTTCTGAAAGTTTTCCAAGCGGAGCGCCAAAAGCTTTCCTGCCTGCCATTTCAAAAAGAGGTTCAGAAGAAATAGATACTGCTTCAGATATTGCTTCAGACTCTTTTCCCATTACTTTCTGTTTTGTAATTATTCCTGTTTCAGCTTTACGAATAACTCCTCTTGTGGTTGTATGAACCAAATTAATAACAGCATCTAAGAAATCAATCAGTTTTTGGATAAGTTTAGCTATTCGTCCGGTCTGTTCTAACCTGTTTTTTATTGCATCTGCTATAAATTCAGCCTGATGTTCTTCCGTTATTGCTCCAGCATGGCCTTGTTTTCTTAAAGCTCTTGCAATTGCCCATTCATCGGCTTTTGATACAACACCTATTTTTTTATATAAATGCCAGTTTTCATGGTGAACAGTTCCAATATCAGCAGCCGGTTTGCCTTCTTCTATACCTGTTTTTAACCATATCTGCTGTTTATTTGGTACAAATGCACCGGTTCTTACCTTGCCGTCATAGAGGCCAACAAGGTTATTGATGGAATCAACTGTAAGAATGGTGAATTTTTTGAATCCTTTAAATTGAAACCAGACGTTACCGTTTTCATTAATGCCGGATTCAACATTTTTCATTTTAGCAAAAACTTGTCTTATATCTTCAACAGATAGTGAAACTCCTGATTTTTCTTTTTTGCTTATTTCAAAGGCTTCCGGCGTTTCTTCAACAGCCGGTTGTTGTTCTTTCTGCTGCTCTCCTATTAGTTCAGCTCTTAAAGTTGCTGCTTCCGCTACTTTATCAACATATTCTTTTTCATACGGAAATGGTATGCCGAGTCTTTTTTTAATTCTTACAATATCGTCTTCTTTTTCTTCTATTTCCGTTTTTAAATTCTGTCCGGTCTCAGAAGCATTGTTTATTATATTTGTAATCTTGCGGAGCAATCCGGCTGGGTCAGCTTCCATAACATTTTTTATCCCTGACCACTTAAGATTTAAATATCCAATCTTGAAACTATCTTTTTCAAGATACATATACAGGTTTTTGCCGTTGAAAATAATATCAATACCGGATACAGAACCTATCTTAATATCTTCAGTATTTTTTTCTTTTGCAAGCTTTAATGTTTTCTTTAATTATGCGTTCCCAAAATCTTTCCGTACAGTAAAATGTTTTTCTTCAATAACACCATCTATTTCAATACCTATATGTTCAGGTAAAGTTTTTTCTATTTTTTTAAAATCTTTCAGTCTTGATTTTAATCCTTCTAATTCAAGAGTTTTGTTTCTGTTGGAAACCATAAGCTTAGTTTGTTCATCACTATGCGCCTTTTTAAGTAAATGCAGCTTTTCAATCTCCGAGTTTAATTTTGCAAGCTGAATGGCTCTTTGATCGCCGGATGCAAGCGCAGATGCAGTAGCATACTGACTTGTTTTTGATATATCTTCGATAGTCCGTACATTTTCATCACCTGCCAATGCCTGATCTATTGCATTTGATTTCCGGGCAACCATTCCCCACATAGCTGCGTCATAGCCTTTTTCAGTGGCATATCTATGGATTCTAATTTCTTCATTTTGGTTGCCCTGTCTTATTATCCTTCCTTCAGGCTGTTCAACATCTGCCGGATACCAGGGGGCATCCAAATAATGCAGGTCAGTAAGCCTGTTCTGAATATTTAACCCTGTTCCCATCTGTTTTGCAGAACCCAATAAAATACGAATTTTCCCTTGTCTAATATTTTTAAACAGAACTGCTTTTTGTGTTTCTGAATAATCGGAAATCCATGCGACTTCTTTTTCGGGAATACCGGCATCTTTTAATCTCTGCATTAAAAAACTGCGTGAATCAAAACCCCTGCGCTCCTTTACTGCTTTACCAAAACCAGTGTTATAAAAACATATTTGCGTGCCGCCTTTACGCGGTGATATATCTTCACCGCCATATTCAGAAGCGAACTCCATATCTTTGGTTTCATAATATGTCTTTATTATACCATCAATATATTTATTCAACTTACTCTGAGGATTATTTGGCAAAGTATTATCTATGTATCTCATATCTATAGAAGCCAGCCTGCCATCAGTAATTATATTAATTAAAGGATCAGGATTGCCTTTTTCATCGCGAGATGGTTTCCATTTCCGGCTCGCTTCAATTCTCTCCTGTAAAACATTTTTTTGATAATCCAGTAAAACTTTATCAGGTTTTGCAAGAGTTAATTCTGGTTTACCGCCTTTTATTTTCGGTCTCTTGATATATTCTCCTAATTGAACAGAAGTAAGAGTGTCCATATACATTTTTACTCTTGTCATCATTTCCGGTACATTTACGAAATTTGCGAATCTTTCTACCTGTTCAAATTCTCCTGATGCTGTGATTTCAATATCAGTAACAGCTTCGCCAAACATGTTCGCCCATGCGTCAAAATGAGATATTCCATCTTCTTCCAATTGTTCAAGGCCAAAGAACTTCTGAACAGTATATAATTCTCCTATTGTATTTACAATCGGTGTTCCTGAAGCAAAAACATGACTTCGGCCTGGATTCTGTTTTTCAAGATAAAGTGTTTTAATATAAAGGCCGAGCGCACCTTTAGAACCGTGCGGATCTATTCCTTTCATTTTGCGGTTTGTAACAAAATCAAGCTTTCTGAACTCATGGGCTTCATCAACAAACATGAAATCAACCCCGAGTTCTTCAAAGGAAACAATATCTTTTTTTGTTGAAATTAAAGAGTTAAACCTTTGTTCTGCTGCTTCAATGCTTTTTTCAAACTGTTTTATTTTAAATTTCGCTTCTTTTTCTTCTCTCATAATTTCAAGCGTTTCACGCATGTCATTTATAAAAGCATCACGAACAGGAGCAACGGCTTTTTCGCCGATATTTAGCAATTTGAATGTTGAATGCCCCATAACAATTGCATCAATATCATTATGCACTGCTTTGGCTAAGAATTTACGCCTGTTTTCTTTTGCAAAAGTTGTTTCATCAGCAACAAGAACATTTGCAAGGGGATAGAATGTTTGAAACTCTGCTGCAAATTGAGTCAGCATATGTTTAGGAACTGTATATAATAATTTCTTTGAAAGCCCTAAACGTAACAATTCCATACCAGCAGCAATCATGCTCAGGGTTTTCCCAGCACCAACCGCATGTGCTATATATACGTTGCCATTCTGCAATATTCTCCAGATAACATTTTTCTGATAATCATAAGGCGTTATTGTTTCGTTGAAACCTGGCAACAACAAATGCGAACCGTCAAACTCCCTGCCTTTTAAAACATTGATCTTGGTATTATAGATATCCAATAAATTTTTTGCCCTGTCAGAATCTTCCCATATCCATGTTCTGAACCGCGTTTTCATCTCCCTTGCTTTATCAAGAGCAGCGGCAGTAGCTCCTTTATCAACAAAGACTGCATTTGTTTCAGGGTCTTTACCTTTCACCTTTATAGTTTTATTATTAAGAACAGCATCAAGGATTTCATTTGCTCCACGATCTTCCGTGCTCCATGTATAACCAGGTCTTCCTCTTAAACTTTGTGCAGTAAAATCACCATCAATTCCCCATGAATTATTTGCTGTCCGGTACGATATCTTAACTCCGGGCAGTTCAATAACTTCTGCTGCAAACTGGTTGTAATATTTAAGCGGAATCCATGTTGCACCTAATGTAACTGTAATATCTTTCGGCGCTAACGGTTTAGGCTGTACTTTTTGCAAAGCTTTTACATTCCTGTTAAATTCAGAATCTATCCTGGCAGCTTCTATGGCTTCGTTTAATTTTCTTACGACATTACCAGACAGATATTCATCTGCAAGAATATAGTTATTAGTTCCCGGAACTTTATAGATCAAATCTCCTAAATCTTTTATTATTTTAGCTGTGTCTTTTTCTTTTACAAGATCAGCAATATGTTCTATATCAAGTTTTCCTGTCTGGCTTAAAGAAACAGCAAGTGCATCTGCTACTGTTTTTATTTCGGGCGTTACAGGTTTATTGACTGTTCTGCGTGTCAGAACTTCTGATTTTATCAGTTCGCCATCAACTGTTTCTTTTTCAAGAGTCAGTATTCTTGTATATTCAACGTCTTTTTTTAATAACGATAAATTTTTATACCGTTTTTCGGTAAATTTTCTTACTGTTCCGTCCGGTTGTTTTTGTTTCCTTGTAAATAATTTATAACTTTTAATCCTGCCATGTTTTTTAACAAATGAATCATACTGTTTATTTAAATCTTCTAAAGCTTTTTCCCAGTCTTTATTTTCCAACTGTGCTTTATGTGATAATTTCAGGGCATCTCTTAACAGAATATAATCTTTAAGAAACTCGGTGTTTTTTACGGATAATCCGGTTATCGGTTTTGCAATACCTTTTTCCGTAAGCATTAACTGGTTTTTTTCTGAAAGATATATTCCCCCCTCGTGTGTAATTTTCGGGTTAAAATCTCTTTCAAGAATTTCGGTTACTTCCGTTTTTTTCTTGTTTTTTGCAATTTGCGGTTTATAAATGTTTTCAGGTAATTTTTTTACTGCTCTTTCAAATAACTTATCTATACTTTCAGTGCCTTGTTCTACAGTGTAGCCGTCTTTTGCGTGTATGCCGCCGCGGCATGAATGCCTGCCAAGAACCATCTCAGGATGTTTGATATAATATTCATTAATTTTTGCTGTGTTAATTCTATTATATGCAAGGTCTTCATCAATTTTTACTTCTTTAATGTTTGCCCATGCCTGACCTGCTTGGATATCTTCATCCTTTCTTTGCAGAAAAAGAATATCTGTAACAACTTCAGTGCCGGCATTTTTTTTAAAAGCCGTTTGTGGAAGTCTGATTGCGCCTATCAGGTTTGCCCGTTCGGATATATATTTTCTGCCCGCTTCATTTTTTGAATCCATTGTATAACGGCTTGTAACAAAAACAAGCAGACCGCCTGGTCTGACACGGTCAAGAGCCTTTGCAAAAAAATAATTATGTGTAGATAAACGGTATTTTTTATATTCAGGGTCTTCAAGAATTTTTGTTTGAGAAAAAGGAGGGTTTCCAATCGCAATATCAAAAAAATCTCTTGGAAGTGCCTGTTTGATAAAATCAGACTTTAAAATATTTTGGTTAGGATATAAAAGACTCGCAATATCAGCTGTTACAAGGTCTCTCTCAATGCCCGTAAATGAACTTCGTTTTCTGAAAGAAGCAGGCATTAATCCTATAAAGTTACCAACGCCCATGCCTGGTTCAAGAAATTTAGCATGTTTTACACCAAACTTTTCAAGAACATTATAAATTGAACGAATGACCTGTTCGCTTGTATAGTGCGCATACTGTGTACTTCTTGCAGCCTGTATTATTTCTTCAGGAGTCAGGATATTTTGCAGTTGTTCAACAAGAGGCTTCCATTTTTGTTCTGCCCATTGGGGAGATAGCTTGCCACGAAATGAGACACCAGGGAACATATTGTTTGCAAGTTCTGAAGCTCCCCATCCAACGTATTTTGCAAGAATCGACTGTTCTTTTAATGTTGCAGGTCTGTTTTCACTTATTATTTTCTTTGCAGTTTCAATCGCAGCAAGATTATCTTCAGCAACTCCAAGCCATGATCTTTTTCTTTCAAGGTCTCCATGAGCTATGACATAGTCTCTTTTTAGAACTCCAGAAACGTTTGCAGGGTCAACTCCCATATTCTCAGCAGTTCCGCTCGGTACTTTTGTTCCCACCGGAGCGGATTGCTTATCGGCTTTTTTGACAGGTTTGACAGAAGTTTTTCTTCTTCTTTCCTGAACGCTGACATCAACTGGTTCTCTCTTTCGTTCAGGAATTTCTTCAGTTGCAGATTTTTCTTTAACTGTTGGAACAGTTTTGGATTCTTTTTCTTCAATGCGTCTCTCAAGAGGTTCAACCTTTGCTTTTCCCCGTTTTTGTTCTCTAACATGATCGGCAGCATACTTTTCTCCTTTATAGGGGTAAGCCCCTATAACCCCTTTTGTTTTAAACTTCTTGCCTGTTATTTTTTCTACCTGATTAACAATATCCTGCCATTCCCTGTTTAAATCTTCAATGGTATCTTTAATAACCTTTTCGTTAGCTTCTTTTTCAGTATAGCCTTCAAACATCAAAGATTTTGCTTTGGCTTTGATTAATTTTGATTCGGGAGTTTTTATCTTAGCAAGATCTAAACATTTTGCGAGAGAAGCCATAGAAATGTTTCCTTATTTATTCAAGGAGTTTGTAACAAACAGCTATTAAAATAACATCAAGTAAATCTTCATCATCTATATCAACAATACTGAGATGCCCAAGAATATCAGGCGTGGGTATTTCCTGAAATCTTAATAATCCTCTTACAGCAATTCCAAGAGTTAATGAACCTTTTATTAATCCATCAGTTGCTATCGCAACCGGCAATAAAGACATTTTAGTTTCTTGTTACAGTAGTGATAGTTTTACCATCCCCAGATATTGTTTGTGATATACTGCCGACTGTTCTTGAAGTCGGAGTAACCGTCATCGGATTGGATATATCAAGCCCCTGTAACCTCCAGAGTTCTGTTAAAAGAACATTATTGGCATCAACCACTGATTTAATTTCAGCCAATGCAGTTAGAATATCACCCGTTATTGAAATAACATGATTTTCAGTATCAGAACTAACAGCAGAGTTGATAATGGTTCTTGTTAGCCCAAGTACATGATTGACAGCATCTGAACCAGCGGCTGAATCATTAAGAACCCTGACAATGCCAAGCACGTGATTAAGTGTATCTGAACTATCAGCAGCATTATTGAGAATTTTGACAATATCAAGAACATGATTGACAGTACCGGAACTGATAGACGTATTATTTAAAACTCTGATAATATCAATAACATGATTGATGGTATCGGAACTGCCGGCTGAACCAGAAAAAACTTTTATTAGCCCGAGAACATGATTAACAACATCGGAACTATCAGCAGTATCAACAATTGTTTTAACTATCCCGAGAACATGGTTGACAGTATCAGAACCAGCGGCAGTTTCATCAAGAATCTTAACAATATCAAGTACATGGTTAAAGGTTTCTGAACTGATAGCAGCATCGCTGAAAGCTTTTATTATATCAAGAACATGATTGAGCGTATCAGAACTGTCAGCGGTATCAATAAATATTTTTATCAGGCCAAGAGCATGGTTGACAGTATCGGAACTATCAGTGGTATCAAGAAAGGTTCTTATTATTCCAAGTACATGATTTACAGCATCAGAACTATCAGCAGTATTATTAAGAATCTTAACAATATCAAGTACATGGTTAAAGGTTTCTGTGCTGCCGGTTGAATCGGAAAAGACTTTTATTATATCAAGAACATGATTGACAGCGTCTGAACCGGCGGCCGAATCATTAAGAACTCCTGTTATATCAAGTACATGATTTATTGCATCAGAACTATCAGCCGTATCGCTCAATATATTTATTATATTAAGCGCATGATTTACTGCATCTGAACTGCCTGATGTATCGCTAAGAATTTTTGCTATATCAAGTACATGCTTGACAACATCAGAACTGCTGGACGTATCATTTAAAACTTTAATAATATTGCTTGGAGCAGCCGCACCAAAATCGCAAAAATAAGATGTAAAAGGGTCTTCAAATAAAGAATATTTATAGTTATGCAGGCTTTTGATCAATATCTCCGGCAATATTAAATCATGTATTAAAACAAGATGGATTGTGCCAGGAAAAGCTCTGCTTGTACTATACGTACTCCTGCCTATATCTAACGGAGCTGTAGAATCAAATATGGTGGATGTTGGCGTTCCGTCTGTATGTAACGTATTTTTTAAGATACCATCAGCATAAAGAATTGGAAAATTACCAGGCGTCCATGTAACAGTAAAAATAGTTTCTTTATTGACTTCTAAAGGGTTTTCATGCTGTGAAGAATAATAATTAACACCATCCCCTGATAAAAACACACGGATTCTGTCATCTACAGGTTCATATTCTACTAAGAAAGCCCGCTGGTTATCCGTTGTGTCATAATGCTGGACAAAACTGCAGCGTGTATCCAATGCCGCAGGCGTAAGCATAACTGTTATGCTAAACCCATTAGGAAATCCGCCCATATTGGCAGAATTGGTTTTCCTGCCGTAATCAGACGTTGAATTAAACAATACGCCGTCAACATTCCAGTCTGTATTATACAGCGTGAAATGATTCTGGCCGGCGCAGTCAAAAGCCATGTTTCCGCCGTGTTCATTGAACGCCCAGCAGCCTATTAATCCTTGCGCTAATGAATGCCGTGTGTCAACTATGCTTCCATAAGGAGGCTTCTTGACCGGATTTTGTAATCTACAGTATCGAAACATTAAGCATCCTGTAATGAATAAATGTTATATTTCAATGTATTGCCGCTTGACGCCCATGTAACACCGGATTCGTTCTTTATTAATATTTTACCTTGATCAGGCACTGTTATAAC
>Ga0116200_10000156_pt1 | contig 18441 bp, 16 predicted proteins | sample Mar14436cmmetaG_FD_94478 | JGI IMG/M metagenome (GOLD analysis project Ga0116200, IMG submission 94478) | Marine hydrothermal vent microbial communities from Guaymas Basin, Gulf of California to study Microbial Dark Matter (Phase II) - Marker... ... | reverse complement strand
TCGCCATTGCGGCAGTGCTAGCCATGCAGCCCGAAGTCATAGTTCTCGACGAGCCAACATCCTTCCTGGACCCGTTGGGCGCGAAAAAAATTTTTGAGGACATTTATAGGCTCAACAGAAAGCTGGGCATAACCATAGTTCTGGTTGAACACCGGTTGGATTTGACGGCGAAGTATGCTAACCGCATTATTATAATGGATGAAGGAAAAATTGTATTAGACGGCGAACCGCGGAAAATTCTCGTTTCCGAGGAAGTCCACTTGATGGGGATAGGAATCCCAAAGGTGATTAGGCTCTACCAGTTTCTGAAACAGAGAGGAAAAGACCTCGGAGAGCCACCGCTCTCATCGGAAGAGATAGCGAAAAAACTTCGTGAGAGGCTGGGAAGATGATAGAAGCCTACGACTTGCATTTTGTTTATCCCAACGGCGTGGAAGCCTTGAAAGGCGTTTCGCTGAAAATCCGTAACGGCGAATTCGTCGCCATCATGGGGCAGAACGGCGCGGGAAAAACAACGCTCGTAAAGCATTTTAACGGACTGCTCAAGCCAACCCAAGGCAAGGTGTTAATCGACGGAGTAGACACGCGGGAAGTAAGCGTAGCAAAGCTCGCCCGAAAGGTCGGATTCGTCTTCCAAAACCCGGACCACCAGCTTTTCTGCGAAACAGTGGAAGAAGAAATTAGTTTTGCGTTGAAGAATTTCGGGTTCAAGGAAAACGTTATAAAAAGGCGGGTAACGTGGGCGCTTAACCTTTTGGGGTTGACGCGGTACCGTAAAACTTCGCCGTTCATGCTCAGCGGTGGAGAAAGAAAACGGGTGGCTCTAGCCTCGGTTTTAGCTTGGAACCCGAAAATCCTCATCCTAGACGAGCCTACAATAGGGCAAGACTACGCCCAGAAAGAGAAGCTCCGCCAGTTCATCCTCCAAATGAAAGCTCAAAAGAAAACCGTCATAATAGTAACTCACGACGTGGAATTCGTAGCCGAATGCAACCCCCGCGTAGTGCTGATGAGCAACGGAAAGATAGTGGCAGACGGCGAGGCACGGAAAATTCTTACAAGCCCAGAAATACTGGAAAAAGCCTCGATTATTCCACCCGAGGTTTCAAGAATCTTTTTGGAGCTTTCCAACATAGGCTTTCCAACAAACGTGATTGACATCTACGAAGCTGGAGAAATAATTCTCGATTTCTGGGAGGGAAAAAGGCGTGAGCATGTTTGAAGGATTAAAGTTCCGGAAAATTTCTTCACCCATCCACAGCTTAGACCCAAGGGTTAAGTTCTTCTACGTAATCGCCATGTTCGCCGCAGCGGTCATGTACATGGAAATCATACCCCTAATCGCGCTTTTCCTAATTCAGATACCTCTCATCATAGCGGCAAAAGTGACGAGGCAGTGGATAAAATCCATGCGGGGAGCCACCTATCTGGCAGCGATAATCTTCTTCACAAACCTCTTGTTTTCCTATTTTTATCCCACAGGAGAGTCATTCTCGTACATCGTTGAACATGCTGCGGCTATGACTTTACGTTTCGTGGTTTTAGTGGAATCCTTTTCCGTGTTCTTTCTAACAACCTCACCTGACCATTTAGGACTAGCATTAGAAAATTCTCACGTGCCCTACGAGTTCTGCTTCGCGTTCACAACGGCGGTTCGGTTTGTTCCAGTCCTAGCCGAGGAAGCGCAGACGATTATGGACGCCCAGAAAGCCAGAGGGCTCGAACTTGAGAAAGGGAATTTTCTGAAGCGTGTTAGGAATTACATTCCCATTTTGATTCCGCTTATCGTAAATGCTATTCGCCGAAGTTTAGAACTCGCGGAAGCCATGGAGTCGCGAGCCTGGGGCGCCACTAAAAACCGGACAAACCTCTACGAGCTAAAACTTCATAGAGGCGACTACGTACTGACTGCGCTGACCGTCTTATTGATAGTCTTAGCGGTTTACGTACGGCTTTACATACCGATTCCAGCCGTATCCGAAATACTCGGATAAAACCAGCGAGACAGCTTCTCCTCTTGAAGGACATCTTCGGCTTCGAAAACGCCTAAAGCCTTAATTAACCGAGGAGTATTTTTCAAAATTCCAAACCTTTAGCCAGTTATTTCGGGTCTTGGAAGGTGAAGAAACATCGGAGGATTAAGGAGGATTAAAGAGAAAACTTCGTTTTTTACCGGTAACCTCCTTATTTTGACGTTGAGCTGGATGGTTTGGTTTCCAGCCCAGCGTATGGCTAACACCTATTATCAGGTTTACGCAGCTGAACTCGGCGCTACGGCAGCCATTCTTGGGATGATAAGCGCCATTTCAACCATTGTGATTTCGCTTTCCCGTATTCCCGGCGGATACATAGCTGACCGTTATGGAAGAAAAAAGATAGTTGTGACCATGACTTTTGTTATAGCTTTAACCTATTTGATTTATGCCTTTGCGCCGAGTTGGGAATGGATTCTCGTAGGCGCCGTGATAGCCAACTTTTCGCTTATATATCAGCCAGCTCTGTTGGCCATAAGAGCGGATAGTGTTCCGCCGGAAAAAAGAGGGGTATCCTTCGCTTTCATGGGTTTCCTGTCGAATTTGGTTTGTCTTCCAGCGCCGTTGATAGCCGCTTATCTCGTAGCTACTTACGGATTGATAGAGGGGATGCGTATAGTTTACTTAACTGTCACGATACTTGGAATAACCGCCGCGGTTATTCGGATGTTTCTGAAGGAAACTCTCGCGAAGGAGAGAAGAGAAAGCTATGAAACGGTTCGGAAAATAGGCAGCGACTTCAAAAGAGAATACGTAAATGCCTTGAAGTTTATATTTAAAAAGCTGCCAGGACTGGCAATTTTTTACATGCTTTTCAACTTTGCCTTCATGGGAATCCTCCCGTTCCTCGCGTATTACGCAATCTACTTTTTAGGGTTAAGCAACGAAACGTGGGGATACATCTATTTTCTGTCACAAATCGTTTACCTGTTGGTGCTTTTGCCCGTAGGGTTTTTCATAGACAAGATAGGTAGGAGAAAAATGCTTATGACGATTGTGGGGTTAACGGTTTTCGGAGCCTTGGTTTATGGTTTGGCGCCTAGAGCGAGCGGCGACACGGTTTTGTACGTCTTCGCGGGGCTTTCGATGATTATGGTTTCGAACGTTGCTTTTTTCACTTCAGCGTCTGCGCTTGAAGCAGATATTGTTCCAAGAGAGAAACGTGGACGTACATCTGCGGTTTTAGGGCTTGTTTCGAGTTTTTCAGCGGCTGCTGGACAGAGTTTGGCTGGAGTTGTCTACGAGGACGTGAGTCCTAGATTTCCGTTTTTCGTTGCGGTAGCGGTTCTTTTAGCCGCGTTCGCCATTGTTTTGTTTCTGATTAGGGAGCCGGAGAAGAAAGAGCTTTAAATAAACATGGGCTTTTCTGCACCACAAATTTTTAATGAGCGGCGTTTGTAATGGTTTTGGGAGACAGGAAAAGTTGAAGATGTTGAAGGCTGCTGCAAGAGAGATTATTATGGGGATTGAGCGGGCTTTTCAGGAGTTAAACGAAGAAGACGTAGAGAAAATGATTCAGATGATATTGGACGCGAAGGACAAGAAGATTTTCATTGTTGGTATGGGTAGAAGCGGCTTTGTGGGAAGAGCCTTCGCGTTGAGGCTGATGAACCTAGGCTTCCACGTTTATTTTCTAGGTGAAACTATTACGCCGGCGGCGGAGAAAGGTGACTTGCTCATAGCCATTTCTGGAACGGGTTCGACGAAAATGGTTTTGACCGCTAGTTCTGCAGCAAAAGAGATAGGTGCGAGAGTGATTGCTGTCACTTCTTATCCGGATTCGCCTTTGGGAAAGCTGGCTGACCACGTTGTAACGCTTTTCGGCAGGACAAAAGCGGGTTGGCCTAAGGAGGCGGATTATCTTGTGAGGCAGATACTCGGCGAGAAGGAGCCCATTAGTCCGTTGGGAAGCATTTTTGAGAACAACTGTATGGTTTTCTTGGACAGCCTCATCGTTGAGCTTATGTATCGCCTAGGGAAGAACGAGGAGGATTTAAAGCGTAGACACGCGACAATAGAGTAAGGCTAAGAGGAAGAAGGCTATGAGGGCGAAGTGGAAAAAGAAACGGATGAAACGGCAGAAAAAGAAGCGGAAAAAAAGAAGAGCGAGATATAAGTAACGCCCTGCGGAGAAGTTTAGTTCTGCAAAAAACACACATACTCGTTCTTTCATACTTATTGCGAAATGAAGCTTCCGTTGTTTAATGCTTATCGCCGTGCATACTGCACTTGCCAGCCGAAATATAATTTGAACACTTATGTTGGAAGATGCCAACACCAATGCATATATTGTTATGCGACAAAGTTTCCATCCTTCACGGGACCAGCAAAACCCCGCTTAACACTTGTAGAGAACATAGATCGAATGGTGAAAAACACGGAGAAAAAGCTTCCAGTAATGCTCAGCGACTGCACAGACCCCTACCAACCCCTAGAGAAACACTACAAAATAACAAGAAAATGCGTCGAAACGCTCGTTAAACATGGCTTTCCACTGTTGATAGTGACGAAATCCGACCTAGTAACAAGGGATATAGAGCTGTTCCATGAAACCCCAACGGTTGTTTCCCTAACAATAACAACGCTAAACAATAAAAAAGCTAGGTTTATAGAACCCTACGCACCTCCACCGCAAAAACGCATCAACGCCTTACGCGAATTAGCAAGCCGAGGCATAGCCACAACCGTCAGAATAGACCCGATAATCATAGGGGTAAACGACAACCCAGAAGAATGGGAAAAACTCGTGGAAACCGTAGCCGAAGCAGGCGCAAAGCAGATAACGATTTCAACCCTCAAGCCAGTAAGAGGATTCTTCAAAAAACTTGAAGCGAAAAATCCTAAACTTTGTAAGAAGCTGGTTCACGCATATATGGACGGCGAGAAAATAGCTGGATACCAATATCTTAACGCGAAGAAAAGACGGAAAATTGTGGAAAGCTTCCGTCAAATAGTGCTCGAACACGGGCTTGAATTCGCCTCTTGTAGAGAAGGATTTCCACGTTTAAACACAACGCTCTGCGACGGAACATCCTACATAAGAAAAGGAAAGAACTCGCTTATAGAAGACTATGTGCACTAGACTTCGTCTATGAACTTTCTCGCCGAAGGAATCTCGGGTGGAAGCCCCTTCCTCTCACGGATTTTCTTTATGACCTCCACGGCAACGTTTTCCGGAACCTTTTCCCAATGGTCAAAGGTGCACTGCCAAAACGCGTGCCCAGAAGTGGCTGAACGCATTTCGGCGGACAAGCCAAACGTCTCCGCAACCGGAATGTAACCTGTAATCATTGTGAGCGCGCCTTTCTGCTCCGAAGACAATATTCGCCCCCGCTTCCGAGTTATAATGCTTGAACAGTCACCAACCCACTGCGCCGGAACCGAAACACCGATCTTATAGATAGGCTCCAAAAGCACAGCGTTAGCCGTCAAAAACGACCCTAAAATCGCACGGCGAATAGCGGGCATAATCTGCGCGGGACCACGGTGCACCGGGTCTTCATGCAGCATAGCGTCCATGAGCTTAACCTTGATTCCCCGAATAGGCTCCTCGCAAAGCGGACCGTTCTGACAAGCCCAACGGAAGCCGGAAATAATCATGTCTCTGGCTTCGCGGAGATACTGAATTCCCTTAGTCAAGTCAACGATTATGTTCCGATGTTCCTCGATAGCCCAAACGTTTCTCGCTTCCTCGGTGGGCCATCCAGCTTCTTTGTAGAGGACGTTACCGATTTGTTTACGTCCCATGTCTTCAGCGATTTCGCCTTTTTCAATCATTTCGATTACCTTGGGCTCGAGGGGTTCTACCTGAACCCAGAAGCGGTTGTGTTTGTTAGGGCTTTTCGCCATGGCAACTATTCCTTGCCCGGCGACGCTTTCCCGGTAAACCACTATGGGACGTGAGGTAACTATGTCTATTCCGCCGCCGTAGTCCCGGAGGAACTTAACAGCAATTTCAAGGTGAAGCTCTCCCATCCCGCTTAGCAAGTATTCGCCGGTTTCCTTGTTTATGGTGGTTACGAGGTTAGGGTCTTCTATCGAAAGCCTATGCATAGCGTCCACGAGACGGGGCAAATCGCGGGGATGCTTCGGCTCGACAGCGATGGTTACGACGGGTTCAGAAACATACTTTATCCTTTCAAAAGGAATCATCACGTCCTTGTAATCAACGCTGACTAGGGTTTCACCAGCTCGGGCAAGATCCAGCCCAAGCAGAGCAGCTATGTTGCCAGCTCCGATGCCTGAAACAACTTCACGAAAAGCGCCCATATACATGGAGACTTGCTGAACACGGTAGGCTTTCTTCGCGCCAACAAGGTATACTTGGTCTCCCTCGTTGATTGAGCCGGAAAACAGCCTTCCAGTTGCGACTAGACCGGCGTGCGGGTCCATCTGCGCCATAGTTATACACATGACCGTAGGACCGTTTTCGTCGCATTTCATCATCGCCTGTCCTATTTCCGAGTCGATGTCGCCTTTCCAGATTTTTGGAATACGGTATTTCTGAGCTTCTATCGGGTTCGGAAGGTTTTTGACTACCATGTCTAGAATAGCCGTGTGGAGAGGGATAAGCTTCTGAAGAGATTCGTATTCGCCTTTGTGGTAGGCCTCTATTACGTCGCTGAATTTCATTCCCCTCTGTTTTGCGAGTTCAACCGTGAAGCCCCACCGGTGAAGCGCGGAGCCGAACGCCACCGTGCCCTTAGCAGGGTCAACTTTCCATTGCTTTTTGAACTCTGCTTCACCATATATGTCGATGAGGTTGTTGAAGTCGTTGATTATTCGAACAAGCTTGCGTTGAACCTCATCAGGCGAAAGCTTGATTTCCTTTATCAACCGGTCAACCTTGTTTATGAAAAGAACGGGTTTCACCCGCTCAGCCAAGGCTTGACGCGTCACTGTTTCTGTTTGCACCATAACTTCTTCTACAGCGTCAACGACGACGACAGCGCCGTCTATGGCTCGCAGCGCACGGGTAACTTTTCCAGTGAAGTCAACGTGCCCCGGGGTGTCAATGAGGTTTATCACGTAGGGACGCCCGCTTATTTCGTGAAGCAAGGATATGTTAGCGGTTTTAATCGTGATTCCCCGTTTTTGTTCCTCTTCAAGATAGTCGAGCGCACGGGCTTCCCCAGCAATTTTTGGCGAGAGAAGACCGGCTTCTGCTAGAAGCGAATCGGTCATGGTTGTTTTCCCATGGTCTATGTGGGCGACTATTCCTATGTTGCGGATGTCCTCTTTTTTCTCCATGAGTTTGAGGATTTCACTGGTTTGCTTGAACTTTGGCATTCTCAGTATTTCTCCTAGTAATTCCTCTTTTTGTGTGTATTACCTACTAAAAAACATTACGAACAAGACTAGAGCTTTCACGGTATAAACTTAAATCTTCCCACGCCTAACCGTTTTCAACCGTAAATGGCGAAGCAGAAATGAAAGACAAACCGGACTTAATGGTGGTTGGACATTTCGCCATAGACACAATCTATAGGGACGGAAAACTCCTAGGCAGATTCCCCGGAGGACCCCCAACATACGTTTCGCTGGCTGCGGTAAAGCTGGGCGTCAAAGTCTCTGTCCTATCCAAGGTGGGATGGGACTTTGGGAAAAACTACACCGAACTTCTCGCACGCAACAACGTGGACTTGTCCCTTTTGAAACGTGAAAGGAAAGCGGAAACCACAAAGTTCGAGTTAAGGTATTCCGGCTGGAAACGGCAACTAAAGCTGAAAGCTGCCGCGCCAGCTATTCGCCTAGAAGACGTGCCTAAAAACTTGAAAGTCAAAGCTGTCCATGTCGCGCCTATAGCGAACGAAATTAAAGAAAACGCCGTAGAAAGGCTCCGGAAAAATTCGGAAATCTTGTCCCTAGACCCTCAAGGATTCGTTCGGAAATTTGACGGAAGCGGAAACGTATATTTGAAGTCGTGGAGAAAAACGGGTTTGATAGGGTTATTCGACATTTACAAGTCCTCGTTCGAAGAGATAAAGGCGGTAACGGAAACTTCGAACTTGGAGAAAGCTGTGAGAGAAGTAGCGGATTTCGGAGTGAAAATAGTCATCGTTACTTTGGGGAAACGGGGCGCCACACTATTCTTTGAAAACAGCACTTACAGCATTCCTCCAGCTCCATCAGAACAGGTTAAAGACGTAACAGGAGCCGGCGACGCCTATATGGGAGGGTTCCTAGCCGAGTACATTCACGAAAAAGAAGTCTTATGGTGCGCTTGCGTCGGCACAGCTGCAGCCTCATTCGTGGTGGAGGAAGTTGGCCCGTTAAGGTTCGGGGACAAAAGCGAGGTGCATAGAAGAGCTTTAAAGGTTTACGGGAAAGTTCAAGAGAAAAGCAATTAATGAGGGGGTAACCACTATTATGTGCATACTTACCAAAGAGGTGTTTCGCTATGGGAAAAGTCGCTAAAGGCGTTAAATGCAGCGTTTCCGGATGCGACAACGAGGCGGTTAGATCGCTTCCGGCAAGCAAGGTAATCGCAGCGGGCTTGAAAGTCAGTGCTTCGCGGAGGGCTTATCTCTGCAAGGAACATTACAAACAATTTAAAAAGGAAACTAAGAAAGAGAAACAAGTAGAAAAATGGAGATACAAGCCGTAAGAGATGGCTTATAATGAGGGTTCTTCAGCTTCATACGGACTGGATTGAATACGAGCCTATAAAAAAGGAGATAAAAAACGCTGAGGAATGCGAAAAGAAACGTTACCGCTTAGAGGACCTCGTTGTGCTTTTTGTCTCTGTTGAAAAAGGGGATAACGAAGAAACAGCGAAGAGGCTAGTTGATGAAGTAGCTGCGTTTATGAAGAAACTGAAAGCAAACAGACTGCTAATCTATCCTTACGCCCATTTAAGCAGCAACCTTGCAAAGCCAGCAACCGCGCTTCGAGTGCTCAAAGCCATGGAAAAACATGGAAAAGAAAAGAAAATCGAAACTTACCGCACGCCTTTCGGCTGGTGTAAACAGTTTTCCCTCGCAATTAAGGGACATCCGCTCGCAGAGCAGCTGCGCGTGATAACGGCTGAAAAACCGGAAAAGGAGAAGAGAGAAGAGAAAGTTTCCGAAGCGTTGAAGGCAGAGGAGAAGCTCAGGTCTTACTGGTATATCATAGAGCCGAACGGAAATATGGTTCCCGTCGAAGAGTTCGACTTTTCCAAGCATGAAAGCCTAGAAAAACTTGCACGTTACGAAATCGCCAAGTCTAGGGCTGTTCAGCAGATGCCGCCTCACGTTAAGTTAATGCGGAAACTCGAGATTGCGGACTACGAGCCGGGAAGCGACCCGGGTAATTTCCGCTGGTACCCGAAGGGCGCCTTGATAAAATCTTTGCTTGAACAGTACGTAACAGCGAAAGTCATCGAGTACGGAGCCATGGAAGTTGAAACTCCGGTCATGTACGATTTTCAACATCCAAGCCTAGCTAAGTATCTAGACAGGTTTCCAGCGAGGCAATACGTGGTGAAATCCGAAGACAAGGAGCTTTTCCTAAGGTTTAGCGCTTGTTTCGGGCAGTTTTTGATGGCGCACGACACACAGATTTCGTATAGACATTTGCCCATGAAAATCTACGAACTTACACGTTACAGTTTCCGCAGAGAGAAAAGCGGGGAACTCGTGGGTTTGAGGAGGCTACGCGCATTTACGATGCCAGATTGCCACGCGTTATGCGCGGATTTACAGCAAGCCAAAGACGAGGCGCTTCGAAGATTCGACCTCTGCGTCGAAATCCTCGAAGAAGGGCTGGAACTCGTCAAAGGCGAAGACTTCGAGCTAGCCATACGGTTCACAAAGGACTTCTACGATGAAAACAAGGATTTCGTAAAAGCGCTGGTTAAGAAAATGGGTAAACCAGCCCTAGCCGAAATGTGGAAGCAAAGATTCTTCTATTTCGTGCTGAAATGGGAGTTCAACTTCATAGACAACCTAGACAAGGCTTCAGCGCTCTCCACAGACCAGATAGACGTAGAAAACGGAGAAAGATACGGAATAGTCTACGTTGACGAGAAAGGAGAAAAAAGGCATCCGCTGATACTTCATTGTTCTCCGAGCGGAGCAATCGAAAGATGCGTTTATGCCATGCTCGAAAAGGCTTACCGACAACAAAAACGAGGAAAACCGCCCATGCTGCCGCTGTGGCTTTCGCCAACACAGGTTCGAATAGTGCCCATGTCCGAGAACTATTTATCCCACGCGGAAAAAATAGCGTCCGAAATCGAAAAGCACCGCATAAGAGTGGACATAGACGACAGAGCACTAACCATGCAGAAAAAAGTTAGAGAAGCCGAAACCGAATGGATACCCTACGTGATAGTCGTCGGAAAGAAAGAAGTCGAAAGCGAAACACTTCCAGTGAGAGACCGCAAGGCTGGAAAAATAAGGAAGATGAAGCTTAAGGAGCTAGTAAGGGAGATAAAAGATATTACGGCGGAAAAGCCTTTCAAGCCGTTGACCTTGCCGAAACACCTATCGCAGAGACCTCAGTTTTACGGATGATGCTAACCGGCGTTTCCTATGAAAATTTTACTGAATGCTCCTAGAAAAACATAAAAATCCCTTACTATTTCTTCTAGATTCCCGAAAGGATGGAAAATTAATGTCGATAGAAAAAAGCATGTTTCAGTACGCAGATGAAATCGGACCGGAAAAAATAATCTACATGCACGACCCGCAGACCGGTTTAAAAGGCATACTCGTCGTTGACAACACTATTCGCGGACCAGCGATAGGCGGAATAAGAATGGCTCCAGACGTCACAACAGATGAAGTATTCCGGCTGGCAAGAGCGATGACCTTCAAAAACGCGGCGGCGGAAATTCCTCATGGAGGAGGAAAAGGCGGCATAATAGGCGACCCAAGGGCGCCCAACAAATATGCAATAATAAGAGCGTATGCAAGAGCGATAAAGTCCATAACAGAATATATTCCCGGACCGGATATGGGAACCGACGAAAGATGCATGGCGATAATTTACGACGAAATCGGAAGAGCATGTGGACTACCACGCGAACTCGGCGGCATCCCCCTAGACGAAATTGGAGCAACAGGATATGGAGTAGCATGCGCAAGCGAAGTAGCCTGCCAATACGTGCAGCTGGACATAAATGGAGCTACCGTGGCAATTGAGGGATTCGGAAACGTTGGGAAAGCAGCGTTTAGGTTCATGGAAGAAAAAGGAGCTAAAATCGTCGCGGTCTCTGATTCAAAAGGAGCAATTTATAACATGAAGGGACTAAACTACGAGAAACTCGTAAAGGTTAAACAAGCAACGGGTTCCGTGAAAAACTACGACGACGGAAAAATGATTGGAAACAAAGAATTATTCGAACTACCCGTGGACATCCTTATTCCAGGAGCAAGACCAGACGTCATCACCGTTGAAAACGTCAACAACGTGAAAGCAAAACTCGTAGTAGAAGCAGCAAACATCCCAGCGACGCTAGAGGCTGAAAGAATACTTCACAACCGCGGAATACTCGTTGTTCCAGACTTCATAGCTAACGCTGGCGGAGTAATAACAGGCGCCGTAGAATACAGACACGGAACCGAAAGCGAAGCGTTCAAGGTGATAAAGGAGAAAATAGTTAGAAACACAAAGAAAGTTCTTGACCTATCGAAAGACCAAGGGATACTGCCGAGAACAGCAGCGGAGAAAATAGCCAAAGAACGCGTTCTCAAAGCCATGGAATACAGAGGCAGACGTTAAACACCAAAAGAGGGGAAAAACATGAAAACCCTGTTGCTTACAGAAAACGAGGTAAAAAACTTACTTACAATGGACGAAGTAATAAAGGCAGTTGAGGACGCATTTCGAGAAAAGGGCTTGAAACAGGTTCAAATGCCCGCTAAAATATACCTTTTTTATACCAAATATAACGGCGACCTACGAGTCATGCCTTCATACCTCGAAAACTTCGACATTTCAGCCGTGAAAATCGTTAATGTCCATCCAGATAACAGGGCAAAATACAAACTTCCAACAGTAATGGCGGTAATAGTGGTAGTAGACCCGAAAAACGGAGCACCCATAGCTATAATGGGAGGAACCCACATAACTGACATGAGGACAGGCGCGGCTGGCGGAATAGCTGCAAAATACCTAGCAAGGAAAAACATTAGAGTTGTCAGCATGGTTGGCGCAGGAGCCCAAGCCAGAACCCAGCTGCTGGCACTTTTAACAGTCTATGGAAAACTTGAAGAAGTAAGGGTTTGGAGCCGAACTAGAGAAACAAGAGAAAACTACATAGCGGAAATGCAGTTGAAACATGGAGACAAGGTGGGCAAGTTCGTTTCAGTTGAAAACTTAGAAGAAGCCGTAAGAGGCGCGGACATAGTAGTGACAACCACACCTTCAAGGCAGCCCATAATACGAAACGAATGGGTCACCCAAGGCATGCACTTTAACTGCATAGGAGCCGACGCCCCGGGAAAAGAAGAATTAGACCCAGAAATCCTAAAACGAGCAAAAATAGTCATAGATGACTGGGAACAAGCTTCTCACAGCGGCGAAATCAATGTTCCTTTCGCCAAAGGAATAATATCTAAAGAAGACATTTGGGCGGAGATCGGGGAAATAGTTGCTGGATTAAAACCGGGAAGAACCTCAGATGAAGAAATAACGATTTTCACATCAACTGGACTAGCTGTTCAAGACGCGGTTACAGCAAACCTAGCCTACAAAAAAGCTATAGAAAAAGGCGTAGGAACCTACATGGAAATGGTTTAAAATAACACCCTTTCACCCGCTTCTTTTTTAATTTGTTCAGTGTACTGAAAGCCCTTCTACCCGGAGACTTTATGACGGTTCTACTGTAAGAGAAAGAGTTGCTTCGTAACCTTCTCGTGTTAGCACTCGGATTGTTATTGTTTCCCCAATGTGGCTGCTCCACTTCCAGTCTGATGTGCACGAGACGGTTATTTCGGAGCCTATGGCGAGTTCTGTGCCATTCGGGCTTAATTGAATGTTCACGTTGGTTATGGAGACGGATTTGTTGTCAGCCGTTATTAGGGTTATTTCCCATAGGGTCACATTGCGTAGCGATATAGCGTCGTTTCGAACCGTTATGTTAAAGTAGTCCAGTCCGGAGAAATTGGCGAAAACCACATCCACTACTTCGAGCTTGACGCACGGCAACTCCACACTGTAGGACGCGTTGAAGCCTTCTGCAGTGTAAACCGTAATAGTGGCGGTTTTACCCGCGGATTCAGTCCAGTTCCATTCAACATCAGAGAAATTGTAAGAATCCCCGATATTCAACGGAACAGTTCCATCCCAGACAGTCTCTGTGTCCCCGCCGACCTGCACTTCGATTCTGTCAAGGTCCACGTTCTGAAGCGAAGTCTCCAAGTTTTTCACGGTCAAATTGAAGTGATTGGTATCTGTCAAGTTGAACTCTGCCTCTTCAATTCGCAAAATAACCCCCGGCGGAGTAACCGCGCTTTTGGGAGGAACCGTGAAACCCTGCTTTGTATACACGGTTACGTTTACTGCGCGGTTTCGATAATTGGTCCAATCCCATAAACACTTTATGGGAGGGTCGGTTGTTCCGTTAGGTTGGAGAGGGGGCAGAAATTCTAAACCTGGAACGGTCTCGTTTATCTTTACGGTTTTTCCGTCGTCTAAGGTTATTTCAACGCCAACAAGATTAGCTAAGGCTGTGGATGCGTTTAGGTTTTCTACTGTTAGATAGAAGCCGCTTGTGTCAGTTTCATCGAACTCGACCTGTTTGATCTCTAGGTATGCAACCTTAAGCATGTGCGTCGTCGCCCTTGCCTTGTAGCCTTCTTCGGTGTTAACCGTCACATTAACGTAGTCGCCGCCGAGTTTCGCCCACTTCCAATCGCACACAAAAGTTACGTTTTCGCCTGGAGCCAAAACGTACGGGATTTCGGGGGAAACTGTTTCTTTTTCTACGACTAATCCTCCGACGAGAATTTCTGAAACCGTCAAGTTGATAACAGAGTCTACGGAGTTTGTGACTGTTAAATTGAAGCGTTCAACGGTTTCTTCTGCCCGGAAATACGGCGAAACCGTGAGCCGAACTGGGGAAGTTTTGTAGGCGAAGTTCGGTCCGGAAGCGTTGTTCACTATCACGTGAACGGTTATTGTTTTACCGGCGAAGTCGCCCCAGTTTTTGTCGCATATAAACGTTTGAGAATGCCCACGCTCCAACGTGAAAGGAAGAGAAGGGTCAACCTCCGAAACTTCGTAGAATTTTTCGCTGTCTTCAACCGTGAAGCCGATTCCCGTGATTTCAGCGTCCGAAATCGAATATGAGGGGTTTAAAACAGTTACGTTAAACCGTCTGGCGTCCTCAGCTGGGAAATTGACGTCTGTAATGCAGAGATCTACTGTTTCTAAAGGTACGTTATAGAAGATTCCCATAACCCAAACGTAAGAAAGAGCCGCACCGAACACGATACAGCCCAGCATAAGTAGAATCAGAGAAAGCCTTGAAATAGCTTCAACCTTTTTCAGCAACCTCCGCATCTGCAACCCTCGAACCTAACTATGAATTGTAAATACAGATTGGTTAAGAGGTAAATAAGCATTCTCTTCCAACAACACTCGACTTCGAAGACACACGCGCAGAACGCTCGTTACTATGATACATTCACATTGTTCAAAGCGAATAGATTTAAATGGAAATTTCAAGATAAGCTCTTCTCTCTCTTAACGATAAAGCCGGTGAACCTATGACAGAATACGACGCCGTCGTAGTCGGCGCGGGAATAATAGGGTTATCTGCAGCTTACTACATGAAGAAAAGCTGTCCCAACCACAAAATAATCGTCATAGACAAAATGAGCGCGGCGGGACAAGGAAACACCGCGAAAAGCGCAGCAATGTTTAGATGTTTCTTCTATTCAAGCACAAATCTAAAACTCGTCAGCAGCTCCGTCGAGTTCTTCCAGCACGTCCAAGAAGAACTGGGCGTGAACCTGAAAATCCGATGGACCGGATACTTGTGGCTTTTCAGCGAGGAAAACTATCACAAAATAAAAAATGTCTTAGAAACTATGTCAAAGCTCGGACTAGAATATCGAATATACGAAGCAGCAGAAATCGCGGAAAAACTCGGATTAAAAACCAGCGTAACCAGAAATGAAGAAGCCGAACTGATGAACCTCTCAGACGTATATACGGGAATATTCATACCCAAAGCAGGCTCCATCGACGTAGACGCCTTAGTGAAATTCTATGAAACAGAATTCATAAAACTCGGGGGAGAAATAAGCTACGGCACCGAAGTTAAAAACTTCATAGTAGAACCCCGCACACCCCTAGGCATACCAAACGAGCCCTACTTCTGGCAAGAATCAAGAGTCGCAGGCGTAAACACGAACAAGGGAAAAATCAAAGCTAGAAAAACCGTCGTATGCGTCGGAGCCTGGGCGCCGAAACTCTTAGACACCATAGGAATCCCCACGCACATAAAACCCATAAAACGGCAGATATTCTGCGTAAAAGCAAAAACCGAACCGCTACGCAGCCTATTATGGACAAAAGGCTTCAACAAAGAAAACTGCATGCCCTTTCTGATTCTACCGCACCCAAGCGTATACATAAAACCAGCAGTAGAAGAAGAAGCCTTCTGGCTCTGCTACGGAGACGAATTCCCAAGAGCCTACAAACTCGAAGAAAACCCCCAACCAGAAGAAAACTTCTACACCTACGGAATCTACCAAATAGTCACAAAATACCTACCGCAATTCAAAAACGCCACACCAACATCAGCCTTCGCGGGACTATACGCCGTAAACACCCTCGACAAACAACCACTCATATTCGAAAAAAACGACCTCATATTCGCAGGAGGCACAAGCGGAAGCGGCATAATGAAAGCCGACGCCATAGGACGCATAACAGCAGCACTATACACACAAAAACCATACGCCACACTATACGGAGAAAAAGAATTCAAAACAGAAGAACTAGGACTAGAAAAAAGAAAAATAGAACCAGAAAAATTCGTAATCTAAACTGTTTTTCAGCCGTTTCCTACTTAGTGTATTTGTGTTGAAGAGATAGACAGTAATGTTTATTAAGACTCAAGATAGTGAAACCGCGGTGAACATATGTCGCTACGTAAAATCCCTACAGAAATGATATTACTATTCATCTCCTTAGCCGCCGTTCTAGGCATATCAGCCCTAAGTCTACTCATGGCAAACCAGACGATTCCAAACACAGGGAACGTCGAGACAGTTGGGGTAGGCGTCTATTGGGAAAGCACATGCGAAAATAACGTAACATCCATAGATTGGGGATACCTAGAACCCGGAGAAACAAAAAACGTCACAGTATATATACAGAACAGTGGAAGCGTACCAGTAATCCTAACGATGGATACGGATAACTGGCAGCCCTCAACGGCAAGCACGTACATATCCGTAAACTGGAACAGACAAAACTACGTATTAACTCCCGGCTCTGTAGTAGAAACCCTTATCAGCATACACGTGTCCGAAAGCATAACAGACATCACAAGTTTCAGCTTCGACTTAATAATCACAGGAACCGAACAAACATAACCAACAAACTTTCAATTCCGCCGAGAAAAAGCCGATAGAGAAACGTTATGAATCCAGCAATCAAACATTCAACAATACAGAGCTATAAATCCGACGAAAGCTGACAACCTTCTAGGAAGAAACAACGACATTGATAACTAGTGTTTATATTTATTGGAGGAAATTTTGTTTAGGCTTCAATGTGAAGTCGTACGACTTAAGATAATTTTTATAATCAAAAAAGCTGCGAGTGTTTTCTGAGCTTCGGAAGCACAAACCCGAATTGCCAATCCTTTTGTATTTGCATTTTACAACTCTTCAGTTCATTAATTACTCAATTTAGAACTGCTGGAAAACACGCATTATAACCGTTATCATAAAGCCTATTCCCAAAGCTAGTGCTGCCAATCTCAGTCTTCTTTTTTCTATCATAATTTTTCCGGAATACTCTGTTGTCGCGGATAGAAGCTCTGATGTAATTAACAGAATAATTGCCATTACGGCTAGCCAGAGACTTATGTCTGACATTGAAAGCGGAAACTTCACTTTAATCTCCCGCCACAAGGCTATACCATACTTCGATTAACTGCTCGTCCGGTGAAATCTTGTCCTCTTTTATAGTAACTACTTTTCCAGTTGACTTTGCTATTGCACACGCAATGGCGCTTACTATTGGACAGCCTAAAATGTGAACGCTTTTTGGCCCTTCTAGGTTATACATTTTCTTGTAGATAGAGTTTAAGATTCTCAAATGAATTATTCCATCTTCCTTTTCAATTTCTAGCTGCTTCGCTAAAGGAATGCCTTCGGTAACTAGTTGAGGGAGAACCTCCAGAACAGTCTCCAAATCAACTTTGGATAAGTCTCTTCCTAGAGTTCTTTCAAATTGGATGAGGAGACCAAGCCCAGGTGGTGGTATGCATATTCCGTTTGGGTTTTTTAGCAAAAACCTGCTTTTCGCTATTTCTTCTATTGAAGGCATGTCGGGATGCTTGTTTGCTGAGATGAAAACAACCATCTCTTTGAGCCCTTTAAGGTGTTCTGGCAAGTAGACATCTTCGGGATAGGGCGGTATGTAATAGCTTTTTCCTTTAAATTTTAAGTCTTTGATTATTCTGTCAATCGTTAAGTAAGATGAAAGCGAAGCTGAATGCAGTAATTTACTTTTAACGTATCTCACAGGCCTTACAAACAGAAATAGAGCGCCCCAAAATGTTAGGCCTAGCCCAATAAAGGCTAGAATTTGTGATTCCTTAACTACGGAAAAAATAAGCGCTGCGACTCCAGGAATCAGAAAGGCTATTCCAATTTTTACGGAGGGAACACGTTCTATGTTTTCGAGTTCGGATTTTAAATTTTCAACTTGCAGTTGTAGCTCTCTTATTCGTTCCAGTAGATAGCTAGTAGCACTTATTTCTGCTTTTTTTTCCTTTTTTTCACGACTCATATATTTTTCAACACAAAATAGGCAAACAATAACTTTTAAAGTTTCTATATGTTCAATAAGAATAGATTTTCCATACAAGCTTGGGAACATTATTCACTGAAACTACTTCCCGTTTTATGAAACCATACCCTTCAAACATTTTTAACTTATTGACTAGTTCAGTAAATTTTACGTATTTTCCCTTTTTTCTAAGCGCATCCGCTATTTCCTTTGTTTCTACACTCTTCTTCTTTCGTGCAATATCCGAAACGGTTTCGAGAATCAATCTATCATCTTTTGAAGCGAATCCTTGGAATATCTTTAGGTTTCTCTGTCTCCTTCTCGTTTCATACATATATTGAGATGTTTTCAAAAGAAGCAAAAGAACAACTGAGAAAACGAGTAACAACTGCAGCGCTAAAACACCTAACGAAATCAGAGACTGAGTCTTTAGAGGCTCCCAGTA
>Ga0116200_10000153_pt1 | contig 18623 bp, 10 predicted proteins | sample Mar14436cmmetaG_FD_94478 | JGI IMG/M metagenome (GOLD analysis project Ga0116200, IMG submission 94478) | Marine hydrothermal vent microbial communities from Guaymas Basin, Gulf of California to study Microbial Dark Matter (Phase II) - Marker... ... | reverse complement strand
TGTCAACCTCATAGAAATGATCAATTGCTATATCCCCAAAGACAAGAACATCTATGCCATTTTTTCCATTTTCCATATATTCTATTAAGAATCCTGAGATTAAAACATTCTCGATCTCGGTCACGTTTTTTGCATGAACTTCTTAACTACTCCCTTCCTAAATTTTTCTTTCTTCTTTTCTCTGGTATCTATATAAACATCAACCATGCTCTTAATACCCTCCGCGGTTCTAACTATAATGCTTCCCCTATAGGATTTCCTTTTTATATCTTCCTTGGGATTGATGCTTATTTTGACTACCTTCTCCTCCCCCTTTTCTAATCTGAAGAGATTCTCACTATAGTTTACATATATCCCCGCCGAGAGTAGGTCTTCGTCATATATTATGACCTTGGAGAAAGGGGTATATCCCTCATTTCTTATAGCAATGTCTACCGTTTCTGTCTCACCTGGTGGGACATTTACAATGAGGTCGGATACTGGCCTGGGAGGCAAGGTTACTGTAAGCATCTTCTTTTTCTTTTGTGGAATTACCTTAGATGGTACCCTGGGTGGGATACTAGTGGATATTCTTTCTCTCATTAATGGTCTCTTTTCTGTCTTTTCTGGTACTGGTTTAATATAAGGAGTCCTTGCTTTCACCCCCTCTCTAGTAACCCTGAATCCGTATTCTTTCATAACAAATTCTTCTACCGATATCCCTCTCCTCCTTGCACCACGAATGAGTGATCTATAGAGCCTTTTATTTTTTTGTATTTTTTCTACTGGTATTTCTCCCCTCATATCTGCCATTTCTCTTAATCTGGGTTTAATCTCCTCTTTTGGTAGCTCTTTCTCAGGTATAGCCTCATAGCCTCTCAAGCCAACAACTGCCCCTGGTTCTTCCTCCTCAATCTTTTTCTCCTTTAATGGTTGTATGAAAATCGTGGGCAATACTAAGAACGCAGTAAACCAGTTTATTAATCCGAAGACGATTAAAGGGGATATTATTAGGAGCAGGGTTCCAGATATGTTTATAATGTTAGAAATTTCTGGGATAAGAGCAAGAATAGCATTCCCACCTACTGCAATGACAATAAGAGCAATTGCATATCCCACCGGGAGGAATATCCAGAACAGTAACTGTTTTAAAAGTATCCTGCCTATGCTTTCGGTTAGATAGAAAAATGAGAAGAATACCGCCACGGGAAAGATTACTGCCAATAGAATTATCAAGAGGTATCTTAATAACAAGACTGCAAATACAGCTATAGAAAATAAAACTGTTAATATTAAAAATGGTATGCTTATTGCTACATCGATGAGCATGAACCTCGTCATTTGAGACTGGAAATAGTCTATGGTGGCTTTATGCATGCTGGTAAAATCTCCAGTATATTGTTTCAATATCTCTGAGGTTATGGTATTGGAAGTATTAAGCATGAGTTGGATTATCTCTACCGATAAAGAAATAATAGCCATGCCAATTATCAATTTTAAAAGCATTGACTTTGCCTTGGATCTGCCTCGTGGAGAACCAGAGAAGAATATCAGATAGAAGCCAACAGAAATGATACCAAAGACAAAAACCGGCTGTAGGAGGAAGATAAAGAAATTTATAAATCCTTCTATTTTGGGGTCTGTTAGTGGTGGATCATTCAGTAAGGATTCATCAATATTTGTGTAAGTAGCATCCCTCAATTCATTAACCTTGGATGTGACCATCGAGGCAATTATTACCCTTCTTATGGTCTCTGTCAAGGATTTCTCTATGGTATCTGCTATGGATTTAAGAAATTCATCCAGTCTACTTTCTTCTACTGCTGCCGTCACTAAGGAAATCAGCAATAGTGATACTAATACAAATATCAATATCCTTTTCATTATCCTATTTTTCAACCTCACTTTTTAGTTCAACATAGCCTTCTTCTCTATTTGTTCCTTTTACCCCCGTTCTCCCAAAGTATGAGATTACCCTACGTACGGGTTGAATAAAGAGAAGGGTAGCAATTCCCGGCCCTATCCAATTCATCAAAGCTATTGTTACGAGGGGTGCAAATATTAATAATAGTAAAGAAACTACTATGATGAATGCCCCCATTTCTGGAACTGGTGACATGGATATGGTAGAATAGGTAATCCAGGTTGAGATTAAAACTAAAGATTCCACTATTGGCACCAGGGCCCAGAGGAATGTCTGCTTTATTATCACCCCACCTATTTTTTTAGTGGGGTAAAAAGAATAGAGAAGAACGGTAAATGGGAAGAATACTGTAAAAAGGATGATCATAAGGTATCTAACTGCCAATACAACTAAAACTGCTATGGGTAGCATTATCGAAATAAATAAAAATGGAACGCCAACCATGGGTTCAAAGAAGGTTATGGTAAGGAAGTAATTGGTAAAGAATGTGATGCCAATTCTAAAGATATTGGTGTCCAGATCTGGAACAAAAGAGAATAAGAGGGAACTGATAGAATGTATTATCTGAAGGATAGCTTGTATTATGGGTAAGGTTAATGTTATTAGGCCTATACCTATGATCAATTTTATCAGGGTAGATTTTGCTCTGGCTCTGCCTCTCGGAGATCCTACCACAAATAACATATACATCCCAGTAAGTAGGATAGCAATTCCATACAATGGTTGAAGAAGAAGGATGAAATAATTCAAAAGACCGATCACCGTGGCATTCTGTAAAGGGGGATCTAAAAGGATAAATGCAATTAGGTTATTACAAAAATCCTCCATGATAATATCTATCTTTGTTGAGATCTGATGACAGAAGTAGACCCTCCTGGAAAGTTCCATCCACATCTTTGGATGCTCATTTTTCATCTGTTCTGTGATCTCCTTTATCTCTTGTAAATACTCATCTGGAATATCCCACCCCTCAGGTTCATGAGCGGATACCAGAAATAGAAAAAGATTTAACGCTAAGATTGAGATTAATGCCATAGTTAATTTTTTTCTCATCTTCTTTTTTTCCATTTTAATTCTCTAAGGTAAAAATCCCCTAAATGATCTTGCTACAACGAATGGAGTGAACATTAATATAATTATCCCGGCAATTTCCATGGCAAGAATTATGGTATCTGAGATGTCCATTGTTCTTATAACATCTGTAATGCTTATACCGATAGCTACCGTAATGAATACCAAAGCCATCGCAACCTGCGCCAGCGTCCAGAGGATGGTCTGTTCTAAGAGTAATCTCCCTATGCCCCTGGAAGATAAAAAGGAATAAAGCAAAATACTCAGGGGAAAGATAGATGCCAAGACCATTACTATGAAATATCTCAATTTTAGGATAAGGATCGTTACTTCCAATAACAAGTAAGAAAGTAGCAGGAAGGGCATGGCGGGTCTTTCTACCCCCATGGGTGTTTCCATAGGATTGGAGTCACTACCTATGATATCCTTAGCCATGTTAAGCAGATATTCACTCGTCCTGGTAAAGTATTTCTCAGAATTTTCTGGTGCATGCGTCAGTATATTTTGAGTGATTGAATGGGAAAATGAAAAGAAGAGCATGAGAATGTATGGGGAAACGGAGATGAGAGCCATGGCAAAGATCATCATCATAAAAGCATTTTTAGCCTTCGCCCTTCCGGTTGGAGAGCCAGAGAGGAATATCAGGTATATCCCGGTAATTATTATTCCCGTAACACACAATGGTTGTAGAATCTCAATAAAAAGATTCATCACCCCTCTAATCTCTGATATGTGAAGTGGGGGATTCTTTAAGATTATCTCCTTTATGTTTTTGAATATATCTATCCTTTCCTTGATCAAATTTTCGTAATTCTTGGCAATGACATACCTCCTGGTCGCTTCTATAGCCTCCTCCACCCATGCTCCAAAGAATCCGCAAACGGTTGTTGTGAGTAATAGCATCAATATTGCTATACTTCCTATGATGATTAAATTCTTCCTCATTTTATCTTCATTTTAAGGTAAAAATCTTCTTATCAAAAATAGGATGATTAAGGGGGATATTACGATCAATAAAAATACTATTATCCCGGCTATAATCCTCAGATCCCCGTGGAGTCCCATAACCGAGATCCCGAGATTGGTGATAACTATCAATGTTGCAAAAACTACCTGCATAAATGTCCAGATAAGCGTTTGTTCCAGCATAATCCTCCCTGCGGGTCTGGAAAAATTAAATGTATACAGAAAGATGGATATTGGAAATATTAGCGTGAATAAAACCAAGATAAGATACCTCAAAGCCAAGATGATAAATGGCCCCAGGGTTATGGTGAATATAAGTAGAAAGAATATATGTCCGGCTTCTAAACTCACCAGGGTTGCACTATCAAAGAGTAACATAGACTGCTTAGTAACATCTGAAAATATCTGAGTTATTCCTACCGGACTCCTCTTCAATATTTCTTCTGTAATGGAGTAAGAGATATTAAAGAGTAATTGCAGTATCACAAATGAAAGAGAAACCACAAACATGCTTATAATCAATCTAGGCAATAGATTTCTGGCGTAGATCCTGCCCTTTATGGATCCAGAGAGGAATATCAGGTAGATTCCGGTGATTAAAATTGCTGTAACATACAATGGTTGAAGAATCCCGATTACAGAGTTCAGAATCCTTGAAATATTTTCATGCCCCAAGGGTGGATTCCAGAGGATAAAATCTTCAAGATCATCATATATCCCCATTATATTTGACACCACCCAGTGCATTATGTCTATGAAGATTGTTCTCCACCCCAATTCTATCCTCTCCTGATTCATAGCCCTTTCCCCCATTGCAGATGATGACGTGGAGAGGATAAGTGCTATTGCTACGAATGATACTAATTTTATTACTTTGTTTTTCATTCTTTCATATCTTGAGTGTAATGTGGTCTGGGGGTTCAAAGAAACTCAAAACTCTTTTAGAGTTTTGGTTTCCAAAATTCTTTCGGAATTTTGAGAACCCCCTAACCACGTTGTGATGATCAACCTTTCTGAAGTTGTTATGGCAAAAAATTTTTGAAAAAACTTACTGTGATGAGTGGAACTACTACCAACATCAATATCCCGGCAATTTCTATTATAATCTTTAGTTCGTTATATGGAAGCAGGGAGATTATTGCAACTACAGAGATTAATGCTACCGACTCGGTTACCTGAACGGAGGTCCACAGTAGGGTCTGTTCTAAGAGTAATCTTCCTATCCCCCTCGTTGGTAAAAAGAGATAGAGGAAAATGGTGAGGGGGAGGATCATGGTGAAGAGGGTAACTGCCAGATATCTGATGGAAATGATGATCAAAGGTAAAGAAAGTATTAACAGGGCTAAAAAGAGAAAGGCTATAGAAGCTTCTAACGAAAACCAAGAAAAATCTTGGAATTTTGACATAAAATAATCTATGGGGTTCATTTCCCCTTCTGGATTCAGTACCTGCATTGGATCTCCATGCCACAGAGATAACACAGATGAAGTCAAGCTTCCTGAAATATAGAGCAATGGATTCATTAGATGCGGGGCAAGTAGTACCAAGACCATCCCCATTACCACATGAGGTAGCATAGATTTTGCTCTAGCCCTGCCCACGGGAGAGCCGGAAAAGAACATCAGATAGAGACCAATGACGATTATAGCAGAGATGTAGAGTGATCCCATGACATATATCAGAAAATTTGTAATTCCCAATAACTCCGGATGGAATGGATCGGGATTCATCTCCAGGATTTGTATAAATCTGTTATGGTACAAATCTTTCAGGGAATCTAGGGAATTTTTGTTGATCTCAGAAAACATGGATCTGGAGATCAGATCTAAGAGCTCTGAAACGTATCCTGCACCACCTATAAATGCCAACACAGTTTGACTTAAGGGGAAGAGTATCAACCCCGTGACGATAATTTTCTGTTTTGGTTTCATCTTCTAATGAACCTTAAATAGACTATTACAATGATTATTAACATTATTAACAACAACATGTAATCCGGATATCTTATCCCACAATCTGGGTCTTCTCCTTCCTTGCAATCTGGATCACAGATGTCATCCTTCAATGCATCACAATAATTATCTAATGAACCAGATGGACAATCCTGAGGACAATTAAGATAGTTTTCCATCTTTACCTCGCAGGTTCCATCTCTATTGCAGAAGCAATCTACATCCTCGCTCCGAGAACAATCTGGATCGCAGACCAGATCCTGGAGACCATCGCAGTATCCATCTTCAGAGCCAGATGGACAATCTTCCGGACAATTTTCATAATTTTCCCTTGGGTCACAGATGCCGTCTTTATTGCAAATTTCTCTGACAAAAATTTCTATCGATGCCCTCTCCATTACCCTGTTGGCGTCGATAACCTCCAACGCAATTTCGTGTTTTCCGGGTGATATAGATTCGATTTTTTCTATCTTCTTACCATCCAATGTCCATTGATAGTTGTAGGGTTCCCTGCCCCCAGACAGAGAAGCGATAAGATTTATGGAATCGCCTTCTGTATAGAGTTCATCACTTCTGGGCGAGGCTATGGAGACACTTAACGGTGGCTCTTTACTATGTTCGATGAAAATATATACACTATGCTTTTTCATATTATTATTTCTATCCTTAACGATGAGCGTGATCTTATGTAGGCCCAATGGAAGTCTTGCGGAGAAGATTTTCTCATTTCCTATTATAATATTATCGGATAGCCATTCATAGGTGTAGGGTTCTATTCCGCCAGTTACTTGGGCCGAGAAATTAATTGGTTGATTCTCTTTATAAGTAGTTTCGGCCAAGGGGGATTTAATCTTCACCTGTAATGGTTTGGGGATAATTCTGATACTTATACTATCGGTAGCCTCCTTACTATCTCTGCTTACCTTTAACACTATGTTATGAATTCCCAGGGAAAGATTTTTCAAGGAGATAAATCTTTTTCTACCTAAAATGCCATCCTTGTTGGATTTCCAGAGATAGTTATAAGTTCCTTTATATATGCCTTCATCGGCAATGGAGTTAAATAGAATTGTCTCCCCAAGTTGAAATATCTCTCCATCGGAAGGCGATAAGATCTTGGCTTTTAATCTTCCAATAGTATAGCTATAGTGAGTGCCACAGTAACTGACATCTACGTTATGAATACCCCTGGTGAAAGATGACAATTGACTACTGGTACAACTCACGGATTCAGATTCTTGAGGATATAGGGTTAATGTTAAATTTTCTTCACATAAAATTACTTTACCATCTATCTCAATGATTACCCTATCTGTGCAGATGGTATCCCTCTCATTTTTTACACTACAATCGAGTTTTATGTCTGGAAAATCCGTTCTGGTTATCTCTTGGATCTCAGAAAAGACCATAAAAGAACATCCATAGATGATGATAAATGCTATCAATAATTCTAACATTGATTTCATCTTATTTTTTACCTCTAATTTCATCCCACATACCATACAGGTCTAGTCTGCCCTCCGTAAACCATTTATATGAAAATGCCAATAGAACCAAGATAATTACCAAGAGGAGAACATCTGGGGACAAAAACCACCATAAAATATCCAGGGAGCTAACACTGAGGTAGAACGCTTTTGTTAGGTGTTGATATCCATCATCATAGATTATCCTAACAACTGAGTCGTGATTTCCTATATCAAAATTGAATTCTATCTCTCCATTCTCATCCGTAGTGAGTATTTCTGAGATACCGTAACCCGGAACCTCAACGAGGATATTCCGATTAGGGACAGTCTCATTAGTAATGGCATCTATTAATGTTATATTAATTCTAACGTTACTTCCAGCTGGAATATCATAAGGACCAGGGTTTACCGTATAGTTAATTTTTTTATGATTATGTATGGTGACATTAATGTGAAGATTCTTCCCATCTCTTGGTGGGAATAGGGGGAAGGTCTGTTTCTTGGTATCATTTCTGAAATGGGTAAAGACAACAACGCTGGCATTTTTAAGATCATCATAGTCAAGTGGGTAGGGGAATGGCATGGCTGTAAAATTAATTATATAAATCCCTTTAACACCCTCTCCAGAGATCCCGGTACCTTTGAACCAGTTAGCAATATTTAATACATACATCCTATTATCACAAGAATCTGGATCGAGGAATCTGGAATAAGAATTATCAAAGACCATTCTCCCACCACCCCCTTGATCCATAATCAGGATCATGGGATAATTTAATCCCCGAGGATCACCCCTGGCAATTATCTGTATCAGTATATTTGATGTACTGATAGCGGCATCATCATCGGTTGCGGATAACCTAGTTATATTCCCCTTCAGTGGATTATAAGCAATGAATTCCGGTTCAATACAGCCAGTGGGGATTCCAGAAAGCCCATATTTCATATCCACACCAAATTTATCAGAAATGTTATTCCTTCCAGAGATCAGGATATTGCCCCCCCTTTGCTGATAGTTAGCTATTGCGTTGATCTCAGATCCACTTAGTTGAGTATTCCCAAGTTCGTCGATAAACCAAAATTGTCCATAATCAGATAACAAGCCTTCGGTTATCCTCTCATCCCCAGAGATGATATCTACCTTGTAACCTTCATCCTCCAAGATATTAACTAAGGTGGTGGGCTCATCTCCAGTATAATAGATCAATATCCTTGAAAGTTTTTCCGGGGATAATTTTGATCTCATGATGTGGATAACATTTCCGGAGAGATCCCCGGTGGATAGCGTATTTGGCCCGCTTCTGTCCACTGCTTTTAAATCACTTGTCTCAAAGGTAGTGAGATCCACGAAATCGTAATAAATGACTTCATCCTCATGGAAGGTTCTATCAGAGGTACATGGAAATTTGTAGCTGTGTCCCTTTGGAGGAAGACAAACGCAGTCCGTTCTCTTGTATTTGTTGCCATTTTCATCTATACAGGTGACATCTGTTATATCATCCTCTGGGCACGTGCAATCCAGGGGGCATATCCTTCTGCATTGCTCTGGATAATTAAATTCCTTATTCTCGTAACCATAACCATCAACAAATGTGTATGTCTTTTTTTCTGGCCCACTGGCGAATTTTTTTCTGTACAATTCGTGTTTCACAGGATAGATCAAAGAGAGATGCTCTATACTGGAATTCCCCATATTCAGGATAATCCTATTGGAGATATCTGGATCAACGGTAATATTTATTATACCCTTAACCTTTATCAACCCATCTTCAATATTCTGTATATCCCCCTCTATACTCAGATTTATGTCATCTAAGAGTTCTTTGTGAACTAATGAAGGGCCCTTTTCCTCGCAGTGAATGGATATATCATCACCCATGCTTCCAGAGACATCACTAATCAAGATGGTATTATTGACATTCTCAGCTAATTTCTTATAGATGTCTGTGAGAAGATTGGCGCATTCTATCTTATAGAATTTTCCATTTGTAATCTTTGCTATCTCCTCAAGAAGTTCCTCGTCTGCAGTATTTCCCAGGGCTAAGGTGTGTATTACGATACCCTTACTTGCAGCTATCCTCGCCTGCTGCTTTGCCTGTTCTTTACTTATATCCTCTGAACATCTAATATCTTCAACCTGATCTATGCATTGGGGAAGACAAGCAGTAGACTTGCCATCCGACATAAGTATCATATACCTCTGACCAGGTGGTTGATCTTCTATCAATTCTATCCCCCTCTTCAATCCGCCGGGTATACAAGTACCCCACAATGGTCTATATTTTCTCACCTCATCGTATAGTAATCTTTCGTTGCTCGTTAATGGCAATTCTGAGTATATGCCCAGAGGACAATGTGGCGCCTCCCAAGACCAGTAACAGCTGAATGCCACCATACCTATCTTATTTCCCCTTTCCAGTGATTCCTGAATAAAACCAATAATTGCTTCTTTAAGGGCGTCGATCTGAGGCTCAGATATATCAATGACACCACCCCATGTATCGCTTATACTCTCCTTAGTATTTATAGTTCTACCAGCTACCCCCAGAGATGTTTCAAATTCCTCCTCTATACCAGCCTTGAATTCCGTGGCATTTTCAGAGAGATTATATCTCAGAGTAATATCCTGATTGATGGTGAATTGTTTTCTATTATTAGCAACTTTATACAAAATTTTTGTAATATACTCCCCTTTTTCTTCATCCTTTTCAAATGTTACACTATCTCTAGGTATTTCGAAGGGTAAATTTCCAGAACTAATTATCTTTATAGCACCATTATCGATTATCCATTCATTGGCTTTAGTCTTATTTACACTGAGATTACCCTCATATATCTCACTGTTAGGAATTACTATTTTAATTGTATTCTCAACACCTTCCCCAAAATATGCCAGAATACACTCCCCTCTTCTACAATCACAAAATGGTGCACAGGGCCTGCAACATTCCCAGTAGCATGAAGGCTCTCTTCTAAATCCACCTCCCGCGTATAATTCTCCCATACCCGTTCTGGTCCAATTTATCCCGTTTCTACTATCTGAAAGAAACGGCGTTACAGTGAATATCTTGGCCCATACACTCCTGAACAATTTGTTATCAAAATTATGATCGCAATAAATCTCCGGTTTCAGAACCTTTTTTGGAACATCATCTGGGATTTCCTTTATCTCCACATTTCTGTTCCAATTTCCAATGGAAGTAAGATATTCCTCCGTTATCTTGTCCAATGATCTTGGCTCAGACTCAGAGGTTTGAGATTTCGCGGTAAATGAATACCAGGGATAATTTATCACAGAAGTAGAAAGACTGGATTTCTGATGACACCATGGCGTGTCTTTTAAGGGGGTTCTATAGCAGAAAAGATAATCAACATAGGGTCTACTGTACATATATTCATATTTTTTGTAGATACAATCGTAATAATCACTAACCCGACTACATCTTGGACAACATGTACATATATCATCGGGATCACAAGGACAATTACACCTGGGATCATTGCAATCCTGATAGCAATCCATTACCTCCGGAATCCTGTGAAAGCATTCCCTCTCCAACAATAGATTAACTGCCTCTGCATAATTTATTGTATCCACAATAACCGTACTCTTAGTCTGATCCTTGCTTCTAATCAATTGCTCAGCAAGGAAGTATTTTGTAAAGCCAGAGCAATTAAGGGTAAAGTTTTCATACATGCTATTGGAGAGGTCACTTACTAATACGGCATTACCGTCAATTCTCTCAGCTAATTCTCTGTAGATATCATCTAAAGATTTGACACAAGATACCTTGTAGAACTCTCCCCCGGTTAAGGTAGCTATTCTGGTAAGGGTGGTCTCGTATGCCGCTTCACCTAAAGCGATGGTATGGATCCTGATACCTTCATCGGCTGCTGTTCGAGCGGCCCCCAATGCATCTTTTCCAGAGATATGGGATCTATGGGTTTCTGTTCCATCCGACATCAATATCATATCCTTCCCCCCACCTCTCTCCAGCATCAATCTTGCCGCATCTATACCGCAGGCAATACAGGTCCAGCATAGTGCCTGATATTGATCTATCTGCTGATGCAATGCCTCTGCATCATCTGTTATATCAAGCTGGAATGGGATACATTTCCCACTCCTAAATATTCCCATCTCCTCATACCAGATGCACCATTCAAAAGGGAAGGGATTGGCACATACTTTTTCAGGTATTGGACGTGTACCCTCACCACTGAATGCTACCAATCCCACTTTATTACCCCTTTGCAAAGAAACATTAACAAAGCCGTGAGCTGCCCGTTTAAGTGCATCTATCTTGTGGATATTTATATTCCTCTTTTTTTGGGTGGTATACCTTCCAGTCTCTATAAACCAGTATTTTGTTATCTCATCGTTATAGATGAAATCCACTGGTTGATATTCATTACTGTCTATGGCTGCAATGGCAATAGAATTCTCATCGATAATATTTTCACAGATGATATAGGTAAAATTTTTCAGGATATCATGTACATTTTCTCTTTGTGGATTCCAGATTACTCTTTTAAAACTGCTAAGATCCCCTTCAAGTATCTCACAGTTTGAATTGTTCACTATTATATAATTACAATAGGGACAGCATTCTGCAGAATAGCCGTTGAATCCCGATTCCTCTTCGGTGAGTTTTTTACTTTCTATTCTCACCGCAATAGGGACATATTCATAGGTATTATAGAGCATTATTGGAGTGCAGTTAGAAAGTTCAGAAACGGAGATCTTAAGGCATCTCTCAGTTGAATTCTGATAACTTGTGTCTTGTGCCCAGGCACAGAATTCAAAGACGCCTCCTTCCTCGAATTTCCTTTTAAAACACGGCTCTGTAAGACAGATACAGGTAGTGGAGGAACATTTTTCTAGCCCAGTACATTGACACTCTTTTATATCCCCAGTAGATTTGTCCTTAAGATAGAGTTTTGTTACGCCCAAATCATCCTCGGCTTCTATAACGAAATTAACAATACCGTCCACAGAAACGGTTTTGGGCGTGGCATCAAAGATAACTATCTCCGGTGGTTGATCTGGAACGAATGTTATTTGAATACATCTCCGAGTTGAATTCTGATTCCTCGTATCCTTAGCTATGGCACAGAATTCAAATCTTCCAGTTGATCCACTGCTGTATTCAATTTCCTTAGAACACGTCAGATTTCCATCACAATTTTTAGTGATAGTAACAGTAGGCATAGAAAAAGATATATTACTCACTCCCAGGTCGTCGGTAGCAATAGCTGTGATCTTTACCATATCATTGATAAGAACTATGGTAGAGTTAGAATAGAGATCGGTAATCTGTGGTGGGTCGTCTACCTGAGCAGATACAAATACACAGATAGTAAGGAAAAACAGAGATACTAACACTATATGTGTTAATCTAAAAATTTTCATCTTGTTTTCATTTATATAATCTTTCTCGGATTAAAATAAATATACAATGAACATCAGAAATTTCATCTCATTTTTTACTCTAATTTTTCTATTGTCCATATTAGTTGCAGCGGAAGATGAAACGATGGAAGAAATTTCTTATGCATTACCCTCTTATATCACGGAGCTGATATGCCTCCTCCTCTGGGTCATGCCTTCTCTCTTAGTCTTATTGATAATGTTGGGTGGTTTTTTCTATATGTTTGGAGATCCTGTAAGAAGGAATCAGGGCAAGGGCATAATTGTTAATGCAATTCTGGGCCTTATAATTTTTATGGGATTGATCAGTCTAACTGCTATAGTCTCAAAAATGGATTTGAACCAGTGTCGGGATGCTGTATCACTGGGAAATAGAGACCCCATAGCTGATGCCAGGGTTAATAATAAACCACATCCCATAGTATATAAATTTACCTATCTAACAAGAGAACATAATACAGCATATTTTGATGCCTCTAAATCAAGAGATCACGATGGGAGAATAGTAGAATACAAATGGAACTTCGGTGATGGAACCATCGGAAGCGGAATTTCAACACAGCACAGATATACCAGAGAAGGCACTTACTATGCTAGTTTAATCGTTAGGGATAATGAAGGCAAGGAATCGCTTCCAAGTATTGTAGAAATTATTGTAAATAAACCCATTGAGGCACATATCGGAGAAAATGAATAAATCTATTTTAATTTTTATGCTGATGGTTTTGATAAGCAATGCCATAAATGTAACCGGAGATGTTGTTATATCCTCAGATAAGGATAATAATTATATCCTTCAAATTCCAGGGGAGAGTATCACATTTACCGGTGAAGCTAAGTACGGAATACCCTGTTACGAAGAGCCACATTATAGATATACATGGAAATCCAGTCTGGATGGATGGTTATCCAATTCACAAACATTTACGATGAATGCAACCTCACTTTCTCTTGGAAAACATAACATTACCCTAATCGTCAGAGATTGTGCTGGCTCAAGTGATGTTGCTTCCACAGAGCTTTTTGTGGTTAAGCCATTAAATGCTACTATAGTGAACATAAAACAAGCCGAGGGCTGTGGGATAGTGAGAAGATTCTCAGATAATTCTCTGATAAAAGAGATCGAATTCCCGCCGGGAGGTGGATCAAATTCCGATGCAAAGATCCAACTCCCTATGGGGAAGGAGGTGTGTGATGCGAGTTTTAATATTGATACAGGATTCATTGCCATCAAGAATGTGGAGCTGGTATTTGTGGTTGATTCTTCTCCAAGCATGAATAATACCTGGAGGTCTCTATGTGATGTGATTGAGAATATTACCCTGAATCTAACGCGTAGAGGTTTCAGGGTGAAGAGGACTATCTATGCTTTAAATGAGGATCCGGGTTATAAATGCGTAGATTATGTTATAAATTCCACGCAGTTGGATAATTCTATCGTTGCTATGGATAATGGTCTTGTATGGATTCCAAATGCATATTCACATGCATGGACAGTGGGGATCTATTGGGTAGCAAAGAATCGTTCTTGGACCGGTGCCAGGCACATAGTCTTTCCTATCAGCAATGATATAGCAACCAGTGACCCAGATTTAGCAGTAGAAATAGCTGCAAATGCGGCAAATGAAAAAAACATTGAAGTCTATGGGCTATGGACAATTCCATTATCAGATCCGAATGTTCCAAATTACATGATCAAGATATCCTCACTAACTGATGGAAAATCAACCCATGCTGGGGGTATACCAGAATTTTATAGGGCTATTTTCAATGCGGTTTTGGGACCAGTTGCCCATCTCGAACTGAATATTGGTAGTGATGCCATAATTGAGTGGAAAGATCCGGAATTTAGAGAAAGGGTTAAAATTTCCAAGTTCAATACAATGCCCAGGATAACAAGAGAATTAACAAGATTGCTGAGGGATTGTAACTGCTTTGGTTGTAGAATCGAAGATGGGGAATGTATAATTGATCTTAAATTAACAGCAACTCCTGAAATAGACATAAATCTTACCGATCTTTATATTCAATACTGTGATACGGAAAATTGCCCTTCCTGTATTATAAATTTTACAGGAAAAGCCAGTGGTGGATTACCTCCATACAAGGTCAGATGGAGATCATCCGGTGAGGGAGTACTGGAGGAGGGCATTATCGATGAATACTATATAGCGAAAGATTCTGGCGAATACAACCTGGTTGCAACACCACCACTGTTAGCTACAACATCAAAATTACCTTCTGTTTCAAGCAGTCTACACAACATCACCTTCGAGGTTGAAGATTCACTGGGTTTGAAGGCATTTGATAAAAGGAACAATGTCCAAATACTTTGGTGTTGTGCCATCAACACCCCCTGTACTAAACCCTGGCCAGGAAGACAGGGGAATATCGTTTGTACGGGAAATGAGGAGAGCTATGCCTGTGATATATATGAGGTGTGCCATCCCAAGCTCTGGTCAATTGCCAGGGAAGCTGTTCGATGTTGTAAGAACAATTGTATTGGAGAATGTCATCCATTCTGTAGAATTGCCTATGAGGAGGGTAGAAGACTGGGATTAAAAGATGGAGAGATAACCTCGGAGAGTTTTGAAGGATTAAAGATGTGTGAAGGTCTTTATATTATCTATGGCTTAGGTTCCGCCGCCACTATTATGGAGGATTACTTCTGGCCTGAGATCTGTTGTAGTGGGGATGAATATTGTATAGAGGGGGGGAAATGCTGCATATCAGATCTTAAATGGTGCAGATGTAGAGACAGAATTTATAATAAAAATGTTTTGGCACTCCCATGCGTTGATTATGTATCAGAGAGTTCAGTGGCTTGGGCATCCGATGTAGCTATGAATAAAAACACCTGTAGACTGGCTGATCTGCCAGCACACGCCAGTATCCTTGAAGATGAAGGAATTCATACAGGAACCTGCGTTGACTATTCCAATGCGTTAACCACCCTACTTAGAATAGTGGGCTACAACTATGATGAGGTCTATTCCACAACGGGGCCGGGGCATGCATTTAACCTGGTTAGATTTCCCAGATCATTGAAATGGAACATTATCGATACAACCGGGAATAAGAATCCCTATAGTAAATTTGGACTTCCTCCAGGCGGATATTCAACGAGATATTGTCTTTATAATAACGATACATACTGTCCCGGAAAGACCTGGCTAGAAACAGACAATCCCAGAGAACCCTTCTGTTTGGATACCTTCCCAAGATGCTGTAAAAATGACGCTGGAAACGAAAGGGGTGAAGGAATAGTTGTTTGTCCATCCCCACTCGAGGTTTATGGGTGTTGATGTTATAGAGTTAAACGTTACGATGAAACTAAATAAATTCAAAAAATTTGGTAAAACCGTTGCGGTATTTTTAGTTCTCGGTTTATTTTTATTACTTTTTATTGAGGGAGCATGGGCAGAAGAGATAATAATAGAGAAAACCGCTCCAGAGGAGATAAGGATAGGTGAAATTCTTTCTGTGGATATAAAAATCCATAATAAACTTTCAGAAGCGGTACCTGTAACATTGAATGAGATGGTGGAAGATGCTGAGCCAATAGACCCTCCAGAGCTTATAACCCCCGAGGCCCCATCCGGAAAGATCACCTGGTTTCCTCCATACTATGAATGGAAATTTACACTGGAGCCAAATTCCGAAAAGGTTATTAATTATAAAATTAAACCACTGAATTTGGGATATTACATCATAGGGCCCACGAAGGCATATACATACTTGGGAACATTTCGTTCCAATCCCCTCACCGTCTTTGTCAGATGTAATGCCAATGGGATTTGTGAGTGGGATATAAATGAAAATTCTATCAACTGTCCCGAAGATTGTCCCCTGGGGTTTCCCGATGAGATCTGTGATCCAATACGGGATGGAATCTGTGATCCGGATTGTGCCCCAAGTGTAGACCCAGATTGTATAAAGGCAAAATGTGGAGACGGAAAATGCGAGAAATTAAAAGGGGAAAATTATGAAAATTGTCCTCAGGATTGTCCTAAACCCGTAATCTGTGGGGATGATATCTGCGAAGAAAAAGAAAACTATGGTAACTGTCCCGAGGATTGTCCTTCTGGAGGAAGGGATAATTACTGTGATGCAATAAAAGATGGAATCTGCGATCCAGATTGTTCTCCCAAGATAGATCCGGATTGTCCGGGGGCATGCGGAAATAATAAATGTGAATATATGGAAGGTGAGAATTATTTCATCTGCCCAGAAGATTGTCCATCTGGTTCATTAGATAATTATTGTGATGGATTAGATGACGGAATCTGCGATCCCGACTGTATGGGAGGAGAAGACCCAGATTGTAAAGGGATGGATATTCTCCCTTACATTACCCTGACCCTTGTGATAATTATCATCATCTTTTTAATATATAGAAAATTAAAGGCACAGAAGGGTGAAGAAGAATAAACAAAAACTATTTATAGTAAGCTGTTAATATCTAAATTAATATGAGGAAAAGTGTACTTATATGGATAGCTTTATGTATCCTCTTTCTATCTATGATAGTGTATAGTGATGAATGCAGCGAGTGTTGCGGTTATCTCTGCGATAAAGATTTGTGTTATTTGAGATGCAACCATAGATATAAAGAGGACCTTAGAATTCAGGGATGCTGGTTCTGGGATAATAAATGTTATAACTGCCAGAATGGAAATTTTGATATAGATTCCTGTGGGGATTATCCCGACAAAAGATCGTGTGAAGAAAATCCTTGTGGCATTCCTAATGGCTGTGAATTTACTACTGAGGGGTGTATAATGTCAAAGAAGGGCCCAGATTGTAGAATAGATGGTTGCCCATCTGGTTATAGATGCATGGCCAATGGGGAATGTACCCCTCTTTCCATACAGGGTTATTGTAAGGAGCATGGATATGAATACAATGATGAACTACTTAAAAGGGAATGTAAAACCCCAGTTATGCCTCCCAGAGAACAAGATCTTTGTGAAGAATGTAAATCAGACTACGAACTAAAGAAGAGTTCTGGGGATATTAAGAATATCATCTATGGAATTTCGGCTGGAATTGCTATTTTAATGTTAGTAATTAGCGGCGTTAAATTATTAACATCCATTGATCCATTAAGCAGAGAAAATGCCAAGAGATCTATTATGTATGTCATTATGGCATTGATTGTTATAATAGTAGCTACAAATTTTGTAGATATTATCTATAAAAAGCCCCCTCTCACGCCGGTATCCTCAGAGGCTCAAAAACCAGTGGCAGATGCCAGGGTTGGGAATTCTAGACCGGCATTGCTAAAGTACATTTATTCTGAATTAAACAGAGTGATCTATTTTGATGCCTCCAAATCAGAAGATCCCGATGGGAGCATAGTGGAATATAAATGGAATTTCGGTGATGGAACCATTGAAACTGGCGTTACCGTAGAACATACCTACTCGGAATTTGGAACCTATGTTGTTACTTTAAGAATTAAGGATGATGATGATTTTTATGATGAGGATAAAGTTATTGTTAATATAAATCCATTACGGGCATTGATTATCAAGCCAGAGGATAACTCTGGGATTATCTATGAATCTGCGAGAACAATAACATTCGAAGGTGTTGGTGTTTATGGCATGCCATGTACTGGAGATCCTTATAGATATAATTGGTCTTCTGATGTAATGGGCTTGTTAAGTAATGACAAAACCTTTACCATGAATACAACAGACATACCATTGGGTTGGCATCATATCACATTAACGGTGAAGGATTGTGGGGGAAATACTGCTGTAGATAGCATAGATGTGATGGTTGTCAAACCATTAAGGGCAGAAATACTCATACCATCGAATGAT
>Ga0116200_10000152_pt1 | contig 18639 bp, 17 predicted proteins | sample Mar14436cmmetaG_FD_94478 | JGI IMG/M metagenome (GOLD analysis project Ga0116200, IMG submission 94478) | Marine hydrothermal vent microbial communities from Guaymas Basin, Gulf of California to study Microbial Dark Matter (Phase II) - Marker... ... | reverse complement strand
GACCCAGTGGGAAGCACTGCATGCATTGAAAGAGTGGGGGTTGAAGATAAATCCCCATGCAAAGCACTGCAAAACCATTGACTGCACGCTTGCGTATCATGATGAAATGGAATCCATAAGGGACCGGCTGGAGTATGAGATAGATGGCATTGTCATAAAGGTGAACCGGTTTGAGTATCAGCGCAGACTGGGGGAAAAAACACGCTCCCCCCGGTGGGCTGTGGCCTACAAATTCCCCCCGCGTGAGAGTGAAACCCAGATCATGGACATCGGGGTGCAGGTGGGAAGGACCGGTGTACTCACCCCTGTGGCCCTTCTGAAGCCGGTGGATGTGAAGGGGGTGACCGTTTCGAGGGCAACGTTGCACAATGCAGATTACATAAAGGAAAAGGACATCCGCATAGGCGACTGGGTGAAGGTGGCGCGAGCCGGAGATGTCATTCCCGAGGTTATGGAAGTGATCAGGGAAAGGAGAACCGGAAAGGAGCGTACATTCACCATGCCCGACCGCTGTCCTTCGTGTGGCAGCCAGGTGGTGCGGGAGGGGGCCTACTTTCGATGTACCAGCGGACTCTCATGCCCTGCCCAGCTCAAAAGAAGCATAGAGCATTTCATTTCAAAGAATGCCATGGATATTCAGGGCGGCAGAAAGACCGTTGAGCTGCTCGTGGAGAGGGGATTGATACGGCGGATAAGCGACCTTTACCGGCTGAAAAAGCAGGATTTGCTCGACCTTCCCAGATTTGCTGAAAAATCCGCCGAAAATTTACTTTCTGCAATAGCGCAGAGCAGGCACCGCGGACTTGCCCGCCTCATTTACGCGCTGGGGATACCCAATGTGGGAGAATACACAGCGCACCTGCTCGCATCCCGCTTCAAAACAATGGATGCGTTGATGAAGGCAACAAAGGAGGAACTGATGGCGATACCGGAAATAGGCCCTGAAACTGCCGAGAGCATTGTCAACTTTTTTGCCGAGAAACGCAATAGAGAAGAGATTGAAGAGTTGAGAAAACTCGGCGTGGAAATGACCCATGAAGAGGAAGGGGACTGGCTCAAGGGAAAGGTGTTCGTATTCACCGGTTCACTGGAGCACTTCTCACGGGATGAAGCAAAGGAGGCTGTGGAGAGAGAAGGAGGGACGGTGAGCAACAGCGTGGGTAAAAATGTGGACTATGTGGTGGTGGGAGAAAAACCCGGCAGTAAATACAAAAGGGCGCAGGAACTGGGTGTGAAGATGATAAATGAACAGGAGTTTCTGAAACTGCTCGGCAGAAAACCTCCTTCACATGGAGTGAAACGTCTGAGTGAATTTATTCCATGAGATGAGGCACTGTCAGAATAGGAGAAGTGAGGGGGATGGACATGTTCATCCAATTTGAATGGTAAAAGAGATTATCAGTTGTTCGTACCATGGCAAGAGCTGCTTTCCTCACCATCTTTTATGAGAGAGAGTGGATAATGTGACACCTTCCTGAAAAGAAACAGTAAATCTTTTATAGTAAAGTTTATTTTACGTCTGTAAAAAAAATTTAATAGGTGAGTAAATGAGAAAGGTATTGATAAACATGTGTGTAGTGGCGGTGTTGGTAACAACAGTAACGGTGGTTGAGAAGTGTGTAGCTGTGGATTATGTAACGCTCGATCCTCCCTTCTGGGAAGGCGACGTGTCGTTGGTAAAAAATACAACCTTTGAAGTGATAGCTGACAATAGTGGGAATACATATATCATAAGCAGCACTACAGCTTTAGGTGCGCTCGATGCAGCATCAAGACAAGGTGGTTTTGATTACTCTGTGAATGATGAATGGTATGCCCAGTTTGGCTCTCTACTTATAGATTCAATAGCGGGAACAGAAAATCAGGGGATGGATGGATGGCAATATTGGGTGAATTATCCAGATGACCCATTACCGTGGGTGGGGGCAGACAATTATGAGCTTGAAAACGGTGATACCGTTGATTTTTTCTATGGCGGTTATGGCATAACACCGGATACATCCTCAAAGCTGATACGAATACATGTGAATCTTGTAGAAGATAATGTTCCACCAGAGGTTGAGATCGTCAAACCATCCAAAGGAGGCATATATATTTTTGATAGAGAAATCGTCATAATGCCCGGTAACGCCGCTTTTGTTTTAGGGGCAATAACGGTTGAAGTGAATGTGATGGATACATTAAGCGGTGTGGAAAAAGTTGTGTTTTATGTTGATGACGTATTGAAAGAAGAGATAACAGAGGGAACATACACATGGCTATGGGATGAACCAGTAATCGGGATGCACGAACTCAAAGTGATCGCCTACGATGAGCTAGAGAATCTGGGGGATGCAGAAAGGATTATATGGATATTTTCTTTATAGGATAAATGATGCGCAAGAATATGAAACAGGTGGGCATGGCAGGTCTTTTGATAAGTGTGGGAGTGCTGGGAAGGATCTACCTCAGGCCATTACTTCCCAATCTACCGCACATGACCATTACCATTAATGGAGTGACCCAGCCCGTCTTTATAGCCGATATGTTTTTCATTGTTGCTATTGTTTCTCTACTGAGCGGCATACTGCTGAAAGGGTATTATACAATTATTATACCAGTAATGGTTATGTTAATAACAGATGTCTTTTACGGAAATGGTTACATATTTCTCTTTACTTGGTCTGGTTTTGCATTCATCAGCCTAATAGCACATGCATCCAGCAAAAAACTGGTATTTAACGGTGCATCGGCTCTGAAAGTCATGGGAATCGGGATAGGAGGTGTCCTGTTATATGATGCATGGACAAACTTCGGATGGTGGATTGGTCCCTATTACCCACACACCGTGGATGGGTTGGCACTATGCTATACTCTCGCAATACCGTTTACTGTATGGCATGTACTCTCAACCGGGCTCGTACTGATGGTGATTGCACCGGTTGTATTGTATTTTAAAGATGCCACCATGCAATTAAGTTCCAAGCAACCATTGGAAAAGTATATGCCGTTGGCTGCCTCCTTATTGTTAGCAGCTGCAAGCCTTTTGATGGCACTATAATGAATGAGTGGCGGGCCGGCGTGGCATTTGTAAGGGGCATCAACATGTACGGTAATTTGCGCATTACAAAGGAGGAGATGATTGCCGCCTGTAAACAGATAGAAGATGAACACATCAGGATTCTGGGAAGTGTGAAAACGGATAACATTCTTTTCGAAAAAAGGGGCATTCATTATGCTGCTGTCGGCTCAAAACTGGAAAAGGTGCTTACGTCCCATTTTGGGAGGAAAATTTTTGTGACAGTGAGAAGCGCCGGTACACTCGCAATGCTGCTACATGCCCTTCCAGGCAGATAATCAATAAAACTTAATAACACATTAGAGATGCAAAACATATGATTATAGATCCGTGGAGCTCACAGAAATATGAGTACGAGAAACTCTTTGAGACCTTCGGGATAGAAAGATTTGATGAGAACATATGGAAGAATCTGCCAAATCCTCCCTTTTTCTTCAGAAGAAATATTGTATTCGGTCACCGTGATTTCCAGAGAGTATCTCATGCCATAGGGAAAAATGCCCCTTGGGCCATTCTCACCGGGCTCATGCCCTCCGGGAAAATGCATCTGGGGCATAAAATTGTCATTGACCAGGTGATATACTACCAGAGTATTGGCGCCGATATCACCATTGCGGTTGCGGATATTGAATCCTATGCCACGCGGGGATATTCCCTGAAAGAAGCGAAAAAAATTGCCATTGAGGAGTACATTTTAAACTACATTGCCCTCGGGCTGAAGCCGTGCCGCATCTATTTTCAATCAAAAAACGAGATGGTAAAGGATCTGGGCTATCTTCTTGCAAAAAAGGCCAATATGTCGCAGGTGAATGCCATCTACGGCTTTACCGGCTCCACCAACATGGCCCACGTGTTCGCCCCATTCATTCAGACGGGGGATATACTCCACGTGCAGATGGAGGAGTACGGTGGCACACGACCCACACTTGTGCCCGTGGGTGCCGACCAGGACCCCCACATACGGTTCTGCCGTGACATGGCGGATGCCCATCGCCTCTACAGCATCATTCCCAAGGAGGGGAAGGTGGGAGTTTTCATTAAAAACGATGAACAGGTGAGTGAGCTGCTGGATGCCGCAGAGGCAGTGGTCCAGAAGATGGGGAAGGTGCTGGAAAGAAAGGATGACTATAAGGCGCTCTATATCCAAGTGGACGATCTGTTCGAACTTGACCAGAAGCTCGCGCGTATCGAGCGAGAATATGATGGCTACGGCTTTGTGGCACCCTCGTCAACCTACCACCGGTTCATCTCCGGGCTGGATGGGAACAAAATGTCCAGCAGCAGACCCCAGCACGCACTGTTCCTCACCGATCCCCCGGAAGATGTGAAGAAAAAGCTCTGGGCAGCAAAGACGGGCGGCGCCCAATCGGCCGAGGAGCAGAAAAAAAACGGCGGAAAACCTGAGCAATGCATGATTTACGAGCTATTTACATACGGCCTCATGGAAGATGACAATGGGCTGAAGGAGATATATCGACAGTGCCGGGAGGGCGAACTGCTCTGCGGGCACTGCAAAAAAAGAGCGTATCAGTTGCTTGAGGAATTTCTGAATACACTCAAAGAAAAAAGAGAGCAGGCAAAGGATGAGTTAAAGGAGTATGTGGAGTAAGTTCAGCAAAACGTCACATCTTCTCGAATTCGAGGTCAAGGACACCGTTTCTGAACGTCTTTCTGTATTTCTTCTTCACCTTTGCAGGCAGTTTTATGGTCTTTATTTCATCCGTCGCCTTTATTTCCAGTATGTCGTGCTTGAGTTTGATTTTAATATTCTTTTCTGAGGCGTACGGCATGTCCAGAGTGACGTACAATTTGTTTTCATCAGCCACTATATCAGCCTCATCCCTTTCCGGGGACATCGTTTCCATGAGCGGTTGTTCATGCTCGCCAACCTTTAACGAGAAACCTCTGATAAAGGATTGTAAATCAGGCGTATTTTTAAACGCCTCTTCAATTATTTTTCCCATTTCCCTTACTATCCTCTCAAATTCCTCCGCATCCTTTTTCCTCTGTTTCTCATCATCAAATATCATTTTGTTAAAAACAAAAAGAGGTATTAAAACATTGTGAAAAAAATGAAAAGAAAAGGGGGAAAGGGGTTGGTTGTTTGCTTTACCTTCTTCTTCGCAGAATCAGTGCCACTAGGGTAATGGCTATGGCAATGCCCACAAATTCAAAGCCAGGCACTCCTTCCTCAGCCCCGGCCTTGACGGTTATTTTCATGCTGCCCGCGTAATATCCCGTCTTTTCCGCGGTGATGGTCACTGTTCCCTCTTCCTCTGGCTTGTATTTGATTTCTCCGTTTTCATCTGTGGTGCCGAGAGTGGTGCCATCCACCTTCACCGTTGCTCCGCTCACTGCCTTGCCGCCTCTTGTGGTTATCCGTATGGTGAACTCCTGTTTTTTCTCCACCTCTGATGATGCGACTACCTTGAGGCCCACCCAGATATCTATCTCGCCGGCATGTTCTCCTTCGACATATATGTGTATCTTTCCGGTGAGCAGCGGCACGATGCCAAAGAGCAGTTTGCCGTTTGCATCGGTTTCTCCTATCTCGTGCTTATCTGAGCTTGTGGGTGTGGTGATTTCCACCTTCAATCCCTGGATGCCGTTGCCCGTCAGTGGATGCTTCACCTGAATGGTGATGAGGTTCTCCTCCGCAAGGAAGGCCACCTTCTCCGCCGGCTCGATGATGGATACCGTTGGTGTGGTTACCTGAACCACGCCATCTGCCTCGACCTTCTTGCTGTGTTCTGCTTCTGGCTGGAATTCGAAGGTGATGTTGCCGATGGCAATGGCTGACACATTGGTGAGGTTGCCCGTTCCGTTAACAATGGTGATGGTGACCGTGGCATTGACGTAGGTATGATAGCTTGCCACCTCCTGCAGACCGTGGGCGTACAGGGTTCCGTTCACCGGGTTTCCGTTCCAGCTGACAGTGAAGTCGAGGGTTACGTTCTTATCCACGTTCTTCACCAGCAGACTCGGTGTGGCGGTGACGCTTGCCTTGGAGACCTCAAAGCTCGGCTCAGAATCCATGTTATCATGTTTCTTGTCCGTGGTTCTCACATAGAGATAATATGTTCCCTCCTCCGTGATGTTATGCTTGAAGGTGTCGTTTGCCTTGGTGCTGGTGTACACAGGGGTGAGTGTGGCGATATCCAGTTCACCATCCTGAAGCTGCTGGCGCTGTGTGGCATTGAGGATGTAGAATTCGAAATTGTCTGCATATGAGGTGTTGCCCCGTGTGATATTCACGGTGAATTCAGTGTGCTCTCCCGCCAGTACATCTCCCGGAGTGAGTGCCACAGTAAGGTCATGGGCAGGCTGCGACCGTATCTTCGCGTAGGCATAGAAGGTGTCTCCTCCCGGTGTCTGGAAGGTCGCCACCACAATGATGTTCCGTGCCGCGTACTCGGAAGAAATGGTGAACTCATAGATACCATTCAATCCTTTGCCGCTGGAGCCGTCTCCGGTTATACTGCCATTGGTTACCTGGCCGTCAAGCGCATATGGTGTACCCTCATCCTCATAGTACAGTGTCACCTGAGCGTTGGCAATAATGTTGCCGTAGTTATCCTTCACGGTAACGGTGATATCTGTCAGAGTATCAACGATAATGGTGGTCGGTTCAACTGTTGCCGCGCCCCCGTCCTTTATATCGACTTTTTCGCTTGCCACCGCTTCCGTATCAGGCCATGTGACGTTGACGTATATCGTGCCGCTTCCCTTTGTCGGGAACACGGTGATGTTCCATATGCCGTCCTTCCAGTACTGATATGCCTCCTTTGGTGGCGCATACAGCACGTCACCCTCCACCTTGATGCGATCGGTGACATTTTCCATGTTGTCTCCGATTTTCAGGTTGGTTTTGTTTCCATAGGTAGTCATGTTCTTGCCGAATATCTGTACCTGGATGACCTGAGAATTGTTGGCCTGGTCCTTCACATCAATTTCTGCGGCAGAGAGGAGCTTTGTGTTCACATCCGGAGCTGCTGCCACGGTATAGGTGGATTCTCCGATATATTCCCAGTTGCCGTCTTCAGTGACATCAACCCATATTTTTATGGTGTAATCTCCTGCCTCCCACATGTTGGGAGCCACTACCGTAAGATTGAGTAATTTGGCTGCAACAGCAAAGGTGACAGGACCATGCTGTTCATCCAGCGTATCATTGTAGATATACCAGGCATACAGTTCGCCTCCTTTGTAAATGGAAATGTTATAGTAACTTGCAAGGAGCGCCGCACCATCCTCCGGATAGGTCACATCAAAGGTGACCGAACCGATATCAAATCCACCAACCGCATCATTGTTAACCAGTGTAATGTTGGGTACCACGGTGTTCACAGTTACCGTGTCATATCCGGATGCATCTGGATAGGTGGCATTGCCGATGTAGACACTCACGTTGTATTCTCCTGCACCATTGTTACCAATGTTTATATCCAAAAATCTGAAGGTTCCATCTGCCGCAACGGTGTCGGTTCCAATGATGGTTCCGTCGGGCCGTATGAGATTCACTGTTGCTCCGGCTGCCGCCGCACCATCGATCTCCGCCGTTCCTTCTATGGTCTGAATGGATCCCTCCACGCCGAGTTTGGTGTAGTCAAGCGTGTCCGGCGTGGCATTGACATCTATTGAGAGCGGGCTCACTTCAATCGGGGCAGCATTGGCCTCGCCGCCAACCTCGTCAACCACCCACCAGGTGCCGCTCACATCAAAGGTGAAAAGTGACCACTGGATATATGCACTGGTTCCCGTCTTGCGGGGTGTGGTTTCACGGGGCGCGTACAGCCCCACGTTGCCCTGTGCATTCTTCACCACAATGGTGTGCGTGGTGTTCCAGTCAGCCGTTGTGGGAGTGACCTCTAGGGCCGAAGAGGTGTTGAGAATCTGCACGGTGATGGTCTGCGCTGGCTCCTCTGCACCCCATATATCAATGGAATAGTAGTTGATCTCAAACACGCCCGGTCCCTCTATGACGAACGGTCCCGTGTACATGGTCCAGTCGGCATCCCCTGCCATCTTATACTGTGTTCCCTTGAGAGATGAGTTATCGGTAGCGGTAAGTGTGACGGTCACGTTGCCCACATACCAGTCGCCGATATCCCACGAATACAACGTGTCTTCAAGTGTGGCGGTGGTGACAGGAGGTACCATGACGGAGTTGACCGCACCTGGAGTGCCGCCCTCCGGTCCCTCGACCCATTCGTCCGCCTCATTGAGTTCCAGTGAGTGATTTTCCGTGGCAGTATCATCATATGTGATATTCATGACCTCTGTTGCGGTGGCATCAAACACATGAATGGTCTCCACACCATTGTTCAAATCCGAGCCGTTGAGTACATAGTAGCCGTAGGCGGGGATTACCACGCCGGTGAGATCTCCAAATACGTTATCTGCATCATCCTTTATTGTCCATCCCGAAAGATTGAGTTCACTTGCACCCATGTTGTACAGTTCAATCCACTCATTACCTGTGTCAACTCCTGCAGGATTGTACATTATTTCGGTTATCACCAGCGGTACGCCCGGCACTACAAGTGCATCCGCTTTCCTGTGTTCTCCTGGTAATATGGTGAAAGCACTCGCTACTATTACGGCCGCAATTACCAAACTCCCTATATTTTTACCTAACTTTTTCCTATACATATTTATTCCCCCTAAATTTGCCAACTAAAAGGCTTACCCTTTTTTAACCTTTTCTTTTTTATCCAACTCATTTTAGGACAGATAAGAATTCTCTTCTTTCTTATAAATATTTTGCTTTTTTCAAAGATAGGCATATGATAACGTAAAATGTGGGTGAGAATTGCCTGCCTTCCAGAGCTCCACGCCCGCTTTATATATGATATGTAATGTTATTAATGGGGACAGCCCGGATCATGGTCCGCATCCCTTCAGGACACTTCATATTTTTTTTCATTTTTCTGTATCTTGTTCATCAGTACCTCTTCAACGGAAGAACCCATATAATTGAGGAACAGCAGACAGTATATCATCACGTCAGCCACCTCTTCCTCGATGGCCTCCCTGTCTGGCAATTCCCGGAACTGCACATCGTTCCACTGAAAATGTTCCAGGAGCTCCGCCGCTTCAATGGCAATGGAAATGGCAAGGTTTTTGGGAGTGTGGAACTGCTCCCAGTCGCGCGCTGCGACAAATTCCTCCAGCTTTTTGATGATTTTTTCCATGAAAAGAAACATACGGAGGGTAAAAATGTTATGTGGCGGGAACGCAGGATTACCCGTACCTGCTATCCATACATGATGTCGTCATTCCCCTCTTCTTCCTCGGGTTCGTGTCGCACCCTCTTTTTCTTTATGAATTTGTACTGTGTGCGTCGTCCCACAAACACAAAATCGAATCGTATGAGACGGATAAAAACCGTGTCAGGTAGCGGTTCCAGTTCCACAATGCGGCGCGACTGGAGTTTGAGAAGTGCTGCACGGGTGGTGCGCTCAGACACGCCCAGTTTTTTGCTCAGTTCCCCAAGAGTGATAGGGTACTGCTCCTGCAGGAGCCGGATGATTCTTTCATCGAGAGTTCCCTTCACTATCTCAATCATTTTTATACCGGTATTCAATATTGCATGCACCCTCTATGGAAACCATGCACGGCCCCACAGGATTTGATGGGGTGCACACCCTGCCGAACAGCGGGCACTGCTGGGGATATATGACACCCCTGAGCACGTCGCCGCATCTGCATCCTTTCGGTTCAGGCAGCTCCTCGATTCCTTCCAGCACGTCTTCATATATCTCTGCTGCATCATATGCAGCATACTTTTTTCTCATGGCCATTTTTGACTGTGGTATGGGAGGGAATCCTCTCCAGCTGGCATCTGCGGGTTCAAACACCTCGCCGATCACCTTCTGGGCCTTCACGTTGCCCTCCGTGTTCACGCACCGTACATATTCATTCTCCACCTCGTGTCGACCCTCCTGAACCTGCTTTGCCATCATGTACACAGCCATGAGCACATCCAGTGGCTCGAATCCCGCTATTACGTGGGGTATGCCGTACTTCTCTGCAAGCGGCACATAGGGAAGGGCACCGATGATGGTTGACACATGCCCCGGGCAGAGGATGGCATCTATCTTTATCTCACCCATCTCGAGCAGTGCGTCCAGCGCAGGGGGGATGTAGCGATGGAAACTGAGTACGGAAAAATTATCGGGTTCATCCAGCACGGTCACCGCAGTGGAGGGAGCGGTTGTCTCAAATCCCACGCCCAGAAACACCACCTCCTTCGTTTCTGCAATGGCGCGTGCATCATCTATGCTGTACACAATTCTCACGTCTCCTCCCTCCGCCCGCACCTTTTCTAGGGATGTGTCGCCGGCGGGCACCCTCACCATATCGCCAAAGGTGGCAATGGTGACACCGTTTTCGGCAAGGGCTATCGCCTGCTGGATTTCCAGAGGAGTGGTGACACACACCGGACAGCCTGGCCCCTGGATCACCTCCACACCACAGGTTTTCAGCAGATGGTCAAGCCCATATCGGACAATGGTGTCCTGATGAGTACCGCATACATGCATTATCTTTAAATTAATATGCAGCGCTTTTATCTGGTTCACGATCCGTTCTGCAACCTTCCTATTTCTCAATTCCAGCATTGGGGACCTCCATTTCAACGTTTTTTATCGCACATTCCCTTCCGGAAAGAATGTCAACATCACCCCCGCAGCGGGGGCATTTGAGAAGGGGAAAGGAGAGATGAAACTCCTCCTTCAGCCCGTAGTCCACCCCGCCCCGGTAGCCACATGAGCATCTGACCTCAGTTTTGAGAGTTTCAATGGTGAGTTCCGCACCCGCAAGAAGGGTTCCCTCGGTGAGAATCTGAAAGGCGAATCGAAGCTGCTCTTCGCCAAGAAAGGTGAGTTCCCCTATCTCGAGAGAAACCCGGTAAATGGCGGTGGCATGCTGCCGCCGGGCTTCGTCCAGAATGGCCGCCACAATCTGCTGCATGGTGGAGAATTCATGCATGGTCAAAAAACTCCTCGAAAATTTTGAGTGTTTCTTCTGCATCTTTTTTGTTCAGCACATGAATGGCAAAACCGGCATGCACGATGACGTAATCCCCCTTTTTGACATCCACCAGGGATACATCTGCTTCCCGCGTGATGCCCCCGTAATCCACCACGGCCTTTGTTCCGTGTATTTCGGCAATCTGTCCTGGGATGGCAAGGCACATGTGCACAAGAAAACCAAGGACTATAAATGCTTTGCTTTCGGTGTTCATAGAGTGGCTGGTGCTCCTGCAATTTTTCCGTAATAACATCGGTGCCAGGGAATTGCTGAAAATACCAGTGGCGATGAATACCGTTTCATATGTGATTCTGGCGTTCGTTCTTTCTTTTATGGGAATAGTGTTTGAGTATTGAAAGTAGCATCCTGCCGGAGGTGGATGAAAAATGTCTCTATTCCACCTTCATGAGTTTCCGTTCCCTGTATCCCGTGATTACCTCCATGTAACCCCGCAGCATATCATTGACCCGCTCGTCGCCGGTATCCACCTTCAAGCTGTCGATTCTGGCAAGCTTCTCCCGTGTGGCCACCACAATGATATTTTCCCGCCCCACTCTCTCAATTATCTCATGGCTTATGGGCTGGTTTCCTCTTCCGAAAATGAAACCCTGATTCCCCAGCGGGCTCACCACAATTTTTGCCGCATCATCCAGCAATTTGTTTATTTCCCTTTCACCGGCATCCCTGCACAGAAGTTTTTTCCCCTTAATCACGTCTATTCCGAGGAAGCTTCCCTCGATACCCAGGTACTTCTTGATTTCCCAGGTGGTGCTTCCGCCACCGATGATGTACACCCGGTCGTCATCCATTTCTTCCGCCACCCACTCGGCAATTTCCCGTTTTCCGTTTCCTATTGTAACTTCTTTCCCTGCCTGGATTTTTGGATGCACCGGCGTGCGTGCATATCCTTTGAGTTTCACCCTGAATTCCCCTTTCCTGAATGCCTCCTCGTCTATATCCATGACTTCCCGCTCCTCCACCGGAAGCTCCTCAAGCGAGTTGACAATCTCCGCCGCATCCGCTGGCGTATTGGAAAATACCGCGGAGTACATCTTTACTCCTGCCGGCACCCCCAGCACAGGCAGTTGCGCGTCCACCGCATCCAGCACATCGCAGGCAGTGCCATCTCCGCCCACAAACACGATAATGTCCACCATGGGCGCCATGCACGCAGCGGCTTTTTTTGTGTCCTCTGCAGCGGTTCTTTCCGGCGCTTCATACACCACCTCCACATCCAGTCCCGCTCTGCGGCATGCCTCCTCACCCATGATACCCGAGCAGGTATACCATGCTCGTTTCTTTTTCAGCGCCCGGAGAAATGCCTCGGCTCTCTTTGGAGAAACAGGAATGGCACCCCTCCTTTTCGCCTCCTCCACCATACCGTCTGTTCCTTTGAGAGCAACACTGCCACCCATACCCGCAACAGGATTTATGATAAAACCGATGCGTTTCATTATCGAATGGCCTCTATCCGTTCCTCAACAATCTTCTGGGCCTTGAAAAGCGCCTTTCGTAGTTTGTCCAGTTTATCCCTTGCAGAGGAGGGAATGTCCTGCAGCTCGTCCTCAACCTGTTCGAGATTTCCCCTGCACGCAATAATGGTGTTGAGCAAATCGTAGGATGTTTCCTTCATTGATTTTACCTCAAGGTCGCCCGACTTTGACGTGACAAGCTGTGTCTCCGGTTCCCGTTTATTGTTGGCCACCAGCTCATACAGTTCGAGATACAGCTGGAGGGCCTTCACCAGCTCGTTGCCGAGAACGGTGTGTTTCTTGACGTATTTTTCGGAGACAAATTCCTTGAATTTATGCCATATCTCCTCCTGTTTCGAATCAATCCTGACACCAATTGGTTTGCTCATATTATCATTTTGCTAACAATTTGATTTAATAGGTGAGAGTATTATAAGTCTTTTGGTTTTATGAAACGGCGGTATTGAGATAAAAATGAAAGGGTGCTTTATCGGGTGCATTTCATAACATCTGGGAAGAAGTGAAGGACACACAGGGTGCATGAATCATGATTGGATATACCCCCTGCCATCCTTTCGTAAAATTGAGGGCGGTTCATGGAATGCATCATGAACGCTCCCTCATCATGTGAAGAAGAATGGTGCAGATTTTATTCATTCACCCCGGTGAATAACTGTGAACGATGAGCGGTGGCACGGCTCCCTTAACATCGCTGGAATGGCTGCGATTCATTCTATTCCTTTTTCTATTTTGATACGGTCACTCGTGTCATTCACCTCCAGCAATGCTGTATCACCCAACAAATTTATATGTGAAAATTTCCTTCATAGGAAAATGAGCAGCTACAACGCACTTGAAGTGGAAAAAAAATGGCAGGAAAAGTGGCAGGAGATGAAGCTCTACACCTTTGACAAGGAAAAACTGCCGGTATACTCCATTGACAACCCGCCGCGGTATGCATCCGGCGGACTTCACATAGGACATGCGGTGCACTACACGCATATTGATTTTGTGGCACGCTTCAAGCGAATGAATGGCTACAACGTGCTGTTTCCGCTGTGCTTTGACGTAAATGGCATTCCCATTGAGGAACGGGTGGAGAGAAAGTACGGCATCACCCGAAAGGACATAGAGAGGCATGAATTCACCCAGCGCTGCAAGGAATTCGCCGATGAAAAAATCGGAGAGATGATACATCAGTTCATGGTGCTCGGGGAATCAATGGATGAAAGCGTGTACTACCGAACGGATGCCGAGTATTACCGCCGCCTCACACAGATTTCTTTCATACGACTCTATGAAAAGGGTTACATATATAAGGGAGAATTTCCCGTCAACTGGTGTCCCCGATGCATGACCGCAATGGCCGATGCGGAGATAGAGCATACCGACCGGAAAACGCTGCTCAACACCCTCAAATTTTACTGTGCATTCGATGAATCTCTTCCCGGCGTGAAGCAGGATGAGCGGGGAAGCTACCTCGAGATTGCCACCACCCGCCCGGAGATGCTCTCCACCTGCCAGCTGGTGGCCATCCATCCCGACGACGAGCGGGCACCATTCCTTTCGGGAAAGGAACTCATTGTCCCCCTCTATGGAAAAAGGGTCAAAATCATCGAGGATGAAAGCGTCGATCCCGAATTCGGTACCGGCGTGGTCATGATATGCACCATAGGTGACAAGGAGGACCTGGAATGGGCGCTCAAATACGAACTGCCGATAGAAATCTGCATCAACGGAGACGGGACAATGAACGAACTCGCAGGCCCCTACGCCGGCATGCTGGTTGAGGAAGCGCGAAGGGCAATACTTGAGGATTTGAAAAGAGAAGGGTACGTCACGAAGCAGGAGGACTTGGAGCAGAGTGTGGGCATCTGCTGGCGGTGCAAGACACCGGTGGAGTTCATACAGGCGGAGCAGTGGTTTCTGAAGATACTTCCGTTCAAGGAGGAGATCCTTGAGGTGGCAAAGCGTATGAAATGGTACCCCGAATACATGTTCACACGGCTTGAGGAGTGGGTGAATTCGTTGAGATGGGACTGGGTTATCTCCAGACAGCGCTATTTTGCCACACCCATACCCCTGTGGGAGTGCGAGAAGTGCGGCGAGGTGGTGCTCGCAAGAGAGGAACAGTGCTACGTTGACCCCACCATAGACAGCCCTCCCGTGGAATCCTGCCCGAAATGCGGCGGGAAACTGGTGGGCAGCAGCGATGTGTTCGATACCTGGATGGATTCTTCCATCACCCCGCTGTTCAACAGCTTCTGGGAGCGAGATGAAAAACTGTTTGAACGGCTGTATCCGGTATCGCTGCGCCCGCAGGCCCATGATATAATACGGACATGGGCATTTTACACCATACTGCGATGCTATTTGCTGACCGAAAGGGAGCCCTTTGAGGAGATGATGATAGACGGTTTTATTCTCGCACCCGATGGAAAACCCATGCACACCTCGCTGGGGAACGTGGTGGACCCGCTGGAAATCATAAAGGAACACGGAAGCGATGCCCTCCGCTACTATGCTGCCACCTGCAAGCTCGGCGAGGACAATCCTTTCCGATTTCAGGACCTGGTGCGGGGGGTGCGGTTGATGAACAAGCTCTGGAATGTGGAGCGATTCATCGGGGGTTTGCTGAAGGAAAAGCCGGATGAGGCCGAACTCCACCTCACCGACCGGTGGATTCTGAGTAAATACAGCAGGATGGTGGAAAGGGCCACCGAATGCATGAATCGCTTTGAATATTCAGGGGCCATGAAGGAAATCGAGTATTTCATGTGGCATGAATTTGCGGATCACTATGTGGAGATGGTGAAACATCGGATTTACGAGCATGACGATGCTGCCGCGCTGCACACCCTCTATACCATCGGGCTGGGAATGACAAAACTGTGCGCACCATTTCTCCCGTTCATCACGGAGGAAATCTACCACACAGTGTACAAACAGTTTGAGGGAGAGAAAAGCATCCATGTTTCGCGGTGGCCCGAAACGGTGCTGAAAGATGATGATGCGGAGCATAAGGGGGAGATAATAAAGGAGATTATCGCAAAAATAAGGGAGTGGAAGAGCAAACAGGGAATGCCTCTCAACATGCCGCTCAAAAAAGCGATAATATACGGAGATGTGTCCTGCACCGATACCATCGAAAGCACACTGAACATAGAGGAGGTGGTCATCTCCCATGAACCGCGGGAGGTGACAAAAATTGCCGTGCCCGTGTACCGGAAAATCGGGCCCCACTTCAAGGAGAAAGGCAAAACAATCATTGACGAGATAAAACGCAACGGGGAAAAGGTCGCAGAGGAAATGGAGGAGCGGGGATACTATGAATTTTCCCATGGGGGCGATGCCATACGGATTGACCGGGAATTCGTTGAGATAAAGGAGGAGGCGAGGGAAAACCTATTAAAGGCAGGGGATGTTTTTGTGGTGGTGGAGAAATGAGAAGAACATGGTTGATGCGGCTGGTGGCAATACTGGTGGTGCTGTTCATGATATTTTCCGGTTTTGTGGTGATATTTTACAGTACGTGATGCGAGATACGTCGCGGGGCATAGTGCCGCCACTCCCCCCTGCGAAACTCTTCAATTTCGATATCATCAATGTGGTCTATTTTTCCGTCGATTTTTGCCACAAGAATGCCTCCATTCCCCATATTCCTGTACCGCCGTGAGGAAAATATGGTAAGGCACTGGTGATACACGATGACACCGTTCATATTGTAATCATGTCCTCTGATGAATGCCCGTGCGCCGATGCGCCCCAGAAACTCGTTCAGATCCTCCTCATCAAACGGCGTGCCCGCACCCCGGTACATTTCTGCCACCACCGGGTCGCTCCAGGTGAGAGCCTCCAATGCATCAACATTGTTTTTACCGATTTCATGCAGGTTTTTCCTCTTCACTATGCCCCCGTGGGCGGCAAACACGTTGTTGAGCATGGCCGCCAGCGGCATTTCCCTGAACACGTCGAGGTATTCCTCGTACTGCTCACCCGCCTCCTCACGGAACTCGTGGGGATGACAGGGAATGGCATAGACTGCCTCGTGATTGCCCTTCAGAAGAAAAATGCCTTCGAGATGCCGCAGCTTTTCCTCAAGAAGGAAATCCATGTTAGGGAGGGAGCTGCCCATGTCGGCCGGTGCCCTGTCTATGTAGTCCCCGAGAAATACCAGATGGTCGAGGCCCTCATCAAAAAACTTCTTCACCACTGCCTTTGAAACCACCGCATCGCCGTGGGTGTCCCCCGCCACCAGTATGACCCCCTTTAATGTGAGAATGGCGGGTTCGCGGGACATCATCTCCCTCACCCTGTGGAGCTGCTGCTCATTCACGGTTTAAAATCTATATCTTTTAAATAGATTGCCACTATATGAAGTAATGATTTCGATCGTCATACCGGTGTACAACGAACACGAGAACATTACCCCGCTGTACGAGAGTATCGAGCACGCACTTCATGGGCTGGAGTACGAAATTATTTTTGTGGATGACGGGAGTACCGATGAAAGCTATCATACCATACGGGAGTTGCACGAGAGGGATGGGCATGTCAAATGCGTACGGCTTGCACGGAATTTCGGAAAGACGGCCGCCCTCACCGCGGGGTTTGAGATGGCGCAGGGCGATATCATTGTCACCATGGACGGCGATTTGCAGAACGACCCCGGGGATATCCCCGGGATGATTGCCATGCTGGAAGAATATGATGCGGTGAGCGGGTGGCGTCATGATCGGAAGGACCCCCTGCTCTCGAAGAAGGTGCCATCCCGCATTTCCAACAGACTCTCCCGCTGGCTGACCGGTCTCCCCATTCATGATTTCAACTGCGGGCTGAAGGCATATAAAAAAGAAACGCTGGAGGGGCTGGAACTGTACGGAGAGATGCACCGCTACATCCCCGCCATTCTCGCCTGGAAGGGATACACCGTGGGGGAGATGAAGGTGAAACATCATGAAAGAAAGCATGGGGAGAGCAAATACGGTTTTTCCCGGCTTCTGCGGGGGCTTCTGGATCTGATTAACTTCAAATTCTGGGCTGGCTACTCCACCCGCCCGCTGCATTTCTTCGGCGCCGTCGGGCTGGTGCTGTTTGTGGCGGGTTTTTTCGCTGATCTGTATCTTGTGATGCTGAAGCTGCTGTACGGGGAGAATCTTTCGGAGAGGCCGCTGCTTCTTCTGGGCATGCTTCTGATGATCATCGGCTTTCAGATATTCATGATAGGATTTCTTGCGGAGATCATGGTGCGTAACTACTACTCGTCATCAGGGAAAAAGATTTATACGGTAAGGGAAAAACTGGAGTAACATGAGAGTGTGCATGATAACCGGGCTCGCCAGCGTTCGAAAACTCATTGACTTCATCAATGCAGGAGGGATGGGGACGCAGGTGCCGCTCATCACCGAAAAGCTGAGAGAGCGGGGAGTGGATGTTTCCATGGAGAACACAACGGGATGCGACATACTCCACCTGCACACGCCCCTGCCCACCTATCTTCCTCTGATAAAAAGGGCCAGAAAAAGCGGGAGAAAGGTGGTGATGCATGCCCGCCATCTACCGGAGCTGGTGAAGGGGGGTTTCAGGGGAGGAAACCTCATATATCCTGTGTTCCACCGGTACTCGCAGTATCTGTACAATCAGGCGGATGCCGTGGTGTGTGCCACGCCCTATGTGAAATCCTGGATGGAAACGCACGGGGTGCGCTCGAAACTCTACATGATACCCAACGGTGTGGACTGTTCCTTTTTCAGAAAATCAGAGAATCTGCGGAGACAGTTCAGGGAAAAATACCACCTTTCGGAGAACGACTTTGCCGTGCTTTCGGTGGGGCTCATGATCCCGAGAAAGGGCATACATGACTTCGTCAGGGTGGCAGAACGGTGCAGGAGCACCACATTCATATGGATTGGTGCCACCGAAAAGGTGCTGGAGAAGGTTCATGTCACATTTCCGGAGAACTTTGTGCATATTCCATATCTCCCCTTCAGCGACATGCCATCCGCCTACAACGGGGCAGATGTTTTCTTCTTTCCCACCTATGCCGAAAGTTACGGCAACGTTTTGATGGAGGCG
>Ga0116200_10000151_pt1 | contig 18684 bp, 14 predicted proteins | sample Mar14436cmmetaG_FD_94478 | JGI IMG/M metagenome (GOLD analysis project Ga0116200, IMG submission 94478) | Marine hydrothermal vent microbial communities from Guaymas Basin, Gulf of California to study Microbial Dark Matter (Phase II) - Marker... ... | reverse complement strand
CTGTTAAGCAGCTTCTCCTCGGCACCCAATTCCCTAGCTCTCAATCGCAATTCGTCCAGTTGTTTGATAGCGTTTTCGATATTCTTAACAGACGTATCGCTCAGTTTCGCAATATCGCGTTCGATATTCTGGATCTCCTTACGTAACCTGAGCATGGCCGTTCTCCTTGCGCGTTCTATCCTCTCCGCAACCGATTCCAAGGTCTCAGCCGAGGCATCTGATATCAACGCTATGGCCTGCGCGAAATCCTGTTGGAACTCTTTCTGCCGCTGACCAAATGTTTTCAGCATTTGCTCTGCGCCGCTTACAAGAGGTTTCAACGCTGCCGACTCGATTTTGCTGACCGATTGTCGCGCCAGTTTCGCTATGAACTCGGAAGTGGTGGTGGATTCAGCTTTGATGCTGCTCAGGAAAGCCGCTATTTCATCCTTACCCTCTTCCCTCAGCGACAACAACAGCTCATCGATACCCTCCAGCCCTCTGCTCACGGCTATGCTCATCGCCTCAGAGATGGCCGATGACCAAGTACTGGCTGAATCCTCCATTTCATCGGTGACCTCGCTGATGTAACTTCTCAGCGTGTTCAGCAGATCACGATGGAGTGATTCAGCGGTGGCCTTAACCCTCTCCTGCATATCAGTTAGCGCATCACCTAGGTCCTCGGTAAGCAACGGTTTGATCTCGGTGATCAATTCATGATACGCCGCTAAAATACGCTCCAGCGATTCGGATGTGCTCATCTCCAAACCTAGCATAGTATCGGTGTATTTCAGTTTCAATGCATCGAGACGGTTTTTGATCTCCGCCGCGGTATCTTTCTGCGTCTGCTCTATCGTTCGTTTGATCTTCTGCGATACCGTCTCGGTCGCTTTCATCCAGTCCACCTTCGCGCGTTCGAGATCGGACTCGAAACCTTGGAACATGATGTTTACTTCCCGTTTCAATGCACGGAACGTCTCAACAGCTTCGCCCTGGAGATCAGGAGGGATCATCTGCTCCCAGTCTTTGATGACTTTCTCTATCTCAGGCCGGAGCTCTTTCAGAGCACGTTCAAGTGCAAGCATGCGCGCATGCAATTCCACAGCCCTGAATATCGACGCCTTCTCCTCCTCACCTAAATCCTCCATCATCTTCAAGCGTTCACGGGTTGCGGGGATTAATCTCGCTTTGAATATCTTCTCATACTGCTCCACTGCTTCTCTGAAACTTGATTCCCAGGTAGGTATCATCTTTGCGAAAGCTTTGTTAATCTCTAATACTCTGCCGACAATCGGACCCAGTGGATCCCACGCCTCCAGTTTATCAGCCAGAATAAGTAACCTGGCCAGTCTGCGTGAGAATCCTCCTAAACCGTCCTCGGATTTTAGGATCTCCTTGTACCATTCGGGCAACGCTTTACCCTGCGCTCTTAATCTCGTCTCGAATTCGAGTAATTGACCGGAAATCTGATGGGTCAGCACAAAGGCTAAATCACTCAACTCTGTCCACTGTGATTTTAACTGCGGATAAGTTGTGCGCCACCATTTAACTGGGATGGCGCCGGTACGCTGAAGCTCCATAATAGCGGGCATTAAATCCTCCAGAGCTTCGCGCACTTTATCAGCGTCCTTGCTCAGGTCGAGCCAAATGTAGGGCACCGCGCGTCCCGCTACTACAGAGAATTCACGGGCCCATCTTGCTATTTTACCCACTGTCAATCTCCTCTCAACCTGCTCCACCGCTTTAAGGGGACTAACAAGTGATTTAAAACCAGACACGCCAAGCTGTATGGCTGAGGCAACCTCTTTCTGTATGGCACCCAGTTGACCCACCGCTGCACCATACCTGCTGGTATACCCCGTTGCGCTCTCCAGCACCTCAACCAGTTTCCTGATGCGCTCCTCCAGAGAATCTGTAGCTTCAAATGCGACACCGAACTGTTCGGTGAGCTGTTCGATAGCCGATTCGGAGCCGCTTACCAGTGTATTGATAACCTCTTCAATCCTGCGTTCAATCTCTTCAGGTTTAGCCGCACGGGGCATCGTAGCTCTGATCACTGCGAACAATCTCTCCATTAACCGGGGTTCTATCCCAAACAGCATCAGGGGTCTGATCAGCTGCGCAGCTCTTAATGCGCTGACAGCGTTACCGGTAGCCTCAGCCAACCTCTTAAGATCAGGCACGGCTGAACCTGCAGCTATGGCAAGCGCTTTGAAATTGGCTATAGTGGTGCGCATATCTTTCAACTGATCGATACCCTGCCATACTGCGTTGATCGCCCTAGCCACGTCCAAGAGCATAAACCTCACGGACTGCAACACACCGACGCGAATCAGGATCTTGGTCATGAACCTATCCAATTCGGAGAAACCTGAGATCAATCTCGATGCGTAAGCCCTCAACTTATCGAACCGCTGTGCCAGACTCTGAGTACCGGTAGTCATATTCGTCACTCTAACACGCAATTGATCCAGAGTGCGCAATAATTTCTCGAAATCACCTTCAGTTGCGGTTGCCATGTTGCCCAGTTTAGCCACTGCGTTGGCGAACGACAACATCTCTTTAGCAGACGCCCCTTTCCTCATCGCGGCTAGAGCATTGGCTATCTGGTTGACTCTGCGGATAGGCACGGTTTCGATCGAAGTGGCCAGTCTGTGGAATTCTTTTGACAATTGCTGCGGCGCTGTGCTTCTTAAATAACCGTGCATTTGCTCAAGCACTTTCCTAACGCCTTCGAATGATTTAGCCGACATCCATTCCTCGCGCCATGCTCTGAGAGATTCGACCAATTGCTCGAAACCCGGCAATGGACGGGCTTTTCCCATAGCGACGGCCTCCTGATGCTGCGCGTACAATCTCTCATAAGCGTCTGCAATATCGTTCAGGTGCGCTTTGAACGAATTGAGGTTTCTGAACACTTTTCTCGCATCGGTGCCCAAAATAGTTTCCGCAATAGAACCGAGTTTCTCAGCTAATTGGCGTTGTTGCAACAGGGACTTGAGGTGTCTGGCTATCTCATTGAGCTGTATCACTGCTGGCTCTGAAGCGGGTCCAAATCTGGCCAGCTCATTTCTAGCTTTAATGGTAACCTTATATAGATCCAGAGTTGAAACCTGAGCCTGATCTATGCGTGCGGCGAGAGTCTTAAACTGCTGAGCTATGGCCTGCAACTCAGTTAATCTGCGTAATCCGCTTCGCAGATTATCGAGTGATTTCGCAGCGTCTATGTAGAACATGCTCATCTTTTTAACCGTCTCGATGTTAGCTCGTTCAACATTAAGGATGTTCCTCAACTCACCTCTCAAAGCGCGCGCCGCATCGATCGCCTTACGAGGCACAACCTTCTCAGAGATCTCAATCTGTTCCAGGAACGCGTCCAACTCCTTGAATCGACCGTAAAGCAAGCTCATCTGTTCCTCAACTGGTAACGCTGCCTCCTCGGCTGTTAACTTGAACAGCTGTTGAAACCTCTGCCTCCACTCGGGCATAACTCGATCCCAGATTCTCGTGCCCATTAAATTCTGCTCCAGCTGATCCCATAATGGTTGCAAACCCCTGAAAGCCGTGCTTGCGAACTGTTGGAATCGTAATCCGAATTCCTTGCTAAACGCTTCGAACCATCTAAACGGAGCTGCCCGTAATTCAGGGTCACGCTCAAGCAGTACCATAAATTGCTGCTGGATTTCCGCGAATGCTCTGGCCATCCCAGGGCCAAGCTCCTCAAATGCATACTGTAACTCCTTCATCCATTCCTCTGCCAGCATCTCCGGGAACCGCTGTAGCTGTTCCTCGAGATATGCGATCCTTCTACCTACCTCTTGAATACCCGCTGCCCTAACCCCTATTTCGCCTAAAGATTGTGCGAACCTCGCCACAGCGGCCTGTGCTCTCTGCATAGCGGCAGCTGAATACTCTGTCTGTTCAATCAGAACCCTGATACCGCCTGTTTCTTTTATGATACTCTGGCGCAACGTTTCAAATCGGGTTTCCAACGCCAGCAACGTATCACGTTGCGCCTTTAATTGTTCCAGATGCTGTCGCTCTTCATCGGTAAGCGAATCGAGGTTAGCTTCGTATTCCAGGATACGGCGCGATACCTTCTCATACTCCGATCGCGCTATCGCCATAGCCTGTGCCAATTGCTGACCGTAAAGATCGATGAATTGCGCGGCGGGTATAGCCTTTTCAGCCCTGAACACCTCTAAAATGGGCTGCAATGTTTCCTCCAATGCCCTTCTTGTCTCACTGCCTAAACCGGTCAGTGAAGCTGTAATCTGTTCCGCGACCTCACGACCCGCCGAGCCTATTAGATCACTAAATAAACCCACTTCCCTGGCTATCTTCCTCGTCATCTCAACAGCCATACCCGAAACACTCTTGTACGACACGCTGGCGACGTTTACAGCTGACGCCATGATATTGGAAGTGGTCTGCATACCTTGAGAGATCTCGCGCATAATTTGCCTATTAGCCTGTACGGTTGCCGCGGCTGCGGTTTGCACAGCTGTTTGGACGTCTCTAAGGCCCGCTCCGGTTTGTAGGGACAGCCTGACTATTTGGGAGGTCTGTTGGGCTATGGCCTGGTTGATCTTGTTGATATCGGAGGCTAGATCGCCTGTGGTAGCTCTGAACCGTATGTTGACCGAACCTCTCATTTACGATCTCTCCATGAAGTGATTTCTATGCCGACATCATATTTCGATTCCATATTCTCACCCAGTATTTCATCCGTCACATCGCCTGACAAGCCTGCTCCGATGAGTATCTCCTGCCTGCTCTCAGGTGGTATGTAATGTGTATCCTGCTCCTCAAGCCTAAGCATCTCCAGGAACAACGTCAACGCTTTATATGGGGTTCTGCACACCACCGTTTCCCAATCCCACTGAAACGCCTGCATCAGCCTTGCGACTGCCCTGGCGAGGTAAAGCCTTCGCCAGATTGGATCGCTTAGAACCGCCTCGCCTCCGCGATCTTCCTCAGCAAAAAAACCGGAGTGCAATGCGCTTTGTAAGCATCAACTATCTGTTCCCACACCTCATCGCGCAGCCTTATTTTCTCCTCGACCCATTCGCGTGTGAATTTCGGGTTCTCATAATCGTCATTGATGATCATGAACACGATATCGCAAATGAGTTTATAGATCTCCTGCACCTGTTGCTCGCAACGTTCCAGCTCGTCCTCGTTTGTAGGTATTATCGGATTCGATAGGAGATATGTCAAGCGCAGGATAGCTTTATCGATCATCACCATCTGCCTGATCGGTTTGGACTTCACCTCCACCGTTTGACCGTCTATCTCGAAGGTAGTGGGTATATTGGCGATAGCATCGTTTATCTCCTGTACGGCTCTCATCTCCTCCATCTGCTCCAGCCCTTGTAGTTCGATCTCGTCTTTCTCGCGGATATCCTCAGTTTGCTCTTGTTTAATCTCCTCGGGCATAATTGAACCCTCCTTATGTTGGATTTACCACAAACTTGCGGTGAGAGATTATACCATTACCACAGCGGTCTCTCATGCAAACTGATTATCCGCTGTGAGACAAGCTGGGGTTTAAACTGCGAGAACAAACTCTGTTCCAGCTCCTCGAATACTTTAAGATATCTGCGCGAAAACTCTTCACGCAGATTCAAATCGGATGGCGGCCATGTAGGATCATCATGAGGTTTGGGCGGTTTAGCGGCGTAATGTGCCACTATGATATCGGTGGAGGTAAAGCATAACTCTGATACGCCTGAGCTGTACCATTCGAGCGCCAATGCCGCGTTCCATACCATATGATGATCGAAAGGAGGCTGGAGATCGACGGAGAGAAACAGATCCTTCTTGACCGCGAATACGCGTCTGGAGAAACAGTTAGTGATACAGCGTTTAAACCCTGGCCACCTGCGCAGCGGTTCAAGATGCATGTTTGACTCCTGCCGTATGATATCCAGCATGTCATGACTTATTCTAGAAATGGTGATAGCGCGCTCCTGATAAACGTGCGGCATCTCAACGTTGACTATCCCCGGATACGCTACGCTGATCAGGTTTTTGTAAACCACGTAGACGATGTATCCTAACGGATCATGGCAGAGTTTGGGTCTTATCCTCGAACGCGTGACATTAGGTATCCTGCAATCCGACTCTATCACCGCCACGATATCTGATTGAGCCGCTTCGATGCCCATCCTGATCGCACGATAAGGGCCTAACGGTTCATCGAAACTCAACACTCTCACGGGTACCTGACCAGAACTAAGCCCCTGTGCCACTAATGCAGTATCATCGTCGCATCCGTTAGCCACCACAATGATTTCGGCTGGTAAGCTGCAGTACGCGTACACATCTTGAATGAGATCAGCGATGTTCCACTCGGCATTCCTGGCTGGGATAACCAGGCTGAATACGCCGGGTTTTAACAAGGGCTTAACACGCGAATTTCCTCTCATTGTCTCGCCTCGATTTAAGGGTATCGACGCGCCTGAGAATATTTTTGATGCCCTGGGTCGGCATCAATTCCTCCAATGTGCGCGATTGCGGTTTATAAATGCCTTTGCCTTTCCTGGCGAGAACATATCTTTCGATCAAGTCGATCAAGCGTTCAGCCGAGTGTAGCCAAGTAAAGTTGCTGTGCACGTAATCGGATAGCGGCTTGGATATGGCTGCGAGGATCTCACGGCGATTATCACAGTATTTGAGCAAACCCAGTGCACCATCGAAGTCGGCCCAGTACGCATTCCTGGCCAACCGGGTTATAAATCGCGGGTATGCCTCCACTGTCCAGAACAGATCTTTCCTGACAAACTGTGAAAATCCTGAATGCGAATGTATCAGTACGTTCATGCCTGTGGCAGCGTGTTCCAGGGGTAATAACCCGAACCCTTCACCTGACGATAAGTTGATACTGATATGGTGCTCAGCTAACAACTGCAACAACTCATCCCAGGGCATAGTTTTGCGAATCATTCTGATGTTTGCATTTAACCTAACGTCCATCTCTACCCTCTCGGTACTCTCCACTATCGCAGTTTTGAATGTGACACGCCAGTGCGAGGGTATATCGTGCATCAAGAGATGCTCCAGAACCTCTATTTGCATTTTCCTGTCAGCCAAACTCACTGACATCGCCAATATATTAAGCTCGTCCGAATACCAGTCGCGCTCCAAATAAGGTACTTCTTCGGGCCATATACCGTTGGGTATCACGAAAATCGGACAGGTTACACCTGCTATTCTCAATTGCTCCTTCGACCACTTTGACGGTGTGAATACGAATTCCCATATGCTCCAGTCGTACTGCGCAAACTCATTAGGCAGAACAAACCACTCCACCATAGTGCATTTGATAGCCGGCTGGGAAAATGGCCTGATGAACTCAAAGGGCGCTCCAAATACCACCTCACAATCACAGCCCTCAGCCTCATCCAGATGCATTACAACGTCAATACCCAGCCGCTTACACGCTTCAGCTAGGGCATAAAAGTGGCGGCCATACCCGCTAGCTCTCCAGAACTCTTCGACTAGCAGCATGGCCGCCTGTTCGTCGTCTGTGAACTTCAGGACAAACCGTTCCGCAGCACGTCTGTACTCCTCGACGCTAAAGAACAGCCTCATGCATTAACCTCATTCCCACGGCACCGAAATTACATCGCTAACGTTGTCCGAAGGAATTTTTCTATCAACGATACGGCCAACCTGATCATTAGCGTTTGCATAGGCCACGAAAGTCACCGGAATAGTGGCTGGATCAGTCTTCGAGAACGTGATATCACCGTTGGCGAAACATTTCACCTTCCACAATTCGATCTCCCTATACTTACCCGACGGCATAGGTTGTTCGTCGCCATATGCCGGTCGCGGCACAATTATCTTGAGCGCGACATACGGAATAGGCTGCGCTGCAATGGGCAATACCACACTGGAATGGTCGGCATCGCCATCTTGACCATGGGTCATCTGGGATGACGTTCCCAGCCATAGTCTGATGTTCCTCAACGCGAACTGAGACAGCGCTGTGGACACGCTCATTGTGTAGCCCGTGATGTGACCTCCGATTGGGAATCTCATCTGATCCACTTCAACATCGGTGTGCGTCTGTTCGATTGAGATCGTGACTCCGCCTGAAGTCACTCCGATGCAGTCTTTATCGCTGGTTGGATACGAATCGAAACCATCCTGTGCTTTACCTAGCTCGATCAAACCCTCACGCAGATGATACTGGTCGGGTTTGATACCGCCCGTTGAGATGCCCGAATCGCTCCACCAAGCCATATGATCTCAACCCTCCTTAGTTAAACTCTCAAAGTATTGAGATAAAGAATAGCACTGTGAAATTTCGACTCCTCAGGTATCTCCTCTTTTGCGACGTTCTCCACCCAAACCCTTTCAACCAAACCACCTAGAGTCCTGTCATCCTCGAAATACTGCAATATCACCTGAATAATATCGTCAAGCAGAGAAAATTCGCGATTGACCGTCGTCACCCTCACAAGCCACGTATCCTGCAACGCGGTGAACTGATCATACAACTCATGCAACAGCGTTGTGCCCGCATGTGCTAACGTAACCCAGATATCGGTATCAGCGGGGAAAACCATCTCATCGATCAACACGCGTTCAGCTGAGACACAGCGTAACTGCTCATTATCTACCTTCAATGAATTAAACACGTCCTCCAGTTTAGCACGGACATCATGTATAGCCGCGTAATTCATTTCAGCCTCCTAAGCATCGAACGCAAATCGCGCTCGATTGCCTGTGGACTTATCAACGCCGGCAGCTTCAACCTGACTATATTGTAGCCTCTAAACCTAAACGATGCAAGCCTGCCGCGTGTGCGTCTGATGGCCTGAGAAGCCTGTGCCAGGAAATCATCGGGTGAACCTCCACCCTCTTTCAAGGTATCTACCTCCGCTATGCTACGGTCTAGATCCTTCATCGCCCACGTCTCTCTGGCCGCGGCTCTGACCGTTTTCTCGAACTCCTCGCTGGACGCCTGCTCGAACCTCGTCGGTCTAACTCCGAACTTTGGCACCGCTATCATCATCTGGCTGACATAGGGTTCCAGGAATTTAGTCAGCACCCAGTCACCGTGAACAACGATCGATCTGGCCAAAGTAGCTCCTCTGCGCCTGATGTCCAGTAAGGACCCGACCAGCGGTTGGAACTGAGCTGTCAACCTCAGCAACCCGTATTTCTCACCCCGCGGATAGGTCAACCGTTCTGGCCTCAATGCTAACTCGGTAGCAGACAGCAACAGCTCCTCCATCCGTTGCAAATCTTTATACAGGTACTTTCTCAACTTCGGATATTTCGCGACAAGTTTCTCAACTGCACGGCCCACCGATGCCAGCATTTCCTCCGACAATCTGGCAGCTGAACGTTCCAACTCTACAGCGAGCTCCTCAGGGGTTAATAGCCTCGGTGCACCTGGCTTGCCAAATTTGAACTCCATCAATTTCTTGAACCCTGATTTAGTGCGCAACTCCAGCACACCCTTCAGCATAGCGCCCTGATAAAGTTTAGCTAATGCCGTTATCTCTCGTCTTTCGTTCCTAAGCATTGTGGCGATCTCATCGGCGAATTTCCTGATATCCGCCTTGCTGATCTCGATATGCTGTTTAGGCGCTCGCAATGCGCGGTAACCGAGCTTGATCTCTTTCAAAGCGCCCTCAATCTCGCCACCACGCCTGACTAACCCAGTGTATGTCAGTGAAATGGTCGCTGATCTCGGACCACCTTTGCTCAGCTCTTTCCCCACTTTCTGCATAGCCTTCATAACACCGTGCATCAACCGCGCCTGGCCTATTTTGGTAGCCTTGTTCCAGAATTCCTCGACGGAGTTACGCCAGAACCGTTTGGGTGGCATAGTTATCCTGCGCGCGCCGAAGAACATGGGTGAGAACTGATACGGGTTCCACTGTGTTCGCACAAATCTCCTTCTCTCCTCTGCACCGGAGATTTTGATCTCTTTTGCTACTCTCCCTCGACGCGGCTGTGCCGCGACGCGTCTCGTTGCCTTGCGAGTGGGTTTCCTGGTTGCAGCTGTGCGGCGAATAAACTCGCGTTTCATTTTGAACCGTCTAACAGTCGCATTAGCCCTTCGGTTGAGCAGCGCTCTTCTGCCGAACAGGATATCGCCGTCTTTGGTCCTGATCCAGAACCCGTCCTTAACCTGCCGTGGAGATTTGAGCTTCTTCGCCTCTTTCGTCAGCGGTATCGCCAGCAACTGAGTCTTGGATGGTCTGACAACACCACCTCGATCAAGCAGTTTCAGCATGAACTCATCGAACCCGGTTTGACCAACTAAACCGAAAACTATGCCGGAAAGATTGTACGCCGACACCAGCGCACGCAGCGCTTTAGATGATCTGATGTATCGACCGCTCCTGGGGTTAACGTTGCCGAAGTAAATCGAGCCGAACGTGTTGATAAGAGCCGCGTAATACTCCGCCAGCGCGGTTACCGAAACCTCTTTAGCTAGTTTAGAGCCGAACTCACCCTTGGCTATCCTCCACAACAACGGATCAAATGTGACGGTGGTGCGCATCAGAAAGTTCCTCATCCGATCCGCCTCCTGGTGTACGAATCGATCACTTCTCGGATATCAAAGGGTATAGTCGAGAAATCAAACTGTAACGACTGATCACCGCGCGATTCTGAACGATATCCTATCTTACCCGTCCCTATAGCCTCGTACTTGAAAATAACCAGCTCCTCAACGGCTTGGCGCAAATCATGTGGCACACCCACCACAGCGCTGTCGGAATAATGGGTAACCGCATACTGCACGTCCTGGGTGAAACCCAGCTCATCCCATACCGAAGAACCCACTACGGGTTTGAACTCCACATCGCTTGCCACGGTGACGCGTTGCAACGTATCATCGAATTCTACCGTGAACGTACCGATATCGAGATCGTTCAGAGCTTGTGCTACCACACTGCATAGCGACCAGATATCGTATTCACCTGGGGTAATCGACGCCTCATGCTGAGTAGTATCCGATAACTCGATGCTAAATGCGTTCTCCACTATCAGATGAGCCGAATAGCCCGCTTTGTACTCCACCTTAATCACTTTGTGCCCCTTTACGAAACGTGAACCTAGATCAACCAGTGATATCCTGCCGTCAGCGTACCAGACATACGACTCGGTATCTAGTTTCGTGCTGGAACCAAACTCTTTCAGCGGATCGACGTACAACCCCGTCACCTCTATCACAGGGTACTCTTTCAAAACCAGGGTATGCACTCCGCCATCCAGGTACTCAGTGTAGGCCTTCGGTTTGAGAACACGCATCGTCTGTTTCTGCACAAACGCAGAGGCCTGGGTTAACAAGCGTGACAGACTAACATCGTGTGCTGTCGTGGTCAGAGATAACTTGGCCTTCACATCGCTTAGCCTGGTAAGCCAATTTGATTTAACCCACATTACACCACGCCTCCATAACGGTAGGATAAAAAAAGAAAAGGGCGGACTCGAGCGGGGGTTACCCGAGTCCGCCGTTAGCCGCCGCCAGGGCCGGGCTTCGGTCACGGAGGAGGAGGTGAAGAGTGTAGCTTAGGAGCGCGCTCCTCCAAACGAGCATGCGAATTAAGGCAACTCGACAATCGAATACTCTATGGCGACAACCAGGTTATCAAGATCAGCGCCCGTACCGTTGTGAGTCACTTTAAACCTCAAAACTGAACCGCCGCTGACATACTTGTAGCTGGAGCTAACGGTCAGGTTAGCGGGGGTGTTCGCTGATAACCCTCCAGAGGTGTTACCACTGGCTATCGTGTTGGTGCCATCTGTCAGAGAGAACGCGGCATAGTTGGTGTCGTCCTCCGAAACATCACTTGAAACCACCACCCTCACCCTTCTGATCTCGATATCGCGATCCCTCGGTGTAAGCAACACCACCTGATCCACAGCAGTGCCCGCGCTGACATCACCGATCGGGAACATCAGCACGCCGAGTTCGTATCCGTTAAGTGCCATCCTTGAGCACCTCCTTTACACGTTATAAATGATCGAAACTATCGGCTCTGAAGAAGTGTTGTACAGCGCTTCAAATGTGAACGCGCCCTTCAGGATTATATTCTTCCTACCCGTCAACGGCTCGGTCGTGACCTCGATAGTAGCCTCTTTCCTGTTACCCACCACCCACGCCTTCTTGTTTACGAACACCAGTATGGTCTGCGAGTTGCCCTCACCGCTGTACACACCGTTGCTGTCAAGGTCAGTCCTGACCTGCTCTGAGATCATCACGGGCACACCTATCTTCAAAGCACCGATCTGCGCAGGCACAAGAGGTTTCTCGGTGTACTGTACCTGAGCAAGCAGCTCGCTCAGCGTGGCCAGCTCCCACCAACCCTTCATGCTGGTGATTATCACGACGTTCTGGGGCGAGCCGTATTTGCCCATCGACTGGAGCGCGGAGAAGATATGTGAAGACGCGAGATTGGCACCGGCATCGACTTTAGCGGAGCTGAGACAGAGTTTTCTCAACCCATCATCCACAGTACGGATATCAAGCGGGTTCTCCAGATCCTGGTCCATCGGGCTGTCAACGTCGGTGTCACCGTTTATAATTACGTTATCCTTACCATCAATGGCAGCCTGCTTGAGATCATCCCTCAGCTGGGCTACGACATCAAACGGTACGTTCTCGGTAAACTGCTCCTCAACGGGGACCCGGGCAGCATAGTACTTAGGTGTCAGGGTTACCGCCCTTGTACCGACGCCCGTGGATGCCTTAATAGCCATTCTCTCGTCCTCGTTGCTCTCAGGATACCTATAGATATTCAGCGAGCCGGTTTTGGCGGGGAGTTTAACTGAACCCATACCAGTGGGTATATCGACCTGCCTGAATATCTTGGCGACCACCTCTGAGATTCTAATCTCCTCAATGAAGTCCTCCGAGAGCTGCTGGGGCACCCATTCCAGACCTGCACCGGTAACAGTGGAGGTCAGGATCGCTTTCTGAACAAGCGCCTTGGCTATCGGATGCTCGCCTTTCTTGAACTGCTGGTACTCCTCAAGCTGAGTGGGGTGAACACCCATCAGCGCAGCCTTGATAACCAGGTAATCATTGAATTTCTGGAACTCCCTCACCACCTCTGGTTCAGGAAAGCTCTTAGCCGATTTCTGCACCAGAGCCGAAATATCGACCGGCTGCGCGCTGTCGGTTGTGTACGGTGTATCCTGTTTTGCAGCACCGGTCAGCTTGTCCTTGTTCTCCTGGTACCATTTCTCAAACGCCTCGAACAACTCATCCTTCCTCTCAGGGCGCTCCTTCGCTTTCTGAACCAGCTCTTTCATAACCTGAAGGGCCTCTTCCCTGGTCTGAGGTGCCTGTACGCTGATACCCATCGTCTAAGCTCAACCTCCTTACTCAGATTGCAGTCTCTCAACACAAGCTCTGAAAATTTCAATCTCCTCTTCGGTGAGCTTACCGCTCTCTATCAAAGTCTTAAGCTCACCGGTCAGCTCGATAATCTCCTTGTCCTCAGGCGAGGGCTCCTTTCCCTCCTCGGGTTTATCACCCTGAGAATCGGAATCACCCTCGCTTTTATCCACCTCTGAACTCTTAAGCAAACCCTTGATCTCCTCGATAGCCGATTCAAGCTTATCCATCCTCTCGACCAATGCCTCGAACATCGACTCGTCTTTCGACACAAATACCTCCTTCATGAGCTTGATGATCTGCTCTATCTTCTCCTTCTTCTCCTTATCATCGGTAGCTTTAGCCGCATTCTGAAGGAAAGCGATTATGGCCTTGGGCGATATGTATCCTCCAGGACCAGGATAGCCATAATAATAACCCTTGGGCTGCTGAGCCTTGTCTATCTCCTGGTCCTCAGTGTTGTTCGTGTTCTCCTGCTTATCCTTCCGGTCCTCGTTCTGATCGGTGTCCGTATCAGCACCATCATCATCAGTATCAGTGCTATCAGCGCTTTTCTTGATGAGAAACACGGCATCCTCTACAGCGGGCTCTTCAACTATGCTCAGCTCTTCAGGATCGAGATCGACAAGTTCGTATACCTGAAGCTCAGACATTTACAACACCCTCCCTTTTCAATCTCTTGGCATAACCGCCAACGGAAAAGCCCTTGTACACACCTGATTTTATCTTATGCCATAACTCATTGTCAAATACCTTTAAAGCGACCCACCATGAACCCCTGGGGAACACATATTCGCCTATCTGCATCTCCGCCTCAAGCACCGCGCTTTCAACCACCTTTACCATGGGAGCATCGTGCTGATGCTCTATTTTAATCCGGCCACCTTTGAGCAGGAACCTGTGCGCCGCTTTCTCGATCTCCTTCGCGGAGATGTAATCACGCTGTTTATCGATCTTGTTAGGCACTAACACAAACCCCTTGACCACCCGCAACTCCTCATCCATCTTTGCGATGTAGAATTTCCCTACCTCAGCGCGCTTGGGCAGGCTGGCCTCACGTTCTACCCGCTCCTTTGTAATTACACCCCATTCAAGCAGAATATCCAGCACTTTCTCGTTCCAGATCATCTCTATTTTGTCGCGTTTGGCCTTTTCAGCTTCAACCTCATACTTATGGTGCATGATATAAGGAGTATCCTGTCTGTAAGGCGGCGGAGCTACCAGCCAGATACGGTCGAGCGGTGCTTTCCTGTAATTGCCAGGGGTATCGATCAGCTTGATATCGACCCTCATGATCCGCTTAAACGGTTTCTCAAATTTCAGCCAGTATTCGCAGTAATCGCTTTTCTGACAACCATACGCCACCAAACCTGACGCTTTCCAGAAGAAGTATCCAGCCGTCTCAGCAGTATTGTGACTTATAGCACCTGGAATAAGATAATTGTTCACTGTTTCGACCGATAAATTAAACGTTCTGACAGGCGGGTCGCACTCGCAGATCTCGAAAGGCACAAGGAGATGTTTCCTGCTTACCGTGCGGCCCGTAGCAAATTTGGCTGCACCCTTAGGAGCATTAGCGGGTAATGCTAACCACATTTTGCATGAGCTCTTTGAAAATAGTTCAACTATTCTCCATACCGGCATGAAATCCGGTTTGCCTTTGTTCACCGACACCCATAACGGATGATCCTCGGTGACCACAAACGAGAACCCGTCCAGGATAACCCTGAAACATCTCCTCTCCTCCGGCTCTGTCACCCAGGTGAATGTGACCCTGTGATATTTACCGTCATGCCCGAACACCTCATCACCGCGTTTGACCTTCTCTATCCGAGTCCAACCTTTATCCCTGACCAGGACAGGGGTACCCTCTGCCAGACATGCGCCTACTTCGCCGGGTTCAGCCTGATAGATCATCTTACCGGGCGATACTATCGTCAGCCATGCAAGCGGTTGTGCAAGCTTCTGCTGTGCCATCCACTGATCACCGGGTTTCCATTCGAGAAGCCTGTCACGCAGAGGATAGAAGAAATCGTTCTTGAGATTCTGCACAGCCACCTTGGGTATATCATGCGTCCAGCCAATCAGGTAACGTCCACCTGGTTCTACCATACGATGATCGATGTGAACGTTGCCCACATTGTAAACACGGGAAGCGCTCCAGCCCACCCATTTGATCATTTCGATCGCTTTCCTGGTATCACCCGGTATAGGTGCCAGATGCGCTTTAATGATCGAGCTGACATCCTTGCGAGCATCATCGGCCTTCTGAGCTTCTTCAGCCATCTTCTTGAGATCGCCTACCAAGTAACGCGCATCATGTTTTCTAAGAAACCTGACGATCTCCTCCAAGTCGTCCGATTTGCGCAGAAACGCGTTGATCTCATCTAATTCATCCTCAGGCCATACGCCGCGAACATGGTACTGGAGTACAAATTTGTGCGGTTTACCATTCTCCTTAACCAGATACCAGTTGCCTATCTCACGCATTAACCTTGCTCTTTGCTCTTCCCTTGTCTCACCCCTCACTCCCATTCTCCTTAACACCTCGCCCTCTAACCTTGCCTCTAGATATTATAGCTTTAAGCTCCTCGTATGAATCGGGTTTGCTCACCTCGGGTTTCAGCTCTTTAGGTATGGGATGCATCCAGCTCAAATGTGTCTTACCGTCCTTGCCCTTGAACTCAAATAACTGCGCGGTCAGCACTGTCAACTGCATACCCAGCTTTGGATTTACGTCCTTATACGATTTGCCGTAAGTGTTACCATATGCGTAATCACCCGGCTTCTTCTCGGGGAAACCCTTCATCATAGTCCAGAGCCTCGGGTCCTCCAAACCTTTCCACTGTTTCCTGGCGGCATCGTATCTCAACTGCATCTCGCCCGGTGTGAGAATAACCTGTGATTCAAGTGGAACCAGTTTGCCCTCCTTCAGGATCGCACACCTGAAAATATAAGTCCTCGAATTCTTCTGGGCTTCACGGTAAACCTCCAGAGGATGCTCGACGGCACGCTGACGCTGCTCCGGTGTTAGCGGATTGGCCTTCTTCATCATGCCGATGATCTTCACGGTAACTTCAACGAAATTCTTGTATTTCGCCCACTCCACCGTTCTGCTGACGTCCAAACGATAGGTCGAATCTGCCACCTTCAACATCGCACCTTCCGAGAACGGTAAAGCGGTAGCCCATTTGAGAGCCTGCATGAAATCCTTCTTGTTGTGCACCACTTTAAACGGCATTTCGTACAACGGCGGTCCGGCCTGCTTAACCGCGCGTGCGACGTATTTACGTCGTTCAACGTACGGCGATTCGTGCAACGGTTTATCCCAGTACAAGCAATCATGAACGTAAACCCTGACCTCCTGATCCTCAGGCGGTTTCTTGCCCACTATCATCCAGATCATGTTTTCCCTGCGCAACGGTTTCCCGTCTTTATAGGCCACAAACTCCGCGTCCAGTATAACATCGCCCTTGATTCTCTTCACAGCTGATACCACTTCAGGGAAGATAAACGCACGATCACGCTTGGCATCCTCGGTGAACATCTTCACGGTATCGCCCTTCTTATGGATCACAATGCGCATGCCATCAGCTTTCGCATCCACCGCTATACCCCTATCGATATACCCGCTGGCCCAAGTATCCCATAACAACTCCTCATCACCCTTGAAGAACTCATGCTTGTGATACCCCTCTCTGGCCTTCATAGGTGTGAACGGTTTCAACGGTTGCGGTGTAAACGCCGCTTTATGGTAAGCGTATGATTCATCGAGAATAACGGGTTGCAGAACCGGTTTGCGACGCAACACCAAATCGAACATAGGAATATAGCTCCAGGTAGGACCCGAAGGATTGGCTACGTGATGGAATTTCTCCTGGAGTTTTGCTGGCATCGATCTCTCGAATTTGAGGAAAAACGCGGTGATAGGTATCTTGAGGAACCCATCTTCTGTTACCTCAGCACGCCAGATAATGTCTATATCCTCGGGTTTCTTATCGGGCGCCAATGCTGATCCGCTGAGCGAACAGAAATCGGGTATAACTACCAGATCGCGAATTTCGTCAAGCGCAGACACTACCTCAGGGGGCATGGTTTTCACTACCAACCGCACGTCCGCTTCGGGCACCAGTTTAATAGGCTGAGGTTCATCGTAAATGCGCTGGATCTTCACCTTGACCGGATTCTCGCGTGAAGCCAAGATCAACTCACCGTAAATGTACTGCTGACCCGCTCTGGAGCCGACAACCAGCAATGGAGTACCGATATAAGGGATATACGAATCATCTGGGAACTTAAGCTCCTTTAGCTCGCCCAGTTTGAATTGCTCCAATGCCGTCTCATTCAGCTTGATAGCGGGGAACACTCTCTCTTTTCGTAATTGCTCCAGTTTTCGTGATTCACGATCCAACTCATCATGAATGTTGTGCCGCATACCGCGTTTCAGCATTTCGCGGACTACAAAAATGTGAGCATTGATAATCGCCTCGCGGTTGATCCTCTTCTCTTTGCGTTGCGCATACCACTGATGCAATCGCAAATGCGCAAGACGTAATTCTTCATCTGACACTTTAGCTAATTTGTCTGGTTGCATTTCCTCGAGTTTCATATCAACTCAACCCTCTCACACTGTCCGCTCTCATCATGCCGGCAAATATGCTTATAAGCCTTATACTCAGTCCAACCTAGTGTGGTTACCAGCTCCTCACATTTCTCTCTGATTTGTTCATCCAACCAATCAGCTGGCACCTCAACCCGAAGCATTGAAGTCGGAATGCCCAAATCAGTTTCGGTCTCGGTTTGAATTTTCTCAATTTCAAGAAAAACCTTCATCGCTCACACCTCCGGGTAAAATTGACGGCCCAATTCATAGAGCCAGCGGATTTCTTCGGCGCTGAGCGCACGGGCGTAGATGCGGACTTCGGAGATGGTGCCGTTGAAATATTGACTTCCACCATTCCAGCTAATTCTCAGCGGAACTGAGCAAGACCAATCCGTTGCAATATCAGTATCCTCACCCTTCAGCTCACCGTTGACAAACCCCTGCAATCTATCAGTATCGCCCTCTCTCCGGCGGACTAACACAGCATGATACCACTCGCCCGTTTCAATTGTTCCACCCGATACACTTAACCTGCCGGGGTTGGAACATTGACCACCCGTAAAATTCAAAGTCGAACCGAAAATTGAAATAAAAAAGCCAGGACCGAATTTATGGATGACGCACCTGTTTTCCGGGGGCGAACCATAATCCTTGAACCAAACTTCAACAGTGAAATCTGATTCACCTGGGTTAAGTTCAGTAGATGCTCCACAACTTACCACATCAT
>Ga0116200_10000148_pt1 | contig 18731 bp, 14 predicted proteins | sample Mar14436cmmetaG_FD_94478 | JGI IMG/M metagenome (GOLD analysis project Ga0116200, IMG submission 94478) | Marine hydrothermal vent microbial communities from Guaymas Basin, Gulf of California to study Microbial Dark Matter (Phase II) - Marker... ... | reverse complement strand
TATCTCTGCTGCGGAAGCGGGACATGGGAGAAGAAGCGGAAGTGGTGTTGGGGTTATTCGCCAGTTTCGTGATGACCCCGGAGCAAGTGTGCAGAATAGTGAGGTGGAATATGGTAGTGCTACGCGAGTCACCGTGGTATCGGGAAATTGTGCAAGAGGGCCTCCAACAGGGCCTCCAGCAGGGCCTTCAACAGGGCCTTCAACAGGGCCTCCAGCAAGGTCTCCAGCAAGGGGTGCTCGAAGGCCAGCGAGAGGCAATCCTTCACCTTCTGCGGGCGCGTTTTGACCTCTCAATGGCGGCAGCGGATGAGGTGGGAAAGCAACTTCGCGAGATCGAAGACCCGGCTCTCCTGCGGACGTTGGTGGTAGAAGCAGCACAAGCGGAGAACTTGAAAACGTTCCTGGCCGCGCTGGATGGGGAGAGGGGCAACCTGACGAAATGAACTGCTGGAAATGTGATCGTCCGGCTCATGGGATCTGCTGCTTCTGCGGACGGGCCGTTTGCAAGGAGCACGCGCAGACTCTGGTGCGCATCGCGCATATTTATCACACTCGTGATGGAAAGCATATGGCGCTAGTAGTACCCGATGCGCTGTATTGCGGGGAATGCCAACCTCGCCAGGATCCCATCGAACTGGAGAGCCTGGAATAGCACGCGGGGAGGCGGCCATCCACCTCCCCGCGTAGAAGTCCCAATGGCGTGTGTTCTCACACACCCAGGCCGATGCCGTGTCCTTTCTGGATGCGCTTGTCCAGGGTACCAGCGAAAGCCTTCAGGCTCCCGGCATCCAGCGCCTCCAAAGCCGCCAGTTCCTGCGGAGTGAGGTCGTAATCCTTACACGCTTCGGCTGCGTTCTCGATTAGCGCCTCGCGGAACTCCGCATCCGTGGCCGCCCGGCCAATGATCATCTGTACTGCTTCTAAAGACACGTTTAATCACCTCCTTCACCCCGATTGAGTGCTCGCTGACGAGCCAGATCCGCCCTTCGAGTAGGGGCGAACGGCCGTTCGCTCTTACTTAACCCCCAGATCCCGGAAGATGCGTGAGGCCGTCGCTGTGCAGCGCGCCGCTTCCTGGTCTTCCCCTTGAGTCTTGAGGAATTCAGCGTAACTGCGCCAGCACCTCGCCAGCTCAAACATATCTCCCGCGCCCTGCAGCAATTCTAACGCTCGCTCGAAGTGCGTTCTGGCAGCAGTAGCTGATTGTGTTTCCCCCTCGCCAGCAGCTCTGGCAGCGTACACCCGACCCAGGACGTGGTGCGCGACTCCATCGTCGTGATGGCTGCCCGTCTCCTGGGCCACCTGCAGGGCTCGCTCGCCGTGGCGAAGCGCCGCATCCACCTCCCCTGCCGCCAGGTATGCCCGCGCCAGGACTGCACAGGCTTCCGAGAGAATCATTTTGGAGCCCAGGGACTCCAGGATGTCCACCGCCCGCTGCGCACCAGCGATTGCCGACTGATGGTCACCCTGATCCACGCGCACGGCGGCGATGTTGATCAGTGAGTTGGCTACAAACAAGGTGTGCCCCGTCGCCTGGTGAATCTCCAGACTGCGGCGGTGGTAATCCAACGCGCGGTCGTACTCGCCCAGGTGATGATAAGCCATACCCAGGTCGTCGTAGCAATTGGCGATGCCTGCCCGGTCACCGATCTCCTCACGGATAGCCAAGCTATCCCGATGACGAGCAATAGCCTCCGCGTAACGTCCCATACTCTGATAGCAGATGCCCAGGTTGTTGTAGACCATGGCCACGAAATAGGTGTACCCGATGCGACGGGCCGTCTCCAGACAGCGCTGATAAGCCGCCAACGCGCGCTCGTAGTCACTCTGCAAATATGCCAGGGTGCCGAGATTGTTGTAAGATAGTACGATCCCATACAGATCGCCAGCCTGTTCACGGGCACGCAGCCCACGCCCGTAGAAAGCCTCCGCGCGACCGTAGTCGCCCAGGACGGTGTATACCACCCCCAGGTTGGTGTACACCCAGCCCTCGCTGACCAACGTCTCGCGATCCTCGGCCAGGCGATCCAAAACGCCCAGCGCCCGTTCGCCCAGGCGGATGGCCTCCTGGTAGTTACCCTTGCGCATGTGCACGCTGCCCAGGTCCGAGAGGACGCGCACCATCTGCCGCGAAGTACGGCCCGCCGGATCGGCCTCCAACGTCGCGCAGGCAGCCAGCAGCCCCTCCAGTGCCGCGTCGTAATCCCCCTGCTTTTCGAAGATCATCGCCGCCTTGCGCTGGATACGTGCCCGCTGTTCCGCCGATAGAATCGTTCCACCCGCCTCCAGTGCCGCCTGGTAATTTTCAGTGGCTCGCTCGTACTGGCCCACCAGAGCCTGAACGTCAGCCAGATTGAGGTAAGCATTCGCCAACTGCAGATCGTTGGTTGTGTGCCGCCGCCCCAGCTTGATGAGACGAATCGCCTCCTGGTAGTAGCGGATGGCCGCATCGTTGGCGAAGGCAGCCTTCGCCCGATCTCCGGCCTTGAGCGTGTACTCCAACGCTTTAGCCCGCTCCCCGCTGCGGCCGTAATGGTAGGCCAGCAGGTCGTAGGCTTCCTCCAGACGGCCAGCGTAAATGTCCTCGTAGTAGCGTGCAACGCGACCGTGCAACTCACGGCGGCGGGCGTAGCTCAGGCTCTCGTAGGCCACCTCCTGGGTGAGAACGTGCTTGAATTGATAGTGCAGGTCGGGCTCCGGGCTCTTCAACGGGGTAAGGTCCACCCGTTCCAGGATGTCCAACCGGCAACGCAGAACTTCCTCCAAAATAGGCCAGGGGTAAATGGCACGCAACACTGAGTAGGGGAAGATGCGGTCAATGCACGCGGCCACTTTGAGCACGTTTCGGCTGCCCTCGTCCAGGCTGTCAATGCGGCTCATCACCACGCCGCGCACGGTGTCGGGGATTTCGACGCCCGCCAATTCGCCCACCAATCGGTATCGTCCATCGTCGGGCAACAGGTAGCCCCGATCCACCAGGACGTGCACGACCTCTTCTATGTAGAATGGATTGCCCTGCGCTTTGGCCAGGATCATATCGCGCAGGGCCGGCGGCAGGTCAGGCAGATTCAGCAAAGAACTGACCAACTCAACCCGCTCTTTCGCGTCCAACTCTTCGAGTTGGATCACCGTGTAGTGGCCAAGCTCTTTCCACGCCGTCCGATCGAGGGTCGGGCGATGGACGGCCAGGAGGAGAAGTGGATCGTCGTCACAATGGCGGGCGACGTGCGACAGCAACTCCAGCGAGATGGGATCCGCCCAGTGCGGATCCTCGAAGAGCAGGAGCAGGGGGGACTGGTGCGCCCTGGCCCGCAGCAGGCGCACGACGATGTCGAAGAAACGCTCTTTGCGCAGCCTGGCATCCAGGGATCGAGTAAGCCGCGTGTCGGGCTCGGATAAGCCCAGGACACCGGCCACGATGGGTAACCACTGCACCAGTTCGGCGTCCACTGCCCCCAGCCCCGCCCGCAACTTTTCACGGCGCGTCGCCGGATCATCGTCGGCCTGCCAGCCGAAGAACTCGCGCAGCACCGCAATCCACGGCAGGTAAGGGATGGTCGAGCCGTAGGAGACACACTCGCCGTGCAGGACCTGCATCCCCACCCCGCCGGCGTGGGCGATCAATTCATCCACCAGGCGCGACTTGCCTACCCCCGCCTCACCGACGATGGACACCACCTGTCCCTGTCCACCCAGCACCCGCCCGGTGAGCTCTTTAAGACGAGCCATCTCCGCCCCGCGCCCGACGAAGGGGCCGTGACGCGCTGCACGGCGGGCCAGTCCCTCGTCCCGGCGCAATCCCAGGGCCGCGCACACGGGCACCGGCTCGGGCTTACCCTTGACGACGACGGGGGACAGGTCTTCGCAGATGAAGCCAGTATCCAAATAGCGGCGGGTGGTGGGGCTGATCAAAACCTGTCCGATCTCAGCGGCGGCCATCAGGCGGGCAGCCAGGTTCACGGTATCGCCCATCACCGTGTATTCCTTGCGCGTCGCCGATCCCACGTTGCCGGCGAACACCATGCCGGTGTGGATGCCGATGCGCTGTCGCAGGGAGAACATCCCGGCCAGGGTGGGTACCTCATAAAAGGGACGAATAGCTTCCTGCATCTCCAGGGCGGCACGAACTGCCCGCTGGGGATCGTCCTCGTGGGCGCGTGGCGCGCCGAAGAGCACCATCAGTTTATCGCCCTCGTCGCACAAGTCCACCTTGTTAACCATTCCCTCGTAACGCATGACCACTTCCTGCATGGCGCTCAGGTAACGATCCAGGATGGCCGCTGCCTCGTCACTGCCCTCCGGCCCCAAGGCCTCCACAATCTCGCTCATGCCCAACAGATTGGCGAAGAGCACAGTGACCAGGCGATGCTCGCCCTCGATCTCCGGCTGCGTGGGGTTGACCACGATCTTGGGCAACAGCCCCACCGGCAGATAAGGAGCCAGCCGATCCAGCGCCCGTACCGTCTCCTCCAACGAGGCAACGTGGGACGGAACTTCCACCGGCTGGACCGCCGCCACCACCTCCCCACCGGTGTCGTCCAGGATGCCGTACCCATTGGAGACGGGGACGACCAGCGAGGGGAATGCCTCACGAACTGCCGCGAGCGTACCCGGCCCCAGGGCGATTTGTCCCTGCCCGGCCACGGCCTCCGCCCGCGCCGTATCGTTCACCACCCGGCCGGTGACCACGTACTCGCGGCCAGTGGGTCCCTGCTCCGTGGCCCACAGACGGCCCACACTCGCCGCCAGGAAACGCCCGCTGTTGACCCCAATGTGTACCCGCAGGGAGAACTCCCCGCGCGAGGTCTCCGTGTGGGCGAAGGGTTCCATCGCCGCCTGCATCTGCTGCGCAGCACGGACGGCGACGAGCGGGTGGTTTTCGCCGGTGAACAGGATCAGCAGCGCATCTCCGCCGAAAGTCAGCAAGTCGCCGCCACAGGAATCCACCACTTGCAGCATCGTGCTGAAGATGTCGTTGACGATGCCGGTCAATTCCTCCGCGCCCTCTTTATTTGCCGCCCGCATCACCGAGTCGGCTGCGACGTCGGGGAAGGTCAGCGCGTTGGCCATGGCCGTGAAGCCACTGATGTCGGCGAAGAGCAGTGTGCCCTCGATCATCTGCCCCTGCTCCGCGCTCCCGCCGGGCTTGTCCTGAGCGAAGTCGAAGGACTTGGTCAGCAACTGGTGGACGAGACGGCGGGGAAGGTAGGTCTTGACGATTTCCAGCACCGATCCCAGGTGCGCGGCCACGGCGATCTGATTTTCGGGCGTGGGAGGGAGGTCCGGGGGTAAATAAGGAGGCAGGTACTGTGACCAGGCGGCACGCAGCACAGGCGGCCAAGCAGCCGCCCCGGCGCTATCGGAACCGGATGGGGCAGGAGTTGGCGAAAGTGGCTCGGTTTCGTATCGCGGACTAGCAGGCATGAACTTGTCCTCGCGCCGGCAAAGGGGGGAATCACGCTCAAGCCGGGACATCGCATCCCACGAACAGCTTGTAATTATTGTACCACACAAAAGGCGATTGCTCAAGCCCGCTGCCGTGCGGCGACAAAGTCCTTGCTTGCTCTGGGAATTTGTGTTATACTGCTAACCGGAGCAAGTATCTCGCGCCGACTTCAGTGAATCCTCAAGGAACCCTCAAGGCAGGAGCGGCTCTACTGAGCACTCGAAAATATCGGGGAGGTGGCGATGCTATTCTTAGAGACCCCAACAAGCCGATTGCTACCTGCATTTCCGAAAGCTGCGATGACTGCCCCGTTAATACAAAGTTGCACTGCCACTTCAAAGCCAAAGGAGAGAGTCGCCCCCCTCTAACTCCCCCCGTTCCACGGGGGAGGACAGGCTGCCCCCCTGCGACCTGTCCTGAGCCCAGTCGAAGGGGCGGGGGGACTGAGGGGGGCGAGTGGCGAACCACAGATGCTCTGTAAAAAGTGCAAAACTACTGTAGGGAGACAAAGCCATGGAGAGTACAAAAGCAAAAACCGAGAAGAGCACTGGGAATATGACCGCGACTGATTCCACCACATCCAATTTCATCCGAGCTATTATCGAGGAAGATTTAAGGACCAACAAGTACGGTGGTCGAGTTCATACTCGATTTCCACCAGAGCCAAATGGGTATCTGCACATTGGACACGCCAAATCCATCTGCCTCAATTTCGGCCTCGCCGCCGACTACGGGGGCCTCTGCAATTTGCGATTCGATGACACCAACCCAACCAAAGAAGAAGCCGAATACGTGGAAGCGATCAAAGAAGACGTGCGTTGGCTTGGGTTCGATTGGGGAGATCGGCTATTCTACGCATCGGACTACTTTGAGCAGCTCTACGAGTACGCTGTGCAACTGATCAAGAAAGGTAAGGCGTACGTTTGCGACCTGAGCTCGGAGGAAATCCGCGAGTACCGTGGCACCTTGACCGAGCCCGGCAAGGACAGCCCGTATCGCAATCGTTCGGTCGAGGAGAACCTGGACCTGTTCGAGCGCATGCGGGCCGGCGAATTCCCGGACGGGTCTCGCACACTTCGCGCAAAAATTGACATGGCACATACCAACGTGCTTATGCGAGACCCGGTTATGTACCGCATCATGCACGCCACACATCACAGGACGGGCGACAAGTGGTGCATTTATCCGATGTACGATTTCACCCACTGCCTCTCAGATTCCATCGAGAGAATCACCCACTCCATTTGCACACTGGAATTTGAGAACAATCGTGCCCTGTACGACTGGTTTCTTGACGAGCTGGGCGTCTACCATCCACAGCAAATCGAGTTCGCCCGCCTCAATCTCAGCTACACCGTGCTGAGCAAGCGAAAACTGTTGCAATTGGTAGAACAAGGCCACGTCTCCGGGTGGGACGATCCACGGATGCCCACGCTATCGGGGTTGCGGAGACGCGGCTACACACCGGAGGCCATCCGAGACTTTTGTGATCTCATCGGGGTGGCCAAAGCTAACAGTATCGTTGACGTAGCCTTGCTCGAGCACTGCCTCCGCCAAGACCTGAATAAACGCGCTCCACGTGTTTTTGGTGTGTTGCGCCCACTTAAGGTGGTCATTGACAACTATCCAGAAGACCTGGTGGAAGAGATGGAGTGCATTAACAACCCGGAAGATCCCGGTATGGGAACGCGGAAAGTCCCTTTTTCACGTGTGCTGTACATCGAACGGGGGGATTTTCGCGAGGACCCACCGAGGAAATGGTTCCGCTTGGCCCCCGGTCGCGAGGTACGGCTACGATACGCTTACTATATCACCTGTGTGGACGTGATAAAGGATGAACACGGCGAGGTGATCGAGCTGCACTGCACTTATGACCCGGAGACGCGAGGTGGCTGGGCCCCGGATGGGCGCAGGGTCAGGGGAACACTGCACTGGGTTTCGGCTGCCCACGCCCTCGAAGCCGAAGTACGCCTGTACGACCGTCTCTTCTCAAAACCAAACCCCCTCGATGTAGAGGAGGGTGAAGATTTCACGGCCAATCTGAATCCGAACTCGTTGGAGATTCTGACGACGTGCCGTGTGGAACCGAGTCTAGCTGGCGCAGCCCCAGGAAGCCGCTACCAATTCGAGAGACAGGGCTACTTCTGCGTGGATTCGGATTCGACCGACGAGAAACTGGTATTCAATCGAACGGTGGCCCTGCGCGATACCTGGGCCAAGATCGAGAAGGCGCAGAGGAAGCGATAAGAGACCACGAAGCCCCCGCCTGCGGCGGAGGTGAGGTCACCATCACACCAGCTATGGGCAGGCTACCGCAGCCCCCACTTCGCAGGGGACCTGAGGTCAGTCTCCTGCCTGAGCAATCACACAAATTTTCGAAGGAGGCACTACCTTGTCCAAAACAGCGAGTCTGAAAATCGTAACCGATAGCGCCGCAGACCTGCTCCCGGATGAGATCGAAGCATTGGGAATCACAATCGTGCCGCTTTACATCCAATTCCCTGACGGGGAAGTAAGCGCTGAGGACATCTCACCGGATACGTTTTATGATCGTCTGCAGGCCATGTGGCCCGAGATTCCAACGACCGCGATGCCCTCCCCTGGAATGTTTGCGGAAATTTACCGCGAGGTGGCCCAGGCAGGGAAAGAGATTCTCTCGATTCACATTTCTTCCGGGTTGAGCGGCACGATCGAAGCCGCCCGGCTGGGAGCCGAACAAGCCGGTGTAGACGTCACGCTGGTAGACACGAGAACCCTTTCAGGCGGGGAGCGGTTTCAGGTGTTGGCCGCAGCCCTGGCGGCGAAGGCGGGCTGGAGTAAAGAGGCCATTCTAAAACGCCTGGAGCGTATCCGCGCGGCCACGGAGGTGATCTACACCCTGGAGACGCTGGAGTACCTGGCACGCGGCGGGCGCATTGGACGTGTGCAAGCCCTGCTCGGATCGCTGCTCAAAATCAAACCGGTGATCAAGGTGGACAAGGCCGATGGTAAATACAGCACAGTGGGTCAGGGACGCACTTTGCGGCGGACGCTGCGCATGATTGTGGATCATCTGGCGCAACTCTATGAGCCGGAGACTCCCCTGTGGCTGTCGGTGATGCATGGGCAATTCGGTGAACAAGCTGAGAACCTGGCGCAACTCCTGCGTGAGCGGTTGCAAGTCGCCAAGTTAGAGGTGTTGCGCATTTCCCCTGTGCTGGGGGTGCATACCGGCCCCGGGATTGTCGGAGTCACCGCCTTGCCAATGGCCTTGATGGAGGGCCTGGGGTAAGTCATCTTCCCCCCTCTAGCTTCCCCCGTTTCACGGGGGGAGAACTCGGCCTCCCACCTGCGCGCGGAGCGCGGCGGGGGAGAACATCCGCCGGTGGTCCACCCACGTGGAACAGGGATTGCACCGTGAGGAGCTGGCCCAAGGAGTTGCCTGGTGCGCAGAGGGCCAGGGATTTCGCCGTAGACGGATGGATTACCCACAGACTGAGACAAATTATGACCACAGAGATCGCCCTCCTCCTCTCCATTATCGGAGCGTCTGTGGTGCTCTTTTCGCTTGAGTGCCTGCCCGCCGATGTGATTGCCCTGGGTATCTTACTGACGCTCATTCTCACCGGCCTGTTACCCGCGAAGGCAGCCTTCGCCTGCTTTGGCAGTGACACGGTGATAATGATCCTCGGGTTGCTCATCCTCACCGCAGCATTGGTGCGCACCGGCGTCGTTGATGCAGCCAGGCGCGCAATCCTGCGCCGCACCGGCGAGGACCACGACCGGCTGGTAGCGGTGATCATGCTTTCGGCTGCGACACTGAGCGCATTCATGAGCAATACCGCCACCACCGCTTTCTTTGTGCCCATCACGATTGGCCTCGCCCGCAAGGTACGGATTAACGCCTCGAAGCTCCTCATGCCCCTGGCCTTTGCCTCCATCTTGGCCAGCTCGGTGACGCTGATCAGTTCCTCCACCAACATTGTCATCAGCGGGCTGATGACCCGCTATGACATGCAGCCATTGGGCATGTTCGAGCTGGCACTGGTGGGAGTACCAATCGCTGTGACGGGATTGATCTACATGCTCTCGGTGGGTCGCCGACTGATCCCGGATCGCGGCAACCCGGACGAGTGGAGCGAAGAATTTGGCATTCGACCATATCTGACAGAGGCTCTGATTCTTCCCCAATCACCGCTGATCGGAAAGACACTGGCCGAATCCGGCCTGGGCCGCGACCTGGACCTTACCGTGCTGCGGGTGGTGCGTGACAAAGGCCGTTATCTGGTACCGCAGGCCAATCTCCGGCTGGAAGAGGGAGATGTGCTCTTAGTGGAAGGACAGCGCGACGATATCCTCAAGATCAAGGATACCGTCGGTCTTGCAATCAAAGCCGACGTGACACTTTCTGATCCCGGCCTGCAAACAGAAGATGTGAGGTTGGTCGAAGTAATCCTTTTACGCCGGTCACCCCTCATCGGGCGCACTTTGAAAGGGATAAACTTTCGGCAACGATATGGTCTACAGGTGCTAGGGATCAACCGCCACGGGGCAACCATCCTGCGTAAGATTAGCCGGATCAGGCTGAAAATCGGAGACCAGTTGCTAATTCAAGGCCACCGCGCGAATATCGCGGTGCTGGACGAAGACAACACGTTCCGGATCATCGGCACGGTAGATTATGAACGTCCAAATTTACAACGCGCGCCGATGGCCATCGCCATCTTTGCCGGTGTGTTGGCGATGGCGGCCCTCAACATACTCTCCCTGCCGGTGGCAGTACTTCTGGGGTCACTTCTGGCCTTTATTACTCGCTGTCTCACTCCCGACGAGGCTTACCGCGAGGTCGAATGGAAGGCGCTGATCCTGATCGGCAGCATCCTGTCAGTCGGCAGCGCCATGGAATACACAGGTGCGGCCAAGTTTCTCGCAGCCCAGATTATAAACCTCATCGGCCAGGCACACCCGGCGTGGTTGCTCACTGCCTTCTTCGCCCTGACGCTGCTCCTCACACAGCCGATGTCCAATCAAGCAGCAGCGGTGGTGGTCGTTCCAATTGCGCTCCAGACAGCTCTCCAGTTAGATTTGAACCCACGCACCTTTGCCATCATGATCGCCGTGGCCGCCAGTTGCTCCTACCTGACCCCGCTGGAGCCCTCCTGTCTGATGGTCTATGGACCGGGGCGCTACCGCTTTCTGGACTTTCTCAAGGCCGGGGCGTTGCTTACAGTGCTGATCTACATTCTCGCTATCGTCCTCGTACCATTGATTTGGCCATTATAGCTTTGCTTTGATGACAACCCAACAAGACTGATGACCCATCAACATTCTGAAATCAACAACCTACCCCCACCAATAATGACCTCCGAGCCCGGTTCCTTCGCCCGGCGGACGATCACCGACGGCAAGCCGCGTAACATCGAGGCGGCGCTGCGTGACAACGCCTATCCGCCGGAGATCGTCGCCGCGCTCCACGCCCTGCGCCGCGAGTTGGCCACGGAGCCCATTCGCCCACCCGATCCCACCGCCCCCGGCGCGGACTTCTGGCGAGCGCAGTGGGCGCAATACCGGGGACGCACCTGGCTGGAGGTGCCCTGGTACTTCGCCGAGGCATACTTCTACCGGCGGTTGCTGGAGGCGGTGGGCTACTTCCGGCCGGGCCCCTGGCAAGGGCACGACCCCTTTGCCGCGCAGAAAGAGCGAATGCTGGAGGAGGGGATCGGCCCCTTTGCCGAGGCGCTGGCCGCCCTGGCCGGGCAGGACGACGAGGAGGTGGCCGCCGCGCTGATCCGTGGCTGCCTGTGGGGCAATCGCGCAGATCTGAGCAACTGGGGAATGGCTCTGGGCGGGGATTCGCCGGGCCAGGCGCTGCTGATTGATCACACCCCGCGTCTGGTGGCCCTGTTGCGTGGGGGTTGCCCTGTGGTGGACGTCGTCGGCGACAACGCGGGCCTGGAGCTCCTCTTCGACCTGGCCCTGGCCGATTTCCTGCTGGGTCGTGGGTGGGCGCAGTGGATCACTCTGCACCTGAAAGCCGATCCCTTCTTCGTCTCCGACGCCCTACCCCGCGACGTGCATCGCACCCTGAAACGGCTGTCCGCCGGGAAAGACCCCCTCCTGCCCACCCTGGCCGCGCGCTTGCAGCGAGCCCTGGACGAGGGGCGTCTCGTCCTCAGCGCACACCCCTTCTGGAACAGTTGCCTCACCTTCTACGACATGCCCTCGGACGTGCGGACGGCACTAGAGCGGGCTGATTTAGTGCTGCTCAAGGGCGACGCCAACTACCGGCGGTTGCTGGGCGACCGTCATTGGCCACCCACGACCCGTCTGGAGGACGCGGCGGGACATTTCCCACGGCCCTTCGCCGTGCTGCGCACCCTGAAAGCGGAGCTCATCGTCGGGCTGGAGCCGGGCCAGGCGGAGGCGTTGAGTGCGGAAGACCCCGAGTGGCTGGTCAACGGCCAGCGGGGCATCATCCAGGTGGTCTTGTAGGACGAGTTGGCAACTCGTCCTACAAGAAACTCTCCAGGAACGTACTGACCTCCGATTGCCAGAAAACCGGGCCATCCTTGCACACCAGTTTCTCGCCCAGGTTGCAGCGACCACACTTGCCAATGCCGCAGTGCATGCGTGCTTCGAGTGTGGTTAGCATCTGATCCTCGGAAAAGCCCAGTTTCCCCAGCGTCTTGCCAACGAAATAAATCATGATCGGCGGGCCGCAGGTGATGGCCGTGGTGTTCTCCGCCGACGGCGCAACCTCCTCCAGGATTTGGGTGATCAGCCCCACGTTGCCCGTCCAACCCTCAACCGGTCTGTCAATGGTGACGTGCATCTCCGTGTCCGGCGCGGCGCGCCATTCGTCGTACTCGTCGGTGAAGACCAGCAAATCAGGACTGCGCGCCGCCCAGATGATGGTCAGGTGGCCGTAGTCATCGCGGTGACTGAGGATGTATTGGATCACCGGGCGCAGAGGTGCGCCGCCGATGCCCCCGCCCAAGACGACGATGTTCTGGCCTTTGAGCTCGTCCAGCGGGAAGTAATTGCCCAACGGCCCACGGATGCCCACCGTCGCGCCCAACGGCAAGGCGTGTATCGCGCGGGTCACATGCCCCACCTTGTTGATGGCCACCTCAATCACCGGGCCACGTTCGGGGATATTGGCGAATCCAAAGGGTGCCTCGCCCACCCCCAGCACGGAGAAAAAGAGAAACTGCCCTGGCTTCCAGACGGAGAACTTCTCGCGGTCCTCAGGATCGTTGAGCTCTACCTGAAACAAGCGGATATTGGTCGCCAGGGGCTTGGTGCCCACCAGAGTGCCCAGATAGGGACGCATAGGATTCGCTTCACTCATGCCAGCTCCCTCCGTGCCAGGTCCTGCAACACCTCTCGAATGTCTATGTTAACGGGACAAGCGGTGACACACCGCCCACAGCCCACACACCCGGCCACATCGTAATCCACGGGAACGTAGTGGAACTTGCAATAGAAGCGGTTGCGCAATCGCTGCTCGAGATTGGCGCGGGGGTTGTGCCCGCCGGCGTGAACGCGATAATTGACACTTTGGCAGCTATCCCATGCGCGCACGCGGCGCACAATCCGCTCGCCCGTGGGGGTGACCACCGTCTCATCGCGCACGTCAAAGCAACGACAGGTGGGGCAGACGTAGGTGCAGATGCGGCAACTCAGGCAACGATCCCCCACCCGCTGCCAGTACACGTCGTTGAAGGAGGCCAACCACTGCTGCTCCGTTGGCGTCTCGAACTGATCGTTGAGCTTCGGCTGCGGCAGCTCCAAGCCCTCCACCTCTTGCAGATCCATCCCGGTGGCGAGTTCCTCGCCCTTTGCAGTGACGATTTGCACCGCACACCCACCCTCGACCTGGGTCAGCAGGATGTCCACGTCATCGCTGGCATTCGGTGCGCCGCCCACGCTGGTGCAAAAGCAATCCTCCCACATCTGCGGGCAGGATAGTCCCACCAGCGTTGTGTTGCGGCGGCGCTCGGCGTAGTAAACGTCGGCTGGCTCTTGCTCCAGCATCACCGCGTCCAGCACACGCAGACCGCGCGCATCGCAAGGGCGAATGCCGAAGATCACTCGTGGTCGCTCCAGCTTCGTCTCGTGCAACACTGTCTCGCCGTCAGGCCCGGTCTCGATAGTGAAGAGGGTCTCAGTTTTGGGCATGAAGTGCTCGCGGGCCGAGATCACCGTGCGGGTGAAATCCCAGGCTATTTGAGATGAATCGCTCACCGCCCGGTAGAAAACCTGTTGCCCCTGGGCCGCCGGGTTGCGAGAACCGGGGGCCTTTTTTTCTGGCCCGACCGCCGTTGGCGCGATGAGAGTCACCTCCTGGGCCAGCTTATCCAGCCAGGCGTGCAGTGCCTGTGTCTCAATGAATTTCATCAATCGCCTCCTCGCCAGTCAGCATGGTGACCAGTGGCGTGGGTTCCTCACTCTCACCGGCGCGGTATCCGGCCATCATCTGCGCCACATCCTTGGCAACTTTGCGGTTGATAAGGCTCAATGGGATACCCATAGGGCAGACCGCCTCGCAGGCGTTGCACTCGGCGCAGCGGCCCGCCTGGTGGAAAGCGCGGATGATGTGGAAGAAAGCTTTCTCCGGGATGCGGTCGGCGATGCCCACCCACAGCGAGTCATCACGCTCGGCCTCGCAGACGGAACAGAAACAAGTGGGGCAGGCCTGGCGACAGGCGTAACAGCGGATGCAGCGGTCCAGTTCGCCCAGCCAATAAGCCAACCGCTCCTCCAAAGGCAGGGCCTCGATCCTCTCCACATCGTCGTAGGTATCGGTGACAGCGGGCACCTCCGGCGGTTCGCCACACAGCACATCGTAGATCAGCGGCACCCGTTGGTCGCAGCGGGTGCAGCGCAGTTCGGGTGTGCCGTCGGCGTTCTGCATTCCGGGGCAGGCCACGCCGATGATGTACACCTTATCGCGCTGAACCTGATTTTCGTTGAGCAGCACTTGCAGCGAACGGGCATCGCACGGCTTGACCAGCACCGCCGTGGTGGGCACTTCCTCGCCCTTCTTGCGGGGCTTGTTGCGCCGCGTCAGGTAAGTGACCAGATTGTGGTAGCACCGCGCGTCGAAGATGAGCCGCTCGACACCGGCCGGTTCGTAGACGAACGCCGGACGCACGCGGCCTGTCGGTCCCACCTCGTAGCCGATGACACATTCAACAGTGCTCTTCTCCAACAGCTCCCGCGCCAGGGCGCGAATATCTTCAATCAATGTGCACCTCCCTAATCGCAGGCGTAGGTCGGGTTGGCAACCCGACCTACAACCCCTCCCGCAGCGGCAAAGAAAGCGGTCCCAGAGCGCGCACCGCCTCCACGAACTCGGTAGTTATCTTAGCAAAGCGCCCCGCCTCGGCCCCCGACACCCAATCCAGCCGCAGGCGGTCCGGTTCGATGCCCATGTAGGTCATCAGCCGGCGCAGCAGCGGGATGCGCTTCACAGTGCGGTGGTTGCCGCTACCGTAGTGGCAATCGCCAATGTGACAGCCCAGCACGAGCACACCGTCGGCCCCGGCCATCAAGGCCTTGAGGACCATTTCGATGGAAACGCGCCCGGAGCACATCACACGCACCGGTAAGATATTGGGCGGCAATTCGAGCCGGGAGATGCCGGCAGCGTCAGCCCCGGCGTAGGAACACCAGTTACACAGAAAAGCGACGATTTTAGGCTCGAATCCGTCAACCTGGTTCGATGTTCTCTCACTCATTGGAGCACCCCCACAACTTGGGCGACTATCTGATCATCGCTGAAATGCAGCGGCACGATAGCATCGGACGGGCAGGCCGCAGCACAGGTGCCACACCCTTTGCAAAGAGCGGCATTGACCTCCGCCTTGCCATCTCCATTCAGGCTGATGGCATTGTACGGACACGCCACTACACACTTGCCACAGCCCGTGCAGAAGCGGGTGAGCACGTGTGAAACCATCGGCGAGATGACAACTTCGCCCCGGCTCATCAGGGCCAGTGCCTCGGCGGCGGCAGCGTTGGCATGGGCCACGGTGTCGGGCACATCACGGGGAGCCTGGCAGGTGCCGGCCAGGAACACGCCATCGGTATTGGTCTCCACAGGGCGCAGCTTGGGGTGAGCCTCGGCAAAGAAACCGTCCTCGGTGCGACCCAGGCCAAAGAGCCGGGCCACCTGATCGGCATCGGGGCGAGCCTCCATCCCCGTGCCCAGGATGACCATGTCCACCGTGGCCGAGACCGGGCGGCCCAGGTTCGTGTCCTCGGCGCGCACCACCAGCTTGCCATCCTCGCGCACCTTCACCTCGGTGCCCCGGCCGCGAACGAAGATCACACCATCTTCCTGCACCCGCTCGTAGAACTCCTCGTAGCCCTTGCCGAAAGTTCTCATGTCTATGTAGAACTCATAAACGTCGGCGCCGGTCATATCGCGCACCAGGTGAGCGTGTTTCAGGGAATACATACAGCACACGCGGGAGCAATAGCGGTGGGCGTGCTCGTCGCGGCTGCCCACGCAGTGAATGATGGCTACCCGCTCAGGCACTTTGCCCTCGGCGGTGAGGATCTGCCCACTTGTAGGCCCGCCAGCGCTGGTCAGCCGCTCGAATTCCATGCCAGTCAGGATGTTAGGCGACCTGCCGTAGCTGTACTGCGGCAGTTTCACCGGGTCGAAGTCGGCGAAGCCGGTAGCGACGATGATGGTGCCCACTTGCAAATCCACGAACTCTTCCCGCATATTGTGATCAATGGCCTGGGCCTCGCAGAGGCTAACGCATTCCAGGCATTCCGAGCAGACGGCACAGGAAAGGCAGCGAGCCGCTTCTGCCTGGGCCTGCTCCTCCGTGAGCCCCAGTTCCACTTCTTTAAAAGTGCTCCTCCGTTCGCTCATAGGCAGAGCGGGCATCCCCTGCCGCGCCGCTTTTTCTGTACCGGCCGGTATCTCCACTTCGATGTCCGCCGCACGGGGCCACTCAAAGATTCGCCCCGCGCGCAGGTCCATACCCCGCAGGTAGCGGTGAATGGACTCGGCGGCTCGCTGGCCCGCAGCCACGGCCTCCACCGCCGAGGCCGGTCCGGTGACTGCGTCACCGCCGGCGAAGAGCCCCTCCAGCGGCGTGGCCATAGTGTCGGGATCAGCGGTCAGGGTGCCCCACGGGGTAGCCTCCGCCTCTGCCAGTGGTGAGAGGTCCGGCTTCTGGCCGATGGAGACGATGACCGTGTCCACCTCGATGGTGAATTCGGAGCCGGGGATGGGAACAGGCCGCCGCCGCCCGCTCTCGTCCGGTTCTCCCAGTTCCATGCGAATGCACTCCATGGCGGTCACCCGGCCATCTTCACTCAGAATCCTCACGGGAGCAGCCAGGAAGTGCAGTTTGACGCCCTCCTCGGCGGCGGCGTCCACCTCGGCGGGGATGGCCGGCATCTCCACCCGCGAGCGACGATAGACGATGGTCACCTCGCTGCCCAGGCGGATGGCGCTGCGCGCCGCATCTACAGCCGCGTTGCCGCCCCCGATGACGGCCACCCGTTTCCCGAGTTCCACCTCTTGCCCCAGGTTCAGCGCGCGCAGGAAATCGGTAGAGTGGATGACGCCCGGCAGGGCTTCACCGGGGATGTTGAGCTTACGGCTGCGATGCGCACCCACGGCCAGGAAAACAGCGTCGTAGCTCTGCCGCAGGTCTTCCAGGCTGGGAGCGCCATCTCGCCCGATGGGTGTGTTGAGTTTAATCTCCACGCCGAGGGCCTTGATGTAGTCAATCTCTTTTTGGAGTACGTCCTTGGGCAGGCGATAGGCGGGGATGCCCACGGCCAGCATGCCCCCGGCCACGGGCAGGGCTTCGTAAACTGTCACCCCGTACCCTTTGCGCACCAGGTCGTAGGCCGCCGAGAGCCCGGCCGGGCCTGCGCCCACGATGGCCACTTTCTCAGTTTGGGTTCGTTCCACTGGCTGAGGCGGGGGAGCCGAGGGCGCGGCGACGTCGTAGGCGAAACGCTTCAGGGCGCATATAGCCAGTGGCGAGTCCACGTCTTTACGTTTGCATTCCAGCTCGCAGGGATGGTGACAAACACGCCCCAGGGTGCCGACGAAGGCCGTGGTCTCCCGGATCAGAGCCAGGGCCTTGTTGAACTTACCCTGCCCAATGAGAGCGATATAGCCCTGGACTGGGATGTGGGCCGGGCAGGTGGACTTACAGGGCGAGGGACGCTTGTCAATGACAAAAGCGGAGGGTATGGCTTGCGCAAAGGGACGGTAAACAGCCTTGCGCTTGGCCAGTCCTTCCTCGAACTCACTATCTACTTCGACGGGGCATTCTTTGACGCACTCGCCGCAGCCGGTGCACTTATCCAGGTCTATGTAGCGGGGCTTCTTCTTGACCCGCACCTGGAAATTGCCCACGTAGCCCTCTACATTAACCACTTCGCTGTAGCTCAGCAGCTCAATGTTGGGATGCCGACCGGCATCCATCATCTTGGGCCCCAGAATTCAGGTGCTACAGTCCAGCGTGGGGAAGGTTTTGTTCAACTGGGCCATGTGCCCGCCAATGGAAGGCTCCTTCTCCACCAGATAGACCTGATACCCTGCGTTGGCGATGGTCAATGCAGCCTGGATACCGGCAATGCCTCCACCCACCACCAGTGCTCTGTCTATCACCTTCTCCGTGCGCGGGTACAAGGGCTCTTGCCACAGCACTCTGGCTACGGCGGATCTCACCAGGTGCTTGGCCTTTTCCGTGGCCTGGCTCTTATCTCTGGTGACCCACGAGACGTGCTCGCGGATGTTGGCCATGGAGAAGTAGTAGGGATTAAGCCCCGCCTCATCAAGCACTCTCTGGAAAGTCACTTCGTGCATCCGCGGAGTGCAGGAGGCGACCACCACGCGGTTAACGTTCAACTCCTGGATGTCCTGCTTAATCTGCTCTTGGCCGGGCTCGGAGCACATGTACTTATACTCACGGGCCACCACCACGTTCGGCAACCGGCTGGCGAACCCCACCACCTCGTCTACATCTACCGTGGCGGCGATGTTGATACCACATTGGCAGATGTAGACCCCGATCCTTATCTCATCGTTCATACCCTTAACCCTCCATCAAGTATCAGCACTTGAGAAAAGTCGGTGCTGCTGCCACGTCGCCTGGACGTTCACGTCCAGGCTGAGCAGGCGAAGAGTGCTGAAGCCCCCTTCGCCAATGTGGACGGCGGCTCCGAGGCCACCACAGCCTGCTTCAGCAGGCTTCTGCTGCTGAGCCTGGCGCTTCAGCGCCGGGCGGGGGGCGGATTTCTCAACTACTGAGTATACCTG
>Ga0116200_10000147_pt1 | contig 18740 bp, 15 predicted proteins | sample Mar14436cmmetaG_FD_94478 | JGI IMG/M metagenome (GOLD analysis project Ga0116200, IMG submission 94478) | Marine hydrothermal vent microbial communities from Guaymas Basin, Gulf of California to study Microbial Dark Matter (Phase II) - Marker... ... | reverse complement strand
TCTACGCGCCGGATGAGGACCATCGCTGGATGGGGAGCATCGCGATGGACCACATGGGCAACATCGCCCTGGGCTACAGCGTCTCCTCCAACAACACCTATCCCTCCATCCGCTACACCGGCCGGCTGGTCAGCGACCCCCTAGGCACGCTGCCCCAGGGCGAGGCCGAACTCATCGCCGGCAGCGGGTGCCAGGAACACCTCTCCGGCCGCTGGGGTGACTACAGCATGATGGCGATAGACCCGGTGGATGATTGCACCTTCTGGTACACCCAGGAGTACTACGCGGTCACCGGCAACGCGCCCTGGCAGACCCGCATCGGCTCCTTCCGTTTCCCCGACTGCACTTTAGGCCCCCAGGGCACGCTTGCCGGCCAGGTCTACGATGCAGACACGAGCGCGGGCATCGTCGGGGCGACGGTGGAGGCTTCCTCCAGCTCGACGCAGACCCAGAGCACGACGACCGGAACGGGTGGCCTCTACTCGATGCTACTGCTCAGCGATACCTACACCGTCACCGCCTCGGCCTACGGCTACCGGCCCAACACCATCTCTCCCGTTGACGTCCTCTCCGGCACGACGACCACTTTGGACATCCCTCTCACTCCGGCGGCCTCCTACGTCGTCTCCGGCACCATCACCGACGCCGCCACTGGATGGCCGCTCTACGCCAGTGTTGACATTGACGGTTATCCGGGGGGCACGATCTGGAACGACCCGGTGACCGGCTACTACAGCGTCACCCTGGTCGAGGGTGTCGCCTACACCTTCGATGTGGAGGCCTGGGTGGACGGCTACCTCCCAGCCGGCCGCGCAGTCGGCCCGCTGGTGGGGAACGAGACGCAGGACTTCGGCCTGGACGCCGACCAGATGACTTGCGTCGCGCCGGGTTACTCGCCGACCTACGCCTACTTTGAGGATTTTGAGGCCGATGATGGTGGTTATACCCACACCGGTACTTACGACGAATGGGAATGGGGTACACCGGTGGGCTGGCCGAACGGCTGCCACTCCGGCTCCCACTGCTGGGGCACCGACCTGGACGACAATTATGAGGACTATTCCGACCAGGAGTTGTACTCACCGGTGATTGACCTCTCCGCCATCCCGAGCGGCACCCTCCTGACCGCGCATTGGTGGCAGGCATGGGCCATCGAGAGCGCCTGGTACGACCAAGCCTACGCCGAGGTAAGCATCAACGGTGGCCCCTGGATCGAGATGTGGAGCCACACCAGTGAGACGACCCGGGTCAATTGGACCGAGATGACTTATGATATTTCGGCTGCTGCGGGCGGGAACGTCCAATTCCGCTGGCGCCTCATCAGCGACTACTCGGTGAACTATGAGGGCCTGTATGTGGATGATGTGAGCATCGTAAGCGGCTGTGTCCCGCAGACCGGCGGCCTGGTGGTAGGCCACGTCTACGACGCCAATACGAACACCCCGCTGATTGGCGCAGAGGTCGCCAACGAGGATGGCTTCCTGACGACCACCGAGGCCACACCCGGCGACCCAGCCGTGGACGATGGCTTCTACACCCTCTTCTCGCCGGCCGGCCCGCGCACCTTCACCGCCACAATGACCAACTACGGGGCGGGCATAGACGTCATCATCGTCGTCCAGGATGACACTGTGGAGTACGACTTTCACCTGCCGGCGGGCATGCTCACCTACACCCCCGCCGGGCTGGAGGTCACCCTCGATATGAATATGAGCACTACCCTGCCCCTCACACTGACGAATGAGGGTGGAAAGATGGCCGAGTTCGAGTTGCTCGAACTGGACAAGGGCGCGAGCCCCCTGGGGCCCTTCGAGGAGCCGTCCCACGGAATCGAACCTCCCAAGCAACATTACCTGACGACGAAAGGGCTGGATACACTGAAATCGCCACCGGCCCCACCCTATGCTGCCGGCGACATCATCCAAACCTGGCCGACCAACCTGGCCTATGTCTGGGGCCTGGGCTACAACGCCGACGCCACAGACCTGTGGCTGGGTGACATCGCCGCGGGCAACGGTACCGACCTGGACTACCGTTTCCTCACTGATGGCACCAACACCGGCGATACCATTGACATCTCATGGGCGACCTACTGGGCAGCCGACATGGCCTATAATCTCAACACCGGCATGCTCTGGCAATTGGACGTAGGCGAACCCGGCTGCATCCATGAACTGGATCCGGTGAACATGACGCATACGGGCAACCTCATCTGCCCGAGTTGGAGCGTCTCCCAGCGGGGCCTGGCCTATGACCCCTCCACCGACACCTACTTCGTCGGTGGTTGGAACGACCAGATGATCTACCGCTTCGCCCCAGATGGCACGATACTGGCCCAGGTCAACGTGGGTCTGAACATCGCTGGCCTGGCCTATAACCCGGATACGGAGCACCTGTTCGTGATGGTCAATGCCAGCCCGAACCCGGTCTACGTGCTCGATGTGGCCGACAACTACAACATCCTCGGTCAGTTCAGCATCACGGGCTTCAGCGATTATGGCGGCGCGGGCCTGGAGATGGATTGCGAGGGCAACCTGTGGGCGGTGGATCAGAACACACAGATCGTCTACCGGTTCGAGTCCGGCGAGACGACCTCGATGTGCAAGAGAGACGTGTTCTGGCTGAGTGAAGAGCCGATCAGCGGCACCGTGGCCCCGATGACAAGCCAACCCATTGATGTCACCTTCGATACCGGCGGAGTGGATCAACCGGGCATTTATTACGCCCAACTCAAGATCAAGCACGACACGCCCTACGACGTGGCCCACGTCCCTGTGGCCATGACCGTCAACGCCCCGGCCACCTGGGGCAAGGTGAAGGGCACCGTCTACGGCCTGGGCCACTGCGACGCGAACCCCACCCCGCTGGAGAGCGCCGAGGTGTTGATCGAGAGCGGCACCACGGTCACCCTAACGACGGATACCAGCGGCACCTACACCTACTGGCTCGAACAGGGCACCTATACCGTAACCGTCTCCGAGGCGGACCACCTGAGCGATACGATTGTGGTAAATGTCACCGCCGGGATGACGACCACCCAGGACTTTGCCCTGCGCTGGCTGCGGCCCTGCATCAGCGTGACCCCGCTCTCAATGGAAGCCGTCGTGCTGCGTGGCACCTCGGAGACACGGACCATCACGTTGACCAACGACGGCGCCGCAGCGTCGCTCTTCAAGTTCTATGAGATGACTCGGACCGTAATCCAAAGGGAAACAGCGATCGGAGCCAGGGGATCGCCGTCACCCAGCGGGCCAACCGGGGTAGGGCCGGACATTCAGGCCCAACCCGCTACAGTGCTCCCTACCATTGACGGCTCCATCGCCCCCGGTGAGTGGGATGACGCGCTTATCATGGACATCCACGATCCCGGAGCGGCCACACAGCCGGTGTACATGTACATCAAGAACGACGGTCAGTACCTCTACGTCGCCTTTGAGGACCTGAACGACACCACGATTACCAGCGGTAACTATGACCAGAATGGCATCTACTTCGACGACGAGGGGGGTACATCACCCGTTCTATACGACAATGCGTGGACTAACACAACCTGTAGTACGTATCCGGCCGGTGAGGGCAACTTCTGGTTCGGCGATTTTGGAACCCACACCACGAGTTGGCGCGAGTGGATCGCCGGTCCTGATACCTGCCCCGTGCTGGAGGACCCTCCCAACGTTGAGGCCGCATCCGGCTCCACCGACGGTCATCGCTCCTATGAGATGCGCATTGACCTGAACAATAGTTCGCTTCAGGCCAGCCCCGATGCAGGTGACATCTTCGGCTATCGGGTCTATGTATACGACAGTGACACTGACACTTTTACCGCCCGCTGGCCACTGACCGCGTTCTACGATGACCCCTCGACCTACGGCAACCTGCAACTGGCCCAACTGCTCGCTGATCTGCCCTGGCTCTCCGAAGACCCGATCACCGGCACGGTGGGCGCCGACAGCGCCTTCCCGGTCAGCATCACCTTCACCGCTTTCCCCACCATGAGCGCCGGCAATTATAGCGCCACTCTCGCCGTCAACACCAATGATCCGGTCAACGGCAGGATTAACGTCCCGGTGAATATGACCGTCATCGCTGCGCCGATCTGCGGCTTTATCAGCAGCAGCCCGGATGACCTGGGCGAGACGACCTACTTCACTAATACCACTGATACCGGCCTGGCACCCACGACTTACTGCTGGGACTTCGGTGACGGCAGCCCCATCAGCACCCTTGAGCACCCCACCCACACCTACGCGCTGCCGGCTCTGTACACCGTCACTCTGACAGCCACCAACCCCTACGGTCAGGACGTACACACCGGCATCGTCTCTATTGAGGGAGTGGTGGGGGGCTTCGTCTCCAACAGCCCTGTTGATTTGGGCGACCCGATGGTCTTCACCAACACTACCATGGCCAACCCGCCGATCGTTCGGTACTTCTGGACTTTTGGCGACAGCCATAGCAGCGAGGACGAGAATCCAGTCCATACTTACACAGCAGCAGGCGTCTACACCGTTACGCTGTTCGCCGCCAACGTCCTGTACGCTCCCGACAACGTCTACGACATCTATCAGGACACCGTCGAAGTCCTTACCGGCCAGCCGCGCACCATCTATCTGCCCCTCACGGTGCGGAACTACTCACCCTAACGCTCGCTGGAGCGATATAACCGGCTGGTGTCTGGCGAATTTTGGAGCCCCCCACGTTTACGGTATGATGGCTGATGAATCGCAAGATATGGGGGTCGTAGTGGCGACTTCAGTCGCTCTGGTCTCGCCTTGAACGACTGAAGTCGTTACTACGAGCAAAATCGTCGGTGTCCAGTAATGCGGGGGCCCGTGGAAGTGCTTGCCCAGTCCTATCTATGTGCTATAATTTAATCTATGTCACCATTGCTGATTGCCTTTATCGCTACAGCCCTGGCGTTCGACTTCCTGAACGGCTTTCATGATAGCGCCAATATCGTCGCGACGATGATCTCGTCGCGCGCGATGAGCCCCCGACAGGCCCTACTGCTCAGCGCGACCGCCCATTTTGTCGCCCCTTTCCTCTTCGGTGTGGCGGTGGCGACTACTATCGGTCACGAGGTTGTACAGCCCTACGCAAACACGATGCCGGTTGTGCTGGCAGCACTTCTGGCAGCGATCATCTGGAATCTAATCACCTGGTTTTTCGGCATCCCATCCAGTTCTTCCCACGCTCTCGTCGGAGGGTTGGTGGGCGCGGCCACCATGGGCTACGGCGTGGATGCCATACAACCCCATGGGTTGATCAAAGTCATCACAGCACTGCTACTCTCGCCACCGATAGGGTTGCTCGGCGGATACATATTTATGAAACTAGTGCTTCTCCTGGCCCGAGGGGCATCACCGCGCATCAATCAGTTCTTCAAGCGGGCGCAGACCTTCACCGCGCTCGCATTGGCGCTGAGCCACGGAACAAATGACGCACAGAAGACGATGGGCATCATCACGATGGGGCTGGTGGGGGCCGGGGTTCTGATGCAGTTTCACGTGCCGCTATGGGTAATTGCCGCCTGTGCTGGCGCCATCTCCCTGGGAACGGCTTCGGGCGGCTGGCGCATAATCCGCACGCTGGGTGGGAAATTCTACAAAATCCGCCCGGTACACGGCTTCACCGCTCAGGTGACTTCGGCAGCGGTAATCCTGGGGGCAGCACTGCTGGGCGGCCCTGTCAGCACCACACATGTGGTCAGTTCGGCCATCCTGGGTGTCGGCTCGGCCGAGCGGCTGAACAAGGTGCGCTGGAAGGTTGCCGGCAATATCATCACCGCCTGGGTACTGACCATCCCCGCTTCGGGACTTCTAGCGACGTTATTGTACCTGGTGGTGCGATATATCGTGGTATAGTAGGAGGAGAATATGGGCTGGTTACAACGCTTCTTCAAGGCACGGCCAGATCGCTTTATCCAGTTACTGATTCAGCAGGCTGAATACACCGTCAAGGGCATGGAAGCACTGCAAGAGTATATGGACGATCCGTGCAAGGAGCGGGCCAGAGCCGTCACGCGGATGGAGAAAGAGGCTGACGAGGTGCGGCGGATCTTGATTGATGAACTGAACCGCACCTTCGTCACCCCGATTGATCGGGAGGACATCTTTGCCCTCTCGCGTGCTATTGATGACATCATTGATTATGGCTACACGACGGTAGGCGAGATGTACATCCTCGAGGTGGAACCAAATGATTATCTACGGCGTATGGCCTCCTTGCTGTGCGATGCCGCACGCGAGATCCATCTGGGCGTGCAACGGTTATCCGACCACCCCGGCGTGGCTGAGGACCACGCCGTGCGGGCTAAGGCGCTGGAGAACCGCATAGAGACAGTCTACCGAGAGGCCATCGCCGAACTGTTCCACAGACCAAAGGATATAGAGCACGTGGTGGAGATGCTCAAACTGCGCGAAATCTACCGCCACCTGAGCAACGCCGCCGACCGAGGGGACGAAGCGGCCAACGTGCTCTCCGATATTGTGGTCAAGATGACCTGAAGAACCGATGCCCGAATACGGTGAACCTCTCACCAAACGCGAAAGAGAGATTCTGCAACTGGTGACGACAGGTGTCACCAACCGCGAGATCGCCTATCGGCTGAGCATTAGCGTCAACACCGTCAAGGTCCACCTGCGCAATATCTTCACCAAACTGGGAGCCGAATCGCGCACCGAGGCGACGATAATCGGTGTGCGCGAGGGATGGGTGGTCGTAGAGGGCGCGGGGAAAGCATTGGAGGGCGAGCCTGCTGCAGCCCCTCCCCTCCTCCCAGAGGTCGCGCCAGAGCCCCCGCTTCCCTGGCCCAAACGGATAGCGCTGATCGCTGCCTTGCTCCTCGCGGTGGTCGTGGTGGTTATGACGTGGCCCCGCAGCACGCCGCAGGCAAGCAACGGGCCTGACTTACCACCGAATCAGGCGCGAGAACAAGCACCGCCGCTCGCAGAAACCACTGAGTCCCTATGGCATGAGCGGGCTCAGATGCCCACCCGCCGGGCATACCTGGCGCTGGCCGCCGTCGGGGGACGCATCTTCGCCATCGCCGGCCAAACCCCCGAGGGTATCACCGCCGTGGTGGAGATGTACGACCCTGAAGACGACTTATGGACACGGGGAAGCGATAAGCCCACACCGGTAGCCTACGTTTCGGCCGCCGCCATCGGGACGGACGTGTACGTACCGGGCGGCTGCGACGCCGAGGGTGTGCCGACGCAAGTGGTCGAGGTATACGACACCCTCACCGACTCCTGGCGTGAGGCCCACCCATTGCCGGAACCCCGCTGCGCCTACGCACTGACTGCCTGGAAAGGAGAACTGTATCTCTTCGGCGGGTGGGATGGGGAACGGTATGTGACCACGGTGTACGTCTACGACCCGCGGACAGACACTTGGACCGAAAGGTGTCCGATGGACACCGGACGGGGCTTTGCCGCAGCCGCTCCCCTGGGAAGCCGCCTCTACGTCGTGGGGGGGTACGATGGTGAGCGAGAACTGACCACGTGCACTGTCTACGACCCGGCGACGGAGACGTGGGAGGAATGCGCCCCGCTGACGGTGGGACGAGGGGGGTTGGGGCTGGTGACCATTGGCGGCCAACTCTATGCCATCGGTGGAGGTGGTCGGACCAGTTACCTGGGCTTCAACGAGCGCTACAACTCGGCCGACGATACCTGGAGCATTGTCGAGACACCGCTGGTAGGGGAGTGGCGCAGCCCAGGCGTAGTTGTGCTCGAGACCACCATCTACGCCATCGGCGGCTGGAGCAGCGACTACCTGAGTCTGAACCAGGCCTATGAAGCACTCCCCTTCCGCATCTTTATCCCCGTAAGCCAGCAGCAATAGCAGAAGCAAAGTAGAGCAAACAATGCCACGTACCAAGATCATCTGCACCATTGGACCGGTCTCCAATTCACCCGAAGTGATGCGCGGCTTAATCCGCGCCGGGATGGACGTGGCGCGTATCAATTTCTCCCACGGTGACCACTCCACTCACGGCCAGTCTATTGCCACCCTGCGGCAGGTTGCGGAGGAGGAGCAGCAGTTGGTGGCCGTGATGGCCGACCTGCAGGGGCCTAAGTTGCGCGTGGGTGAGATCGAAGGCGGGGCGGTCGAACTGCGTGAGGGAGATATAGTGACGCTGACACCACGCCCCCGGCCGGGCGCGAGGGACGAGATCCCCGTGCCCCACCCGGAGTTGCTGCGCGACCTGCGGCCCGGTCAGACCGTGCTGCTGGATGACGGACGCCTGGAGTTGGTCGTCGCGCGGGCCGGTGAAGGCTGCCTGAAATGTCGAGTGGTCACAGGTGGTCAACTCACCTCTCACAAGGGCATCAACGTCCCCGGGGCAACACTTCGCTTTTCCACCCTCACGCCCAAGGACCGGGAGGATGCCCAGTTCGCATTGAAGCAAGGAGTGGATTTCTTTGCCCTTTCCTTCGTCCGTCGGCCGGCCGATGTGCGTGAACTGCGGCAGTTCCTGAAAAGCAGAGGTGCCGACGTCTCCATCATCGCCAAGATCGAAAAGCCCGAAGCGCTCTCAGTCTTCGACGAGATCCTGGCCGAAGCCGATGGCATCATGGTCGCCCGAGGCGACCTGGGGGTGGAGACGCCCGCTGAGGAAGTGCCGTTCCACCAGAAGCGCATCATTCATGCCTGCAATCAGGCCGGCAAGCCGGTCATCACCGCCACCCAGATGCTTCAGACGATGATCGAGAACCCGCGTCCGACGCGAGCGGAGGCCTCGGACATCGTCAACGCCATCCTGGATGGCACCGATGCGGTGATGCTTTCCGGCGAGACGGCGGTGGGCCGGTACCCGATTGAGGCGGCAGAGACGATGGCGATGATCTGCGCCAATGCAGAGGCTCACTTACCCCATGGCCGCTTGCTGCACGGCGAATCTCACACCCACGAAACGATCACCGAGGCCATCAGTTGTGCCGCGGTGGAGATCGCCAGCGAGGTGGGGGCCAGGGCGATCATCACTGCGACGATGTCGGGCAGGACGGCGCGCATGGTGGCGCGTCACCGACCGTCCGTCCCCATCGTGGCCGTGACGCCCAATCGGACGACCTTGCTCCGCTTAACGCTCGTGTGGGGTGTGGTGCCTGTGCTGGTGTCGGAGTTCAAGAACACCGACGAGATGGTGCAGATGATGGTCCAGGCGGCACGTGAGGAGGGGTTGGTGGCCTGGGGTGACCGAGTGGTGCTGACGGCGGGCATCCCCTTCGGCAGCGTAGGGGAGACCAATATGCTCAAAGTTCACGTAGTGGGGGAGAGCGAGGAGGTGTGAGACGTGAAACGTGAAGCGTGAGAGTCACGTTTCAGACGCCGTGTCTTGCGGTGGAGTAGCCTCCGGCTGTGAGGCCGGCACAGGCTCAAGGGCCTGCGGTGCGATGCTCGTGCCACAGTAGGGGCAGAGAGACCAGGACAGATGGAGGGGACGGCCACATTCTGAGCAGGCCCGCTTGAGCCGGGTGTGGCAGGCCGGGCAGTACAGATAGTCGCTCTTGACCCGCTGTCCACACCCCGGGCAGACCTCCGGCTCTTCGATGGCCTGGAGCAACGCTTCTTGCTCCAGGGAACGCTCATAAGCCTCCGCTAGTGTTTCCCGCGGGCGCAGCATCAGGTACACCACCAGCCCAACGACAGGTAACACGATCACCAACAGCGTGGCCAGTATCTGGGCCAGAACGTCACGGGAACGAGCGTGAATATCGCGAAAGGTCCAGATTGCCATTCCGCCCAATAGCGCAATGGTCACCCCCCCGCAAATGGTGGATAGAATGGTCAGATAAGTGGGGATTCTCTCCAGGATGTCCTCCATTAACGGCACGCTCCTTTTCGAATTGATATCCGGGTCGAGTGAGGCGTATTATACCACTGGCTGGTATAGGAGCAAGTATTCAAGGGCAAAACGTAACTTGTATACTTGGGCTACTCAGCCAACCCCAGATAGGGCGTTGGAGCATATCCTTTAGGACGCAGACGAACGCCGCCGAACGCTGATTTTTGAATTTGATCTGCGGAAATCTGCGTTAATCTGCGTCCGATCTCGAATCTGGCGGATTGGCTGAGTAGTACCGGCAAAACTCTATGACTATGGTGGCGCTATGGCGAATGACGAAATGCGGGCCGAGTATCGGCCAACGATCAAGGATCTACCGGTTGACGAGCGCCCACGGGAGCGGCTGGCCCATGCTGGCGAGGGAGCGCTCTCGACAGCGGAACTGCTGGCCATCATCCTGCGTACAGGCGTGGGTGGCGAAAACGTCCTCTCCCTGGCCACGCGGCTCCTCTCCCGCTACGGCGGCTTGCCCGGCCTGGCCCGGGCCAGTTTTGCCGAACTGAAGGCTGAGAAGGGGATGGGGCCGGCCAAAACGGCGCAACTCAAAGCGGCGCTGGAGTTAGGTCGCCGTATGCTTCTGGCCGCTCCGGAGGATCGCTTCGTCGTGCACTCCCCGGCCGACGTGGCGCAACTCCTGATGGCCGAGATGGCTCACCTGGAGCAGGAACACTTCCAGGTATTGTATCTGGACACACGCAATCGGTTGCTCGGCTCCGAAACAGTGTATGTGGGAAGTCTCAACACCTCGCACATTCGAGTGAGCGAGGTATTTCGGGACGCCGTTAAGCGCAATTGTGCCTCCATCATCGTCGCCCACAATCATCCCTCGGGCGACCCCACCCCCTCGCCTGAGGACGTGGAGGTGACCCGCCAATTGGTCGCAGCGGGGAACCTGCTGGATATTGAAGTGCTGGATCATCTGATTATAGGACAGCAACGTTTTGTGAGCCTGCGCGAGCGCGGGCTGGGCTTTGAGTAGGCCACGGTAGCATAGAAAGGAGGCGACAGATGCCACAGAATTTGCTGAAGAATGGAGAGTTCGAGGCCGACTGGGGGGAAGAGAAGAGCCATCGTTGTCGGATCTTTCCCAAGGATGCTGAGCCATACGAGCGAGAGATCGGGAACATTTTTGTTCCACCGGGCTGGGTATTCTGGTTCCGGCATGAGCCAAGCGTGTGGGATCAGCCGGAGGGCCGCGATGCCTGGAAACAGCACGACCCCCGCCGTGTTCACAGCGGAGAAAAAGCGTATATGTACTTCACCTTCTTCCGCAAACACGATGCCGGCCTGTTTCAGCAAGTGCAGGTCACACCCGGCACCCGATTGCGCCTGACCGCCTGGGCGCATGCCTGGAGCAATCACAAGGACGGCCCGCACCCGGACGATGGCCGCTGGAGCGAGGGGCCGGGGTACGAGGCCGGATTCCTCCTGGAGGGAGAGGCTCCCAACAGCGATTGGGAGAATTTCACTTTCTACGTGGGGATTGATCCTACCGGCGGCACCGACCCCTTCGCCGATACTGTCGTCTGGGGGCATGGGGCGCACATCTATAACCAATATGCCCAAGTCCCCGCCGTCGAGGTGGTTGCTCAGGCTGACATTGTGACGGTGTTCCTGCGCAGCAAGACGCTCTGGCCGTTCAAGCACAATGACGCCTACTGGGACGACGTGGAACTGGTTGCTAAGGGCGGGGAAGAGCCTGAGGTGCACCTGAGCCATGAACCGGCCAATCCGAGGGTCGGCGACGTGGTGACAATTGAGGCTCGCTCACTGACGGCCCTGAGCGACGTCCTTATCGTTGTCCGTCAGCCCACTGGGGCGGAACTACCGCGGACGGAGGTTGTGGCCAGGCGCGATGGAGACTGGTATGCGTGGACGTATACCACCTCTCCGCTAAGCGAGGTCGGGACGCATGAAATCATGTTCTCCGCCGCTGGGGATGTGGAAGCGACCGCTACGTTTGATTGCGCGCCGGGTGCACCGCCGCCACGGGGCCTCCCCCGCGCTCAGTATGAGCGGACTTATGTGCTGCTCCCCCCCGACGCGGACGCGGCCTGGGCACTGGCGGTGGTGGACGGGGTGTGGGATCGGCATCGGTATACCATCGGGAGTAGTGCCGATGATGCCGGCATCGGTGACCTGGATGCGCGGCGGGTGATCGCGGTCAACCCGGGGAAATGGCCGAGTGACCTGCGGGCCTTCTTTAAGGAATACTACCCCGGGGTGGAGTACGTCGCCATCGAGGCTGAGACGCCGGATGAGTTGACGCAGAAACTCAAGCAGTTGTAGACATTGCCGGACAGGAGAAGGCCCTCACCAGCAGGTGAGGGCCTTCGTGTGAATCTGGCTAAAATTCGTGGGGAGAAAAGGCCGGAGGCCCCGCTTCAGCGGGGATTTTCCGGCTGAAGCCGGACGTCCCCACTTGGGCCTTCGGGGCCAACTGCGGCATTGACGAGCCTCAGCGGGGATTTTCCGGCTGAAGCCGGACGTCCCACTGATTTTAGCCACACCCTGCTCACTTGCTGGGAACTCATTCCTGGGCCAACAACTCCACCTCCGTCACCATAGCGTTAAAACTATGACCGGAGGCATAAATAGTCAGTTGCTTGATGGAGGCTGGCGGCGCCTCGGCCAGTTCTTCCATCAAATTGCCCGAGTCGTAAGTCTGCCAGTTTCCCAGGGGTATCTGCTCGGTCCAGGGCTCCAGCGGCCAATCGGAGGCCGGTTCGCCTGTATAGAAGCCGTGGAGCCAATACCGGTCGGTGCCCCAGACATCTTTGTAATCAACGCGGACGATGATCGGGCATTCGGAACTGAGATAACCGCAGCCCCCAAAGCCCAGGATATTCTGATGGATGATACGCACGGCCAGGTGTAATTCGAGCGCGGTGAAATCGCGCACGTCGTAGTTGATCTCTTGCCGGATACCAACTTCAGCGTGATTGCTGCCATCACGGTAGAAATTGACCACCTTCCGCCCTTCGTCGGTGATGATGCTGACACGCGCCGGGGGTTGCTCAGGGGCCGTCTGCTCGCTGTAACTGCTCCACCCGTTCTCCAACGGGGCCTGGAAGTCGCCGTTGATGATGAGATTGCGAGCGGCAGGTAACGGGCCGATGATCTGCTCACTATCCATAGTAACCCGCTCGGCTGGGCCGAGTGACTTCACCTGCTCAGCGTCGTTAACCACATCAGCCTGCCCATCGCGTACTGTGACCTCCACCGCCGTCCCATTCACCCTAATCTCGTAACTCCCCTCCGCCAGCGTGACTGTTCCATAGGGTGTGTTTACCTCGACAACCGTAGGCCGATCCTCGCTATCAGAGACGCCGATACGCACTCGTCCGGCCCTCACTTCCAGAGTGATCCTGTGGGGCAGGCGGCTGGCCGAGAAGCGCGGGGAGCGTGCTGACGAAAGCACGATCTCCGTGTCGTCGTAGATCTGGACCGTGGCGATGACGGAACCATTTGCGTGCATCACGAGCCGGCCAGCAGTGGAGTCTGTGGCCACGATCGTGCGCTCCGGAATGTCGTCCCGCTCCTCCGCGATGGCGACCGGTTCACCCCGGCCGGCCAGGGTGACGCGCAGTGGGCCTCGCTGCACTTCAAGCGTCACGTTCTGCCCCACACGGGCATAAAGGATGTAGTGACGGACGCCCAGTGGCACTCCAACTGTGAGGCTTATACAGGTGAAGAATGAAAGCAATAGGATGCCCCAGGCCAGTCGTTCAGGGTTTCTTCTCATAAATATCGCACTCTAAAGCGTTCGAATTTGCCGGTGGGGGTTTCCCACTTGACCTCCACCCGCTGCACTACTGCGGAGGGAGAACCACGGTGCAAGAAGGCCAGGAATTCGTTGAGTGCCTCGCGTCGGCCCTCGGCGACGGTCTCTACCGTGCCGTCCCAGCGGTTGGCGACCCAGCCGGCCAGCCCGAGGCGTTGTGCAGTGCGAACAGTATAGTAACGGAAATTGACCCCTTGTACATACCCATGAACGACGGCGTGCAGACGAGCCTCCGGTTTCGGTTTCTCTCCCATCGTCTATACTCCCCACAGGATGCGGAAAAAACGGGGTTCCCGTTTATCGAAGCGGTGTAGACCGGCCTCGCGGGCCTCCCGTACAGCCCGCTCCCATTCCGCCCGCGTGATGGGCCGGTCGAGCGGCGGCAGTTGAGCGGCCTTGTAGCAGGGACGGTACTGATCCATAATGTTGATATAAGTATCACGCGAGACCTCTCCCGCCAGAAAGCGGGCGATTTCAGCAGTTCCGGCCAATCCCTCCGGCAGCACCAAGTGGCGCACGAGCAGTCCCCGCAGTGCGATGCCGTTCTCGTCGAGCACCAGATCACCCACCTGCCGGTGCATCTCCCTGACGGCGGCCTGATTGACAGCCGGATAATCCTTGATTTTGGAGTATTTCTGCGCAATCTCCGCATCGGCGTATTTCATATCCGGCATATAAATGTCTACCACGCCATCGAGCAACGCCAACGCGGCGAGAGAGTCATAACCGCCGGTGTTCCAGACCAGGGGGAGCCGCAGCCCCGCCTCGGCGGCGATGAGGACAGCAGCCAGGATAGGGGCCACGACGTGGGTGGGGGAGACCAGGTTGATGTTATGGCATCCCTGTGCCTGGAGCGAGAGCATCATCTCGGCCAGTTCCTCCGGCTCGACTTCCCGCCCGTGCCCCAGTTGGCTGATGTCGTAGTTCTGGCAGAACTGGCAATTGAGATTGCACCAGGCGAAGAAGATGGTTCCCGAGCCCCGATAGCCCCGCAGCGGATCCTCCTCCCCGAAGTGGGGGCCGAAACTGGAGACCAGCGCCCGCACTCCGGTGTGGCATGTCCCCGGCTTCTCGTAGCGGTCCACGCGGCACTCCCGGCCACAGAAGTCGCAGGCGTGGAGACGCTCATAGGCGTCCTGCACGCGCTGCTTCAGTTCGCCTGAGCGAAGTAATGCCAGATAAGCAGGTTCAAAGGTGCTCATCTCATCAATACAGCGTACTTGAACTCAAACTCACACCAGGCCAGGAAAAATTCGTCCACCGGGACACGAATTGGAGCGTCATCGAAAGCCGGGTCGTTCACAAGGACGGTATCTTCAGTCATACCGACGACGACAACAGCATGCGGTGTGTCTACCTGCCAATAGGAAAGATTGCCTGTCCATAGAAAAACGATGCAGGGAATGCCTTGCGACAAGTGGCGATGGAGCTTGATGATAGAGCCTTCTTCGTACTCGACAGTCAAGCCCAGTGTGGTCAAACGGCTGATATTGGAGGACATCGTTCCAAGTTCTGTGGTGCCGAGAATGCTGGCCAATTTCTCCTGCTCCAGATGACGACCAAGATATGCCAACACCATGACTGCGCATGCGGGCAAGCACATAGCGTCATCGGTCTGTTTACAATGTGGAACCGGCAAGTAGTCGCCTGGCATGTTCGCTTATGTCCTCCAGCAGTTTGTCATCTACGATCATTTCGCCGGTCTCTGCATCCACATCAACGTTTCCTACCTGCCCTATCTGGCCCCGAGAAGGCGTGGACAGAATGACTGGTACCCGCCAATAGATTCTGTCCGTCAGAAACAAGGCAGGAGAACCCCCGTGCAGCAAGTTGCCGACTTTTTCAAGCATCAGTACGTTTACTTTGCGTCGGGCGACGACGGGGGTGATGTTCATTGTTGCATGGACGCGGACGTTGATCTCTATCTCCGCTAACCGGAGTTGGGGGGGCAGAGTACCCTCGATAGTCACAGGCATAGCAACATCCTTGCTCATAGCATTAACCTCCTTGCACGCTTGTTCATAAAGAGAGACAAGCACAGCGTGCTATCGCCACCGCACCGGCACCCTGTGCACACGCCAGCGTCGGTCACGGTACTGAACATAGCCATTGCGCCGACCGAACTGATAGATGCGCCAGGTCACCTCGACGTCGCGACGGCAGTAGGCGATGACCTTGTCCAGTTGGCCCTGGCGGAACCAGCGCACGGCCTGTAATCCATCGGCACTCTTCATCTCCCCCAACGTGGCAACGGCGATGGCGTCGAGGGATGGTCTCCAGCCAAGCACACGATACAGGTGGTCAAGCATATCGCACGTGGGGATCTGATCCAGTCTCTCGGTGGTATAGGCACGCAGGACTTCGTAATCGAAGCGGAGCACGTTATAGCCGACCACTAGATCGGCCCCGCGCAGAGTGGCGAGGAGGTAATCCACTTCCTGCTCTGTGTAATCGCGGTAGAGGTCTGTAGCAGCGCTATAGGTCACGGCGACCGCCAGGCCCATATCGCGGATATGGCGCCAGCCTCCTACTTCGTCGGCCGTATATTGAGTCTCCAGGTCGAAAACGACGATGTTGCGCACGACGCTCCTCATTCTGAATTCGTACTGGGTTCGTAGTGGCGACTTCAGTCGCTTCTTCCGCCTCGGCAACGACTGAAGTTGTTACTACGAGACATCAGAATTGTGTGGTGAATTACCACTACCGGCGGCGGAATCTACCGATCATCGGTACGGCCACCAGCAAACTCAACAGCCACAGCCCCACCCAGACACCGACTTCCTCCACCCAGGCCCGCCAGGGCGCCCGGGGTTCCAAATGAGCCCGCCAGATGGTCTCCAGGCCACTAAGGCTGATATTTAGAGCCTCTTGCACACCCCCAGCGCAACTGGCACCGTTGGCGTAGGCAGCCAGTAGTGTGCGTATCCCCTCAGCGCCGTATCGCTCGCGAATGAACTGCACCACGCTGGCGCTCTCGGCGTAGGCCAGGAACGCAGTGCGCGAATTCGGCGAGAAGGGGACACATAGATCTTCTAATGGGAGGAGAGCCCCTGCAACGCGCGCCTCTTCGAGTGCCATGGCGTACTCTGGCGTCGGCAACCGCTCGTTGGCCGTGGCCAATCCCTCATCCAGCCAACAGGGGACATATTTGTAGCCGGTTGGTGTGACGGCCTGGTAGACCAGCAAATGGGTGATCTCGTGTGGGATGTAGCGCATCATGCGCGACGTGTAGCCTTCTTCATACGGGATGGCAACGACGACTGCGCCCAGTTCTGGACGTGCCTGGCCGCTCATCCACTCCCGTCCTGTGAGCACCATCGCCGCGTCGAGATTGTGCTGCGCGTTGTAAATGTAGATGGTGATGGATTCCGGCACAGGGGCGCGTAATTCCGTATTGATCTCCTCCAGGCTGGCCCGAGCAATGTCAAGCGCCGCCTGGCCGAAGGCCGGGTCGCCATATCCTTCGATCCAGTGGACGGTGAGGCCATCGGCGCTGAGGTGTTCCCACTGGAAGCGGTTATCCGTGTACTCGAACTGCTGAGGCTCTGTAATCAGCCTGTTGCCAACGGCATCCTCAATCTGCCACCAGAAGGTGATTATGGCGAACGGTGGTAGGGGAAAGTGGCGCAAGTCGTGCACGTAGTTGACGCCGGTCTCGCGGGCGGGCTCAACAGGCACGTTCACAGCCTCGGTTCGCTCCTCACCCGTGGCGTGGAAGAACAGGTAGACCTGGGTGATGTCGGTGTCCGAGGTGGCCTGCAGGGTGAATGTGACTTGCTGGGCAAAACTGTAGTCGGCTTTACTTTCGACCACGGTGATGCCGTCGGCGGCAACAGTGGAGGGGATCAGCAGAAGCCATAGGATCAGGACGAGACACGCGATTATTCGCCGTTTGTCCCTCGCCATTCGTGATTCGCAATTGACGGGGCTAAAGTCCGTGTGACGTCCGGCTGAAGCCGGAAAATCCCCGCTGAAGCGGGGCGTCCGACCTTTCCCTTCCCCCCATCTTAGCCAGACCCATTCGCAATTCGTCACTCGCAATCTCTACCAGTCCGGCTCTCTGATCAGCCTGGTGAAGAACTCCGACAGGTCACCATGCAGGAACTCCAATTCGTCCAGAGCGGCCTCGGCTGCGGACCGCGTGGCCTCATCCTCTGCCAGGCAGTAGTATTCGAGAATCTCCCGCGCTTTGTCGCCTCCGATCTGCCCCAGGGCCCACAGGGCTGCTTCCTGCACCTCATGGTCGGCATCATCGGCTAACTCCTCCAAATCACGCACAGCCTCAGAAAGTTGAAGTTCGCCACAGGCCCTGGCGGCTTCGTAGCGCAGTTCGGGATTGGGGCTGAAGAGTTCCTGCTGTACCTGGCGGGCCCAGCGGGTATCGGCGCTGCGCCCCATGGCGAAGACGGCACTGACACGCATCTTCTCCTCCGGTGCGGCGTAGGCTTGGCGGATTAACCCGGCCACGGTTTCGTTGTCAATGTAGGCCAGCGATTCCAACGCCCGCCGCCGCACTTCCACATGCTCATCCGCAGTCTGGCATGTGGTCAACAGGGCTTCGTAGGCCATGGCGTGTGGCCCAGGACGGATCTTCTCCAGTTCGCCCAGCAGGATGAAGCGGCCCAGCGACATAGCCGCAGCTGCTCGCACGGCCACCGCTTCGTCTTCCCGCAGGCGTGCTACCAGGAGCGGCACCAGGCGCACGTCCTCGTCCTCCCATAGTCCCTCGACTGCTGCCGTGCGCACCTGGGCGTCCTCATCCTCCAGGCCCAGACGAAAGAGCGCGCCGAAGTCCACCTCGAAGTCCGCCTCGGCCAGTTCCACCAAGCAGGTGATCAATCGCCGTCGCAACTCGACGGGCAAACCCGGCCACACCTCACGCACGCGCGCCACATCCTCGGCCCCCAGGCTTGAAAGGTGGTACAGCGATGCTTGGGCCGGCATCTCGGCTTTTTCACGCAACTCGTCAAGTAAAATGTCGAGCAGAGACCTCATCTTACTTCAACCACGACCAGGGGATGATGGGGTTGACCAGGTCTTGAAACATCACCAAAGCCATCAGGCTGACCAGGATCACCAGGCCCACGAAGTGAACTACCGCTT
>Ga0116200_10000144_pt1 | contig 18875 bp, 14 predicted proteins | sample Mar14436cmmetaG_FD_94478 | JGI IMG/M metagenome (GOLD analysis project Ga0116200, IMG submission 94478) | Marine hydrothermal vent microbial communities from Guaymas Basin, Gulf of California to study Microbial Dark Matter (Phase II) - Marker... ... | reverse complement strand
TCGCCCAGGGTGATTTTGCGCCCGTCGAGGATGGCGGTGTTGAGATCAACCATCGCCGGATCGCCGTCCATGCGCTGTTTCAGGTTCTGCACGGCCTCGGCGCGGGAGAACTCGTCCTCACCGTGGAAGAGGTAGAACATCCATTACTCCTGGCTGAGGGTCACTTCGTGGATCACCAGGCGGCCCCATTGCCGACGGTTGATCCGCCGCACGAACATCCCGCCCACCTCTGGCAAGGTGGTGACCCGTGCCTGCACGACCAGGCCCAACGGCTGGGCGATGAGCATGGCTACCATCGTAGCCAGCATCACGTCCGGCAGACGGCCGAGCCGCGATTTTGAGCGGCGGGGGAAGAACATGGCCGCGAAAGCTGCCAGACCAGCCAGCATCCCGCCGACGGCCAGGTTGGTGCCGCAGCGGGGATGGACGGCCAGGTGATATTCCCCGGCTCGCAGGCGGTCGAGGGCTTCGGCGACGGCCGAGGCCACCTCCTCGGTGCGCACCCAGCCGTACAGCGTAAAGCCCGACAGGGTGGTATGCCCTATCAACTGCAAATACGGGTTACGCGCGGACAGGACGTGGATGGTGGCGTGTTCCACGGCGTGATTCCGTCGTACACGGGCCACTAGCGGCAGGTCCAAAATATTTGTCATTTGCACCTCGATGCCTCTCAATCAATGATGGGTTTAGCAACTACAATCACACGGTGGGTGTTGTTGGTGTACGGCCAGCAGGTGACCAGGGTCACACGCTCGTCGCCCGTGGGGGCGATCCAACGCGCGTTCCGCTCACGCACCTCGGCAGGTGCGTCTTTCTCTTTAAGGATGTGCTTCTCGGTCACCTGATAGCGGTAGGCCGTATCGCCTACGTACACGATGACCTCGTCCCCGGCCTGCACGTCCACCAGATAACGGAAGACCTTGCCTCGAATGTTGTGATGGCCGTTCATGACCACGTTTTCCCCGTGACCGGGATAGGCCGACGTCTTGTGCCAGCCGACCGCGTAGTCGGCCACGTCCCACACGCTGACCAATCGCCCTCCCTCCTCGACGGTCTCCCAGCCAACGGGCACCACGGTGGCGTCCACGTTGATGGCCGGGATCACCAGGCGACTGGGCGGAGCATCGGCAGGGGGCGGAAAGTTTGGTGTGGGAGTGGCTGTGGGTTTGGGGGTGGGTGAGGGACGAACCGTGCCCTGTGGATGTGCCGGCGTAGGCGTAGTCCACGGATCGGGGCGGGGCTCGCGCCGGAAGTGGGTCGGCGTCGGCGATGGAGTTGGCGTGGACAGGAGGACAACCGCCGCCGTAGTGACGGTTGGGGTAGCGGTAGCGGTCTCAGTGACGACGAAGTCCGTCGGCGCAGACCCGGCGTAAGCCCGCGTCTCGAGTTGGACGTGCTGGTAGGCCAGAACCATCCCCACGGCCAGGAGCACTGCTCCAAACCAGATGAGGATAGTGCCAGCCATCGCCAGGCGTTCTGTTCGGCTCAACGGTCGAGGCTCATCCCAGAAACTCACGTCACTCTCCACCCAATCCATCTTTGGATCGATTATACACTGGACGCCAGGGGAAAGCAAGTCTACAGCAGGTTCACCGGGTCCACGTCCACCCGCCAGTCTGGGGGCAGGCTCGCCGCGCACAACAGCAAGCCGGGGTCCGTGGCCCGGACGACGATCTGCCAGCGATGCTGTCCTCGCCAGCGGGCAAAAAAGCAGGGCAGTGGCCCGCTGATCTCCACGGGGACGCCCAACTGCGCGGCAGCAGACTCGATCTCAGCGCGTAGCACCTCGCCCTCTTCTTGGCAACGCTCGGCGCTAGAGTGCACGCATACCAGTCTGGCCAGGCGGGAGAAGGGCGGATACCCGTGCTCACGGCGGAAGGCGATTTCCGCGTCGTAGAAAGCGGGATAGTCGTGACGGGCAGCAGCCTGGATGGCGTAATGCTCCGGCGAGTAGGTCTGGACGATCACCTGGCCGCCCAGTGGACTGCGCCCGGCCCGTCCGGCGACCTGGGTCAGCAATTGAAAGGTACGCTCGCTGGAGCGGAAATCCGGGAGATGGAGTGCGGTGTCGGCGGCCACCACCCCCACCAGGGTGACCAGCGGCAGGTCTAACCCCTTGGCGATCATCTGCGTGCCCACGAGCACGTCCGCCTGATGGGTTATGAAACTTTGGAGGAGCGCTTCGTGCGCCCCACGACCGCCGGTCGTATCCCGATCCCAGCGCAGAGTCCGTGCCCGTGGGAACATCTCGCGCACCGTGGCCTCCACTCGCTCCGTGCCGATGCCGAAATAGCGGATGCGTGTGCTGTCGCAGCGCGGGCACACGCGAGGGATGGGTTCCTGCCGCCCGCAGTGATGACAGCGCAACACCTTGTCCGCAGCGTGATAGGTGAGCGGCACGTCACAGCGGGGACAGCGCAGGACGTGCCCGCAGTCCCGGCAGAGCACAAAGGTAGCCGTGCCCCGCCGGTTCAGGAACAGGATGGCCTGCTCACCAGCCCGCAGCACCCGATCCAGCGACTCCTGTAACGCGCGGCTGAAGATGCTCCGGTTGCCAGCCCGTAGCTCCTGGCGCATGTCCACCACGCGCACCGGCGGCAGATCGGTGTACTGGGCATCGAGGTGCGGGGCCAGGGGCCGGTAGCGCACGGTACGTAATTGGTAGCTCTCTCGCTGTTCCTCCAGCCGGCGGCGATGGCCCAGGATGCGCTGGGGAAGTTCCACCAAAATGTACTCGCCTTGCCGGGCACGATAGTACGAGACCAGGTCCGGGGTGGCGCTGCCCAGGATGACCGCCGCGCCGCTCAGTCGCGCCAGCTCCACGGCCACCTCGCGGGCGTGGTAGCAGGGTGGGCGGTCGGCCTGCTTGTAGGTGGATTCGTGCTCCTCGTCGAGGACGATCAAACCCAGGTGGGGCAGCGGGGCGAACAGGGCCGACCGGGGGCCGATGACCACGTCAGCCAGGCCAGCGCGAATCCTGCGCCAGGCGTCGAAACGCTCGCCGGCCGAGAGGCCGCTGTGCAGGACGGCGATCCGCGCCGGGAAGCGGGCGGCGAAGCGGCGGATCGTCTGCGGCGTGAGGGCGATCTCCGGCACGAGGACGATTCCCTGCCGACCCTGGGCCAGCACCTCCTGTAAAGCCCGCAGGTAAATCTCGGTTTTCCCGCTGCCGGTCACCCCACGGAGCAGATAGACCGGGGGCTGTAAAATAGGGAATTGGAGGCCGGGCTGAATCCGCTGCCAGACAGCTTCCTGGTCGGGTGTCAGGCGGGGTTGGCTCTCCAGGACGAACTCCCGCCCGGCCAGGGGATCGCGCCATACCTCCTGCTCCTCCAAGGCAACCAGTCCCCGGCTCTCCAGAGCACGCAGGTCTGCCAGGGAACAGCCGGTCTCGGCGTATACCCAGCTCACCCACACTGCGTCACGCTGGTCCCGCAGGCAGTTCAGCACCGCCGCCTGGCGCTGCCCGCCGCGCAGTTCGAGCACCCTGCCCACGATTTCCTCCTCCGCCAGACGCAAGAGGACACGCGGCTCCTCGCGGATGCGGTGGACGAGCCCCCGTTTCTCCAGGGCACGGATGGCGGAACTGTCGGCCCCGGTCTCGCGGTAGACCTGCGCCGCTTCCACGGGGCCGGGGAGATCGCGCAGGTAAGCCAGCACCGCTGCTTGTTTCGACGCTGCCTTCTTCGATGATGAACTGAGTCTCTCCAACGCACGGTCAATCTCGGCCGGGGGAACGGCCAGGACTACCAGATCTCGCCGCTTGGTGATCTCCACCCAGCCGCGTTTGGCCAGGGCACGGACGGGGGCCGGGCCACAATCCGCCCAGGCGCACACCTGGGCCAGCGTGGGCAAGGGGTCATCGCTGGCAGCCAAAGCCAGGAGCACGGAGGCCTGCTTCGAGGGGTGGCCCAGGCGAGGCAGCGCCTCAGCAATACGGTCCTCGTCGGCCAGCAAACGGACGAAGCGCACCTTTCTGGGCCCGATGCGCGGCGGAGGTAGCTCCCAACGCTTGACGGCCACGCCCCGTTGTACCAGGCGCTCGATCAGGCTGGCGACGTCCTTCCGCCGCATCCGCCTCCGAACCTGCTGGCGGGTGAGGGGACCCTCCCGGCGCAGCAAATCGAGGAGCGCCCGCTGCGGGTCCGTCAACGAGCTCTCGTCAAACTTCGTCGGGGCAGGTTCAATCACCAGGCGGGCACGTCGCAGCAGGCCGGGGGGCAACATCTGGCGCAGGCAATCCATCAGGGGAGCCAGGTAGGTGGCGCTCATCCAGCGGGCCAGGGCGAGTTGTACCGTGGAAAGGACGGGGTCTGGCCGCACCAGCGTGTCAATCTCACGCACCTCGGCGACCGGGGCAGTGTCACTCAGGGCGACCACCACGCCGTACTCCCGCCTCGGGCCGAAAGGCACGACGACCAGGTGACCGGGGACGAGCTGGCCTTCCAGACCCGGCGGAATTGCGTAATGGAAAGTCATGCCCAGGGCACTATCGGCTCCCTGGGCACGTATCTTAGCGAGATCTGCGCCCCCCTGCCAGCGCACGGGGGCGTTGACCGCAACCTCGGCGTAAATCATCTCAGCACTTGCTCACTGGCGGTACAGGGCCCCGGCTACGTACCCTACCACCTGGGAGTGATCGCCAGTCACATCGCCGGAATTGGCATAGTACAACACCTGACCACGGGTGGCCCCCAGCGCTCGCGCGGCCAGCATTACGGCGATGACCGGGCCACCGCCACAGGCTTCGGTGCGATGGGTAGCCAGGGCCTGGGCCAGCCCTTCTGGATCAAAATTGTCAATGTAGCTCAGGGCCACCCGGTCCAACTGGACGGCTTGATGGTAGGGGTAGAAGTGAGAGAGATCAGTGGAAGCCACCAAAAGGGCGTTCTTCCCGGCCAGCACCCGGCCCAAAGCCGCGCCCAATCGCCTGCACGCCGCCAGGCTCTGATCGCCCATCATCACCGGCAGCAGACGGAACTCGCCCAGGGCCACCTGCAGGAAAGGCAGTTGAATCTCCAGGGAGTGCTCCGCGTCGAAGCCCACGCGGGTCAACTTTACCTCGCTGCCCAAGTCCGAGACCAGCTCCTGATCCAGGTACACCAGGCCCAGGGGGGTCTCGTAAGCATCAGCGGCCGTCACTGCGAAAGTGCCCACCGGCATACGATGTACGGGAGAGACGACGGCGACCACATCGTAGCTCGCCCCCTCCACTTGTTTGTAGGCATAGGCTGCCACCTGGCCGGAGTAAATATAGCCGGCGTGCGGGCTGATCAAGCCTACCACCTCGCCACCTAACTCCACCAGTTCAGCGTGACTGAGGTATTCTTTCACAGTCCGCTGCAGCTCAGCTTTCGTGCCAGGGTACCACGTTCCAGCGATCACCGATTGACGGACTGTTGTCATCGCAGACCTCCTCTCTCCCACTCAGGTGACTGGCACTTTGACTTCAGACCTTCCAGAACGACAAAGCACAGTGTGACATTCAAAAGTTCTCGCCAGACGACATCTGTAAGTGCCGGTCACCTTCTTTCAACCACGCAGCAAAAGCCAGGCCAGAACCGCGGCGGCCATCAGAGTTATCGCCAGCAGCAATCCCCCTGCCCGGCGCAGGCGATGATAGCCCACCACCGTCCTGCCATGCCGCTCATGCGCGGCGGTTCCGGCATCCATCGCCTCCTGGTGAGACGAGCGATAGCCCAGCACCCGTGCGAGCCACCAGGCGCGGGCGCAATAGGCATATTGGCCGATCTCGCTGGCGCGGATTACCCGGCTATCCCCTCTGTCCATGATTGAACTTCGCCTCGGCCTCTTTCAGAGCAGCGCTGAGCCGCTCCTGACGCATGGCCATGGTCAAGTCCCCGCGCGTGCGCTCCAGCACACCGCGCACCATGTCCGTGGTGCGGCGCAGGCCCGAGGTCAACGCGTTCGGGAAATCTATCGTGACCAGCACGCCGTAAATGTCATCCATAGCCTGTAGAATTCGCTCGGCGCGTTCGGTGCGATCATGGCGAATGATGTCCAGCACGTAGCGACGCATCTCGCCCACGGCCTCGCCCAGGCCGTTGAGGTAAGCCGCGTCCTCCACCCCCAACGCGGCTGGCTCAGGGAGTGGGCTATCGGTGATCAGGGCGTAAGTGATACTGGCCTCGGCGAATTCCTTGAGGGCGTCCTGGGTGTAGCCGGCGTAGTAGAGATCAGGATAGCGGCGTACCCCGTTGACCATCTCGTCGGCGGCGGCACGGGCAGCGGCCAACAGGCTGGCCGCGGCCTCGAATTCGCCCCGGTGGGTAGCGCGGATAGCCAGGGAGCAGTCGCGGATCAGGGCCCGTGAGCGACGCAGTACCTCATCACGGGCGGCGTTCTTGGCCTCCAGGTTAGCGCGAATGCGCTCAATGATAGCGTCCAGGTTGTCCAAATCATCCCTCCATGTGAGTGTCGTAAATCTACTTCTTAAACCCCAGAGGCCGCTCCTCGTGAAAACTCGTGTCCGGTGTCTTGATTTCCCCGTACTGCTCTTCGAATTTGTGCAAGTTGTCGCCCAGCGCTTTGTGCAAGAGTTTGGCGTTTATCGGGGTCATCAGCACGCGGGCATAGACTTTGGCTTTGGGCACGTTGGGCAAGATGCGGGCGAAGTCGATCACCACCTCCGACGGGGAATGGGTAATCAAAGCCAGGTTGGCGTACACAGCCTCCAAATCTGCCGGGATTTCGACGTTCAGTTGCCGCCGGGAAACAGGTTGCTTGCTCACAGACATCTCCTTAGAAAATAGGCCAGCCGCCCCGCGTAGTGGGGGAGCGCAGCGGGGTCGGCTGCACGCAATGTTAAAAAGCAGCAGACAATTCCAATGTGGGAGCATCTACCGGAAACTTGACCATCAGACAGCTACCCCTGCTTCGGCAACGAAGGCTTCCAGAACCGGCACCTCGCTCTCGTAAACCTCCGACCCAAAAGTTTCGATGTGGAAAGCTATGGCGGACTTGACATCGGCCAGAGCTTCCTCATAGGTTTCACCTTCGCCAACAACAACCCCTTTCAACCCAAGCGGGTAAGCCACATACCCATCAGGGTATTTTTCCACAATGATTTTGAATTGTTTTGTCATCTTTGCCTCCGGTGGGGAGTGATTGCACCCCACAATGATAGCACAAGACGTACAGATTTGCGAACGTAATAGCACGCCGCTGATTTCACAGAGATTGCACAAGTCCTCTCTACTCTGACGACTGCTACCTTTGACGTGGCGCGGCCTAATACACCATCTGCTATAATTATACTACCCCAAAACGTGTCCCTTGTCAATACAAAGACGCCGCCCGCAGCACAGGTGCGGGCGGCATGGGACACGCAGCAGAACACCGATTCCAGGCTAGAAAGGAATTTCGTTCTCCTCCACGAATCCTGGCGGTGGCTCTTCCTCCGTCACACCGGGGGCCGCTCCGGCCTGCTCGCCACGCGAAGACAGGAATTTAACCGTGCGGGCAGTTACTTCATACGAGGCACGAGCCACACCGTCGTTTCCGGTCCACACCCTCGGACCGCCAGTCTGCGGGTCTGGGCGCATCACCCCCTCGATCAAGACCGGCCGGCCCTTGCTCAGGTACTGATTGCAGATCTCGGCCAGCTTCCGCCAAGTGGTGACACGCCACCAGACGGTCTCCTCCCCCTGAGAACCATCCTGACTCGTCCACTTGCGATTGGTGGCCACGCTGAACGTGGTCACTGGCGTACCATCCGGAGTGTAGCGCATTTCTGGGTCCCGCCCCAGGTAGCCGACGATGATCACTTTGTGATACATTCCCCCTCCTTATGTTTTCAGATCCATAGCAGCACTCCCATGAGTGCCGCGCGAACGAGAACTAGTGTCCGATGAACCTCGCCCCTGCCCGCTGGCTAACGGATGTCCCTTTGTAAGGTGTCCAGAAACTCGGCATTGGATTTGGTGCGACGCATGCGTTGTAACAAAGCCTCCATGGCCGCTGCTATGTCCATCCCTGCCCCGTTGGGTGGAGGGGCCCTCATCACAGAGATCATACGACGCATGATCCACACTTTGGACAGCGTATCCGGGTCAAGCAACAGCTCCTCGCGCCGCGTGCCGGAACGATCAATGTCGAAGGCGGGGAAGATGCGCCGCTCCTGCAACTTGCGGCTCAGGTGCAGCTCCATGTTGCCCGTACCCTTGAACTCCTCGTAGATCATGTCATCCATGCGGCTGCCGGTATCCACCAGACAGGTGGCGATGATCGTTAAACTGCCCCCTTCCTCGATGTTCCGTGCCGCGCCAAAGAAATGCTTGGGCGGGTACAGGGCTGCCGGGTCCAGCCCACCAGAAAGCGTCCGCCCGCTGGGCGAGACCACCAGGTTGTACGCCCGTGATAAGCGGGTGATGCTATCAAGCAGGATGACCACGTCGCGCCCACATTCTACCAGGCGTTTAGCCCGTTGCAACGCCATCTCCGCCACCCGCACGTGATCTCGCACCGGCTCGTCGAAGGTGGAAGCGACGACCTCCGCCTCCACCGAACGATCCATGTCTGTCACCTCCTCCGGTCGCTCCCCGATAAGGACGACCATCAGATGCACATCGCTATAGTTGGCGGTGATTCCGTTGGCGATCAGCTTGAGCACGGTGGTTTTGCCCGCCTTGGGTGGGGAAACGATCAGGCCGCGCTGTCCCCGTCCAATAGGGGCCACCAGATTCAGGAGACGGGTGGTCAGGATCTCGGGTTTGGTCTCCAGGTCGAGCAACTGATTAGGGAAGATGGGTGTCAAGTCCTCGAAGCGAGGTCGCTTCTTGGCCTCCTCGGGGTCTATCCCATTCACTGCCTCTACGCGCAGGAGGCCAAAGTACTTCTCCGTTTCCTTGGGGGGGCGCACCTGGCCCACTATCATGTCACCGGTACGCAGCCCGAAACGTCGGATCTGCGATTGCGACACGTAGATGTCGTTGGGGCCGGGCAGCAGGTGATCGGAGCGCAGAAAACCGATGCCCTCCTCGACGATCTCCAGCACACCTCCACCGAAGATATACCCCTGTTGCTCCGCCTGAGCACGCAGCAGGCGAAAGATAAGATCATTTTTCTTCATGCGACTAACCCCGGAGATATTCATCTCCCGGGCTATCTCGCGGAGCTCATCCAGAGTCTTGAGTTCCAAATCGGTAATATTCACTGATTCTCTCCCACCAACAATTGCACCATGACACCTTTTCCGGTGCTGGCGAGTTTTTCCCACCCCCGTGGGTCAATACAGCCCTCACAACGATTTAACATCGGGGAATAATACATTGATTAGTGGTAAAATGGCGTTTCTACGCTCAGAGCGGGTTACAGCTCGTGACCACGGAGCAGCGGGTTGCGATCCGCTTTGAGCAAGAAAGTGCGGTTTTCATCACAGTTGCGAAATCACAACGTTGGGGTCGTCCTTTAAAAGGAGGAGGGTGTAGATGAAACCTGCTGAGGTACAAGCGTCAGGTAGCCAAACTACGAGGTTATTATAGCATCTTTTGGCACAGTGTCAAGTACGGCTCGCGGGTCAATCGGTAGGGCAGACTTCGCCGGGCTGCCCACTACCCTTCCACGGGGTTGGAACCCGAGGGGGCGGGGCTATCAGCAGAGGCGATGGCTCGTGACCAGAGCCACAGGAATATGCAGGCCACAGCCATCGCTGCAAAACCGCTCAACCCTCCCTCCGGGCCAAACGCGCCACCGGTGATTAGGTCGGCGCCCGGGCGAGGATGGGTGACCAATATCCCCCGCACCATGATCCCGCTGACTGGTAACGAAAATACCGCCCCCTGAAAAAAGTTCCACGAGAAGTGAAAGGCGATGGGCAGCCACAAATTCCCCGACAGCAAATAAGCGTAAGCGAAAACCACGCCAGCCAGGGCGATGTTCAAAAGAGCTACCAGGCTGACGTTTGGATTCAAAGCGTGAAAGACTCCGAACACGAGAGAGGATACGATCACTGCGGCGACGACACCGATCCCCTCCCGCAGATTGGGGATGAGATAGCCCCGGAAGACGATCTCCTCGTGAGTTCCGGCAATGATGAAAAACAGTAGTGAGAGAGCCAGGTTGCTCACAGCCGTAGCGACTGAGTCGGCATCCCACACCGTGCGCTCAATAGTCAGCAGACCAGCACCCCACTCCGCGAAGAAAATCCCGGCCATGAGCACGAACCCCAGCAGAAGGCCAAAAACCGCGTCCAGCGCCCACCTGTGGCGACGAAATCCCAGACTGGCAAAACTCTCCCGGTCGAGGAAGTGGCGGAATACATAAGTAAGTCCCAGAACGACGGCAAACTCCAAGATGAGCAAGACAAACTCTAATGCAGAGGGCGATGGCCCACCGAGCAGGGTTTGCTCGACCTCTGCTGGGGACATGCCCATCAGGAGCTGGTAGAACATGTAGGCAGTCAACACAGCGAGTTGGATGGACAGGGTCACAACTACATAGGCGATGACGTAAAAGGATGCCCGCCATAAAGGATGCAGTTTCTCATCCTTGATGAAAATTCGGCGCAACAGGTGACGAATGCCCATCATTGACATGGCTCAATCTCCTTGATTGACGAAAGATGGATGGCAGCCCAGCGGCGTGAACTCCAAACGACGAAATGTGGTATAATATAGTTGGTGTCCCGATGCTCAAGCAGCGGGCTCAGGGTGCTTTAGCGCCCTTCGTCCTCTTAGCCTGGACGTTTACGTCCAGGCCTTCCTGGTTTCTGAACTGCCCCGCAGAAAGGAACGCACGATGTCAACCCACAAACGGGCAATGGTACCAGTTCTTATCTCGCTGCTGGCGGTAATAATCCTCAGCGGGTGCAGCGTGAACACTGACCGAAGTCCCAGGGTCTCACCAGATTGGAGCCGCGGCCTGCGCCTGGGCTATGGATACCTCAACCAGCCGGTGGCGATGGCCGTAGACGAAACGCAAACAGTTCACCTGGTCTGGTGTGCCTGGGGAGAAGATGGAACCAGCCGATTGCACTACGTTGCACTTGACCGGCAGGCACGGGTGAGCACCGAGCAAGACCTGGACATCCCGGTCTCGCACCCGCGCCGCCCACAGCTTCTATTCGACGACGCAGGAGAACTCCATCTGGTCTGGATAGCCCGCTCCGAGGAGGGCGACAGCATCTTTCACGCCGTGATAGGACCCGACGGCGAAGTGGCGGCTGGCCCACAGCGCCTCGCTCCCAGCGACCAGGAGGTAGATCGTTTTCAACTCTACGGGGACGCTACGGGCCACGCCTCGGTAGTGTGGGCGAACGTCTCCGAGGTCAAGCCAGGCATCTACCAACTCTCCCTTGATGAGAGCGACGGGCCATTAGAACAAGCCACCCTCATCATCCCGGACGGACACACGCCTTCTGCACAGGTGGACAGCACTGGCACGCTTCACCTTATATGGCTGAAAGAAGTGACCTTTGATCAAGAAGATCTCTACTACGCGGCCTTCCCCCATTCTCAGGTGACGCCCACCCCGGGGGTCAAGCTGGCTCGGTTGGTCGTAGGACAGAGCGTGATCCTGGCAGGGCCCAAGCTGGGCCTGGATGACACCACCGTGTACGTTTTCTGGTCCCTGGAACGGCGGGGCGGTGGCCTGCAAGGTGCTGGCGCGGAGGCCTGGTATCTGAGCTTCCCCTTGGGCCGCCCTGCCGAGAGTAAACGTCAGCAGATTAAACTGCCGACCACGTCCCAGCCAAGCTACGCCGCACACCAGGGGCCGTATAACTATACCAGCTTACACTATCTGGATTCCCAGGAGACCATTTACGGCAGCGATTTCGTTTACATGCCGGCCGTGGTGCCAGGCCAGCGCGGGGAACTACCGGTGATGTTAATGGTGAAGATCAGCACGCGCACCAAAGCCCGTCCGCAACCGGTGATGGCCGTTTTCGCCGACGGTGTGCTCACAGGGTATCAACTCGTGGCGCTGACCGATTCAGCCTCCACGCAGCCAAACGTCGTCGCCGACAACGACGCAAATCTGCACGCCACCTGGACAGACCTGGGCGGTGCCTGGGAGTTTCAGGTGTATTACGCCACTACCGCACCGACGGCCGCAGCCTGGTTGAACCGCACGAGCACCGCAGACGTGCTCAACAGAGCTTTCGACCTGATCTGGGGCGTGCTCTCTGGAATCAGCCTGATCCCCGTGACTGGCGTGTGGATAATGCCCGCACTCATCTGGACGGTGATATACTACGTGCTGACTGGTGAGGATGACCTGTCTTTTTGGAAAGCCAAAATCGGATTGGGCACAGCCGTACTCGTCTATCTGGCCGCCAAGCTCATCCTCCTGCCCTCATTCCTGCTGTACGTGCCTGGCCTGGATCAGGTCCCAGAGCAGTTTGCCTCTTTGTTGGTCCTGGGCGTACCGTTGCTCATCATGGGCATCGCCCTGGGGGCCGTATACGTGTATCAGCGGCGTGCCGAACACGCCACCCTATTCCCCGCCTTCTTCGTTCTCGTCCTCACCGACGTGGTGCTCACCCTGATAGTATACTCACCCAGCATTTTCCGCCAGTAGCGTCCGGCGGGTACCAGGCGGGGTATTCTACCACGACCGTCCGTCCCCGGCAAATCTCTGAAGACGGCAAAGCCCCTCGAACCTCCCGTCCGAGGGGCTTTCACGTTGCACACGCCAACTCTGGGCTGGTGAGCAGTGCGTCACGAATTCGAGAGCTGTCCACCGGTCTGCGCCACCGGCACGGTGAAATAGAAAGTACTGCCCTCACCCACGGCGCTTTCCACCCAGATACGCCCACCCTGCAATTCAACAATGCGCCTGGCGATGGATAGTCCCAGGCCGGTGCCCTCTACATCCTTCGACAGACGGTGCTGGGAGCGGAAGAACGAGGTGAACACCCGGCTCTGATCCTCCGGCGCAATGCCGATGCCGGTGTCGCTCACCGCACACAGGACCATGGGCCGTTCCTCCCCCATCTCCCCCTCCTCCCGCCACAGTTCAGCGCGGACCTGAATTGCGCCATCGTACGGGGTGTACTTATAGGCGTTGCTCATCAGGTTGGTGAGCACCTGGGTGAGCCGCGACCTGTCGGCCCATACGGGCGGCAGGTCGGCGGAGATGTCCACGGTGAGCTGCTGGCCACGGGATTCCATCTCACGCTGCACGACTCGCACCACGTCGCTCACCACTTCGGCCAGAGATACGGCCCTCAATTCGAGCTTCATCCGCCCCGCTTCCAACTGCGAATGGTCCAACAGGTCGTTGACCAGCGTCTGCATCCGCTCCACGTTGTCCTCAATCACGGACAGGAATTCCCGCTGGCGCTCGTTGATCTCTCCCGCACGGCCCGCCGCCAACAGCTTGGCAAAGCCTTTGATAGCGGTCATGGGCACCTTGAGTTCGTGGGAAACCAGGGAGACGAACTCGCTCTTGGCCTCGTTAGCCCGCTTGACGTCGGCGTACAGCCGGGCGTTGGTCACGGCGATGGCCGCCTGGTTGGCCAGGGTCTGGCAGAGCTCGACCTCGGCGGGGGAGAAAGTGCGGCGCTCGCGCATCGTCTCCAGGCTGATGAGGCCCACCAATTGGCCCTGCACCACCAAAGGTAGCAGGAGCATGGACTTCACCTCCAGGTGTTTGACCAGGGAGTCCATAATCACCAGCGAGGGGTTGCTGCGCACGTCGGCGATGACCAGTGGCCGCCTGGCATCTCGCAGGGCCTCGTACGCCGGATTGCCGGCCATCGGGATGTGCACGTCGGCGACGCCCGGCGTGGGCACGTACTCCGCCTGGATAGTTCCGTAGCCCTGTTCCTCATCAAAGAGGACCAGGCGGCATTGATCCACGCCGGTGACGCGCGCCATCTCGGTAACGATGGTCCGCGTGAGGGCAGGCAGATCCAGGGAAGCGCCGAGCATGGCCGAGATACGGTTGATCACCGCCAGGCGGCGGGCCCGCTCCTCGATCTCCAACAGCCCCTGCTGGGTGGTGGCGTACAGCCGTGCATTTTCGATGGCTATCGCTGCGTGGTCGGCCAGGCGAATCACGAAGGCCAGGTCCTCCTCGTCGAAGCCGTTCAACTGCGGGCTCTGCAGGGTGAGCACCCCGATGACCCGATCCTCCCGCGAGATGGGCACGCTGAGCTGGGAGCGGGTCTCAGCGATGACGGCCACGTAATCCGGGTCACGGGAGACGTCGGACACCAGGGCGACGTCTCCTGTGCGGGCCACCCGGCCAACGATGCCCGAATTCATCGGCCACGGTTCCTCCCGATAGCGGTCAAAGGAATCCGGGAACCCTTGACTGGCGAGCAGGCGCAGCCCACCATACTCGTAATCCACCAGGTACAGGGTGCCCGCTGCCGCGTGGGTGGTGCGCATCGCCCACTGCAAAGTCAGACCCATCACCCGCTGGAAGTCCAGAGTGGCGTTGAGCTGGCGGTCAATTTCCTGCATGGTGGAGAGCTCGTCCAGCCGCCTGGCGAGTTTCTCGTCGGTCATGGTGTACAGGCGAGCGTTTTCAATGGCGATAGCCGCCTGGGCTGCGAAAGAGGTCAGCAGGTTCAGGTCCTCCTCGTCGAAGGGAGAACCATCCCGCTTGTTGATGGCCTCGACCACGCCGATCACCTTGTCGTGGCTGATCAGCGGCGTGCAGAGAATGCTCCGCGTGGCGAAGTCGGTGCTTAGATCCAGGTCTGTGTACCACCGCGGGTCGTGGCTCACGTCGTTCACGATGAGCGATTCGCCCGTCTGGGCCACCGTGCCGGCGATGCCGGTGCCCACCGGCAGGCGAGCAGACTCCAGCTTGGACTCCACCGGGCCCAGCGCAATCTGGAAGACCAACTCGTCGGTCTCCTCGTCCATCAGCAGGAGTGATCCCGCCTCGACCTCCAGAATCTCCACCACTTTGGCCATGATCAGACGCAACACGGCGGGCAGGTCCAGCGTGGAGGTGATGGAACGGCTCACCTCGTTCAGGGTGGCCAGTTGGCGGGCACGGGCTTTGGTATGCTCAAACAAACGGGCATTCTCGATAGCAATGGCCGCTTGATTGGCGAAAATCTCCAGCACCTCAATCTCCTCCTGGCTGGGACGCCGCCCATCGGCGGGTTCGTCCACCGACAGGAAACCCAGGAACTCGTCAGAGCTGCCGGTGAGGGGCACGAAGAGTTGGTCGCCATCACGCCATTCCTGACCCTCGCGAACCTCGCCGATGCGCTGGGGAAAACCGTCGGCGGTAAGTTGCCTCTGCCTGGAGAAAAAGTAGGAATGACTAATGCGATACTCGTCGCGGATAGCGGCCTGGAAACGAGCCAGGGGGAAGCGAATGCTGGTCAACTCTTGCCACGTGGCCTCACCGGTGCCGGCCCAGGCCACCACCTTGACGAAAGAGGGGTCCTCGTCGTCAACCAGGCTGAGAGTCACCAGCCCAAAGCCCATACTCTTGTGCACGGCGTCCACCGTCTGCTGGAGCACCACGTCCATGTCCAGACTCTTGAGGGTGTTGCCCAGATGCAGGATGTCCGCCAGTTGCTGGGCCTGACGGGCCAGGTTGCGGCTCTGGACAACCTGTTTCTCATAAAGTTGGGCGTTCTCCACGGCAATCACCGTCTGATCGGCCATGGCGGCGAGCAAGAGCAGATCATCGCGGCTGTAGAGATCGTCCGATTCTTTGGGGCCCAGGGCCAGCCAGCCCACCAGCCGTGCTTTGGTACGCAATGGCACGTTCAACACTACCCCCAGCGCCCGCAGGCGAGCCTGCTCTTCGGCCGGGCATTCCTTCGCCTCCTCCCCTTGCAGGTAGACGATTTCACCCGCCTGCAGGCGACGCACCAACCAGTCGCGCTCGCGGAAACGTACCATCTGCGCGACCTGCAAGCTGATATCGCCGGAACTCTGGCTCACTTCATACTCAGCGGCGCGCTCGTCGGCCAGGAACACCATTGCCCGACCGACCTGCAGGGTGCTGCGCACGCGGGCCAGGAGTACTTCCAGGAGCACGGGCAACTCTAACGTGGCGGTGAGAGCGCGGCTAAAGTCGCGCATGATCGCCTGAAAGCCGGGCCGCTCCTTGAAGAAGAAACGATCAATCAACCTTTGCAGACGATCCCGGACCGGATTGAGGACCATGGTCAGGGCAATGATAAATAGGGCCAGCACAGCCGGGTTGCTGGCGGGGGCCGCGACGTGGAAAACCTGGCGGGCGACGGCTATCATGAAAAAGTACGCCACCAGGATTAGAATGGTGAGCGAGATGTAAACCAACCCCCTGCTGAGCACCAAGTCCACGTTCAGCAGGCGGTAGTGAAGGATGGAATAGGCGATGGCAACGGGGAAAAACACGAGCGGCGGCAAGTTGAGCGCCGGCTGAAAGGTGACATCCAAACCCAGGGCGGGGAAAAGGCGGACCAGGAGTGAGGCCACGATCCACGCAGCGGCAGGGCCAAAGGCCAGGACTGTGCCCAGCAGGATGATGCGCGCCTGCTGGCGCACCACGCTGGACACCGGATGCTGGCGGGTGTAGATCAGCAGGCCGACGAAGATCATCATCCCCAATCCCATGAAAACGTAGCTTGCCAGCCACGGCAAGAAATACGATCGAGGGTTAGCGGGGGTGTAAAGATAGAATTCATTGACGGCCACCAGCGCCAGGGCAGGCAGGTAGGGGACAAAGCAGAGTGCTGGCCAACGTCGCACTAACTTGCGTTCCTGGGGACAGACCAGTGCCAGGTGGATGACCGCCGCTGCGACCAGGGGGAGTGCCGCGCACCATAGCCGCACCAACCTATGGGTGGTATTCAGATCAAACACGGTGCCGGTGACGATGGCCATGGCGCAGCAGAAAATAGCAAACGCCTGCCCGACCTGGGTGTGGGGTCGTTGCCAGTACACCCACAATCCGGCGATCAGGTAGGTCACGGCGATCAAATAGGGGATGACGAAGTTGATGACGAATTGCAACGATGGAAAAGTGCTGAGAGGCACGGCGACCGGGCGGGTGAACCATCCCCCATGCCCGTCCTCCGACTCGACTGTGTAGACCACCGTCTCACCCGGCTGGCGGTCGCGCAACAAGGCGCGCAGTTCCGCCGAATTGCGCACGGGCTGACCATCGGCGGCCAGGATGCGATCCGGGTAACGCAGGCCCGCCTGATGACCCGGCCAGGTGGGTTCGTCGCTGCTGACCACCAGAGTGTGTTCCAGCAACACACCGACGAAAGGCTGGCGAATCCACTGCCAGGCCAGGACGGGGGTTAGCAGGTTGACCCCAATCGTGATGAGGAAGAGCGCGCCGAAGGCCAGGGAAGTCACGACGTGTCGAAAGGTCGGGGGGCGTTCCGCGAGAGAAACTGTGCTGTCCGTCATAGCTAATCCACCGTTGTAACTCTGGCTAGCCCTTGCGAAGCTTCTGAAGCTTCGCAAGGCTGGGTAGTCTTCCCCTCGTGTGTTGGTCTCCTCGTCCGCCCCGCCGGGCGCTAAACCGCCCGGCTACGAGGTGGGAAGCCCCCTTCGGGGGCTCCAGGGGCCCGGAGGGCCTTACATCTCGTAGCCCGGACGTTCCACGTCCGGGCGGGTCTGAGCGACCAACACGTTACAGGGAGACTACTTTTCCATGATCTTGGCCAGTTTGTAGAGGTTCATGTCGAAGCGCTTGGGCTTGGACGGAGCCTCCGCCAGCGGGGTGAGCTTGATCTCGCTGCCAACCAGGCCCACCACGTTTCCGGCGCGACCCTCTTTTAACTCGATCACCGCCGCCGCGCCCAGGCGGGTGGCCAGCAGCCGGTCGAAAGCCGAAGGTGCACCACCGCGCTGAACGTGCCCCAGCACGGTGACGCGCACACCAAAGCCCAGCTCCTCTTTGCGCTCCTTCAGATAGGCAGCTATAGCCTGGGTCCCCGGCTTATAGCCCTCAGCGACGACGACGATGCAATGTGCCTTCCCCCGAATGTAGGCATTGACCAGGCCCTGAGCAACCGCCTCCAAAGGAGTCTCCACCTCCGGCACCAGAATAAGTTCTGCGCCACCGGCCACGCCCCCCATCAGCGCCAGGTAGCCGGAATCACGGCCCATCACCTCGATGAGGAAAGCCCGCTGGTGTGAGGAGGCAGTGTCTTTGATCTTGTCAATGGCGTCTAGGATGGTGTTTAACGCGGTGTCCACACCGATGGCGATGTCTGTCCCCCCCACGTCGTTGTCAATAGTGGCCGGCACACCAACCACCGGAAAGCCCTGTTCGTAAAGGGCTGCCGCGCCGGTCAGCGAACCATTCCCGCCAATAACCACCAGGCCATCGAGGTTGTTACGATTCAAGTTGCGCAGGGCCTCGCGCTGCCCGTGGAGCGTTTTGAATTCCGGCGAGCGACTCGTACCCAGAAACGTCCCGCCTCTGCCGATGATCCCGCCCACGGCCCGCGCATTGAGGGGTATGACATCGTTGCCAATCAGTCCAGCATACCCGCGCTCGATGCCCAGAACCTCCATGCCGTAGCTGATGGCCGTGCGCGTCACCGCGCGGATACAGGGATTCAGTCCCGGTCCATCGCCACCGCTGGTTAGCACACCGATCCGTTTCATTGCAGGTCACCCCTTTTCCGTCTATATCTGCCCGGCGAAGCCCCACCCCGCGGTGTGAGCTCACCCAAAAGCCATTTTGTACCCCAACGCCACTCGCTACTCGCCAGCCACACTGTGCGGGGGAGGCAGGTTCAAGGTTTCAGATTCATCGCATATTATACCACTACTCGCCTTTGACTTCAACCGGCCGGCGGGCACCTACCCCTTTCACTTGTACTTGTCAAGGGATTGGAATGCTGGTATAATGGGTACACTTGCTAGTCCAAACATGTGATGCGTCGGTTTGGGATGGCTATTTGCTAGTAGTAGGAGGATTAGGAGGGT
>Ga0116200_10000143_pt1 | contig 18885 bp, 22 predicted proteins | sample Mar14436cmmetaG_FD_94478 | JGI IMG/M metagenome (GOLD analysis project Ga0116200, IMG submission 94478) | Marine hydrothermal vent microbial communities from Guaymas Basin, Gulf of California to study Microbial Dark Matter (Phase II) - Marker... ... | reverse complement strand
TTTATAGAGTTTATAGGAAATAAGGATCTAAGAGAAGTAAGTATATGGGACATAGATTCCTTTCTAGCGTTTTTGAGGAAAAAAGGTTATAAAGAGAGAAGCCTATACACAGCCGCCGTTGCTATTAAAAGGTTTATAGATTACCTAGGTTTAACTGAGAAATTAAAGGGCTTTGAGTATCCCAGGAGGCCAAAAGAGCTTCCTAAGTTTCTATCACCAGAGGACGTTAGGAAGTTAATAAACGCTACGGAGGACATTAGAGACAGGCTTATAGTTTCCCTGCTTTACACCACTGGAATTAGAGTCAGCGAGCTAATAAAAATTAGAAAAGAAGATATAGACCTTAGCAAAAATAGTTTAAAGGTGTTTGGTAAGGGGAGTAAAGAGAGAATTGTGTTCTTTAATAATTATACTAAGAAATTACTTAAAGAGTATTTAAATAAGTACAAGTTTGGAGATAGGGATTATATATTTCCAGGAAGAGGAAGCGAGACAATACATTATGTTACTGTTGAGAGAGTGTTGAACAGGCTTAAGAGGAAAGCCGGCTTATCTAAGAAGGTAACACCTCATATACTTAGACATAGTTTCGCAACCTATGCTCTTTCTCAAGGAATGGATATAAGGGAAATACAGGAGTTATTGGGCCATGCTAGCTTAAGAACTACCCAAGTTTATACGCATGTGACGAGAGAGAGGCTGTTTAAGGACTATCTTAAAATATGGGAGTGAAATGGGATAGTTACATATATTTAGGACATTCTTCCTCACTTACTTCATGTTCTAATCTTTTTATAAGCTGTTCAAGCGAGACTATCTCAGCCCCTGTGAATTCCTTTATGTACTCCAGCCCTCTCTTATGCCATTCCTCTGTAGCTGCAGCAACACACTCAGGGGATATTATAACCCTGTATCCTCTATAGAAAGCTCCTAGAGCTGTGTTCTGAACACATATATGAGTATGTATACCGGTTAATATTACAGAGGTTATTTCTAACTCTCGAAGAAGCATATCTAAGTCAGTGAACATGAAGGCATCATACCTTCTCTTCTGAACCACGAAATCTTTACTTGAGGGGGCTAGCTCCTCTATTATATTAGCTTCCTTTGATCCCCTTATAGCATGAGGGCCCCACAATTTAAGCTCGTAATCTATCCCTGGGTAGTGAGAATCAACCACGTAAATTATAGGTATTCCCTTCGACCTAGCAAAGGTTAGAAGCTTTGAAATGTTCCCAATTATTTCTTCAACAGCCTTAGCTTTAAGCCTCCCTCTAACAAATTCCTCAAGCATGTCTATTACTATAATAGCATATTTAGTCATCAATGTTAGAGACCTTAATTTATCCTAAAATAAGTTTCCCTAAAAAGAGAAGATAATCGGCTTTTTATCACAGTATATTAGTTAATTTTAGAGACTCATGTACCTATATGAATACGAATCCAGAGAGATACTGACGAAATACGGTATTCCTGTAGAAGAAGCCTGTATAGCATCAAACCTTGAAGAGGCTAAGGAGTGCTTAGAGAGAATTCCTCCCCCATACGTAATTAAAGCGCAGATAAGAAGAGGGGGGAGAGGGAAACTTGGAGGGATAAAGATAGCTCATAAGAAAATCAATGCGCTGAATGAGGTAAGCAGGATGTTAGGTAGTACTATTGGAGGATTCACCGTAAGGAAAGTGTTAATATCAGAGAAGCTTAACATTTTAAGAGAGACATATCTTTCTTATACTATAGATAAAGGTCAAAGAAGCTATGTTCTTCTAGCTTCTCCTCATGGTGGAATAGATGTTGAGGAAATGCACAGGAAAAGACCGGAATCTTTGCTTAAAGTGTATATAGACCCTTTATTGGGCTTAAAGGAGTACATGGTGAGAAAGGTGGTAAAACATCTAGGACTTGATGACAGCTTAGCTTCTATAGTTAGAGCTCTCTATAATGTTTTCATCGAATATAACTGTGAGTTAGTAGAGGTAAATCCCTTAGCAATAACTGACAGGGGTGTTTTTGCAGTAGATAGGAGAATCATAATAGATGATTCCTACGCTAAGCTAGCTCCAACTCCCTCGATCTCAATGTTATGGGAAAGATACGTAAATGAGCTCTCAGAGGAGGAAAGGATGGCAATTAATAATGGATTTAGCTACGTCGAGTTAGAGGGGGATATAGGAGTTCTTGGTAATGGTGCAGGACTAACAATGGCCACTTTGGACCTGGTTAAGCTAATGGGAGGGAAGCCGGGAGCCTTTCTTGACATAGGCGGAGGCGCCTCATCTAAAAGAGTGAAGATAGCTATGTCACTACTTCTCAAAAACAAAGATTTGAGATGTATCCTGGTTAACGTGATTGGAGGTATAACTAGATGCGATGAGGTAGCTAAAGGCATCGTTGGTGCTATAAGAGAGAGTGGAGTTAGAGGTAAGAAGATAGTTGTAAGATTGTTAGGTTTAAACGAAGAGGAGGGTAAAATGATACTAGCTAAGGCAGGAATAAACGTCTTTGAAGACCTTTCAAGCTCTGTAAAGGAGGTGGTTTCTACTAATGGGGCTTGTGAGTAGTGATACCAGAGTACTTATTCAAGGAATAACAGGGCGTGAAGGACGGCTTCACACTAAGGAAATGATGGCTTATGGTACTAAGGTAGTTGCAGGCGTGACACCGGGTAAGGGAGGGGAGAAGGTGCATGGTATCCCTGTTTATAATAGTGTTGAAGATGCTTTGGATGAACACCACATAGACGCTAGTGTAGTGCTTGTTCCAGCGAGATACGCACCTGATGCCGTGTATGAGGCGATAGATGGGGGAATAAAGCTGATAATAGTCGTAACGGAACACATACCTGTTCATGAGACTCTAAGGATGGTTACTTACGCTAAATATAAAGGAAGTATGATAATAGGACCCAACACACCTGGTATAATAGTCCCAGGAGAGACAAAATTGGGCATAATGCCTAGTAGGTATTTTAAAAGGGGAACAGTGAGCATAATATCGAGAAGCGGCACTCTAACCTACGAAGTTGCTGGCCTACTAAGTAACAGTGGTCTAGGCATAGCTACTGCTATAGGAATCGGCGGTGATCCCATAGTAGGAACGGACTTTTCAGACATCATATGTCTTCTTGAGAGAGATGAGCGTAGCAAAAGTATAGTTATTATAGGGGAGATAGGCGGTGATATGGAGGAGAGGCTTGCAGAGAGGGTTTCCAAAAACCCGTTATCTAAAAAGGTCGTAGCGTTTATAGCTGGCAAAGAGGCACCTCCTGGTAAAAAGATGGGGCATGCAGGTGCTTTAATTATGGGTGAAAGAGGGTCTGCATGGAACAAAATAGAGGCTTTAAAAGAGGCTGGAGTTCCAGTAGCTGTTACCATGTTTGACATTCCCAAGTTATTAGAAAGCTAAAGTCCCCATTTCTCTAGTCCTACGGGACTGGAGTCTGTTGAAACTCTCTTTATTCTACTCATAATAGCTTTCATGTATTTTGGTATCCAAAACATGTTGAAGTGTGCTTCATGGTCATAAAATCTTGACTCCATATCACCTGTTCTTCTTTCTATTTCTTCTTTCGACACTTCTAAAGGGTCCCGACCCTTACTACCTATCACAAACCCCCAATCAGTTAAAAAGGAAGGTATGAACGTCCTATAGGGTCTGGCAAGCTTAAAGACGGACTTAACAGTATTGTGTATTGTCGCATAGATCTCCAAGTAATACCTAGGGTTAGTGGCCTGAGTGACCATGACTCCTTCATCATCAAGTCTTTCCTTTACTATGGTATAAAATTCCTTAGTATAGAGGTATTGAGAGGGGCCTCCCTTAATAGGGTCCGTGAGGTCCAATATTATTACGTCATATTTCTCTCTGTTCTCCTTAAGAAACCTTCTACCATCTGAGAATACAAGCTTAGTCCTTGGATCATTAAAAGCCCCTTTGTTCCATTCAGGCAAATATCTTTTACAAATATCGATTAACTCTCTATCTATATCTACCATTGTTACTTCCTTCACACCTTGATGCTTTAGGCTCTCCCTTAACGTAGCTCCTTCCCCTCCTCCTATTATAGCAACTTTCTCGGGGTTAGGATGAGTGATCATAGCTGGATGTACAAGTGCTTCATGGTAAACGAATTCATCAAACTCTGTAGATTGAACAAATCCATCCAGGAACAAGGCCTTACCGAAGGACCCAGTTTCAACGACTGCTACGTCCTGATATTTAGTTCTTCCAAAGAAGTAAACCTTGTATACCCCATGTAGATGTGCCTCTTTATGGGATAACCACTCCGTTATCCACGCCCACGGAGGTGTATAGCTCATATCCCTTCACAATTAAGGTTTAATCCTTGAAGTTCTTAAGGATAATGGGTAACCATGCCTAAAATTAAGAGCTACGAGTTTGGTAAGATAGTTGTTGATGACCAGTTCTATAATCAGGATTTAGTTCTATCTAATACCAAAGTGTACTCAGGATGGTGGAGAAGAGAAGGGCATAGAGTAGTGTTAGATGATTTGATAGAGATTCTGGAGAAAGAGGAACCTGAGGTGTTGATAGTAGGAAAAGGGTACTATGGGTATATGGAGATTGATGAAACGCTTAAAGCCTATCTTAGGGAGAAGAACATAGAGCTTGTATCAGGTAAAACAGGAGATGTATGGAAGGAATTTAACAAGCTTACAGAGGAAGGTAGGAAGGTAGTAGCAGCCTTTCACTTAACATGCTGATTGTCTTGAAGGTAAAGTATTTTAACGAAAGGAGATTTAACCGAAGCGGTGTTAGAGGTTGGCTAAGAAGTATAAGGTAACTATTGATCCACGTGACGAATGCATAAGTGATATGGCTTGCGTCAGCCTATGTCCCGACGTCTATGAGATGAGCGATGAGGATGGAAAAGCGCAGATAGTAGAGAAGTATAGAACAGGAAGTGTAGGAGAAGGAGTAATACCAGAGGAACTGGGTGAGTGCGCTAAAAGCGGCGCCGAAGCCTGTCCCGTACAGATAATTCATGTAGAGGAAATAGAAGAATAGTTTTTGAAAAACTTTATTTATTTTTATTTTTAGATTTATAATACAAAGATATTTTAAATATTAAAAATTAAGTACAATAAAAGGGATTACTAATAAATTCATGTTTATAAGTTAGGAACGTGGAGGATCTAAAGTGAGCGTTCTAGAGATAGTAAAGCTAAGGAGCATAAAGTTAAGAAATGGGGTCTTAATACAAGGTTTGCCAGGAATAGGCTTAGTCGGTAAGATAGCCGTAGATTACATAGTCTCCGAGCTTAAGCTTAAAAAGGTGGCTGAGGGGTATTCAGAGGCGCTTTTACTTCCTATAGGCAACGCAGGAGTCTTGATAGATGATGAGGGCATTCTAAGGCTACCTCACTACAGCTTTTACATATATGAGGGAGATGAAAGAGACATCCTCTTTCTAACAGGTGACGTACAGCCTGTAAGCTGGTTACAACATAAGGTAGCTGAGGAGGTATTGGACTTCTTTAAGTCCGTAGGAGGTGTAGAGGTGGTAGCTGTATGCGGAACCACTTCAAGAGAGGAGAAAAGAGCTGTATATTATGCAGCTGGAGATGGCGACGTAGCTAAGTGGCTTGATCAGATGGGTTTTAAAAGGTCAGCAGGTGGGACTATAACAGGTGCGTGTGGTCTCGTTCCTGCTATAGCTGCTAGAAAGGGGTTTAAAGCGTATGTACTAATGGGCACAGCCCTAAGCCCCGAGCCTGATCCAGAAGGAGGTAAGCTGGTGGTAGAGGCTCTCTCTAAGATATTTAGGTTCAAGGTAGATCTGAGCAATCTTGATGGGATAATAGAGGAGCTGAAGAGAAGGCAGAAGGAGGTTGAGAGGATCAGGGAATCTCTAGAAATGAGGAAGGAGGAAAGAAGGCCTGGCTATTATGTGTAGGCTAGGTAAGTGTTTTAGCTAAAGTAAGTTTAGAGCCAATAAAGATAAATTACATTTATGAAGTTAGAGTTTGGCGTTCGAAATGTTTTCTGTATGTGTAACTAAGAGGGGGGTTGAAGGACTTTATAAATTTCCCTGGAAGGTAAGCATAGTAGGGTTTATGGCTAATCCAGCGACTCTTAAGGGAAGGGAAGTAAGGGAAACTTTTCAAACCTTAGTTAATGACCCCTTCTTCGATATGATAGAGATACATATTCTACCTGATAACGTATGGGATGAGGTAAAAACCGTCTTAAAGGACTCAGAGATAAAAATAGCAACAGGGCTTCAGCCACTAGTACTAATGGAGGGTTACAATCCCAGCTCCCTTAAAGAGGAAGAAAGGATCAAAGCTATTGAGGCCATAAAGAGGGGTATTGAAACCTCAGCTAAAAGAGGGATAAACACTGTAGCTTTCTGTAGCGGTCCCGATCCGGGTAGAGGAAACAGAGAGGCGGCTAAGGATGCTCTAATAAAGAGTCTTAAAGAAATAGCCGGGTATGCTAAGAAGCTAGGTGTAAAGGTAATACTTGAAACATTTGACAGAGAGTATGATAAGAGGCAGTTAATAGGACCAATAAATGAGGCAGTGGAAATAGCTAAGGCTGTTAGAGAGGAATACGATAACTTTGGGCTTATGTGGGATCTCAGCCATGCCCCAATGCTTGGCGAGAAACCTAGTGACCTCAGAATAGCAGCTCCTTATCTAGCACACATACACATAGGTTGTGCTAAGGAAACTTCCGAGGGCTTAAAGGACTGGCATCCCGGCTTCTATAGGCCTGGGGCAATAAACGGTATAGATGAGGTTAAGGAACTGATAAGGATTCTTACTGACATAGGTTACAGCGGAGCTGTAGGATTTGAAGTTAAGCCCGAGGAAGGCCAGGTATGGCTTGAAGTGGTCAATTCAGCCAAAGGCGTGCTCTATACGGCGTTTGCAAACTATCTTAGCGAGACACTAGGTGTTTAAGATGGCTAAACTTAAGCTTATCTTTGAGTCAATAGGTGAGGTGTTAGTAGAGCTTATAGATAAGAATCCTAAGACTCGTGATGCCTTTCTTAAAGCGATACCATTTGAGAGTAATGCTAGTAGATGGGGAGATGAGATATACTTTTCAACACCTGTTAGAGTAGGACTTGAGGTGTCTCAGGAAACCGTAGAGAAGGGTGACGTGGCTTACTGGCCCCCGGGGAGAGCGATGTGCGTATTCTTCGGTCCCACCCCTGCAAGCACATCTGAGGATGAGATAAGGCCTGCGAGCCCGGTTAACGTTTTTGGTAGAATTATGGGGGATTTAGAAAGGTTAAAAGAGGTAAAGGATGGAGAGAAGGTAAGAGTGGAAATAGCTGAAGAGTAATGATGTCTGGTAAGGTTATAAGGCTAGGAAGGATCTTCAGGAAGACAACGGGTAAAGCCGTTATTATCGCTTTAGACCATGGTAGAAGACACGGGCCTATAAAGGGGATAGAAAAATTCAGGGAGTTAGTAGCAAAACTGGTTAATGCGGATATAGATGGCGTGATGGCTACACCTTCTATGATAGAGAAAGTAGCGGATATAGTTGCGGGAAGGGTAGCTGTAGTAGCTAGGATAGACGGAACTGGTACTATTAAGTCACCTGATGAGACAGATGACAGGTTAATAGCAAGCGTTGAAAGAGCTATAAGAGTGGGAGCTGACTCGGTATCGGTAATGCTTTACCCTGGATCTGAACGGGAGGTACAGCTGTGGGAGAAACTGGCTAGGGTTGTGGAGGAAGCAGATTACTATGGAATCCCCGTATTAGCAGAGGTAATTCCTCGTCCACCTAACCTACCTAACAAGTTGGATCCTGAGGCTATAGCATATGGATCTAGGATAGCATCTGAATTAGGCGCTGATATAATAAAGACTCTTTATCCAGGAAATAAGGAGAGTTTCAGAGATATCGTAGATAAAGTACCGGTCCCTATATTAGTCCTTGGGGGACCAAAGAGTGAAAGCTTTACAGCTTTTCTCTCAATGGTTAAGGATGCTGTTGATTCAGGAGCAAAAGGAGCAGTTATAGGTAGGAACGTCTTTCAGCAAGATGATCCAGTTAAAGCAGCTAATGCGCTTGCAATGATAGTGCACAAAGGTGCGAGTCCAGAGGAGTCTCTAGAATCCCTCTCTTAGGATAATATCTTGTAGAACTTTTTATTCTTTATTTCATTTAATACCCTTTCTATAAAATTGTCTATTTTATCTCGTTTAACACCTTTTTTCTCAGCTATCTCCTTAACGTAAGCCTCTACTATACGGTACTTCTTAAACTTCTCATTGATAGTTTTCCATTTAACTCCTTTAAGAGCCATTGCTATCTCCTCATCGTAGGGTAATAATCCTTTTATCATAAGAAAGGCTATGCTCGGATAACCGAGATAACCTCTGTAAACTGATCCATTATCGTCCGCTGTTATGCCTTTATCTCCATCCCACTTAACATGGTATGTTTTATCCCCCAGTGAGCTAGTGACGAAGGCCTCCTTATCACTTACCAGCTTTATCCTGTTATCAGCTATTGCGCTTAACGCCTCTAACACCTTCACCCTAGGGGGTAGCTTCCAGTATTCCATACTAACCTCGTTAATAACTTAGGTTGAGGTGCTATACAAAGATATAGTTCTAAGGCTATAGTAGAAGATGTATGTTATCAGGTAAGAGAATAAGAGAACTGATACAGAGCGGTGATCTTATTGTTGAACCTTTATCCAGCGAGTGTATAAGGGAAAATGGCCTTGATCTGAGAATAGGGGACGAAGTTGCTATCCTATTAAACAATCCTAAACCTTTAGATCCTGATGAAATTAATTCTAGAGAGCTTAGCGAGTATTATAAGATAGTGAGGATGGGAAGTTCGTTAGTTTTGCAGCCTTATATGAAGATACTTGTCTCCACACTTGAGTACATTAAGTTACCTCATACTATAGCGGCTTTAGTGGAGCTTAGGAGTACATTTGCAAGGTTGGGACTCTCAATACCTCCTACGATAGTTGATGCGGGATTCAAGGGTCAACTTACATTAGAAGTACATGGAGGTGCATTTCCCGTTGTGTTAAAAAGAGGAATGAGATTTGCACATATAGTCTTCATGGAAGTTAGGGGAGAGCCTGTCCCATATAAAGGTAAGTATCAAGGTCAGAAAGGTGTTACCTTACCTAAACCTCTCAAGCCCAGTTAGGGAATTTATGTATGTTACTTGGAGGGATCGACGAGGCTGGTAGAGGCCCTGCAATAGGCCCTATGATTGTAAGCTTGGCCGTTATGGATGAAGAGAATATAAAGAAGTTAAAGTTGATGGGTGTTAAGGATTCAAAGGCGTTAACTCCTAAAAGTAGAAGTCGTCTTTTTAAGCTTATTATTCAGGACGCTTTAGAGATAGTAGTGAGGATTGTTTCACCTAAAGAGATAGATGATGCCGTTTTAGGCAGAAACTTCACTAACTTAAATGAGCTAGAGGCATATATGGCTGCTGAAGTGTTATCGAAAGCTAGATCCTTACGTATGCTGTCTACTATTTACTTAGATTCACCAGATCCCAACCCTCAGAGATATCTTAAAACTGTTAAGCGTTTTCTTAGATCTATGGGAGTTTCTAGTGAGCTAAGCATGATAGCTGAAAATCATGCAGATGAGAAGTTTCCGATAGTATCCATAGCATCTATAGTCTCCAAAGTAGTGAGGGACGATGTGATAAGTAGGTTAAAGGAGGAGTATGGTGACTTTGGATCCGGCTATCCTTCAGATCCTAAAACACGAAACTTTATTAGGGAATGGTTAAGTAGGAACAAGAGCCCTCCACCCATTGCTAGAAAAAGTTGGAAGAGCTGGAAGAGACACTAGACTATCCTAAATAACTCTTTTAAATCTTTAATACTTTCAATGGATCCATCCTGTTTTACTAGCATTATCTCCTTTACCTTATAAGATGAAAGGACCTGATGGGGCTGTTTTGGCCCAAACGCTCTCATCCAGGGAACGCTTCTACCATCCTCGTCCTCAGCATGTATCAACCTATCTATTGCTAAAAAATAAGGTGTTTTCTCGAATTTAATGATGACCTTATTATTTGTAGCTTTAGTCCATGTGAGTACCCTTTTGATATCGTTAAATGATATCATAGCATCCCTTAGGAGACCCTTTTAAGTCCCATGTATACCTTATCTCCTACTTCTAAGCTAAGATACCTCTTTACCTTTATAACACCTATAAGCCCTCCAAAGGAGATAAACACGCTGTCCTCCTTTTTAAGATAAACCTTTCCTGAGTAAACTATTTCCCAGCTATCATCACTTTTATATTCTTTTGATATTAATATCTCAACTTTATCACCGGGCTTAGGAAGCCAGTCTACTTCCTCTAGTATCTTGTGAGGTATCTCCAGGTATATCTCCCCACCAGCAACTTTAAACCCTAATTTACTAATTTTAGCGTAACTAAGGTCTTTTACTTCTGTCACTTCACCCCTCATTAAAGGAACTCACCATAGGAATAGATAATATTCTGAAAGAGCATTCTCTCCCTTGAGTGCTAAGAGGTTGAGTCTCTTATTAAGGTTTTGGATTTTTATATCAAAGCTATCTCATCATCTTGGGTGGAAACATACGTGTAGATGAATATTTAGAGAGGCTTTATTCTATCTTAAAGTGGCCTGAGGATTTACAGACTGATGAGGGTAAGAGAAGGTTCGAGAACTCAGTTAATTCATTTAAGAAGGTTATTAAGCATGAATGGCTTAGGGAGCTTTTAACTAAGACGAGCGTTGTTAGCGTATTAGATGTGTGTGGAGGTACAGGTGTTGGCGGTATAGCTCTCGCTAAGGTATTATCAGAGATGGATATGGAGGTTAATCTTACGATCAATGATCTGAGAAAAAGCGCTTTAAATAAAGCTAAGATCTTCAGCAAACAAGTATTAGGCAAAGAGGCAGTAATCCTTATGAAGGATGCTACTAGATTGCATGAGCTTAACGTAAAATACGATATAGCTTTACTTTACGGTTTTTCCACCCCTCATTTTAACCCTTTCCAGATGATTAAGATGATTTCATCGATAGGGAAGATACTCAAAACCCATGGAGTATTTCTGATAGAGGAGACAGATAGAATATATAACATATTCTATTTAGTGGGGTACAAAGATATACTACTAGAATATGCAAGTAACGAGGAGATAGTTATCTCGATGCACCTAGGGCATAATGTTAATAAAGGTACTTTTGAAAGACTGACTATTAACCTAGTAAATATGGAAAGAGAGAAAAACGAAGTGTACTTCTGGGATATAGCTGGCATAGCAGCTTTGCTCTGGATATTTTTTAATGATGTAGACTTCATACCTATAAACGGGAAATCACGAGGAATAATAGTATCCAAAGAACCTAGAGGTTTAAACCCAACTCATTACCAACAAGAACCAAGGATATGTATAAAAGAGAAATATGATGATCGTTTTTAGCTTTAATTTAAGGGATTATAAAAATAGGGTTTGTTAAGGCTTTAATGGCTATCTCTTTAGAGTAAAGCTCATCGGTATAAGGACCTGGGTTTACTAGTTCCAGTCTCAGGAATACATCCTCCTCGTTCAGGTTAACATCGATTGAATGGCTAGCGTGATTTTCCGTGATATCGGTCATATAAATTATTCCTCTAGCGGTTATTATTCTAAGCTTTGATCCTTTACCTCTCTCTACGTAAGTTACTAATTTATATTTTCCCGGGGTTAAGGAATCGCCCATACGAAATCTCTTTCCCCTATTTATCAGATAATAGTTTATGAAGGGACCGTTAGCTCCTTCTGTTATAACAACCTTACCGTTTCTAATACCTGCTAATATCTCGGCTACATCAAGTTTCTCTGTATAAACCCAGGTAGTAGGTGTTGAAAGCTTAAACACGAAATCAAGCGTTTTAAGTCTATGGACATCACTGCCACCTATGGCAAACACATGAAATCCCTTGGAGAGAAGCATATCCCATAATCTTAATGATTCATAGTTATTAAATTCCCATATGCCCTGCCAGACCTCTAAAAATCCTATTTCCTCTATATGTCCCCACTCCCATTTAGGTCCTAAGCTCTTGGGATGATTAACGATGGGCAAGAAACCCTCCCTATTTATATAGCTAAGTATCCTCAATAAATCGTTCTCACATTTAATCCTGAAATCAACCCATTTATTAACCCCAAGCACGTTCATATGTCCCCTGTAGGTCGTTAACTCCTCACCAGGGATAACTAATAGCTCCTTACTCCGTATCTCCCTCAGATGACTAATAGTGTTGTGATCGGTTAGCCCGATAAAATCTAAACCTAGATGTCTAGCCCACTCCACTATTTCATGAATTTCTGAGTCCCCATCGCTGTGCATAGTATGTACGTGGAGATCGCCCTTTAGCCATCCTCCTTCCTGCAAAGACCTCTTACAGGTAGCTGAGTTTACAGGTTCAGAAACATATGAGATGCTATGAACAGAATCTTCCAGAAGCATTATGTTCACATGCACCTTACATCCGTCTTCTGGAATCTTGTAAAGACCGAGTATAACGTGCCACACTCCTTCCTCTATAGGCTCAGCTATATAACCTGGAGTGCTCCACTTTTCACCTAAGTAAATCCGCTTCCTATTAGATCCGCTCCATCCTCTAAAATTAGCTCTAATTAGATCCAAGCTTCCGGGACCGAAAACTCCTATATCAACTATGCACTCTTCATCATACTCATAGCTAATACTAATACTCTTAGTTCCTCTCTTCACCTTAAATCTTAAATAACGATAATCTCCTTCTTCATCCCTCAAGAATTTAAGAGTATAAGTGTACTTTAATAGGTTACTATCTTTTCTCAAAGCTAGTCACTATATTATTATAAAAATAGAAATTTTGTTAAATATTTTTAATAAAAAAATTAAAGGATTTAATTTATGTTCTTCGAGCATACCCCTTTGCGATCCAGAATTCTGCGTCATCCAAAGGTATTTCTGCCGTCTCCCCTGCTTTGAAGGGACCGTACCATGTGAGATCTATTCCTCTAAACTTAGGTGTATCTTTGCTAAAGACTACTGTCACATAGTCTATCTTAGTGGGCTTAATTCCTCCTACCCACTCACCAGTTTTAGGTGATAGGTAGCCGTTTAACACGAGGTTGAACGTGGCCCACCAGCTGACCGGCATGTTCCATGGATTCTCAGCAGAGGGCCAGTTCTCCCAATAGTGATAGTTAAACGGCACTAAAGCCGGTGCCTGCATTCCTGGTATTACTGGCAGATCCTCGAACAGTATCTCCATGGCCTTCCTGAAAAGCTCTACACACTTTTCAAGATCAGAGGGTGGGGTTCTGGCTAACTCATCTACCACCTCATCGTATTTCGGATTCTTATATCTAAACGTATTCCTCTCATACCAGGGAGCTCTCTCACCAAGAGGTACATAGAACTTGCTATGGAATAACTCTAGGTTGTCATAAGGATCGCTGTCGCCTGGGCAGAAACACTGATATACGATGTCCCACTCCCCTCTTAGTCTCGTGTCTGCCTGTACCGGACCCGTGAGAACCTTTAACTTAACATCGATGCCACCAGCTCTGAGCTGGTCGGCTACTACTGTGGCTACCCTCATCTCCTCTGCACTATCACCGTTAACTAGGTATTCCATTTCAAGCCTAGTACCATTAGGCGTTACCCATACCCCATCAGGGCCTTTCTTAAACCCTAAGCCCGTCAGTATTTCCTCAGCTTTCTTAAGATTATACTCCGTTGGCTTGTACTTCTCAATTAAGTCCTGTATGGCATCAAAGTATGGTTTCAGACCGCCATAGTATGGGAATACACCCCAGCTTGGCTGAGTTGAACGTTCATAGGCAAACTCGGCTATGGCATCTCTATCTATCATGTAAGATATTGCTCTTCTAACCTCCTTTAAGCTCCAAGGATACTTAGCGTTCTGTACCATGAAAGCTCTGGGACAGGGATCTAGCCATGCATATGGCTCGTCTTTGTGCCATGCCCTTACATCAGGGTTACGCTTAGCTACAGCCTTAAAGGTTCCTAGTGATAATATACCTATAAATGGAGTATCTATCTCGTTTGCCTCGAGCTTCGCCGCGACGCTCTCCTCAGGTCCTACGTATTGCATCACTACGTACTTCGGTGCAGGCCTTATGCCCCAAAGCTCAGTTGCCCACCAATCGTCCCTTCTCTCGTAGATTATGGTAGTTTCCGAGGCACTAAGTAGCCTGTAAGGACCTGTTCCTATTGGTGGATTATTCTTAAACTTCACTGGGTCTTCTACTTTCTCCCATATGTGCTTAGGCAGTATGGTAAGTCCTCCCCATACTCTCACTACTGGGAATGCCTCCCTTATCAGATGGAACCTTGGGTTAGCGTGTTTTAAGTTGATCTTAACGGTATAGTCATCTATCTTCTCTACAGAATCCACGTACTTAGCAACCTCCGATGACCATATCATCTTTGGAGCTGTATTGATTAACAAGTTATATGTGAAAACTACATCGTCGGCTGTGAACGGTACACCATCGCTCCACTCAACACCTTTCCTTAGATAGACTGTGATGCTCTTGAAATCGGGTGAATACTCGTATCTTTCAGCTAACCATGGTATGTATTCTCCTGTTTCGAAATTTATGTAGAAGAAGTATTCATATATGAACTGATGAAGACCTGTCGAGGACCTTGAAACTCCAGGAGCATATAGGTTAAAGTTTGTTGGGTCTTTTATCCTTCCACTTATAGCTATGTAAACCGTTCTCTCCCTAGGTAACTCCACAGCTATTACCGATTGAAAAGCTGCGAGAACAAATAAGGCAAATATACAAAGAACTATGTATATTTTTCTATTTTGCATGTTCCTCTCCGAATATTCATTGATTTTATTCTATAAAAACTTTTCTACAAAAATAAATAATTACAGTTGTTATTTCTCTCTAGCCCTAGGGTTGATAAGCTCGTCAAAACCCAGATGCATCATATAGAGTGAGAAGAATAGGTATATCAACATGAAGACAGGAGGGGCCCACCACCACCACATTCCTCTATAAATAGCAGCGTGCTGAAGGGCCCAATAAAGCATCATCCCTAACGTCATCTCTGTCTGAGGTCCAAGTCCCAGTATTGAGAGCCCTGACTCGGTTAATATAGCGACTAGGAATGCGTTGATGAAGTTTGCTCCCATCCACTGAAACATGTGAGGCATTAGTTCCCTAAGTATTATCTCAAACTTACCCATTCCTGAAAGCCTAGCAACCAGTATGAAGTCCCTCTCCTTAAGGCTAAGGGTTTGTGCCCTGACTTGTCTAGCAGGCCATGGCCAGCTAAAGAGAGAAATAATTAGCGCCATTAGCTCAACAGTGACACTTCCCTTTATCAGAGAAGCTATTAATATGAGAAATAGAAGAGAGGGTATTGACAAGAAGACGTCCACAATAACTCTTAAGATATCATCAACTAATCCACCATAATACCCGCTAATAAAGCCTATCATCGCTCCCGCAAAAGTGCCTATAGTGGCAACTATAACCCCTATCTTTATGGAGTTCTGGGTTCCCCATAAGAGCTGAGCGAGTATATCTCGCCCTAACACATCAGTACCTAGGGGATGAACAAGGCTTGGGGAGAGTCCTCTATGAAAGCTTCCTGCTCTAAAGTATTCCTTAGGTAGCAAGTACCCACCTAAGATGGCAATAAATGCTACGGATAAGAAGAGTATATACCCGCTGACAAACTTTCTATTACTTATTATTGTTTTTATATTATTTTTAATATTTCTAAACATATTTACTCACTTCTATATCTTATTCGTGGATCAACTAAAGGATAAAGAGTGTCTATCACAAAGTTAGCCGTGGCTACCGCTAGGATTATTACCAGCACCCCACCTTGAATGAGAGGATAGTCCTTACTTGTGATAGCGTCATAGATCACCCATCCTATCCCAGGGTAGGCAAATATAACTTCTGTTAACAAAGCTCCACCCACAACTCTACTAAGGGATATCGCTAACCCTGTAACCTGAGGAAGTATGGCATTCCTAAACGCATACCTCCATATTATTAATTTCTCCCTTAACCCCTTAGCAAACGCCATAAGTATGTAGTCTTCGCCCTTAACAGTTACCATCATTGATCTCATACTTAAAAACCACCAGCCTAAAGAGGAGAGAACTATGCTTAAGGCAGGCAATGCCGAATGATAGGCTACGTCAACCAGGAATTTTAAATCCAGCCTCGCTTCTGCGCCGGGAGTGTAGCCCCCTGAGGAGGGGAATATCCTAAAATGATAGGAAAACGCGAAAAGCAGTAGTATGGCGAAGATGTAGTATGGAGTAATGTACATCAACAAAGCGGCTGGCCCAAAAAGCTTAGAAAACGCAGAGCTCTCACCTTTCCACCCAGCTATGGCTCCTAACACGGTTCCAAGGGTCCAGCTTATGATGGTTGTCATAGTTAGTAGGCCTATGCTCCAAGGTAGTGCTCTCGCGAGTACCTCGGATACCGTACTAGGGAATCTGCTTATGGAGTAACCTAGATTCCCCTTTAATACCTCCCTTAAAAATTTAACATATTGAGTAAATATATCCTCGTTTAACCCAAATATTTTCTCGTATTCCCTTATTAAATCCTCGGCACCTACGCTAGCTCCCATATTAGCTAACTGCTGTAGGACGGCGTCAAGCGGGTTTCCAGGGATTAACCTAGGTACTATGAATACTATAGTGAGTGAGATATATATGGATAAGATGTATATTATTCCCCTTTCAACAATGTACTTAAAGTAGGAGGCCATCCCTGATACCTCCTATAAATGTTTAACAGGGCTTGTAGTTAAACATTATAGTTTCCACTTAATTTTTAAGGGAAAAGAAATTTATCCTAATGTTAGGTGGATTCAGTGAGCTCTATTCTTAGGGTTAAAGACCTTAAAGCGTACTACGAGACGAGCAGCGGAAAAGTGGTCAGAGCTGTGGATGGAGTTTCCTTTTCTGTATTAAGAAATGAGATCTTTGGCATCGCCGGAGAATCAGGATGCGGTAAGTCAACGTTAGCCTTGGCGATAACTCGACTGCTCAGACCGCCTGGATACATAGCAGACGGGGAAATATTCTTCGATAATATCAACCTTCTTAAGCTTAAGAGTGAAGAGTTAAGGAGGATAAGGTGGAGAAGGATATCGTACATCCCTCAAAGCTCTATGAACGCGTTAAACCCCGTGCTTAGGATCAAGAACCAGATAATTGATGTGATAAAGGAACATGAAAAAATAAAGAATGAGGAGGCAGGAAGGTTAGAGGGATATATTAAAGAGCTATTAGCTAGTGTAGGCCTTTCTCCTCAAGTCGCCAACATGTTTCCTCATGAGTTAAGCGGGGGCATGAGGCAGAGAGCTATAATAGCTATGGCTATAGCTTTAAGACCTGAGCTTTTAATAGCTGATGAGCCTACTACAGCCCTTGACGTTGTCGTTCAGAGAGGTATACTACAGCTTCTTTCCGAAATAAGAGGGAAGTATGGTACCTCAATAATGCTTATAACGCATGATATGGCGGTTCACGCGGAAATAGTGGATAGGCTCGCTATAATGTATGCTGGTAAGATAGTTGAGATAGGTGATGTAAGATCTATATTCAAGGATCCTCTACACCCGTATACGCAGGTGCTCATAAAGTCCATACCTTCAGTAGAGGAAAAAAGGAGGCTTGCAGGAATCAAAGGATTGCCTCCGGATTTGAAAAGCCCTCCACCTGGCTGTCGCTTTCATCCAAGATGCCCATATAAGTCCAGACTTTGCGAGACTGCAGAGCCTCCTCTCAGAGAGGTCAGAGCAGGCAGGTACGTAGCCTGTCACCTATATGGTGGTATAAGTGGGTAGTTTTCTCCTAGAAGTTAGAAACTTGACTAAGATTTTTACTACTGGCTTCCTAAAGAAAAGTAGGGTAGTGGCTGTCGACGATGTCTCCTTTACCCTTCCAGCCGAGAAGCCGATAGTGTTCACTATAGCCGGAGAAAGCGGCAGTGGAAAAACCACGATAGCTAGGTTGGTGTTGGGCTTCATAAAGCCTGATAGAGGAAGCATAATGTACGATGGCAAGGACATATGGGAAATGAGCGCTGAGGAGTGGAAAAGGTATCGAAGAGAGGTACAGGCGATATTTCAAGATCCCTATGGATCCTTTAATCCTTTACATAAGGTTGATGATGTTTTCTGGATACCGATTAAGAGGTTTCACCTGACGGAGGATAGGGAGGAGGCTGAGGAGTTGATAGCTAAATCCCTTGAGTCTGTCGGCTTAAGATCGGAGGAGGTATTGGGAAAGTACCCTCATCAGCTAAGCGGTGGACAGAGGCAGAGATTAATGCTGGCCAGAGCCTTCCTTATACGGCCGAGGCTCATAGTGGCTGATGAGCCTGTCTCCATGATAGATGCCTCGTTGAGAGCAAACATTCTAAATCTAATGCTAAGTCTCAGGGATAAGCTTAAGGTATCATACATATATATAACCCATGATCTCTCAACAGCTCATTACGTCAGTGACGAGATAATGATTCTTTACAAGGGAAGCATAACCGAGATGGGAGATATAAGTAAGGTGATAAGCAACCCTATTCACCCCTACGTGAGAATACTGCTCGAATCCATACCGATACCTGACCCTGATAGGAGATGGAAGGACAAAATAGTTTTACCTAAGATAGAGGAATACTCAGGTGATCGAATCACCCATGGATGTAAGTTTTTCAATCGATGCCCAGTAAAAACTGAACAATGCTTAAAGGGCACTCCAGCTCTAACTGAGGTAGAGAGAAATCACTGGGTAGCATTCTTTAACGTAAAGTGATTATTTATCCTAACAACTTAACCTACTTATAGGTCAGGTTGAAGATTAAAGATTTAAAG
>Ga0116200_10000142_pt1 | contig 19023 bp, 20 predicted proteins | sample Mar14436cmmetaG_FD_94478 | JGI IMG/M metagenome (GOLD analysis project Ga0116200, IMG submission 94478) | Marine hydrothermal vent microbial communities from Guaymas Basin, Gulf of California to study Microbial Dark Matter (Phase II) - Marker... ... | reverse complement strand
TGATGAAACCGTGCGTCGCGCCCTCAATATGCGCTATACCAATGACGAAATCGAAGAAAGCATCGCCGCCTGCTTGGACGCCGGCTGCCGGCGCTTTGATCTGTTCTTCATGATTGGTCTGCCTGAGCAGACGGCCCAATCGGTATTGGAAAGTATCGATTATTTTGAGCGCCTGCTGGAACGTTTCGGCGATGGTCGTCTGATGCCCTTCATCGGGCCGCTGGCCCCTTTCGTTGATCCGGGATGCCCCATCTACGAACAAGCGGAAAACTATGGTTATCGCATCCTTTGCCGAACCCTGGAGGAACATCGCCAGATTCTGCTGGGCCCCACCTGGAAACACATCCTGAATTATGAAACTCGCTGGATGAGCCGTGATGAATTGGGAGACGTGACTTATGAGGCCGGCAGACGACTCAACGCCCTCAAGGCCCGCTTCGGCCTCATCAGTCAGAAGGTGGCCGCGGAAACCGAAGACCGCATTAACCGCGCTGTTTCACTGATGGCGACCATTGACCAGCTGATCAAGGATTGTACGCCGGAAGAACTTGAGCGGGAGCTGATGATTCTCAAACCGCAGATTGATCGGGCCAACGTTTCCACCGTTTGTGAAAAAACTGAACTGGATCTGCCTTTTGGCATAACCTCTTTTAATTTTCCCCAGTTGATTAAGATGGGGGCTGCCGATTTCTGCAGCAATATCTTTAAAAGGAGAAGAAGACGACGATAATCCTCAAACTTAATAGCCCAGCAGGTCGGCAATTTGCTGCAGCTTGTCTTTTTCGGTAATATCGCCTACCAGTTCCGGAATGATCTGAATGGGGTCAGTGGTCCGTTTGTGAAGATTCTGCTGCCAGTGCATCTGGTTGTCCCGTTTTGTTTCCAGAAAGGCGTTGCCCCGGCATACTTCGGCGGAAAGCATTTTGTTGAGAATGTAGCCGTTTAAGGGGATGCCGAACTCAACCAGCGAGTTGCCGATAAACAGGGCCTGCTCTACGGGCAGACGTTCCGGATTGGTAACCACCCAGGCTGAGGCGTCTTCTTTCAGCATAGCGATGACTTCCTCGGTTAATCGGCGCCATTTATGGATGAGCTCCAATGGATTGACCTGGTTGAGTACTCCTTTTACTTTAAGATAGAGCTTTTGCGCCTGGGTTAAATGGGTATAGAAAAGCTGCTGCACAAACAGCAGGTTGAGTGTGGCGGCGGTGGGGGCTGTATCCCAGATGATCATTTCATAGGTCCCGGCATTGCGCAGGGTCAGGACATAATCCAGCATGAATTCCTCATCAATGCCCGGAGCCCCTTCGATATAATCAATGATATCTTTTTCAACCGGTAGGAATGAAGAAATGACGGTATAAATTTCATCGGCGAATTTTTCCCGCCAGAGATGTAATACCACCTTCCTGGTCAGTTCAATTACGTCAAGATTGGAGGAGATCGGAGTGATCTCTTTGCTGACATCGGTATGGAAAATTTCCGACAGGGAACCGGAGGGATCCGTTGAAACGATCAATGTTTTAACCGATTGGGCATAGTGGAGGGCTGTGGCCACCGACATGGTGGTTTTCCCCACTCCTCCTTTGCCCGTAAACATAATGATTTTGCTTTTTTGACGGGGCATGTTCCACTCGCTTATTGTTTCATCCGCGATAAAGGTATTTGGCCGGCCGATTTGCTTCCAGCCGACCGGATATGATCCACGAATAAATTAGTAGTTTTCACCCAATAGCTCGAAATGAGCCTGGGGATGAGCGCAGGCGGGGCACTCCTCCGGCGCTTCATTTCCTTCATGCAGGTAGCCGCAGTTACGGCATCTCCAGATGACTGGCTGCTCACGCTTGAAAACCCGGTCCTGGTCGATATTGTTCATCAGGTCCAGGTAGCGTTTTTCATGCTGTTTTTCGGCTACGGCGATTGCCTCAAATATATCTGCAATCTCGGTGAAACCTTCCTCGCGGGCAGTTACGGCAAATTCGGGGTACATGACCGTATGCTCATGGTTTTCTCCTGCCGCTGATTCTTTAAGATTGTCTACCGTGCTGCCGATGACGCCGGCGGGAAAAGCGCCGGTTATTTCCAGCTCACCACCTTCAAGAAGTTTGAACAGTCGTTTCGCGTGTTCTTTTTCCTGGTTGGCGGTTTCTTCAAAGATAGCTGATATCTGTACATACCCTTCTTTTTTTGCTTTGCTGGCAAAGTAGGTATAGCGATTGCGGGCCTGGCTTTCACCGGCAAAAGCGGTCAAAATATTTTTTTCTGTTTTGCTTCCTTTTAATGATTTACTCATGTCATTGTCTCCTCTGTTTGATTTTTTCGATTATTTTTAACAGGTGAATAGTTAATGTGGTTTTCATAAATGATTCATTGAGAATATTTCTATGTTTGTTCGTATGCTTTTAAGAACTCATCTCGGCTTATATTTGTTTGCGTGCAAATAGTCCTCAGTGTAGAACTTTTCAGTTTGGGATGATTTGGCATGGTTAATGGAGTTTTTGTTCCGTCTGGGTTTTCTCTGACCATCGCAATATGTTCACGCTCTCTCACAAGTTTAAAGCCAAGTCGTTTTAATGCTTTAATTACTCTTGATTTCTGGGCATCAACTGGAAATTTAGGCATTTACTACTATTCCAGTCTCAGCTACAAATGCCTCTAAAATTGGTTCATCCACCTCAAAAACTTCATCTCCAAATGTTTCTATATGGAACTGAATTGCAGATTTTATATTTGTTAAAACTTCTTCGTATGTATCACCTTCGCTCACTACCACGCCTTTCAATCCAAGCGGATATGCAAGATAACCATCAGAATGTTTTTCTACAATAATTTTAAATTGTTTGTTCATATGTAACCTCCACGAATTCTATTTCCGGCTAACATAACATAATATCAACTTTATATGACGCTTGAAATCAACTCGTAAGTGCTTTTATCGTGCTACTTACTCCTCGGAAATATCAGCTATGGAAAGAGTATACTTTTCAGGTTATGACAATGTCAAATAAAAACCGGCCGAAGTTGTTAGCTGAGCTGAGTATGGCAGAACCATATAGGTATACTTTACTTTCAGATTTTGCTCCGTACCCAACGAATGATATCTTCAGGACCCATGGCCCCAGCCTGGCGGCCCAGTTCATGACCTTGTCGAAAGAGAACCGTCGTGGGGATATTGCGGATGCCGAACTGGCTGGCAATGGCCGGTTCGGCTTCTGTATTAAGCTTGGCTAAACGGATTTTTGGTTCAAGCCGGGCGGCGGCTTGTTCAAACGCTGGAGCCATCATTTTGCAGGGGCCACACCAGGGGGCCCAGAAATCAACCAGTACCGGAATATCGTTGCGGCTGATCTGCCGCTGAAAAGATTGACTGGTCAACTCGGTTGGCTGGCCGTTGAACAGGGGTTGATGACATTTACCGCACTTGGCTCCGGTACCCAGGCGATCTGCCGGTAGACGATTGATTGCCTGGCAGTGGGGGCAGACAATATGCAAAGTAGCTGTTTCCACAAGCGTCTCCCTTCCTTCCCATAGATTTGGAATTGGTTAAAATTATTCTTATGGCTGTGGCCGATGATGATATTTGTGAAAATCCTGTGGCATGGCCCTTTAGCCCGGATGGGTAGACAGCAGGCCCAGTTTTTGTTCGAGGATGTTGCGGTAATTGAAAATGCGCTCCACGTAGATTACCGGTTCATAACCGCGTGCGTAGCCATGTTGCAGATCTTTATAGTATTTTTTTCGTGATAAGAGAGGCAGGACACTCTTGATATCTTTCCAGCTGTCCGGGTCTTTTCCTAGCTTCCTGGCCAGTTTCCGGGCGTCATAGATATGTCCCATGCCGACATTATAGGCCGCCATGGCAAAGGCCGCCCGCTGTTTTTCCGGGACGGATTCCGGTACGCGGTCCAACAACTGGCCGAAATAGTGTGCTCCACCTTTAATGCTTTGTTCTGGATCAAGGCGGTTGGTGATCCCCAGAGCTTTGGCGGTTGGCAGGGTCAGCATCATAATTCCCTTGACGCCGGTGGGGCTGACCGCGTTGGGATCCCAGTGGGATTCCTGGTACGCCTTTGCTGCCAGGAGAGTCCAGGGGATATGATACTGAGCGGCATATTTCTGAAAAAATTCCTGTATTTCCGGTAGCCGGCTGCTGATGCGACGGGTAAAGACTTTAATGTCGACATAATCAAAAATTTCAGTATAGCCATAGTAGCGATCCTTTAATTCCGCCAGCCGACCGGAATTTTTGATTATGTCAAACCATTGGGCAAGCTTGGCCTTGAGCCGTAGTTTTTTCCTGTTGATGATCCAGGCAAGTGATTGTTCTTCACTGATGGGAAAAGCCACCATTAATTCCGGGAAGTAACGTCGGTTCATGGCCAGAATATTGGAATCAGCCACAGTGCAGGAAATTTTACCGAGCCAGACCTGCTCAAGAAGCTGATCGGTGCTGTATTCATCGGTTTCCTGCCAGTGGAGTTTTGGATATTGTTGTTGAAGTTTCTTGAGTTCTTCCACATAACTGGTATTTTTCAGCACCAGAAGATCAAAGTTTTGCAGCTCTTCAGCCTTTCTCGGATAGGGATGACTGCGGTTGCCAACCACTTGCTGCTGGACAGTGAAGTAGTCAGGACCAAAGAGAAAGCGTTTTTCCCGTTCATCTGTACGGGTCAGGCCGGCGGCCGCCAGATCTGCTTCCCCGTTTTCAATGGCTTTCAGGATATCGGTAACCGAGTCAACAACTTTAAGCTTCAGTTCAAGCCCCATATGGTCGGCAAAAGCTTTAACCAGATCATATTCAAAACCCATTTTCCCTTCCGGACCTTCATAATAAACGGTGGGGATGTTGCGGATCAGGACTGTAAGCTTGCCGGGATTGATGCTGATGCTGTCAATTTTTACCGGATTACAGGAGGAAAACAGCAGGCAGAGCAAAAGCAGGAACAGTGTCATGCAACGTATGCCGGGTTTCCTCATGGAAATGACTCCTCAGGCTGTATTGTGTCAGACAATGTATGCTGTGTTGAAGCCTAAAATGAAAAATAGCGACCTGCCTCTCAGGCCGATCGCTATTGAAATAAACTGGTCGGGGCGAAAGGATTTGAACCTTCGACCACCTGAACCCCATTCAGGTACGCTACCAGACTGCGCTACGCCCCGGGTTTTGTTGGTGTAAAGAAATGAATTAATTCAATATTTTTAGCTATCTGGAATGAATAAGCGACTTGATTTCTTTCAATTCATCACGGATATTGGTAAGTAGCTCAGAATTATCGGATCTATTTTTCATTTTTTTCGCGGTTAAAGATTTAAGTTTCTTCCTGGCACCAGCAATGGTAAATTCTTCTTCATACAGCAATCGCTTGATTTCCAGCAATAAATCAAGATCCCGCCGCTGATAAAGCCTTTGTTTGCTGTTGCTTTTTTCAGGGGAAATGAGCTCAAATTCTGATTCCCAGTAACGCAGTACGTATGGTTTAACTTTGACAATCTCGCTTACTTCGCCGATGCGGAAGAAGATTTTATCGGGAATATTGTTAGCGCTCATAAAGAGGAATCATCAGCTTTCGTTAATATGCTTACGCAAAACATTGCTGGGTTTGAAACTTAAGACCCGGCGGGCTGATATGGTGATTTCTTCACCCGTTTGAGGATTTCGGCCCCGACGGGCATTTTTATCCCGGACGGCAAAACTGCCAAAACCGGAAATCTTGATATTTTCACCATTTTCCAGCTTACCCTTGATTATATCAAAAATCATGTCAACTATTCGGGCTGACTCTCGTTTTGACAATCCCACCTTTTCATAGATCGTTTCGACGATATCTGCCTTAGTCATTTTTACTCCCCTTGTTATGCTAGTCATGAAATAGTCAATCAGCGAATCTGGCCGTTAAAATCGTGTTTTAGACGCTTGCTGATTTTATCAATAATGGCATTAACCTTTTTATCTGTCAAGGTTTTATTCATGTCCTGGAAAGTAATTTTCAGGGCAATACTCTTCTTATCGGCAGGAATCTGACTTCCTTTATAAATATCGAATATATCTACTGCCACCACCAGCTTGTTGCTTTGCTGAATAGCCTCAATCAGCTTTTCCCCGGCAATGTTTTCATCGATCACTACTGCCAGATCACGGTAACTTGCAGGGTAACGGGGGATGGATTGAAAAGATGGGCGAAATACCGCGGCGGATAGCAGCGGCTGTACCTGCAGCTCAAAAATAAAAATATCCTGGGCAACATCCAGCTGTTCGGCGATATCCGGGTGTAATTGGCCGAAACAGCCGATTGTTTCATGCTCAAGCAGGATAGTTGCCGCCCGGCCCGGATGCAGGTAGCTTTCAGGATTATCAGCTGAAAAAGAGAAATTCAGCTTGCAGGTGGAAGCAATGTTTGCCAGCAGGCCTTTGATGTCGTAAAAATCTATCATGGCATCAGGATTATTGAAATGTACCGGATAACGTCGTCCGCTGGCCAGCCCGGCGAGATAAAAGTTTTCATCCGGCTGCTGTTCATTGTCTCGGGGTAGAAAAACCTTACCATATTCAAAAAGCCTGATATCCCGATGGAAGACCCGATAATTATCAACCAGGTTGCTGAGCAGCGCCGGTAGGAGTGAGGTCCTCATGACGGATAATTCTTCAGTCAGCGGATTGATAAGTTTAACCAGTTTTCTCCGTCGGTCCTCAGCCGGGATATGAAGTTGATCAAGAGCAGCAGGATCCATGAAACTGTAATTGATTGCTTCACTGTATCCATATGAGACAGCTATTGATTTCAGCAGCCGTGGCAGCCGCTCATCGTCATAACCGGAACCACCCTGTTCACGAATAACCGGCAGGGTGGTGGGGATGTTGTTGTAACCATAAATACGAGCAACTTCCTCAATAAGATCAGCTTCCCGCTCGATGTCGAAGCGGTATGAGGGTGGTCGGACAGTAAACGAATTGTTATTACTTCGTAGCAGTTCGAACTGAAGTCTTACCAGAATATCTTTAATGGCGGCGGCATCCAGATTAATTCCCAGCAGACGGTTGGTGTAATCTGTGCGGATGGTTACTTCGCCGGCATGATGAGGTTGAGGATTGATATCCAGCCGATCACCAGCAATTTCAGCCTGGGCCAGTTGATGGAGCAGTTCCATCGCCCGGTCGGCAGCCAGATCGGTAGCCAATGGGTCGACACCGCGTTCAAAACGATACGATGATTCGGTAGAAAGTCCCAATAACCTTGCTGAGCGTCTGATTGAGGTTGGTTGAAAAAAGGCACTTTCAATCAAAACGTCCCTGGTGGTTGCGGTAATTTCAGAATTGAGTCCCCCCATAATGCCCGCTACGGCTACCGGACCACTGCCATCACAGATCATCAGAGTGTCAGGATCCAGGGATCGCTCAATTTCATCCAGGGTGACAAAAGTCTTATCATCCCCGGCTGTTCTGACAATAATCTGTTTTCCGGCTACCATCTCAAGATCAAAAGCATGGAGGGGCTGACCGGTTTCCAGCATCACATAGTTAGTAATATCAACCACATTATTGATGGACCTGACTCCTGCCGCCTGTAGCCTTTGTTTCATCCACAAGGGAGAGTCAGCTAAAACAATCTGCTCGGCTATCCGGCCCACATAGCGGGGGCAGAGCTCCGGATTCTGGATTTGAATGGATACCAGGTCAGCAGTTTTTCTGTTACTTTCAGGAAATGAGGGCGCAGGGTAGGTGAACGGTCGCTGGTACAAGGCGGCAATTTCCCGGGCAACGCCGATAACACTGAGACAGTCACCCCGATTCGGGGTAATTTCAACTTCAAGAATATGATCGTCAAGCTCCAGGTACTTTATTGCCGGTATTCCCAGAGGAGCGGATTCAGGCAAGATCATGATGCCACTGGATTCTTCCTCCAGTCCCATTTCTGCTGCTGAGCAAAGCATGCCCAATGAAGCTATACCCCTGATTTTGGCTTTTTTTATGGTCAGGCCGTTGGGGAAGCGGGTGCCCACAGGGGCCATGGCTACCTGGTCACCGGCCTTCATGTTAGAGGCACCGCAGATGATGGAAAAGGTGTCCTGACCATCGAAAACAGTGCAAAGCGAGAGCTTGTCAGCCTGGGGATGTTTTTCCAGGGTGGTAATGCGGGCGGTGACGATCCGGTTTAACTCCGGATCAAAGAGCGGTTTTACCCCGGATACTTCCAATCCGGACATGGTCAGACGCTCGGCGGCCTCGACGGGATCAATACCGTCAAGCTCAACAAAATCACCTATCCATTTCCAGCTGACGTTCATCTATTGCCTCTAAAACTGTTGTAGAAAGCGGATGTCATTGCCAAAGAACAATCGCAGATCATCAATGCCGTAACGCAGCATGGCCAATCTTTCGACGCCCATGCCAAAAGCAAAACCGCTGACTTTTTCCGGATCATAATTGACAAACTTATATACGGCCGGATCCACCATGCCGCATCCAAGTATTTCGAGCCAGCCCGTATGGCTGCAAACCCGGCATCCTTTGCCATGGCAGATAACACAAGCGATATCTACTTCAGCGCTGGGTTCGGTAAAGGGAAAATAACTGGGCCGAAAGCGAACCTTGACTTTGGGATTGAAGAAAAGGTGGAGAAAATCCGTCAGCACCCCTTTAAGGTCGGAAAAAGTTATTCTGGTATCAACCATCAACCCTTCCACCTGGTGAAACATCGGGGTGTGAGTAAGGTCGGAATCACAGCGATAGACTTTTCCGGGAACGATGACAAAAACCGGGGGTTCCTGCTTTTCCATCACCCGAATCTGCATCGGCGATGTGTGGGTCCTCAGGACGACATCTTCGCTGACATAAAAGGTATCCTGCATCTGTCTGGCCGGATGATCTTTGGGGATATTCAAGGCTTCAAAATTATAATAGTCCAGCTCTACTTCCGGACCTCTGGCAATATTGAATCCCATTCTAGTGAAAATAGAAGTGATGTCATCAATGACCAGGGATGTGGGATGCGTATGACCATGGAATTGCTGTCGTCCGGGCAGGGTGATATCAATGGTGCCGGAAGCCATTTGCTGCTGACGGGCTGTCTGGGCAAGTTTTTGCCTGGCCTCTTCAAAACGGTTATGCAGCTTTTCCTTGATTTCATTGGCCAGCTGTCCCATGGCCGGCCGTTGATCTGCAGGCAGGGTGCCGAGGGTTTTGAGCAGGGTGGTGATTTCACCCTTGCGGCCAAGAAAACGCACCCGCAACGCTTCAACTTCGTCGATCAGGTTTGAATCGGCCAGTGCCTGGGTAGCTTTTTCAAGCAGCTGCTGGAGTTTGTCTTTCATTACCCCTAGCCGTTGAGAGCCGCTGAGGCATAATCAACAAATTTACCGAATGCCGCCGGATCGTTAACGGCAATATCTGCCAGGACTTTACGATCGACAGCGATATTGGCTTTGGTCAGGCCGTTAATCAGTTTGCTGTAAGACATGCCATGTAGACGGGAAGCGGCATTGATCCGAACAATCCAGAGACTGCGGAAATCACGTTTCCTGACCCGGCGGTCACGATAAGCATAGTTTAAGGCCCGATCAACAGTCTCCGTCGCGTTACGATATAATTTACTTCGGGCGCCACGATAACCTTTGGCCAGTTTTAGAACTTTTTTATGTCGGCGAGTGGCTTTGAATCCACCTTTTACTCTGGGCATTGTGTACTCCTTAATGATGATGGCTTTGTAAAAAACTCCATCTTTTTCGTTATGCTGCAACCTTAGAGGTAGGGAAGCATCCTGACTATTCCTTTGCTGTTTGCCGGGTCAACAATGGTTGACTTGCGCAGATTCCTTTTTTGTTTTCTTGATTTGCAGCTTAATAAATGGCTGGCATAAGCTTTTCTCCGGACAATTTTTCCTGTTCCTGTCGTTCTGAAACGTTTACGCGCGCCGCTGTTTGATTTCATTTTAGGCATTTTATTCTCCTGTATATTTACTTGCTGTAATGATTAACGCTTTTTTTTGATTGGGGCAAGAACCAGAGAAAGCTGACGTCCTTCCCGTTGAGGTCTTTGTTCAATTGCACCATATTCCTTAACCGTATCCACCACCCGTTCCAGCAAGGCCAGACCCTGATCAGTATAGGCCATTTCCCGGCCACGAAAACGGATGGTAACTTTGGCTTTGTCTCCTTCTTCTAAAAACCGGATAATATGCTTGATCTTGAAGTTGAAATCATGCTGATCCGTACCCGGCCGCATTTTGACTTCTTTAACCTGGATATTGGTCTGCTTCTTTTTGGCTTCCTGGGCTTTTTTACTTTGCTGGTATTTGAATTTCCCATAATCCATGATCTTGCAAACCGGCGGATCGGCGTTAGGCGACACTTCCACCAGGTCAAGTCCTCGCTGACCGGCAATATCCAGGGCTTCGTTTAATGTTAATATGCCAAGCTGGCTGCCGCTCTCATCAATGATTCTGGCATTATCCGCTTTTATCTGTCGGTTGACTCTCGTACGTGCGGTTGCTATGAGAATTACCTCCTGTTGTTTGTTTCAGATTTCGTTCAAAATGGGCGGCCTGCAGTACCATTGGCCGACAGCTTTTATTTTACGAAATCTTCATTTGTTGCTGACATTCATTGTTTAAATGGGCGATAAACTTTTCAACTGTCATGGGCTCAAGATTTTCACCTTTTTCCCGTTTCCGGGGGGTGACTGTCATGGATTTTACTTCCTCATTACCAATAATAAGCATGTAAGGAATTTTCTCCGCCTGTGCTTCTCTTATTTTGTACCCGAGCTTTTCATTGCGAAAATCGGTTTCCACCCGGATTTCATTTTGCCGCAATGTCTGAGCCACTGTTTGGGCATATTCCAGCTGATCGTCGGTTACGGTCATAACTTTAACCTGAACCGGGGCCAGCCAGGTGGGAAAAGCGCCGGCGTAGTGCTCGATCAGGATGCCGATAAAACGTTCAATGGACCCCAGGATGACCCGGTGCAGCATGATGGGTCGGTGTTTTTCACCATCAGCGCCAATATAGTTCAGATCAAAGCGCTCGGGGAGGGTGAAATCGCATTGAATAGTGGCGCACTGCCATTGGCGGTTCAAAGCGTCTTTTAATATGACATCAATTTTCGGTCCGTAAAAGGCCCCGTCGCCGGCATTGATTTCGTAGTCAAGTTTGTTATTTTCCAGGGCCTGGGTGAGGGCAGCCGTTGCCCGTTCCCAGTCCTCATCGGTGCCGATGGAATCTTTTGGCCTGGTACTCAGCTCCAATTCAAAAGAGAAACCGAAAACTTTCATGATATCGGCGACAAAAGCAATGATTCCGGTGATTTCATCCTGGAGCTGTTCGGGGGTGCAGATGATGTGAGCATCATCCTGGGTAAATCCCCGGACCCGCAGCAGGCCATGTAGAACTCCGGATTTTTCGTGGCGGTATACCGTTCCCAGTTCGAAGTAACGTTGGGGAAGATCACGGTAGCTGTGAATTTTCGCCTTATAAATCAGCATATGGGCCAGGCAGTTCATGGGCTTGATGCCATATACCTGATCCTCAATCCGGGTAAAGTACATGTTCTCCCGGTAATGGTCATAATGTCCGGATTTCTGCCAGAGCTCTTGTTTCAATAATTGGGGCCCGATGACAATCTGGTATCCCCGCCTGAGATGTTCCCGTTTTTCAAAATCTTCCAGGATGGTGCGCAGCAGGGCTCCTTTCGGATGCCAGATAATAAAACCGGCCCCAGCCTCATCCGAAATACTGAAAAGCTCCAGTTCTTTACCCAATTTCCGGTGGTCACGGCGCTTGGCTTCCTCCAGCATATTCAGATGCTCCTGCAGCTTTACTTTGCTGGCAAAAGCAGTACCGTAGATGCGCTGGAGCATTTTATTGTGTTCATCACCGCGCCAGTAGGCTCCGGCAACGCTGAGAAGTTTAGTTCCTCCCTTGAGTAAACCGGTTTTTGGGATATGAGGTCCCCGGCAGAGATCAATGAAATTTCCCACCTGGTAAAGGGAAATGGTTTCTCCCTCGGGCAATTCATTAATCAGCTCAAGCTTATAGTTTTCACCTAAATCCGCAAACTGTTTCAGGGCCTTCTCACGGCTGACTTCCCGGCGACTGAAGGGCTGATTTTTTTTGATCAGCTCCTTCATCTTTTTTTCGATTTTTTTCAGGTCCTCCGGGGTAAATGGCTGCTCCCGGTCAAAATCATAGTAGAACCCATTCTCTATCGCGGGCCCAATGGTTACTTTGACTTCGGGGAAAAGTTCCTTTACCGCTTCAGCCATCACGTGGGCGGCACTGTGGCGTAGAATGTCAAGCCCTTCCGGTGAATCAATGGTGATAAGCTCAATGTTGCTGCCAGCTTGAGGAACCGTGGACAAATCTCTGGGGATACCATCAACCTTTGCTGCTACAATTGGCGATTTCAGCTCCCTTTTATGTTCAATAAGAAGTTCCCCAATGGTTTTTTTACCATCTTGGGGTATTTCAAGGTTGAACTCCGGGGCCAAATATATGCTCATAATGAAAAATCTACCGTAAAAAAACAAAAGGCATCGATAATTCTCGGAATCCGATGCCTTGGATGGCCCTAACAACAAAATGTCAGGCCGAATTCATTCTGCCATGGATATAATGAGGAATCGATTATTATCAAAGTGGTAGGCGCAGGCGGTTTTGAACCGCCGACCTCTACCGTGTCAAGGTAGCGCTCTCCCCCTGAGCTATGCGCCTGTGTCTATAGAAAACACTTTTCTTTTCAGGGCCTTGTTTTTAAACGATTTATTGTTGTCTTGTCAAGGCTTTTTCTTGAAATTGTTATCTTTTTCTCTGCCATTGAGTGCCATTCGGAGAGTCTTTCAGGATTATGCCCAATTCTGCCAGTCGGTCACGTATTTCATCGGCAGTTGTCCATTGTTTTTCCTTGCGGGCCTGATTGCGCCGGGCAATTAATTCCTGAATTTCCTCTTTGGTGATCGGCAATGCTTCTTCCCCCCCCAGGTTTTTGAGAAATTCCGTTGGGTCAGCTTCTAGAATTCCCAAAATATCAGCCAGTTCTTTGAACAGCAGGAATGCTGCCTCAAGATCATTGTGGTTTAATGATTGGAGAGGATGGATGTCAAGGTAGCGATTGATGAATTTAGCGGCTTCGAAAAGCTGGCCAACGGCTAAAGCGCTGTTGAAATCATCATCCATGGCTTTGATGAAAGATGTTTTTACCGCTTCCAATTCTTTACTCAACGGTGGCAAGGAAGATTGTGCTGATTCTGCTGGTAACGCGGCCGTGGATTCGACAGCGACCTGCAGTCGCTCCGCGGCCTGATACAGGCGGGTTAAACCGGTTCCGGCAGCATCCATGGTATCCCAGGAAAAATCAATGGGTGAGCGATAGTGGCTGGAAAGGATGAATAGACGCAGGGTCTCCGGATGATATTTTTGCAGTATATCCCGAATGGTAAAAAAATTCCCCAATGATTTTGACATTTTTTCTTTGTTGATGTTGACAAAACCATTATGCATCCAGTAGCGGACGAACGGTTTACCTGTTGCTCCCTCGGACTGGGCGATCTCGTTTTCATGGTGGGGAAAAACCAGATCTTTTCCCCCTCCATGAATATCAAAGGTTTCACCAAGTATCTCCTGGCTCATGGCCGAACATTCGATATGCCATCCCGGACGGCCTTGACCCCAGGGGCTTTCCCAGGCAGGTTCCCCCGGTTTGCTTTTTTTCCAGAGGGCAAAATCCAGGGGGCTTTCCTTGCGGTCATCGATTTCAATCCGGGCGCCGGACAGCAAATCATCAATTTTCTTACCGGACAGTTTGCCGTAGGAGGGAAATTCCTTGAGCCGGTAAAAAACATCTCCATCAACCTCATAGGCCAGGCCGTTGGCTTCCAGTTTTTTTACCAGCTCAATGATTTGCTTGATATAATCGGTTGCCCGGGGCTCAACGGTCGGACGTTTAAGCTGCAGGCGATCCATGTCCACATAGAACTCATGGATAAAAGTGTCAGCCAGCTCTTTCCAGGATATCTTTTTTTCCTGGGCCCGCTTGATGATTTTATCATCCACATCAGTGAAATTACGGACGTAGGTAACTTCATAGCCTTTGTAGAGCAAATATCGGTAGATGACATCGAAAACAATCAGGGAGCGGGCATGGCCCATATGGCAGAGGTCGTAGACTGTTACTCCACAGGCATACATGCCTACTTTCTGATCATGAAGGGGGATAAATTCCTCTTTTTTGCCGCTTAAGGTGTTATAAATCTGCAAGAAAAACTCCTGTTTCCTGGGGGTGATTTTTTTGATTATTTCCGCATAATCGCAGCTTGACATTATAATTATTTTGGATTATTAAGTCAACAATTCTCGCCGGTGTCAGCCGGCGGTACTTTTTGTTCTTTAAACGCTGGTTTTTCAGTTGCCGAAGTGGCGGAATTGGTAGACGCGCTAGGTTCAGGGTCTAGTGAGCGCATGCTTGTGCGAGTTCGAGTCTCGCCTTCGGCACCATTTTATAATGAATGGCTGAAATCTTAAGAGATTTCAGCCATTTTTTTTGCTTTCCAGCATTTAGCCAACATTTCAAGGTCTTCAGGAGTATCAATCCCATGACTGTGATAGTCGGTATCGATGACTTTTATCCGGTAGCCGTTCTCCAGCCAGCGTAATTGTTCCAGAGATTCAATCTTTTCCAGTTCTCCTGGTTGTAATTCAGGGAGCCGTTGAAGAAAAGATCGATGATAACCGTAGATGCCGATATGCTGCCAGCAGATTGGATTGGGAAAGGTCTGTTCATCAACAGAAATGGAGCGGTTATGGGGAATGGGGGACCGGGAGAAATAAAGTGCCTGACCATGAAGATCAGTGACAATCTTAACAACATGCGGTGATCTGAAGCTGGCTGCAGAACGGATTGGACTGCGAGCGGTAACGATAATATCGGGAGCTGAGCTTTTTCGCAGAGCCGCTGCAACTCCATCGATTAGTGAAGGGGAAATATCTGGTTCATCTCCCTGGACATTGATGAACCAAGTTGTTTCCGGATGCCGCGCGGCGATTTCGGCAATCCTGTCTGTGCCGCTCTGGTGGTCCATGCCGGTTATTTCTGCTTTCCCGCCGATGGCGGTAACTGCCTGATAAATCCGCTGGTCATCGGTGGCAACGAGAACCTGATCGGCAAGCTTAGATTGCCGGCACCGTTCCAGAACCCACTGGATCATTGGCTTGTCCAGCAATTTGGCCAGTGGTTTGCCGGGGAAACGAGATGACTGGTAGCGGGCCGGGATAACAATCATCAGTTCTGACATCGCCTGCTCCTTACAATCATATCTTGAGACTTGAGAACAGTTCAACCGTTAATAATAGGGTCTTATCTGGCAGAAAAACCTTGACAAAGCAATAGTTATTAATTTAGCTTGATTTTATTGTCCGGTATCTGTAGTAAACTGCTGTTTCCAGCTAATATTTTGATAATTGGCGCTCAGCCATAGCAAAAAGCCTGAATTAATATGTGGGTGAGTGTTTCAATGGATTACTATACAGCTTTTTCATATGGTTTTTAACTGGGGAGGGAAAAATGAGTGATTCAGCATCTAAGACTGGTCAATCTGTGCTTAAAAAAATCACCTATGAAAGCGGAAAGCTTTGTCGCGTGGCTACCCGGCAGGTAAAACTATCTTCCATTCGCCGTCAACGCAAACATTACTTTCAAAATCTTGGGGAACGCCTTTACATATTCAAGGTTTTACAAAAAGAAGATAATGTCTGGGATAAAGAGGAGATATCTCAGCTGTTATTGACTTTGTCAGACCTGGATCAGGAGCAGGAATTGCTGCTTCAGGAAATTAACGAGATAAAAGCAGAGGAGATGGCCGCAACAGAGGTAGAAAGTTGTGCGGAAACGGTAGAAACACCGGTTGTTGACAGCCAGGCTTCCGGGGACAAATCGGCGGAGAAAACGGAAAAAAGTACTGCTGTTGCTGATAGTCCCGCGGACAAACCGGTGAAAAAAAGTTCGACGACCAAAAAGGCCACAACAAAAACAGCCGCTTCAACGGCAAAAAAGCCTAAAACTACAACGCCACGGGCACCCAGAAAAAAACCGGCGGCAAAAACCAGTGCCACTGGAGATGAGAAGAAATAGTAAGTTTTTACAAGTGAGTTTTGAAGATTTTTTTAATCAGTTTTTTCAATTCGTTCAGGTCGGCCGATTTAACTACATAGTAATCGGAGGCCATGGCTGCGACATCCCGTTTGAAAGTACTGTAAGCCGATAAAAGGATAACCGGTAAGTCATAGTATTTGTCCCGGATCATTTTCAACAGCTCAATGCCGCTTAACTGCGGCATTTTAATGTCCAGTATGATGATGTCCGGTTGCTCATCTTCGATCATTTTCATTGCCTGCAGTGGGTTCCCCAGGCTGATGACCTCATAGCCTTCATCCTCGAGTTCACAAGATAACAGTAAACGGATATTTTCCTCGTCGTCAATTGAGAGAATCTTTTTCTTTTTCATTTTCCTGACTCCCCTGGTTTTAGTGCCTTACAGAATATTTTCTTGTTTGAAAACAAGAAAATATTCTGATAAGAGCACTTATTTGCGGGCCGAAAAAGCCACTTTTTGGTTGTTGGTCTAGACCCCGCATTAGCTCTTATTTTGTTGCCATTGTTCAATCAGGTAGGGCTTACTGTCTTCATAAATCTGGCAGAGTTCTTCGATTATTTCTTCAGCCTGGTAGTCATCCAGGTTTTCAGTCTCATGTACAAATGATGAAATAAAACCATAATAGAGGGGGATTAAAGACTGCAGAACCCGCTGGTGGTCCTGAGCTGTCTGGTAAAACACCGCGTAATCAAAAACTACTTTTGCCCATAGTGTTTTCGGGAAGTCTATGTTGTCTCCGGACATTTCAGCAACTTCCATCAGCTTTGTAAAAACCTGTTCAGAAAAAATCTGCTGGTATGAAGACTTATGGCTTGAAATTCCTTCAGTAAACTTGGTTATCATTCGGGAGACGTTAACATTCAGTGGCTTGGGTGCGGTTTCCGATTGAAATCCCAAAATTGCCGTAGGCCGGCTGCCGACAACTTTCTGCCAATGGGATCCGTAGGTGGACATCAAGGAGAAAATGGTACCTACCACTTGGATGAACATGGGTCCCAGATCCGCACCGGGATCCTTGACATCATGGATTTTGGCCCCCATGAATGACTGGCAGATCTTAAAACCATTAACAATGGCGGTGGTGGTCATCCAGATGTCAATGCCGAAACGGGTAACATCCGTATCCCAGGCATCCTGATTAAGGTAAAGCTTCAAGAGCTTGCCGGAGAAACCGAAATCTCCTCCAATAGGTTGGCGAACCCGCCGACCGTAGAGGGCTCGGGTAAAAGGGTAGGCGATGCTGTTGGTAATGGTTCCGTCATACTTGTAGCGTCGGTAAAATGGACAGACGTAGCCATAGCCTTTAGCCAATACTGGTTCCAGTAGCAGCTGGATCCATTCAGGGGTGATGCTGCGTAAATCGGAATCCAGGACGGCGCAGGCTTTGACTCCAAGCATCTGTGCCGCCTCAAAGATGGCCTTGAATGCCGAACCCTTGCCAGGGATGCCAATGTATTGGCTACTCACGGTTTTCAGGGGAAACTGTGGTTCCTTGATAAAAAAGGTATCATAAGAATTGGTTCTGGCAATACGCTCAAAAACCATTCTGGTCTGATCATCGGAACCGCCATCAGAATTAAATAATACCGCCTTGGCAGTGGGGTAATATTTGGCCAGACCCAGCTTAATGGCTTCAGCAACGTGGCCGATGGTTTTTTCATTGTTATAGCTGGGGATCCCAACCAGAATGTCAGCCCGAGCAATGGTATTAAGGATTTCCAGGGCTTCATCGTTAAGAGCACTTTTCCCCATCCGCAGGCATCTCCTTTTTTGTTGTAATCAGAAACACTGATAATAATATCCTAACCAGTTGAAGAAATGGTGTCAATATATTTCCATCTGAGAATGCTCGTTTCCGGGTTTTTTCAACTAATATTTGCCAGACAGACAGCCATTGGGTTCAACTAAGACCAACTCTTAGGAAGCAGACAGCAAAAAAGCGTTTTGGTGTTGGTTTCGTTATTGATTAATGTCTTTTATTATGCTATGGATGCTTCTGATTTTGGCGGTATTATTGATGATTTCAATAAATGCCAATCGGCATATTTGATTATGTTCAGTATTATTTTATGTGTGTGAAGGGAGTCTTATCGAAAAATGGCAAAAAGTAAAATATCGGTCAGGAGGGAATTACGGCAGCCTGATGGCTTCATGAAAACGGTCAATGCGGTGCAGGTATACGCCAAATCCCACAGTAAAAAAGTTATCGCGGTAGGAATAGTTGTTCTGGCTTTGTTAATTATGGTGTTGGGAACCCGTGCTTATCTCGGATACCAAAATAAACAAGCATCCATGATATTGGCTGTCGGACTGCAATATTTTGATGATATGAGCCAGCCAGACTCATTGAAGACTGGAATTGCCAAGCTGGAGACGGGTGCTGGAACTTCACGTCTGGCGGCATCCTATCCATTGGCCTGTTATCTGCGGGGCAATGGCTACTATGTGTTGAAGCAGTACGATAAAGCCGATCAGGCTTATCAGGAAGCTTTGGGCAAGGCTGCATCTGACCCCTATGTTGCTGATTTGTGTCGTCTTGGTATGGCATATGTTGACTTTGAAAAACAGGACTATTCCGGTTGCCTGGAAATTCTGGCTAAAATACAGGCGGACCATACATCTACCAGTGAAGATGTTTATCTATTGCTGGGAATGAGCTATGAAAACCTGAAAAAATATGAACAGGCCAAGGCCGCTTATGAAAATCTGGTTCAGTTCGTTCCTGATACCCGGTATAAAGGCTGGGTTGATGAACGGCTGGAATATTTTAAACTGATAGCCGGGTAAACCTGGTAAAGGTAGATAGTGAGTTGCGATGACTAAACTCAGAATCATAGCATTGTTTGTCTGGCTGGTTGTTTTAATTGGTTGTGCCGCTGGTAAT
>Ga0116200_10000140_pt1 | contig 19178 bp, 21 predicted proteins | sample Mar14436cmmetaG_FD_94478 | JGI IMG/M metagenome (GOLD analysis project Ga0116200, IMG submission 94478) | Marine hydrothermal vent microbial communities from Guaymas Basin, Gulf of California to study Microbial Dark Matter (Phase II) - Marker... ... | reverse complement strand
TTTGGTAGGGCTCCGCTAAGGGACTGGTTAGACGTGTTGGGCAGGTATATCGGACAGCTTCATCTCCATGATAATAGTGGCGGGATAGATGAGCATCGGGCCATTGGAAGTGGGTGCATAGAATTTGGCCTGTTGTTTGAGTGGCTGGGTGAACACTTTGCTGATCCCCCGATTATTACCCTCGAACCTCACAAGGAAGAAGATTTATTGCCAAGCCTCCAGTGGCTTGAAAAACATTGGCCTTGGTAACTAGGCTTGGGCAGGGCAATCGGCATGATATTTGTTTGACATTTGACCCGCTAAGATTTACCTAGTCATGATAACTTGTTTGCTTGGCGCGAATACTTTTCGGTTTTTGGAGGTTTGAAAATGGTCTTGAATGATACGGAGATTTCGAAACAGATTATAGAAAGCTACACTGACAAGCTATTAAGTGCCCTGAGCCTGGATGTGGCGCTTGTAGGCGCGGGACCTGCAAACTTAGTGGCGGGTTACTATTTGGGCAATGCAGGCGTGAGGGCCGCAATCTTTGAGTCAAAACTTGCCCCCGGAGGTGGAATGTGGGGTGGCGGCATGATGTTCAATGAGATAGTGGTCCAAGAAGATGCATTGGAAGTTGTAAGGGAATTGGAAATAACCACTAAGCAGAAGGGCAGCGGCTACTTTACTATGGATAGTGTGGAGGCCACCTCTGCAATCATATCCAAATGCCTAAAGGCAGGTACAAAGGTGTTCAATCTGGTAAAAGCCACCGATGTATTATTCCGGGAAGAGGATGGCGCTCCACGGGTCTGTGGGCTCGTATTGAGCTGGTCGCCAGTGGAGAGCTTGGGTCTCCATGTGGACCCTCTAGGAATTGAGGCAAAATTTGTTGTGGATGGAACAGGGCATCCGGCTGATATCTGTCATATAGTAGCGAGAAAGATGGAGGTTAAGCTTCGTACTAAGACAGGAGCTGTGGTGGGAGAGATGCCTCTATGGGCAGAAAAGGGTGAACAGTTTACCGTGGAAAACACCCGAGAGGTTTTCCCTGGTCTATATGTTGTAGGCATGGCTGCCAATAATGCTTTTGGTGGACCACGTATGGGTCCCATATTTGGTGGTATGCTACTGTCAGGTAAAAAGGCGGCAGAGGAGTTAATCAAGAAGATTTAAGGGCGAGGGTTCTTGGGCGAAGAAGAGACCAAACGAATGGAGTCAACGGGGAATAAGGGCTTTTCTTCAGCTCTGGGCCTCCCGGGCTGGTATTTTCAGTGACTTATCCACGGGGGAGTTCTGCCCCCTCCGCATCCCAGCCCTCAGGGAAAACCATCCTGAGGGCTGGCTGCGGTTTCCCCCATGCATAAGCCACGAAAATACGAAGCCCTCCCGACAGTCGCTTCAGAAAACCCTTATTTCCCGTTGTGGACGTTTACATGAAGTCTGTTGAGGATATCCACCTATATTGCTTTACTCCAGGCCCCTTTGGTAAAGGGAATGATCCCTTGGCCATGGTAGAAGCACAGATTCGTGGCGGCGCAGATGTTATTCAACTGCGGGAAAAACAACTAAGCAAGCGGAAGCGCCTGGAATTGGGATTGGAGATCAGGAAGCTCACTCGGGCCCATGATGTTTTGTTCATAGTAAACGATGATGTGGACCTCGCAATCATATTGGATGCTGACGGTGTTCATCTAGGGCAGGATGATATTCCGATTCAGTTTGCTAGACCCTTGATGGGCAACAAGATCATCGGAGTGTCCACCCATTCCTTGGAGCAGGTGCGAGAGGCGGTGCGGGCGGGGGCAGACTACATAGGTTTTGGCCCCATATTTGATACGAAGACAAAAGAGGATAGGGAGCCGCTCGTAGGATTGAACCTCCTCTCTAAGGTAAGAGGTATCTGCCCCATCCCTTATGTGGCTATAGGAGGTATAACAAAGAACAACCTCTCGAGCGTCATTGATGCGGGGTGCAATAGAGTCGCAATCATTTCCGACATTCTCCTGGCAGACAATATAGAGCAAAGATGCAGGGACATAAAGAGCAGGCTAATCACGAAGCATTGATGGACCACCCTTTTGCAAGGTCTACGCCCACTGTGGAAAGGGTGAAAAGGCTTTTTGATGTGGTGGACACAGAGGATGTTGTGGCAGTGCTTATTAATGCTGATCCCGATTCCATGGCAAGTGCAATGGCGTTGAAGCGCCTTTTTTGGAGAAGAGTCAAAAGAGTATCTATCTATCACATTAATCCCATTCGCAGGGCCGATAATCTGGCCTTTGTGAGGCGCCTGAGAATTGACCAGCAACCAATTAGTAAACTTTCACCCTCGAAAATAACCAAGTGGGCGATTGTGGATTCGCAGCCCCACCATAATGAGCAATTTGCTCCATATCCTTTTGATATTATCATTGACCATCATCCTGTGGGTCCAGAGATAAAGGCCCAATTCGTGGAGATAAAGGAAGACTATGGGGCCAACTCCACAATCATGACAGAGTATCTGAGGGCCGCGAAGATCAAGCCATCCCCGCGATTGGCCACTGCGCTATTTTTTGGAATTAAGACAGACACTGATAATTTCGTTAGAGAATCCTTGGCAAATGATGTAAATGCCTTTCGCTATCTTTATCAGTTTACTAATATGAATATTATAAAAAAAATTGAGTCATCAGAAATGACTCGTAAAACCCTTGCAAGCTATCAACTGGCCATTGAACGGGTCAGGATTTTTCATAATACAGCAGTTGTATACATGGACGAAGTCCAGGATCCTGATATCCTTGTTATGATAGCAGATTTTTTCATGAAGCTTGCAGAGGCGACATGGAGTATCTCTGCAGGTATCTGGGATGAAACACTGATTGTGATTTTTAGAAATGCAGGCTTTAGAGGCAATGCGGGGAAGGTGGCGGAGAAGATATTTGGACACATGGGTGGTAGTGCAGGGGGGCACAAGGGCGCGGCAAGAGCAGAGATTCCCCTTGAGATCATCAAGAAGCAAACAAAAGGTGGTGACATAGAGAGGTTCTTGCTGAGTACCTTTCGAGGAGCCCTGTAGACAGAAAGGTTTTCTATGGCAGTTGAGATGAAGCAAATCAGTGAAGGGTTGATTAAGGATGTCAAGGCTCTAATAGAGAGAGGGGATGAAGAAGCCCTTGCGAGCCTCATTGACGAGTTGCGTCCTGCTGATATGGCGGATCTGATAGAGCATCTAGATCATGAAGAACGCCTTTTTATCTTTAAGATCTTGGAGCCGGAGGGTGCCGGTGAGGTACTGGTGGAAATCGAGCCCCCCATCCAAGGTCGTCTTCTCGAAGATCTGGACAACGAAGCGCTTAGTGAAATCGTTCAGGAACTGGAGTCTGATGATGCGGCCGATGTGATAGGTGATCTCCCTGTTGAGAGAGCACGGGAGATAATTAAAGGTCTGAAAGGTGAGGTTTCCGAGGAAATAGAGAAGCTCCTGCCCTATCCAGAGGATACGGCAGGCGGAATAATGGCCTTAGAGTATGTGGCGGTTAAGGCCGATTCCACTGTCCAAGAGGCGATTGAGGTTATCAGGGAAAAGGGCGAGGAGGTTGAGAATCTGTACTACCTCTGGGTAGTGGACGATGATGATCGGCTCGTGGGTGTTGTCTCCCTTAAAGATTTGTTGCTGGAGCCAAGGGAGCGAAAGATCAGCGAGATAATGAATCCTAATGTCATTTCGGTGAATGTCCATGCAGACCAAGAGGAGGTAATTCAGCTTGTCAAGAGATACGACCTGGTAAATATCCCCGTAGTGGATGATCATAATCGCCTTGTGGGACGGATTACCCACGACGATGTCATTGATGTTATTGAGGATGAAGTGGACGAAGATATGGCCCTCATGGCAGGTGTTATTGATCAGGAAATCACAGAGGAGTCAGCAATAAAGATTTCAAGGGCAAGGCTGCCATGGCTCATAGGGGGGATAATTGGGGAGGTTATCTCTGCACTGATAATAAGTAGGTTTGAGTCTTCTTTGCAAAAAATAATTGCCTTGTCTTTTTTCTTCCCCGTGATAATGGCAATGGGGGGTAACACCGGACAACAGGCAGCGATCATAGTGGTCCGTGGTCTGGCTACTGGGGACATAAGCCTCATGAAAACGGGGAGAAGACTCCTAACTGAGTTCAAGGTAGCGCTTGGAAACGGAATAATTTGTGGAACGCTATTGGGTCTGATCGTGGGTACGTGGCTTTCTAACTATGAATTAGGGGCTGTGGTGGCGGTGGCCTTATTGGCTGTTATGATCAATGCAGGCCTCATTGGATCTGCGATCCCCCTGGCATTCAAAAAAATTGGGGTAGACCCCGCGCTAGCAACCGGCCCTTTTGTCTCCACCTCCAACGATATTTTCGGATTGCTAATCTACCTGGTTTTTGTAACCACCTATCTAAAAATGAGTGCATAGTGATAAATATCGTGTGCCTAGGCTCTGGGGCCGAGCTTCAGTGCAAAGGCAAAAAATGGCCGCCGGTAGCCCCTCAAAATTTGGACTAAACCGGCGGCCAAAATCTAGTAGCGCTTTATAATTAGCCCTTGATGATCCTCGGGATCATCATGTGATTGTGAGGACATATGGATTTGGGGTTCTGGTATACGCAGCCCGCAAATGCAGCGATATACTTTCTTAGATTGGGGAGAAACACTATCTCATCTACAAATCCCCTTCTAGCACAGTATATGGGCCTGGATTTTTCATAGTATTCCTTGGCCAGTTGGTTCATTTTGTCTATTACGGGCTGCAATGGCCTCCCCGCTTCTTTCTCTTTTACCAGCCGCCTGGCAAAGGAAGCCACCGCTGCTGTTTCTCCATGCATGACATAGATTTCGGTTGTTGGTGTGCCAAGGGTGAAGGCATTATGATTGTTGGCTGTAGGCCCACCCATGATGTAATGGGCTGCTGCCGTTCCTTTACGAAGCACGATACACATCATGGGTACGTCAGTCTGCTCAATCGAATAAATCAGGGACTGTCCTAAGCCCAAGAGTTCTGCCTTCTCAGCAATGTCACCCACGTCGATCCCCGTAGTGTCCTGAAACCAAACAATGGGTATGCGGTCGCGGCCACACAGTGTAACAAATTCGTTCATCTTGATTAGTCCTTGGCGGTAAAGCTTTCCGCCGATGCCAGGATAGGGGGCGTATTCAGGGTAGTCTTTACCTAAGAATCCCTGCCTGTTTCCTATAAAACCCAGTAGAAACCCGTTAATCTTAGCAAGACCGGTATACACCTCGGGACCATAGTCCGGTTTGAATTCCATGTGCTCACTGTTGTCAAAAATTCTGGCCAGGACTTCATCAAAATTATAGCTTCGCTTTTGGTTGAACGCCACGATATGATTTATATCCTCAGCCGGAAACTTGGGTTCTTTGGGCTCAGCAACCCTAAAAAAATTGGGATTATAAGCGGGCATCATATCCATATATTTTTTTAATGCATCCAGTACCTCAGTTTCGGTATCGTATACCTCCTTGAAAAAACCCGTTTCATTATAGTGGATCTTGACACTGCCAGGAGGTGCCTGTTTGAAGTGCTTGGTTGCTTCGATGATTTGCTCAGCCCCTTCTTCATCAAAGTATCCCTTGGGACTCATACCACTCACTATACCCCCTCCGCCTACGGCGATATTTGCGTCTTTGTGGGCAATGAGCAGTGTGGGGCTTATGCCCTGGTAGCCTCCTCCAGCAGGATTTGTGCCATATATGCCCGCAAGTATTGGAATACCCAATTTTTCCAGTTCAGCGTGTCGGAAAAATGTTGTGCCGTTTCCTCGCCTGTTTGCGTAAACCTCTTCTTGTTCGGTTAGTTTTACTCCGCTGCAGTTGACCAGCCATACCAAAGGGACTCTGAGTCTCTTGGCGATATCTGTGACCCGAAGCTGGTTATCCGCCTGGCCTGCTATCCAGGCTCCAGCGAGGACCTTGTTGTCAAAGCCGATCACCACGGCCCACTTGCCGTTGATCTGGGCAAGTCCATCCACCACACCGGTTGTACCTTCTTCGTTGAACTGGGGGTTATAAAGGGTATGGAGCGGACACCATGTTCCGGGATCAATGAGGTATTCTATTCTTTCCCATATGGTCATCTGTCCTCGCTTGTGAATTACCTCAGCCGGTAGACCTGCGTTCTTAACCTGTTCAATAGCCTCTTCCACTTCTTTTTCGATTTTTCTTATTTGCTCTACATTGTCCTTTGTGGATTCCCTCTGTTTTTCACTAAGACGTTTCCCTATGGGAGTCATCTTTTCAAAATACGGTCTCATCAGAACCTCCTTGAAACATGCCTCAAAAGTTAACGGTTAGCCTTTCGAATTCCCAATTGATCAAGAGCGATTATCCATTTGCAGATGTTGGAGGACCCTTCCACTATTTGGTAGGCCGGTGCATCTCGGTAGTATCTGGCCACAGGATATTCAGTTGAATATCCGTAAGCGCCCAGGATCTTCATGGCAACACGTGATGCCTTTTCTGCTACCTCGCCTGCCAAGTATTTGGCATGTGCGACCTCAAGGGTGTTTCCTAATTGTCCCTGATCCTTTTGCCAGGCCGCCTTGTAAACCATCAAGCGGGCCGCCTCAATTTCTGCTGCTATTTGAGCAATAAGGTCTTGGTTCATCTGAAATTGTCCAATGGGCTTTCCAAATTGCTCTCTTTCCTGGCAATAAGAGGTGACGGCATCCAAACATGCCTGGGCAATCCCTACGCCTCCGGCTGCGGCAGATAGCCTTGTTTGATTAAGGGAACTGAAGACGATCCTGGCCCCATCCCCCGGCTTGCCCAGTATGTTCTCTTTCGGGACCTTTGTGTCTTCCAGAATAATTTCTCCGGTTGGAGTAGATCTCGTTCCCATCTTGTCCAGGTCAGTGGTTGTTACACCATTGAAGTTCTTAGGCTCTATCACAAAAGCCGATAGTCCCCTACCTCTGGCCTCTCTATCTGTGTAAGCATAATAAATGATTACATCGGCGATAGGGGCATTTGATATCCATGTTTTCGAGCCGTTCAAGAGCCAGTGATCCCCCTTGTCAACCGCCGTAGATTTCATTGCCATTACGTCAGAACCGGCGTTAGGCTCGGTTATTCCAAAGCCACCTATGTATTCTGCATTCACCAGCTTGGGGATATACTTTCGTTTGAGTTCCTCGGACCCATACCTATAAATGGTGTAAGCGCAACCTAGCGTTTGCATGTTGATCTGGACCCGAAGAGAACTAGAGGCTCGCGAAATCTCCTCGGTCAGGATCATGGCCGCCAGAAACCCCATTTCATTTCCCCCGTATTCTTCGGGTATCACCGTTCCAAAGAAGCCCAATTCCGCCATGGGCTTAATGACTTCTTCGTATGGGAAATAGTGCTTCTCATCCCACTCATCCGCATAAGGAGCGATCTTCTCGTCAGCGAAATTACGGGCCATCTCTCTTAACATCTGTAGTTCTTCGCTTAGTGCAAAATCCATAGTATTACCTCCTCTTACTAATCTTTTGGTCTGCCTAGTCTATCTAGTCAGTTTTGTCGGTTTGGTGTTCTGAATTGAAGATTTTGTTTATAGACTATCAAAGGACAATTCGCAACCGATTTATTTACATTGTAGCTACATTTTAACTACTCAAAGTCCTCCAAGAGCACAGCAATCTCCCCCTGATAATGAGTGCCAATTCTATGTGATATGGATTAGAAGATGCAAAATAATCAAGATTACAATTCGTTACCAAATAGTACTCGTTTTGTGAAACATCTAACAAAATCTTGACGCAAAGGGTGAAATTTTTGCCGTTGGCAATTGACTTTCAGGATCAAACCAGGTAAAAAGGGCCAAATTAAAATGGTTTGTGAGGACGCGAAACAACTGGAGGAGGTCATTATATGGAGGCAATTGCGGTAAATCCCAAGGAGGGTAAATTAAACGTATCTCCAGAATGGGCAAATGTGTGTTTCACCTGTGGAACCTGCGCAGGTGGCTGCCCCGTTACCGGAGTGGACGGCTTGGATCCCAGAAAGGTGATTCGGATGGCGGCACTGGGACTGGATCAAGAAATCATTGATTCCAAGTTCCCTTGGGTCTGCACCATGTGCGGTAGGTGCGAGTATGCTTGCCCTCAGGGCGTGGAGATTTTGAAAGTCATACGAAAGGCTCGTTCACTTAGAGAAAGGGATAAAGTCCCAGGCCCGATTCACAAGGGTGTGGTAATGTGCCTGGAGAGGGGAAACAATCTTGGAATCCCTAGGGATGATTTTCTTTTTTTACTGGCCGATTTGTCCAAAGAAATGGATGAGGATGAAGGATTTCCCGGATTCTACGTTCCTGTGGACAAGAAGGGGGCCAACATCCTGGTGACCATAAACTCCAAGGAGCCGTTTGGTGAACCGGATGACATGAAGTTCTGGTGGAAGATCTTTTATGCTGCTAGGGAGAGTTGGACCACTACCTCAGAGAATTGGGAAGGTGTGAATTGGGGCCTGTTTTCTGGGGATGATGAAGCAATGAAGGAGATTACAGGCCGAATAGTAAGGCACATGGAGGAACTTGAATGCCAGACGCTCCTCTTGCCGGAATGAGGCCATGCCTACTATGCGACTAGGCTTAGTCTGCAAACATGGTATCCTGAGGTTTTTGAGAAGTATAGGGTTGTTTCAGTGCATGACCTCCTGAAGGAATACATTGAGACGGGTCGTATCAAGGTTGATAAATCAAAACACCCTGAGGTAGCAACTCTTCATGATCCGTGTAATTATGGCCGCAAGAGCCAGAAGGCCTTTGGGCATGGATATTTCGAAGAGCCCCGCTGGATCATTCAACAGTGCTGTGAAAACTTCGTGGAGATGCAGCCAAACCGTATGAACAATTTCTGCTGTGGCGGGGGCGGTGGTGCCTGGGCTATGCCTTATATAGAAGAGAGGATTTACTACGGCAGGGTGAAGGCCAAACAGATCATGGACACTGGGGCCAAGCTTGTAATTGCTCCTTGCCACAACTGCCGCGACCAAATCATGAAATCCCTTACCAAAGAGTATGAACTGGATATTGAGACAAAATACCTCTGGGAGTTGGTGGCTGACTCCCTCGTAGTGGAGCCATGGAGTAAAGAAGAGATAGAGAAGGCCCGCAAGGAAAGGGATGCACAATACGAGAAGTTCGGCATTGATCTTGAAGAAGAGGAGTGGGAATAGCGATCCACTAGATCAGAATCAAGATCCAGAATGACCGTGAGGCCCCCTTTACCAAGGGGGCTTTTTTAGGTAAAACCCGGGCCAGGTGCATCAAGCTGGTAGTGGATTCTGAGCAGACGGCTTGATACCAGTATGGCGATTTGCTTCATAAAAAGATAAGCAACCTTCTAATCTTGCTCTATGATTTCAGTGAGCTTGTCCAGAGGAAGGGCGCAAACCTCAGAATCTTCAGCTGCCCGGGCTGCGCTCACAAACCTGCCGGTAATCATGGACGATAAAGCAAATGCCTCGCCTGGCCTGACTATATGAATGGGCACGAACTGTGCTCTCTTTGTAGTGAGGATTTCTACCTAGCCTTTCATTAAGACCACAAGGTTGTGTGCGGGTTTATCCACATTGAAAAGCATTTCACCAGCCTTGTAGGTTACGGGTATCCCTATGGTGGCCACCTGCTCCACCATCTTGTCTGGGAACATCTTGAAGATCTTACACTCTTTTATGAGTTGTGCTGGCACCCTAACTGTCTTTCCCTATGCTGTTTTATTTAGGAAATCTCTTGCCTTGGATTCATAAGTCGGGCGCAAACAGTAGATGCCACAATTAAGACATCTCTTTGCAGCCCGAATGGCTTGTTCTTCATCAAGTCCCAGGTTTACCTCTTTCCAATTCTTTTTCCTCTCTTTGACAGGAAGGCGGGCCATCACTTCGCGTCTGGACTTGGGAACCTTCTTTAACTCTTCCCTGTCAACTAGATCTAGAGCCTTTGTCCTAAGATTAGGTATAGGCTGAATGATAGGCTCTTCATCTCCTTCACGGTTCAGAAACTGATGGATCGACCATGTAGCCTTTCGGCCGCCTGCAATGGCCTGGATCGCAATATTGGGTCCTGTGGTTATTTCTCCCGAGGCAAATATGTTGGGGATATTTGTCTGCATGGTTTCAGGATTGACCACAATTGTGCCCCTAGGGGTGAGTTCAAGCGTAGAAAGAACAGGATCTGATTTGATGAAATCAATATCTGTCCCTTGCCCTATAGTAACCAGTACTGTGTCCGCGTCAATGCGCATTATCTGGGATTCATCATATGAGGGACTAAACCTGCCTGTCTCGTCAAACACGGAAACACATCTCTTGAACTCCACACCCATTGCTTTGCCATTTTCACCAATTATTTTCTTCGGCCCCCAGCTATTGTTAAGAATCACGCCCTCGGCAAGGGCATCCTGAACTTCGTGTTCCCAGGCCGGCATTTCAGATCTGCTCTCCAGACAGGCCATCTGGACTTCCTCTACTCCAGGTAGCCGCAAGGCAGAAAGTGCAACATCAATGGCCACATTGCCTCCTCCTATAACGACCACGCGGGGGCCTATGTTGAGCTCTTTGCCAAGTGCAACATCTCTCAGAAAGTCAATCCCTGTCATGACACCATCGAGGTCTTCTCCCTCAACTCTTGTCCACAGCCCTCTTGGCGTTCCGGTTGCGATAAAGAATGCCTCGTAGCCTTCTCTAACCAGGGACTCATAAGTTACATCTTTTCCAAGATCCACATTGGTTCTTGCCTCAATACCTATACCAAGCATTCCCTCAATTTCCCAGTCGAGGATTTTCTTGGGAAGCCTGTATTCGGGTATGCCATATCGCATCGCGCCACCCAATTCCGGCATCCGCTCGAAGATGGTGGGCGAATGCCCCAAGCGACGCAGGTAATAGGCACAGGTGAGGCCCGCCGGTCCCCCGCCAATTATGGCTACCTTGTGCCCTGTGTCAGGATGAACAAACACAGGTAAGTGTTGGCCTTTATTGTATTCCAAATCCGCCACAAATCTCTTCAAATTATTTATGTTTACAGGTTCGTCTACATCATTGCGGCGGCATACGTCCTCGCAAGGTGCAGGACAGACCCTGCCGATAGCCAGTGGCATAGGCATATGCTGCTTAATAACTCTGAGGGCATCTTCGAAGCGCCCCTCAGCTATGAAGCCCAAATACCTGGGTATTTCTATTTGGGTAGGACAGGTGGCCTGGCAAGGAGCCTGGCAGGTGTCCGTCTTATTCCATGAGAGTACCTTTGCGCTCTCGGAGACGATTCTCATAACGTGTCGAGGGCATATCTTGGCACAGGTTCCGCATCCTGTGCATTTGTCGTAATTGATCTCGGGAAGATAGATTTCACTCATGGTGATAGCATCAAAGGGACAATTTCTCTCGCAGGTTCCAAAACCAAGGCATGCGTATTCACAGCCAACCGGCCCTTCTCCTATCATATAAGCAGCACGGCAATCTTGGACCCCCAAGTACTCATAAATGGGGGCGGCATATGCCCGACCGCCACGACATGATCTTTCCGAAAACTCCACTTCGCGGTACTCTACTGGAAGGCCCATTACCTTGGCCACCTCTTCTGCTGACTCTTGCCCTCCCACAACACAAACACTCACAGGGGCCTTACCAGCTACCACCGCTCTAGCCGCGTCACTGCAACCGGCGTACCCACAGCCACCGCAGTTTGCCCCAGCCAGAGCATCTTCCACTTGCTCCACCCTTGGGTCCACATAGACATAAAAGATACGCGAAGCAATACTTAGGCCAACGGCAGCCACAAAGCCCAATGCTCCCAATGCCAAAGCTGCGATGAGCATTTGTACTACTCCTATTTAGAGAGATCAGTCCACCATTCCTGCGAAACCAAAAAAGGACAGCGACAAGAGCCCAGCGGTCAGCAGCCCAATGGCTGTCCCTTTCATGAAGCCGGGAATACCAGAGGCTTCAAGCTGTTCCCTGATGCCGGTGAAAAGTACCAAGGCGAATCCATAGCCAATAGCTGAAGCGAAAGAGAATACAATTGTCTGTAAGAAACTGAAATCTTCTCTTACATTGATGACAGCTACTCCCAACACCGCACAATTTGTGGTGATCAAGGGCAGAAATATGCCAAGTGCTTGGTAAAGTGCTGGAAAGCTTTTTTGCAAAAACATTTCCACAAATTGGACAAGGGCCGCTATCACCAGGATAAAGAAGATGGTTTGCAAGTATTCCAGATGTAATGGAACAAGCACGTAAGTCTGTACTAGCCAAGTTATGACACCAGCCAGAGTCATCACGAAGACCACGGCCATGGCCATTCCTGTAGCAGTTTCCATCCTCCTCGACGTACCAAGAAAGGGGCAGTTTCCTAAAAACCGAGTGAGCAGGATGTTTTTTACAAGGATGGCCCCTATGACCAAGAGCAAATAATCCGAGAATGTCCATGCCTCATGCATAGCCCAGTCTCCTTGTGGTTAGTCCACCTTACCGCGGCTTACAATATTCATGGCGCCGAGCATCAGCCCGAGGCACACAAAGGCCCCTGGAGGCTTTACCATAAAGGCAAATGGCGCAAAATTAGGCCCAAAAACGCTGTGGCCAAAGATGGTACCAGCTCCAAATACTTCCCTAATAGCACCCAAAACAGTAAGGGCCATAGTAAATCCTAGTCCATGGCCAAGGCCGTCAGCCAGTGAGTTGAGGACAGGTCTTTTGGAAGCAAAGGCCTCAGCCCGCCCCAAAATAATGCAATTGACAACTATCAGTGGGACGAATATGCCCAGAAACATATAGAGGGGATAGAAAAAGGCCTGCATTAGGAGTTCCACAATCACAACAAAGGAGGCTATTACCAAGATATAACATGCGATCCTGACCTTCCTAGGGATCAAGTTTCTCAGTAAGGCCACGAGGACATTGGAGCACGTGAGAACGAATGTTGTGGCCAGGCCCATCCCAAGGCCCCCATCAGCGGAGGTGGTCACTGCTAATGTGGGACAGAGGCCTAAGACCAACCGGAAAGGAGGGATATCCTGCCATAACCCCTTTGTAAAATCCTGCAGTACTTTCATTTTGTTTTCTCCACTAATGCTTCTTGAAAGGCCCCATTGTTACCCTGTTCCCAATGCCTTGAGTATTTTATCCTTAAACAGGAGATATAGTTCCATGGCTTGCTTTACAGCGCCTACCACCCCACTTGAAGTCATAGTTGCACCACTTATGGCATTGATCTTCCCCCCCTTATCTGAGAGGGCTATTTCATCAGGCTTAAGACCGGAGAACTGTTCATAAAAGGATGGCTCTACAGCGCGAGCACCAAGGCCAGGGGTTTCAGAATGGGTCATGACCCTCATTCCTGTTAGTGTATTATTGATCAGGTCTATTCCCACCATGATCCCGATGGATCCATGGTAGCCTTGACCAGTGACCTCAAAGGCAACCCCTGTTAGTTTACCGTTTTTTCTTCCAGGAAAAAGGGTTTTAACTACGGGTTTACCACCCTTTTTCCCCAGGACCACGTTTTTCTTGTACTCTTTAATAGGATCGTTGTCATAGCCTGATAGAACCGCAAGCACAGCAGGCCCTTTTATGAACTTGAGCCTCTGGTACTCTATGGGCTCTTTGGTATATCTGTCCACAAAGCTCAATACCAAGCCAGAGACCACGGATATGGCCGTGAGGACAACAATCATGCGGGTGATCTCACGCAATAGTCCCCTCCTTTCCGTAAGGTCTGGGCCTTATCTTATTAAGCAAGGGCGCAGCCGCATTACACAGAAGCACGGCAAAGGCCATCCCATCCGGGTACTTCCCCCACGTCCTTATGATCATTATAAGCACACCGCACATAACTCCATATATAAGCTTGGGCAGTGGTCTAAGGGGAGATGTTACAGGGTCTGTGGCAATGAAAAACGCTGCGAGCACTGCGCTACCCGAGACAAGATGAAAGAGAGGCGGCAGATAGGACTCGCTGTCTGAAAGCCACAAAATGAGAGCAAAAACAAAAACACCACCCAATAGTCCGACAGGAATGTGCCAGCTCACAATTCTGCGGACAATAAGGTATAACCCACCAACCAGAAGGGCCAAAATACATATTGTTCCGAGGCCCCCTGCTTGGGATCCCAAGAACAGGTTAAGATAATTGAACTCATAGTCCAAAAAGGATTCAAGGCCGTCGAATTTGAATACATACAAAGGGGGATCAGGGATTTCCCCTCCAAAAGGCTCGATCCAAGAAGAGATTCTATCCGGCCACGACAGTTTCAATATCACCCATCCCACAAGTGTTGTGTTAAACGGATTGTTGCCTAGGCCTCCAAAAATTTGCTTGCCTATTATTATTGCTGATCCACATCCTATGATCACCACCCACCATGGAGTGGTAGAAGGCAAAAGCATGGCAAGAAGGAGGCCGGAAAGCGCAGCACTACCGTCTGATACGGTATTTTCTCTGCGCAAGAATCTTTGCATGAGTGCTTCAAAGACCATGGAGCTGACAATGGCCAAGATCATTACTCTAAGGGCACCCATGCGAAAATAATACAAAGCGGCAACTACGGCCGGAATGAGGGCCACAAGATAATTGTACATTATGGTGTTGATGCTCTTGCGCACTGAAACATGGGGTGGAAAAGAAACATAAAAACGGTAACTAGAGAGTTCCATATTCCGATTCCCTTAGAGAAAGTTCGCGTTTTCCATAATTGATAAAATGAACAATGGGCCGTTTAGCAGGGCAGACATATGCGCACAAGCCACAGTCAATGCAAGTCCACAGATCATACTGTTCGGCCGCTTCTTCAAACTTTCCAAACTCACAGAACTTGCTCAAGAAGTTGGGCATAAGACCCACAGGGCATACCTTTGTGCAATCCCCGCAATTAATGCATGCGCGGTAGGAGTACTTCATTACGTCGGCTTCCTGTTGGACCCACAGCAGCCGTGTGTCCCTCAGCACTGGTCTATCAAGGTCAAACTGGGCCATGCCGTCCAGTGGGTTGCCAAGGACAATGCGCCCCGGGGTACCATCAAATCCACCACAGGCCTCAACCAGTTCCTTTAGCGGAGTGCCGATTCTCACTCTCAGGTTTTTCGGGGACTTAATGCCACTTCCGAAAACACTAACATATCGTTTGATCAGAGGTTTGCCTTGGGTTACTGCTTCTAGGGCGTGAAGCACTGTGTCCACACTGGAAAAAACCACACCAAAATCAATGGCCTTCCCACCTGGGCAAGGGATCTCTTTCCCAAAAATGGCCTTAAAAAGCAGATGTGGATGTCCGAGGGGGTAATAGACGTCCATGGAAAGCACCTCCATGACAGAGTCCAGATTCGCGTGAGTAATTGCTTCCTGGACGTCAGTATGCTCTCTGTTTACAACCAAAAAGAGTTTTTCGGGATTGAACATTCGGCGTATCATTTGAGCGGCATCGGAAAGCTCATTTGCCCTTTTTACCAAGATACGTCTTGGCAATGCACCTGAATAGCCAGTGCCTATAGCGTTGATCACAAAGTGTTTGACCTTTGCAATCTTTTGGCCCATACGTTCGGGTTCAGGCAAATGTTCAAAAGGGATAATCTTTACCCCTGCTTTTTTTATGGTATCAATAAGAGTTGCGGGATCTGCCTCAGTAAGGTTTTCAATAGGTGAGACTTCGGTCTTGAATGAATCCTTGCCGTCAGTTTCAATGAAGACGCTTAGGGTGTTTCCTCCCTCTGCATAACGATAAGGCCGGATGTCAACTACTTTACCCGAAATTGAGGAATGAACAGGCATCATTTTGCCTGTTGGGTCTTCAGCGATTTTCTCACCAGCAAAAACAGCCTCACCCTTCTGTACTAATGGACGGCAGTAAACACCTGGGCGGTCCGATAAGGGCAGGATTATCCTCTGAGGGGCGGTTATGTCCTCGAAAGGGAGATCAGGAGAGGGCAAATCAGTGTCCAGCTCCAATCCTCCAAACAAAGTGACCGACTTCATGATCCATTCCCTGTTATCGAAGAGTAGCTTTGCTTACCGTAGGAGGTCTACCTTTTCCTGCTGTGACCTCTAGCTTCAGAGTCCAATATGATTTATCGCTTCAAGCTTCACACAAGGGCAAGGCGAGTGGTTTGGAAAACTGTTACCACCAGGTTACTACCTTGTCGCGTTCAAAGATCAAATCTAGCAGTCTCTCATAATCAATGTCGTATTTGAACAAATCAAATTCAGTAACCTCTTCGCCCTCAGACAACATGTTGACCAACGTTTTGGTGGTCTCATCCGGTTCAGTTTTGTATATGTGAAGAACCCTCATTTTGCACTCCCGAACGGTACGATGAGATCCATCTTTTTAAGTTTCTCATCTATTTGCTCTAAGGTCAAGTATTTGAAGCCATGCTTTTCCGCGTTCGCCTTGTTGTTGGAGTAATACTCACACTCCATGTCTTCAAGCCATTCCAGATTTTCTTTGTACTTCTCCGTCATTTCAACTTCTACGTCAATTACAAACATATAGGAGTAAAGGTTTTCCACTGCGAGGCCCAACGTAGATCTTGAGCCTTCCCATAGGTCTTCCTTTTTCCGAATCAAAAAGGCAACGTGTTTGATGTTTTCCATTTTTTGTTTGCTTCCTAAAATGAAATATATCGGTCGCACTCCTCAATCAATGCCCCATGCCTGGCCTGAGTAACATAATCCTTCTCGCTTATTCCAGGGACAGGGGGTTTTAGACCATGACTTTCAAATCCTACATTGCACAGTGACATATGGGCAAGCCCGTCCAATTCCTTGAAACGGGGATCTTGGGTGAGCAACGTCCCCGAGTGGGTAAAAAATATGGACACCTCAATGCCTTTTTTCTTGGCGGCCTTGCATAGATCAATGAGCTTATCCAGATGTTGATCACTGCTGACAAAGATTCCAAGCTTCTTTCCCATTGTGAATTTCTCCTAGACCAAACCCACGAGCCCTATTTGACGTCTAGATAACATCTTGTAAAGCCCTGGTCTTCTTTCTTTCCCAGGTATTCATGGCCGGCCTTTCTGGCAAAGGCTGGAAGGTCATTTTTGGCACCAGGATCTGTTCCCAAGATTTCCAAGATCTGACCTGATTTCATCTTGCCTATGGCCTTTTTGGTTTTCAGAATAGCCATAGGCCAGCTAAATCCATGGCAATCCAATGTTTCGTCAAAGGTGATGTTTTCAACCATAGGTTATCCTCGTTATAATAAATTTGTACAGTAAATTTGTCTGTCTCTTCGTTCCATGTAGCGAGCACATAAGATACCAACAACAGGGCAATGAGCAAGATCGAAGTCCACCTCTCCCTCACCTGTCATAAAGGGGTCCCTAAACTTCACCCTTTCTGCCAGTCCAAAAATGACAGCCTGGTCATAGTAACGCAATGGGGTTTGGGAGGTGGGATCTGCTTGGACGGCTTTGCGAAAATACTGCTTGGCATCCAGATACCTTGCTCGCATGTATGCCTCTTTTCCGAAACGCAGGATCTTGGCGTAAAGGGCTTTGTTTGGAACAAAAGTCTGAGGTTGTTCAGCGCAAACAATCCATGATGCCAGACAAAGGCCGCTGATCAAAAACATAAACGTTAAGGTCATAGCAAGATACCTGGGTCTCATTACAGTATTCTTTTTAATTAGAGATTCTGTCTCTGAAAAGAACAGACGGAAAGCTATCAAATCGAGATGCCCTCGTCAATACCCTTTTTTTTGTTGGCAGAAAAATAGGGGGACTTACAAAATGCTCGCAGGCCTAAAAGCACTGTAATACCTCTTCGAGGTTTTTGCTTTTTCCAATTAGGGATGGGCTAAAATGAATATATTTGAGAGGCACTTAATGGGGATTAGAGGAATTTTCTCAGGAATTATATGAAAGCGGGAGGGGGTCATGCTTAAGAAGGAGAGACCGAGCTTGATCCCGGTGTTGGATGCGATGGAGGACGACATCTATATAGTAAACCAGGACTTCGTAGTGGAATTTATGAATATGAGAATGGTTCGAGATTTTGGAGACGGTACAGGCAAGAAGTGTTATGCCGTTTTACAAAATCGAGATACCATTTGTCCATGGTGTAGGGCTGAGGAGGTGAGCCCGGAAGATATCCCTGAAATAGCGGAACTGACTTTAGGCAAAAACAGGCTCATCGAAAGACTCGCCTATAAAGATCCCAGATCCGGTAATCCCCTTTTACAAGAGCGAAATCGAGTTTTGCAACAAGCAGATCTGAAGTGGAGTTTTGCACGTAAGGCAGAGGGGAGACCAAAATTACATAATCTGCAATGCCGATGAAGTGGATACGGGCGCATTTATGGATAGAGCGCTGCTGGAAGGAGATCCCCATGCGGTGTTGGAAGGAATGCTTATAGGTGCATACGCCATCGGCGCAAAGTATGGGTACATTTATGTAGGGGAAGAATATGCAATTGCGATATCCCATTTATCAACAGCACTGGCTCAGATGGAAGAACTCGGTCTAATCGGGGAGAATATTCTGGGTACAGGCTTTGATTTTCACCTATCTCTTAAGATGGGGGCGGGGGCTCTTGTATGTGGTGAGGAGACCGCACTGATGGCCTCTATTGAAGGAAGGCGGGGAATGCCAAGGGCAGAAAATTCAAGGCTGTTCAAATGGGAGGGCCTTCCGGGGGATGTGTCCCTTTTCACTACCGAAACCTTCCCATCGACTATGATACGCTTCAGCGGATGGGGCCGATAATGGGGGTCAGGCTGCATGGTGGTTATGATAGATCAGGCAGATGCCTTGTTGATCATGTCTTGCGCATTTGGTGTACAGACCATAGCAAGGCAATTTCCCGTGAAGGTGCTGGCAGGCATCATATTACTGACCTCCGCACCTATGGCGCGGTTCATGAACAAGAACGTAGCCGGGGTGAACGTGCCCCAGAGTTTGATAGACGAGATGGCCTCAGCACCAAAGGGGAAGGCCATTGATAAAGGCATAGAAATAGCAGGACGAATGGTGCGCCGCATTCGCGAGGAGAAGATGTGCCACGGGTTCACATTATGGCCATTGGTCGGGAAGAACTGGTCCCAGAGATCATGGCAGCCGCTGGACTGCTATAAAGGTTCAGCCTATTTTTCCATAACAGCCGGGACATCGAATGAGTCCCTAATGGCTTCAGTAACGGCTTTCACCTGGCTAGATTCCACAAGACCCATGATTGAGG
>Ga0116200_10000136_pt1 | contig 19281 bp, 29 predicted proteins | sample Mar14436cmmetaG_FD_94478 | JGI IMG/M metagenome (GOLD analysis project Ga0116200, IMG submission 94478) | Marine hydrothermal vent microbial communities from Guaymas Basin, Gulf of California to study Microbial Dark Matter (Phase II) - Marker... ... | reverse complement strand
TTAGTTGTTTGAGATTACTCCTAGCCCAACCTGAGCTCATCCCCACTTCATTCGATATCCACTCTGGGTAGAATTCCCTCTTCTCATCTATACTTATCAGGAACTTCAGTAGCTTCTTACGGGATGGTGTGTTTGCGAATGCTCTTAGTCTGCTCTTGAGGTTCTCCACCCACTCTCTAATCCTCTTCTCATCTGTAGGGGATAGGACTGGAGCTACTGCCCTTCTCTGCCTAAGCCTTTTGATCTCTTCCTTTAGCCTCGTATTCTCATCTTCTAGTTCCCTGATCTTGGCTAGTAGGGTTTCATCTTTTAGGGGGCTTTCCTTTCCTGTGCTCAGTTTTTCGAGTTCTCTCCTCAGTCTAGCGTTCTCCTCCTCTAGTACCCTGATCCTATCCAGTAGGCTTTTGTCTGTAGGAGTACTGAGTTGTTTTACCTCCATTATTGCCTTCTCTATGGTGAGCTTATCAACACCTTTTACTCTTGAGAGAATTTCTATCTCCATATTCAACTTATCCAGCTCCTTTAGTAGTTTCTCCTTCTCCTTCCTCTCATTTTCAAGTGCTTTTTCTAACTCCCTTATCTCTGCCCTGAGTTTTTCCTTCTCCTCCTCTTCCATCCTCTTCCTAGCTAGGATCTTCTCAACCATCTTCCTAAGTTGCTCTACATTCTTCTTTACCCTCCCAACACGTTTAATCGGCTTTATTAACGGGGTCTCGGCTCCATGCCTAGTGATCCTCTTGCTCGTCACTTTCACGAGTACTGGTTGATCGTACCAACCGTAGACGTAGAACTGTCCTGTCTTGAGGTTTTTGAGTAGGTCGCTTTTTAGTGGTTTTAGGTAGTCTTCTACTGCCTTCCTATCCAACCGCTCTGTCAGTTTTCCGAAGAACCTTATGTAGCACTGGCTTAGTGGTGTCTTGTGGAGTTCTGCTGGTCTCTGTGTCCCCATCAATAACAATATTCCGAACTTCCTCCCTCCAGTAGCAATTGCCTTTATCAAGCCTACCCTCCTCATGACATCCCTACTCTTCTCCTGTGGTGCTATCAGGTGTGCTTCTTCGAGTATCCATAGTGCTGGTCTTGGGTTGTTCACCTGTACCTTCCATAGTGCTCTGAGTATCTTCTCTACTAGCATACCATACTCGTACTCATCTGCTAGGTACTCTCGGAAGTTGAAGTCTAGGCTGAAGCCCTGCTTATATGCTTCCATGTATACTGGGATTATGTCTGGGTTTAAGGGTAGGTCTGCATTCTCCCCACCTACGACTAGGACGTTCTCAAAAATCTCCCTGAAAGACCAATACTCTCCATGTACATCGAAGAAGACTACCTGTAGCCCCTGCTGGATTGCCTGCTCTCCAAATACAGCCATCGTCCACGACTTACCTGAGCCAGACTCACCTATAATTGCTATTCTAAGCCCCTGTTTCCTCACTACTTCTGCTTCTGTGTCTATGCAGAGGTTATCGGATATCCTGAACTTCACTCTCTATCACCTCTCCTAGTGCTTTGTGTAGTCTTTTGAAGAGTTCTATTGCCTTGTCCGTGTACTTGTACACTACTATACTTTTATTGCCCTCGAATACTATCATCCCCCTCAGGTATCCGTTCTTCACGAGCCAGTGAATGTAGTTGTGTTTGTGTCTTCTGGTAACTCCTACCACAGTATTCCTACTATCACTTCTGAGGATCTGCCTGTCCATAGTGCTCAGTATTAGGAATAGTAGTGCTGTCCTGTGGAAAGTCCCAACCTTACCCATCCCACCACCCGAAGTATATTACATATGGTGAAATATATTACTTTTGGTGAAATATGCGATGCAGTTAGCTTGTAACACAATCCTGCTCAACCAAAAGACTAAAAAATATTTTTACCTAAATACTGCGGGAGGAATATGACTATAAGGATAGAGGAGGAGGTAGAGGAGGAGGCTAGGGCTTGTGGTTGTGCACACAAAGTTGCTAGTGCTCTAAACCTCATCGATCTGGTTCGAGACTACCTTCATATACTAGAGGATATGGGTGATGGTAGGACAAAAGAGTATAGGAATGCTGTAGACTTCCTACATATTGCCCTCAACGACTTAGAGGATGCTAAGAGAGTTTGTAATTTCGAGTTTAAAAAGACTATCGAAAAAGTAAAGAGAGCTTTAGAGTACCTAAAGAAAAAGAAGTATGGAGATGCAAGCTTTGAGCTTACTACCGCTAGGGTTGCCTTACTGTTTGATGAACTTGCATCCTGTGAGTATAGAGAGAGAATGAAGAAGTATAAATGGAGAGAGTAAGATAGAAATAAGAAGCTTTTTATCCTCTAAACACTACTAGAATACGATGTCTGAGGAATGGGAGGAAGAGGAGGGAGTTGAGGAGAACCTAGAAGCGTGTAATACTACGTGCTCTGGGAGTGGAAAACTGACATGTGTAACTGACTGTGTTTTCGAGAAGTGGGTTGAGAGTGGAATAGAGAGATGGTTTGGTGGTAGGGAGGTTAAGAGGGTTTCCGAGTTCACGGCTAGGAGTAGGGCAGATGCCCGTAAGAAGGTTTCCAAGTTCTCAAAGGAGAGGGAAGTCTATACTACACTGGACTTCAAGGACTGTAGATTACTCTTTGATGATGAGGGGAGGATTGTAGCGAGTACTTGTAGTGAGGAGTTGGAGAGGGATGACTACTTTAAGGCGGAGATACCCCTTGAGGATAGGAGTGTTTTCGTGGGTATTCCAAAGGAGAGGATTGAGGGGTATACTGGATCTGTTGAGAGTAGCCCGCTGACTTTGGGTGTTGCTATGCTCAACTACAGGTTTGTTAAGCCTGAGGTTGTGGAGACTACATGCCTTGAGGACTATGATCCTAAGGGCTTGACCATAGAGGACTATGGGGATCAGCCCGTCATAAACCTGTCTTGGACGAATACTCTCAGGAATAAGGTCGTGCTTGGTGGTATGGAGGAGATCGAGTACGTCAGGGAGGTTATGCATACTAAACTTCATGAGCTCGCTCACTACCTAGATGCACTGAACATGATCGAGTACGAGGGTGGGTGGTGGGGTGAGACCCCTATTGAAACTTGGGCTGTTGCCGTAACTGGTAAGCCTATGCCTGCTGGTAGGGAGTTGACCAGTGAGAAGTTCGCCAACCTACTGGTGAGGCTTCACGAGAGGCTGTGCCCGAGGTTGGTGGAGAAGGAGGTTAAGGAGTTGAGGGAGGATATAAAGTACTCGTTCTTCGAGGATACTCTGAGCCTTATAGAGGATGTGAAAAAGGTGATAGTCAGGTTTGGAGAGTGGCTTGAGAAGAAGTATGGAGACATATTCGGGTGGGAGATAGTACCACTGGACGATGGGTACATGGGCGTGAAGTACTATATCTACGAGTGGTCTGATGAGTTCAAGAAGTTCCTGAAGGAGGAGTTAAAAGAGGAGTATGAGAAGTTCAAGGAGGCTGAAAAAGAGGCTGAGGAGACGGATCTCTGGCAGAGGTACCATGATGCTAAGGAGAGATTGAATGTTAAGGCTATAGAGAAGCTCTACGAGAAGTTCTCTAGGGAGCTTAAAGAGAAGAAAGATGAGCTTGCGGAGAGTACAGACCTACTAGTACCTACTGAGGAAGTCACTTCAAGTATGTTCGTAAGTATCAGCTTCCCAGCCCTCAGGATAGATATTGATGAACTGATATGGAAGTGTGAGCCAGCGGATGCCGATGTACTCATGCCTCCTGAGTGGTGAATATTTTAACTCTGCTTTCTTATTGTACATGTACAAACGCTTTGGAACTTGTCCCTGAGCCTGTATGCAGTGAAGTGCATTCCCTTAATCTCTCTCATCTTTTTCTTGGTTTCCTCAGGGATTTCTATCCCTAGTTTATTGCAGAGCTTCTCTAGTGCGATTACATATCCAAAACTCTCACTAACATCCCCAAGCCCTACTGAGAGATCCCACATACTGCACTTCTCAACTCCCTTCCTTACCCATTTTATCCCCGTCTCAGCATTCTTGTAAACCTCATCAACAACCTTTTTGATCTCCTCTGCTATTCTTTCCCTCTTTTCCCTTCCTCCCACTTAAACCACCAAATCCCTAAACCCTAATACAATATTAACCTTTGCCTAACAAAAACACAGGGGTGGTGGGTTGACACACGCACTCTGGTAGCGGATACCTGTGGGGACGACCTCTAGTGAGCTGTCTACTGCCGACCCTTTCTAACCCACCACCCACTATTTAGACTACTTTAAGATATTTAAGCCTACCGCTGAGCTGTTCTATAGGCGAATGGTATTGATGCCCCTAGTGCTATGAGGATTGCCGTGAAGAGTATGAGGATTATCAGGTTTGTGAGCCACTCGTCCTCTATCCCAGTCAGCTCATGGACAGTCCTGTACACTGCCTGCTCGAAGGGCTTGTATATTGCCTTGTAGAATGCGTTCATGCACATGAGTGCTAGCATGAACATCAGTACTCCCACGATTACCTGTTTTGGCTTGACCTCCACTCCCCCTCACCCCCGATTATCTTCCTACGACTAGTACTACTGTCATGTTGTAGAGTGCGTGTGCTATTACCACTCCTAGTGCTGTGCTCTTCCCCCTGAGTAGGGATATCAGGTAGGCTAGGTTCATTATGAACCCCGCTACTATTGCTGGTAGGAGTACTAGCTCTGGGTTCGGTAGACCCATCGCACCCCAGCTCCTGTAGTGTAGGAGTCCGAATGTCAGTGCTGGTACTATTGACCCCAGTACTACTCCTAGTGCTGGGTGGGGTGAGTACCTGTAGAGTAGGTAGGGGTAGAGTACGTTGAATAGTGCTGATTCTGTGTACGCTACGAATATGTGTAGTACTATGGTCGCTATCCTGTCTGGTAGGAATACGTAGGTGTAGGGTGAACCGGGAATTCTGAATGTGTACACTGTCTTGCTGATCAGCTCCATCTCTGCTGTTGCTGGTTTGACGTAGACGTTGAATACTATCATTACGATTATGAGTGCTGAGTAGGTTGCCAGTGCTACTATTAGGTTGTACGTGTTGTCGTACTCGTAGGGGTATTCTCTGAAGAACCTCAGGACTGCCGTACTCCCCAATGCCACTAGGTACATTAGCCCGTATATTACTAGGAACTGGTAGAATGCCGATGGTGCTATTATGTCCATAGATACTATGTAGAGTACTATCGGGAGTACTGATAGTCCAACTCCCGTGAGTGCGAATACCTTATCCACTCTTCACACACCTCCATGCCCTGTGTACTGCTAGTCCTCCTATCCCCGTGAGTACTAGTGTCTCTGCTATCTTCACTTCCACTGCCTCTCTAGCTACACACCAGACTAGCCAGATACAGAAGAGTAGGGTGACAAGGGTCATTATGAAGACGAATGTATACGTGTTCCTGCCCATCCGCACTACCATAAGTAGGAAAGAAATAAGATATATATGCTTAATTCTAGTTGATAAATTGGGATTGGAATGGAGGGTGGACTGTTCAGCTATCTGATGCTTGCTCTCCTACTGATACTCATCGGTATTAATATACTGAAGATGCTTGGTGTCTACTTGATCGCATGGCTACTGCTGTACTCTCCTGTGCTCATGGAAAAGTGGGATGTGCTGATGCATGGGGATATTTCAAAGATCCACCCAGATGATCTGAACCTAGTCGTGTACTACGATAGGAGGATTGGGATGGGTGATGAGGTTGGCTATGCTGGACTGCTGTTCACTATAGTACTCCTGATGATTACTCTGGGTAGGCTGGGCTGGTTCAGGAGCCTAGTACTATCACTGTTCGCAGTGTTCATAGCTGGTAAGGGATTGCCAAACTTGAGGGGGGCACTTGCCCACATCCTCCCAGAGCTATCACCCATCTTCAACTCCCCAGCACTCTTCATAATAACCACACTAGCAGTACCATTGACACTAAAAGTACTGTACGAGAGAAAGGTGAAGAAGGAGTGACATGCAGGAAAATAGTAGAGGAGATAGAGAGTAGGGGATTTAAGATCACGTACTTCAGAGAGGATAAAAGGTATTGTAGGATCAACTTCACACACCCGAGAATTCGTAGGATTGCTGTTGAGAAGTACGGAGAGGATATAGGAGTGTACTATAGTACTTCAACCGCTGTGTACAACAAGGAGAAGAAGTCTCTTGAACTGAACTTGGTATCACCACTATTCAAGTTCTGTGAACTCTACCTAGATTACTGTTGCGAAGATAACACCTGTATATGCAGACTACATGTAGATAACGACCCACCCAGAGTTGGACTAGAGGTTAAACCACTAGATGTAGAGAAAATAGGAGAAGTACTAGATGACTTCTATAACTGCATACTCTAGGAGTACTACCACTCCTCCATAAAGTGCTTTTTCAGATCCCTCTTCAGGGGTTCTAGTGCTTCATCGACCACATCTGGCTCCTCCCCCTCCTCCAAGAGATCCCTCTTAATAACATCCGTGACCTCTTCAACAATCTCCTCGATCCCCTCCTCCATACCTTATCACCTAAACAAAAGAAGATAGTGCTGATTCTATCTTCTCCTCCAGCTCTCTCATCTCCTTCCTGATCCTCTCCATCCTCTCCTCCATCTCCCTCTCAAGCTCGGTTGTAGTCCGCTTTACCTCGACTAGGACTTCCTCGGTTGCCTTTAATTTCGCATAAGCACTCTTATCCTCTACCAGTTTCGGCTCTCCTTCCTCGAATACTATCTGATAGCATGTCTTCTTCTCCCTATCACAGACAAAATATTTGTCGTTGTACTTGAAGAATGCCAATCTCATATTCTCCCTACTTAATTCTCATACAATACTTAAAAATTTTGATGTGTTTAGAACTCTCCCTTGAGGACTTTCGAAAGCCAATCTATCGCACTACCTATAGCCCTCTCAACACTCCTAACTGCCTCGGTTACCGCCCTAATTATGCTCTCTCCAGCACTCCTAGCCCCCTCTATGACCCTGTCCAGTGGTGTCTTCTCAATCGCCTCCCTGAGAGTGTCTATTACCCTCCTCTTCTCCTCGACCTCCTTTTCAAGCCTCTCCTTCTCCTCTTCAAGCTCCCTCCTCCTGATCGGATTTGTCTCCTTCTTGATCTCCTCGTCCAGCTTCTTCACCTTCTCCTCTTCTTCCTTCACCTCCTCCGAGAGCTTCTCCACAAACTCCTTCGGGTTCTCCTCTGCTGTGGGTACTGGACACTTCTTGGGTACTACTGGTATGTGCTCGACCACTCTATCCGTGACAGTCTCCCCGAAGCCCGTGAGCACTTCGATCTCTACCGTGCCCTTTGTGTAGGGTAGCATTGTGGTGAATGATGTCGAGTACTCCTCTCCGGGGTCTAAGCGTAGGTATTTGATGTCCGTCTTGAGTGTTCCGTTGACGTAGGCTTTCAGGAATACTGTGGTGAGCCTGTCAGTGCCTATGTTCCTGATCTTGATGTGGACTGTTAGTGTCTCCCCTACCACGTATGCTGGTGGGCAGTCCACTTCGACTATCATCACCTTCTTGATGGGTGTTGGTGGTGGTGGGCTCTCCCTAGCCTCTTCCTTAGCCTTGTTCACTCCCCTCACTAGGGATGGATGGCATGTCACCTTCACCCTCCTACTAGCCTTGCTCTTCACGAACTCTATGTTCACATGCCTCCAGTCGAATGCCCCTTCTGGCGAGTGTGTCCTGTAGGGCTTGTTCTCGGTTATCTCAACCCACAGGGTCTTGTAGAGTTCTCCATCAGAGAACAGGTCTTCTAGGTCTCTCTCCGTCAGCCCCCACTCCTCTGGCTTGCTCACATGGAGCTCTCCAGTATCGTCTACTCTTATCCTAGTTCCGCTTGGGAGGAACTCTACCCTCCACCACTTGTGTGTTTCGCTCCACTCGGCTCTGATCACCACGTCTGACCCCCACTTTATCGGGGGTGGCTGTACTGCTAGGTGCTTTCCCGCTCCAGTGATTATCCTGTCGGGTGCTAGGTACCCAGCCTCTACCCTGTTCCCCTCCCAGTCCTCCCACGCTATGTAGGGTCTGAAGTACCCCACGCATATGCTGAGGTCTGCTTTGAAGCTTAATATTGATGCGGTTGGTGATCCGTAGGTGCAGTACACGTCTCCCTCCCAGAACTTAGGTCTTATGCTCTCTATCCTGCTGACCACTCCCTTGACACTTACCTCCCTGCCGTACTTGTGCTCGTATGTTGTCTTTGGGAAGTACATTATTATCGGGGTTACGTACCTGAAGTCGTACCAGTCCTTCGGGAGCTTGAATACGAACCTACCGCTCTTGAACCCCTGACCCCCGACTGGTACTAGGTAGAGGTATGCCCCACCCTCTCTGAGGGCGTTCTCGAACTCGAAGAAGCGGAGGTTCGGGTACTTCCCAGTATTCCCCTTACCATCCTCGATGACCAGACTGGTGAGTATGGGTCTGAAGTGCTTCTCCTTCCATGCAGTCTCGTCAGCACCCTTTACAATGTCCTCCCACTTCTGTGATGGGTTTAGGCACTTGAGTGCTATGTAGTACCCACCACTACCGTGCCACCCAGCACTGACGGGGCTCCCAGTCTCCTTGATGTTCTTCAGAGTGTACTTCGGTACTTCTCTCACATCTAGTGCGAACTTGAATGCTGTGGTTCTGACCCATACGTATGCATCGTAGTGCCATCCTGTCGCTCTTGAGAGGAATTTTTCGAGACCCTCTCTATCGAGTGCGAAGTACAGGCGGACTCCATCACCATCTGGTGGTTCTCCTTCCCTCCAAGCTATCAGCTTGGGCAGTCTTCCCGAACATGGTGCTCTGAGCGTGTAGGTGAAGGTGCCCCCTGCTGGTACTGATAGCTCTACTATCTCCTTCCTGACCCATTTGCGGAAGCTGTGTTGCATTATGAGGAGGTAGACTTTAGTGGTATCCTTAGGCTTGGCTAGTGTTATACGTACTTCCTCGTTTGGGAATGCAAAATATTCCCATGCATGTACATCGGTCTTATGAAGCCTACTCCCACTTTTCAACTCCGATCCAGTGAGACTCTTAGGGTATATTGGGGGCAGTTGCCCTGAGATGGAGAGGAGCTGAAACTTCAACTGATAGACGAGCTCTGAAAAACCCCTAGGATCTACCTTAGAGTACACGTATAGACCAGTAGTGGTGATGAGGAATACTATGAGTGCCCCTATGAGTAGACCCCTCAGCATCCCATCACCCTGTAAACAAGTATATTACTAGGAGGTTGTGTAGTGCGTGTCCTACTGCTACTGTCGAGTACCAAGGTCTCCCCATCTCATCCATGTACACCATCATATACCCCATGTAACTACCTACTATGAGTGCATATATAAACGATACCCAGTCACCGTACACCAAGTGTAGGCTTGCGAACCAGAGGTTTGATATCAGTACTGCTGGCACTCTCCAGCCCCTCCCAGCTATCTCTATTAGTGTCAGCGGTAGGAGTGCATGGAATAGTAGTGATTCCACAGTGCCCACTATCAGGTTCAGGACTGTGGTCACGGTTAGGCTTAGGGTTGGCTCGCCCTCTACCGAGAGTACTGGTACTAGCCAGAAGCACATCGTCCCTGCTATGTACTGGATGGCTATGGATAGGAGTGGTGCTAGGCATGTGCCAGTGAACGTATACACCCATTCCTCTAGTGATGGAAATCCAAAAGTCCTATCATCCCTGAGGTACATCAGTAGGATCATTAGGAATACTGTGAGCACTAGGTAGAATAGGTATAGGTTTGTGAATACTGCGAACCTCTCAATACCTATCTTGGATGCTAGGTTGAAGTAGCCACCTGCGATTATACCAGTGAGTATCAGTAGCACTAGTGCTAGTGCATCCATACCTGATCGCCATTAGATACCAAGTCCTATCCTGAGTATCCTAGTGAAGGATAAGTACTCTTCCGGTACTACTACCCAAGTACCCTCCTCGATCCCTGTCGTGCTCATCTCCAAGCCCACAGTGATCCAGTTTCCGGGGACTACGTCTATGGTGAGTGTGAACATCTTCTTAGCCCCATAGTAGACATCGCTCCACTTCCCATGAATGTCCTGCCACTGGTACCATATGAACAGCCAGTACTCCATGATGATCCTATCACCCTCCATGTCCGTTACTAGGTGTAGGTGGCTGACCATGTCAGACCCGACATCGAATACTATCCACCCTAGATCGTCCTGTAGCTCATACCCGTACTTGGTGACCTCGTAGAGCTTTGCCTCATCACCGTGCTTTAGGGGTATTGGCTTGAGGTCTAGTCCTACCGCCTCCTTCACGTACTGTACGAACCCCTCCCATAGGTTGTACTTTGGTGCCTTCTCCCTGAATATCTTCCCCGTACCATCTGGATCGTTCATCATGCATTTGTCTAGGTAGTCCTCGAAGTGCTCTAGGCACTCCATCTCCGCTATGGGTCTGACCGTCAAGTACAGTGGTGACCACCACCAGCCAAGATCCCCTCTGGTCGCTATGAGCCCTACGTAGGGCTTAAGCCTGTCCTTCCAGTTCATCCCCATCCAACTGAGTAGCTCGTCTGTTGCAGTCCTCACTACCCCGTATGGTATGTAGGTGTCGTGCCACTCGAACTTCTCCTCTCCGGGTATCCCCCCGAACCCGTACCACCTGTACCTCCCGTGTATCCTCCAGAACGCTATCGCTATGAACTTGACTGGTACTGGCTTCTCCCACTCCTCCTTCCACAGGTACTTTACACTCCACCTCATCTTAGTCCTCACTGTGATGTAGTCCAGTGGTTCTCCAGCCACCTCGAATATCGCTAGTGGTAGCCTCCACCTCCCTCCCCCAAACCTCATCCCATTTATCTCGACTTCTACTGTTATGCTCGGTGCCACTCTTGTGAGCAGGAAGTAGTAGTACGCTATCGCTCCACCTGCGAGTATTGTCGCTAGGACTGCTCCCAGTATTATCAGTTTCTTCCTCCTCTCCATTTAGGGTACACCTCCTATCAGCATGATCCTTATCTGCTGGAACTCGTGTAGGGTCTGGAGCCAGAGTATTAGCCCTATAGCCAGAACTGTGATTATGAGTAGCCTAATCCTATCTCCCCTCATCCAGTTCTCCTCCTGTACTACTGGAGGCTCTGCTGTAATCCTACAAGCCCATGTACTCTGATATGTACCTGATCACTCTCGCACCGATCCCTATGAGCACGTACTCCACGAAGTACTGGATCACGAGGGCACTTAGCTTGACCCCCTCTACTGGCGTACCCAGTCCTAGCCACTCGTATATGGGTGCCCCGACCAAGTCGATTCCAACCGCTATTATACTCGCTATTATTCCAGCTAGGATCAGTACCTTCCAGAAAGCCGATTCCGTTAGCCAAGTTCTGGTGGTCAGCCCGTGATAGCCCGATGTTACTGCTACTACTAGTGTCCCTAGGGTTACACCTGCCATATTTTCCTCCCCTATCTCACTACCCTTAGACTAAATAAAGTCTTCTATAGAGAATTGGAATTCCTTAGGTTGAAGTGAGAAAAAAATACTATTTTTATACTATTCTTAAGCCTTTATGGTTATCGTGGTCTGCTTGAGTAGTACTGCCTCTGGGTTTACTGCATTGTTCTCCTTGTAGTAGTCTAGGTTGAGGTATGCGTATACCTTGATTATCAGGTCAACAGTGTTTCCAGAGGATAGGGCTGTAGCATCTATGGATAGGGTGGATGAGTGCTGTGCTGTCACTAGGTTTCCTTCTGCATCGTAGTGGTAGTCTAGTTTCGGCTCGTCTCCAGTCGGTATTCTCCATGTGTATATTACGTCTGTTGGCGATATGGTTCGGGTGAGGGTGTAGGGTGCTAGTATGGAGACCATGTTTGTACCGCTGGTAGCCTTTACCTCTATCATCACATAGGTTCCGTAGGTCTCTCCCTTCATCCCGACTACGGATCTCACTCCAGTATCGAGTGCTGTGTTCTTGATTATCAGTGTGAACTCTGGCTTCTTGTTGTTCTTCGCAGTCACGTTATACTCTGTGATCTTGTTGTAGTCTGGGTCTAGGACTGATATTTCTAGTGTGGGTAGTGGTACTAGTTCAACCTTGAATGAGAAGTAGGATGTGGTTCCTACTGCCTCGTAGCCGGGTGGGTACTTCACTACTCCTCCTTCCATTGTACCGTAGGGTGCTGTGAACTTGACTATGGTGAATGCACTATCGTATGCCACCCTCACCCATATGCTCTGCCCTGAGGACAGTACGCTCTCAAGTACTGCCCTACCATTCGAGTCTGTGGTCACTCCTCCTATGTACGCTAGGTTTTCATCGTATACTGTTATGGTCGCTCCTCCGAGTGCTGGTGATGTCCCATTGACTACCAGTGGGTTCACTACTGAGAACTTCATGTAGCCCTGTAGGGTCACTGTCGTCGGTGTGGGTGCTGGTGGTGCCCTCTCCATCACTAGCTCCCTTATGCTGGGAGCCAGTATGAACAGTGCCACTATGGCAAACAGTATTATTATTACCCATGCAAATTTCTCCTGTGGCATCGGTATAACTAACCACTCAAGGAGTAATAAACATTACTTGAGAGAATTTAATTCCATAACTGATTTAAGGGCTAAAGAGTACCTAAAATGATGCCTAGGACGGTAGTCAGCGAGGAGCTGAAGAATAGAGTTCTGCTACTGTCGATAGTACACTCTAAGGGGGGAGTTGTGAGGGTTGAGGATCTGAAGGACTGTGTTGGAGTGACCGTGAGGGCTCTTAGGACTGCTCTTAATGAGCTGGCTGAGGAGGGATATTTCATAAGGATGAGGGTTGAGAGTTCTAGTAATCCGGGTAGGGAGGTTATAGGGTATAAGCTAGTCCACTCTAGGATTACGAAAAGACTATTGAAGATGTACTATGGTAAGATCCTGCTGAAGCTATCATCCATCCTGATAATATCATCGGCAATACTACTGGTCGCCAGACTGCCAGTTGACCCGAACACAACCTTAGGCATATGCCTACTCCTGTCAATACTCCTATTGAAGGAAGTTCTTGAAGATATAGTTTAGAATTAAAAAAATAAAACTCAGCTTGAAAAGAAGCCAGCTATTATCGGTAGTAGGGCAAGTGCCACGCCGATAGCTACTGGAATCTGCCCAGTCATCATGAAGAGCCATGAGAACACGGCTACGTCCTCGATCCTTAGGATTGTAAGTGCTATGGATGAGGGGTCGTCTCCCAAGTAGACTAGGTATAGCTGTGGGACTACGAGCATGAGTACTACTGGGAGGAGGGAGGGCTCCATTAGACCGTTTGCGAGCCAGAATACCAGTATCGGTACATGTAGCCACAGGACTTTACCAGTCCCCGGAACTATTCCAGCATAATGCATTACTCTGGATGAGATTAGGGTTAGGAAGTCGAATAGGCATATACACAGGACTAGGGGAGTGCCGTATGGGATTGCATACCTGTTCTCTATGCTCGTGAGTGCTAAGCCGAATACTCCAGTCCACACCTCAAGAACTGGTGCCCAATCGTAGTCGTCCCTGTATCCGAGTACGTCGAATAGGGTCATGGGTATGAGGACTAGGTGACATGCTAGGAGGACTGGGAGGAGGTTGGATGGTAGGTGCATTCCCAGAATATCTATTGCCTCGACTGGGGGTTTTGTGGTGTAGAAGCCGTATCCCGCCCAAGTCTTGAACATCACCACTGCCACGTATATTCCCACGAGTAGGAATATCGAGTAGACCCATACTAGTGCGTGCTCGTACTCCCTGTTCACATTATCACCCCTATCAGGTTGTAGAGTAGGTGTGCTAGGATCGCACTGTCCAGACTACCACGAAGTGATACTAGGTATCCGAGTACCAGTCCAAAGAAGAAGTGGGGGATTAGGTATTCAATGCGGACTACCCAAGCCATGTGGAATAGGGAGAATGCTAGTGCCTGCAGGAATATTCCGACTGGTAGCCCCAAGTACTCAACCAGAGTGGTTAGGAGGAAGCCCCTAAAGAATATTTCCTCGACTATTGGAGCGACTAGGACAATGAAGAGTGCATGTATAGGCACATCGACAGGTGGGAATACTATCAACCCAGTGAGCACTGGGGCACTCATAAGTGCCCCAGCACACACTCCAACTACCACCTCCTCATATGGCTCATCACTAAGCCCCGTGAAGTAAAGTGGTATTTCTAGCCCAGCACTCCTGAGCAGAAATACTATTACCGATACCATGAGCATGGCGAGGTAGTAAAAGGATGCACTCATGAGTTCAGGGTATACTGTAGCCACCCATAGCAATAGGACTATACTGAACACTATGAGGAGGACTAAGGGTGCTTGACCTATCTCAGGCATCACATACCACCCCTGTACGGTATACGACTACTGATTTGCTTCTCTTCAGACCATTTTCCAATAATTGCAGTAATTAGGAGTCCTACTAATAAACCTACTAGGCTTAGTGGGATTGCATTAATAAGCCTATCATATAAAATGCACTTGTAGGGTTTTAAGCTGAATTCATAATCTCTACCCCTAACTTCAATTACCCATCCCATCATTCCCCTTCCCCTGATCTCCTCACAAAGAGACCTATTGTATAATCCAACCACTAGTTCACAGTCTGGACGTGCTTCTCCTATGTACTCGAAATCTATTCTTATGGTCTCGTTGTACTCTAGGTGCTTTTTCAGGATTGTTCTATTGGTATTGTCGTGCTTGTAGTGTACTTTTAGTATTAAATCTTCACTTGCATGTGTAAAATTATCTGGTAGGAAGAATTCTATATACCCCCTGAATTTTCTGACCTCCCCCGACCATGTAAAAGTCGCAGGATAGACGACTACTTTATAGTTATATCCCCACTCGACAATAGGCTCTAGGGGAGGTAGTACTGGATAGTAGAAGCCTACGAAAGAGAGCAGTAGCATAAGAGAGATAGCTACCCCTATACTCCTCATTGGCATTCTCTTGCTCCTCTTAATACGGTATGATCTCTACAGTAAGACGTGTGATAGAACCCTTTACTGGATCTGGTACTACTTCACATGTTACTCTAAGAGTTGCACTAGCACTCTTGGTCTCCACTTTCTGTCCTCTGATCCACAGCTCTGCTGTCGCAGTCACTTTTATTGTTACCGTGTCCTTCTCTCCCTCCCTGAGAGTAAATATCACATCATCGTAGGTAATTACAGCCTCAACATCCCGACAGTCAAAGGAGTGCTCGAATGAGGTGCCAGTAGCTCCTCTAGGAGGAGATTTCTCGTATGGAAAATCTCTATCAGTACTATCTATCCATTTCCCTTTAGTATCAAACTTGAAAGCATATCTTTTCACATAGATCTTTACTTTAGTCTCATCAGGATAGTTAGTAGTATAACTTATGTAAACTCTTGGTTTAAATGCTACCTCATAGTCCCCATCAGGATCTGAAGTTAGAACCTTACCATGCACCTTGACTGTAGCTAGGGGATAGCCGACTGTTGAAAGCTCACGTCTGTATCTTACGTTTCCATACTTATCACGGATTTCCATTACCCATGTCACCATAGGCTTCTTTGGGAATAGTAGTGATACTATTGCATCCCAGAAGTAGCTGATTACTAGTATCGCTATGACCGCTACCAGTAGTATTTTCATCCAGTCTTCTTTCGTAAGCTGTCTCATGTTTTCACCTAGTAGGAATAGGATAGTTCTATTAATAATCTTTTCCTAGAGAATTGAAATTCCGAGTTGCTCTGGGTGGGCATTTGCCCACACTATTCAAACACTATATCGAGCACCTTCTTGATTATTGGCGTGCCAATGAGTACTAGTAGTACTGAGATTAAGCTTACTACTAGGTCGAAGGTCTCTGGTTCGCATACTATCGTGTAGTATACTAGACCTAGTTTTGCGAACACGTACCCCATGTCGCTTACTGGTACTAGCTCCTCTCCAGTCCACACGAGTATTGGCACTAGGTTTATCAGCTCTGTGGCTATCTGTGGTGCTACCACAAGTCCTCCAACTGCCCTCATTATTATCAGGAAGTTTATCGCCATTAGTGACCCCGATAGTGCTATCACTATAAGCTGGTCTGTCGGTAGTGTCAGTGGGTTTATCAGCTCCATTGTGTTGTTCTCCATCCTGTATATCACTGTACTCCACCCGAGCATGCCAATATTGCTCTCATAGCCATACAGTCTAGCCGTGACGTAGTGCCCTACCTCGTGGACTACTAGCTGGGAGAATATCATGGATATCGAGCCAGTAAAACCCCATACAGCCGTGATCCCCCTCCTCCAGTACAGGAATAATGATGCCAGTAGCATGCTCACAATCATTACCAGTCCCCCAACCCCCCTAGCCACGTAGAGTAGTCCTGCTGTCGCCAGTGCCATCACTAATGCACATGCGAATGCTAGTGCCTCTCTGAACTCCATTAGCTCACCTTAGGGTAGCATTACCAGCCTTACTCCTACAACCCATAGTCCTAGTACCAGTATCAGTACTGTCAGTAGTAGTGCGTACTCCTCCTTTACACCCATGTACCTGAGTACGTAGAAGGCGAACATGCTCACCAGTATGATCACTAGGAACTTGAATAGCCCGAATGCTATTACTCCTACTAGGAATATCACTAGTAGTGCTAGTCCGAGTACGAATGCCACTAACAGGATTAGGGAGAATACCTTCCTCCCCACATACCCTACTACCTCTTCAAGGCTCATCCTATCACCTCGACTATCCTCCTACAGAGGTATCCGAGTAGCCCCGATCCCATAGTTATCAGCATTCTGGTTATCAGGACTCCCGCTAGGTTTCCGTGTACTACTGTTGATGCCTCTACTAGGTAGCTTAGTCCTGTCTCTACTGTCGTGGATAGTACTGATACTATGAGGGATATCGGTATCCAGTACCTAGCGACTACCAAAGCCGATAGCGACCTCTTCGCCAGCTCAGTATACCCTATCAGGAGTCCGAGAATGGTGGTACAGAGATCACCTAGTGCTACCATATACTACACCATCAGAATAGAGTTTAAAATAGTATTAAATGTTTTTGATAGGAATTCTAATTCTCAGTTCCCGTGAGTACTATGGACTGCCTATACCTCCCATCGGTGCATGTCCTCGCATCCTCTCAATTGCCTCTCTGACCACTTCCTTACACTTTGAAGACCTCTCCATTGCTAGCTCTATTGCACCCTTTGCCTCTTCAGGGACTAACTCATGTACCTGTTCGAGTACTGTGATGTGATGTTCTAGCCTACTCTGTATGAACTCCAGTAGTTCTGTTCTATTCCGTGCTCTACACAGTTCTATGGACTTATTGATCAGCTCACAGTACTCCCTAGCCAAGTGGGCACACCTACTCCTATTCCTAACAGCCATTAGCTCTCCCAACCTCTCCTCTGCACACTCACAGTAGTAGTCCTCTGGATGATAGCCAGTGATTGTGGATGTGAGGTTTACAATCCCCTCTTTCATCCTCTCCCCCAACCTCTCTAGTGAGTAGAGTACTCCGTGATCTGGGTTTACTACTGTCCCACCCATTGATGCATCAACACTATCCACTATTACTGGTGATGATGCGAGTATGGTTACGATTATGGCTACGAGTACTGGTATAGGTGGCATGATCTCACAGAGATGTTAAGTAGAACTTATATAAAAAATGTTACTTTTTGAGGTACTTCTCGGCTAGGTAAGCAATGAATACGAATAGTGGTAGGAATAGTAGCCCCATGAATATGGATAGTGCTAGTGCCCTCTCTAGGCTTGCACCCGTTACGACCATTAGTGTTGCCGATCCGAGTACTCCTGTCGTGTAGAGTGCTACTGTCCTACCCAGTATCCTGAGTATCATGATCTCACCTTAGTTTTGGAGCTACCACTTCTTTGGGGTTATCAGTTCTAAAGGTTCTTTTACTTTAACTTTCAGCTTTGGAACTTTAGTATTCCACTTGTCCTTGTACGCCTTCCTCTGTGGTGGTGGTAGTCTAGCAGTCTCTGGAGTTATTACTGGAGATACTACTGGGTATCCATAGGCGTTTACTGATATTATCGAGGACACTAGGATTACATTCCCCGCCTTCCTAGCCCAATCCACAAGCCTCCTACCCTTCTCATCTGTCTTGAACTCGGTAGTGATAAAGGATATACCATTCCTCTCGAATAGCTTCTTAGTCTCTGCTCTAGCCTTGAGTTCACCTGCTAGGGTTGTCGAGCCTTTTAGGGTTGTACCGTCTATGAAGTTTATTGGGTGTGGTGCTGTGTTTATGATCAGTAGGTTTCTGTGGACTAATCCCTGAAATAGCATTTCCTCATTCTTTATGCATGTGAGGACTGTATCACTTCCTTTTACCTCACTCTCCACATCTCCCCCATACCTTCCGCACAGTTCTTTGAAACTCTCTTTAGGATCTCTCATCTTTTCACCTAGTAGTACTAGGTCAAAATCAATTTAAATTTATCTTAATGATAACTCTGTAGCGATTATCACGGGCACTCCAACTAGGATTTCCGTGAAGAAGAATGGGTCTGGATCTAGTATGCTTATCCCTATTATCAGTAGTCCATAGACTACCCTCCTATCGAACTCGACCTCGAACCCCAGATCCCTCAGTATCTTCAGTACTCTCGGCACCATGAAGAGTAGTGATGTGAGTAGTGATGCCCATAGCCATAGGTCTACTATGGAGGATAGGGAGTAGGTCGATTCTACAGTATCTGCTAGTAGTGTCTTTCCTACTAGGATCAGGAACTTGAGGTTTAGTGGTGCGACTACGAGTATTCCATAAACATACCCAATGAGTGATAGGATTAGTAGGGATAGGAAGTACTTCTTGAATACCGAGTACTCCTCTTCCAGTAGTGCTGGCTTCAGGTACTCCGCTATACTGTATATGGCGTAGGTGAGTACTACTGGGAGTGCTAGGCACAGGGATAGTTCTAGTAGTGATGTCAGGGGTATGTATGGCTCTAGTGCGATAATCCCGACCTCAACCCCACCGACCATAAAAGACAAAAACCACTCATCGAGTGGGGTTAGGGAGAATACTAGGAATACTGCTACTGTTGATAGGATCAGGCATATGAGTATTCTCCTGAGGAGGGAGAAAAGTACCTCTATCTCGTCCCCGTACTCATCTAGGAACTCGTGGATTACACTGCGTTCTTCACTCACTACTCCTCCCTACTCTCTTCCTCCTCCAGCTCCCTCTCAGTTTCCTTCAGCCCTTTTCTGAATGCCCTATACGCTTCTGCAATATCCTTAGCGAGCTTTACGATCCTCTTACTACCGAACAGGAGTATTAAGATCGCCAGTATCCCGATTATCTCCCAGACTCCCAACCCGCCTAT